>Ga0310910_10000520_pt1 | contig 19413 bp, 22 predicted proteins | sample GREbulkMGHF172_FD_203448 | JGI IMG/M metagenome (GOLD analysis project Ga0310910, IMG submission 203448) | Lab enrichment of tropical soil microbial communities from Luquillo Experimental Forest, Puerto Rico - GRE.bulkMG.HF172 | ecosystem: Environmental > Terrestrial > Soil > Tropical forest >... | reverse complement strand
GACGGCCCGAACGCGCGCGGATTGCGGACCTTCGCGCCGATGTAGTCCGGCAGGGTATGTTCGACACCCTCGACGAAGATGAGTTGGTTCACGGGCTTGCTGCCGATGCGGCTCAGTTCAGGAGCGAAGTTCTCCGGCTTCTTGATGCCATTGATCTCATGGCAACTCGCGCAGCCGTTTTCCAACGCCAGGCGCTTGCCGTGCTCAATCTGCTGCGGTGTCGCGGGATCAAGATGCAGGTTGGCCAGGAAGTCTGGTTCCGTCTTTGATTCCAGGAAGCCGGCCAGCGTGGCTACTTGCTGAGCGTCGAAGCGGTAGTGCGGCATCATAGTCCCGGGATCGTAGTGGTTGGGATTCGCAATCCAGTCCTGCAGCCACTCCGGCTTCGCCTTGGTTCCGATACCTGTCAGCTCCGGCCCGACATCACCTCCCACCAGCATGCCGGCAGCGTTCTGCATGGCATGACAAGATGCGCAAAAGGATTGACCGTACAGCGTAGTGCCTGCGGCTGCATCAGCGGTCGCTTTGGCGTCCGCCTTCACAGGCTGGATTGGCGGTTCCAAAGGCGTGCTCTGCGCTGTAATGAAAGCCGAGATGTCGCGCGCGTCGTCGTCGCTGAAGTGATAGTTCGGCATGGTTGCGGTGCTGGCGTACGACTGCGGGTCCTTGATCCAGGCGTACACCCATTCGCGCGAGGTCTTGTCGGCGATGTGCGCCAGTGACGGAGGATCGTCATCCGGCTGGAACGAAGTGCCGTCGGGCCGCTTGATTGTGTGGCAGTGAGTGCAGCCGTAGCGCGAGATGATATCGCGTCCCTGATTGAGGAAAGGCGTGCCGATTAGGTTTTCCAGATGACACTGGCCGCAGCCTGATTCGATGTACTTCGCCGGCAGCAGCGGTTGTTCCCATTGTTCAGTGGCGTGATGCGCTTCTTCCACGGTCGTGGCAGCACCTTGCCCACGATGGCAGGTGGTACACCCGAATTCCGTCAAGGAGTGCGGAATGGCCGGATGCTTGCGGAAGGCAACCGCGCTAACGTCGTTGAGACTGGCTTCTTTCAGTCCGAGATGGCAAGTGGTGCAGCGGTCGGTGACCTGCTGCTCGGGAAGCCAAATCTGCTGAATGCCGGGTTCGAAGTGCCGCTCGAGAGTGACAGCATCGGCGCGTCCGCGAATGAGGTGCAAGTATTGCTTTTGATAACGATGCCACTCGTTAAAATGGTTTTTCGCTGGAGCGACAGCGAGCAGGACCAGCAAGAGCACGCTGGCCGAGCCGAAGGCACGAGCGCTGTCCCCGAAGAAGAATCGCCACAATTGCAGGAGCGTGTGCTTCATTACAGGGCACCCTTCCAGGGCAACACCCACGACCATCCCGGCCCGCGGAAGAAGGTTCCAACAGCGGTGAGTACAACCAGTTCAAACAGAAACCAAGTCATGATCCAGAACGAGACTGGCTTACGCACGAGCCAACGGCGGAAACCTGTCGCCGATTCTGGGTCGGTCTGTGCGGCCAACAGCATGAACGCCGCGACCGTGACTGTAGGCCAAAGTGCCACCCAGACTGGAGGAACGTCCACGCCCGGCTGCAACAACTTCCGAACGTAGGGAACCACGATAAGAAGAATGAAGAGGGCTGAGACGACGACGCCGAAGATCCACAAACGGCGCTTCCTGTCGCGCGTCCACATGCCTTCGGCCTCAATGTTGATGTTGAAGTACGGGATGATGATAAGTGCGATGACCGCTAGGGTGGGAATCAGGACTCCTGCCACAACCGGTGGGAAATAGTGCAGTAGCTCTTGCAAGCCGAGAAAGTACCACGGGGCCTTGGCCGGGTTAGGAGTGTGAGTCGGGTCGGCTAGGCTTTCCAGGGGTGCATTCCAGATGAGCGAGACCACGACCAGTGCGACAGCCAACGCTTCAATGGCCACCGCCAAGCGGAAAAAAACCTCGGGATAGGTCATCACCCGCTCTTCATCCTTCACATGCACCTGCGGCGAAGTACGCTTCGTGATGAACGCTATCCTGCGTGGTGTCTTGCGGGCGTCGGAGTCTAGAGTTGCGACAAAATCTTTCGGAGTGCTCATTAACTGCTGACCTCCGAGGAGTGATCACCGGCGTAGATGCCGCCGTCCTTGCGAATCCGCCAGAAATGAACCGCGATGAAGAGAATCGCGAAGAGCGGCAGAATCACACAATGCAATACGTAGAAACGTAGCAGGGCATTGGCATTGACTGCGGTGCCGCCAAGCATAAGGAAACGGATTTTGGCGCCCATGAGCGGAACGGCTGAGGCGATGTTGCTACCCACCGTGACCGCCCAGTAGGCAAGCTGGTCCCAAGGGAGCAGGTATCCGGTATAGCTGAGCAGTAGAGTTACCAGCAGCAGAATCACTCCGACGACCCAGTTGAATTCGCGAGGCGTGCGATAGGCCCCTCGGTAGAACACCTTGAACATGTGGGTGAAGACAAGGAACACCATCGCGTGGGCCGACCAGCGATGCAGGTTGCGCAGGAAAACCCCGGACGAGACGACGTACTGCAGGTCCTTCATATCGGCGTAGGCCTGCGGAACCGACGGGTGGTAGTAGAGCATCAGCAACACGCCGGTAATGACAAGGATCGCGAATGTCCCGAAAGTCAGCGCGCCCAGGTACCAGGTTGCCCTGAACTCCAGGGTGCGCTTTCGCGCCTTTATAGAGAACAAATGCAGGAAGACGTTCTGCTGCACAACCAGTGATTTGTGCAGATTGCTTTGGCCGGTACCACTGCGGAAGATGGAGCGCCAGATGCGGTTTTCGCGCACCTTATCTACAAGTTGGTCGAGAGTGCTGGCCATGCCTAGATCCTCACCAGTTGCTTGATGGCGACCGCTTGCGAGCGATCGACCATCAGGTTGCCTTCATCGCTCATCCACATGCGCAACCACGGAAGCGGCCTGGGCGCAGGACCTTCGATCTTTACGCCATCCCTGTTGAACTTACTGCCGTGGCAGGGACAGGCAATCATGCCGAGATCGGATTTGTATGCGGTGAGGCATCCCAGATGTGTGCAGATTGCCGAGAGCGCGAAGAATCCTTCTGCGGTACGCACTACATAGATTGCGGTTTGCGGATCCAGCGTTACAGAGTCAGGCGGGTAATGATCAGGCTTGCCGGCATCGACGATAGGAGACGGCTCGTAGAGCACGTTGGGAGATAAGTATTCGTAAGAGAAGGCCGCTGTGCCTAAAGCCGCTGCAGCGATTGAGCCGGCGCCGATCTTCACGAAGAATTGCCGCCGGCCCATCTCCTCGGGACGGTCGGGCACTGGCTTTGATTTTGCGCCCTCAGGCATAAATCCTCACTGATGCTTTCATTTTGCGGCAGCCGCTCCTGCGGCAGATGGTTTCGGTCGATCGAAACTCTGAATCGTGATGAGTCCGGTCGGTTCTGATGGGACGAGGTGATAAGCCTCCATCGTGATCGTGTTGGCCGGGCATCGCAGCGCGCACAGTCCGCAACGGATGCAGCGGGTTTCGTCTTTGATCATCGCGGTGCCAGTGATGCTACCGAATTCCTCGGGCTGGACTCCGTCCAGTACAAAGTCGTACGACTCCGGATGATTGGTGATCTCGTCCAACGCCGTCAAGTCGAATTCGATCCGATTGAGTGGCACCAGTTCGAAGCAGTACTCAGGACAGACATCCACGCATGCGCCGCAGATTATGCAGTCCGTTCCATCAGCCTCGCTGCCTTCGAGAATGGTGTTGATGTAGCACTTGAGACAGCGCTGCGCCTCGGCTATGGCTTCCTGCTCGGTGTAGGGAAGCTCGACCTCCGTCATGCCGGTGCGGCGGTCGAGCGAAAGCATGGGGATGGCTTGCCGCTGCAGATTCATGTAGTCAGCGGCCATCTGCCAGCGATTGAGGACCTCTACTTGGACCTGCGGCTCAGGATGCTTGTGCCCGCGCAGATACTCGTCAATTCCGGCTGCTGCGCGTTTGCCATCGCCGACACTGTCGATGATGAGGCGAGGCCCGAAGGCGCAATCACCTCCGGCAAAGATTCCCGACGCTGAAGTCATCAGCGTGTCGCGGTTTACGTGGATGAGTCCTCGGGGCGAAATCTGAACCCCGTCTTCGCGACGCAGGAAGTCGAGGTTCGGCGCCTGGCCTATCGCGAGGATAACGGTGTCGCATTCGAATTGCGTTTCGCTGTTTTCGTAGAACGCGGGATTGAATCGTCGGTTCTCATCGAAGACGGATTTGGTCTTCAGGCACTCCAGCCCCACGACTCTGCCATCGCGGCCCAATACGCGCTTCGGCCCAAAGCCGGGATGCATGATGATGCCTTCGGTTTCAGCCTCCTCGATCTCCTCCAGCGCCGCCGGCATCTCTTCGCGCTGCTCCAAACAGACCAGGCCGACTTCGCGAGCTCCCATGCGCAAAGCGGACAACGAAATGTCCATCATTTCGTGAGTGGCAACCGCCTGCAGGTTCTCATCCGAGGGTGTGATCTCTCCCGGAATGTCATGTTGGCGCAGGACTTCGCGCGCAGCGGAACGGGCAACATCCATGGCGACGTTGCCGCCGCCGATCACGAGAACGTTCTTGCCAATTGTGAACTTGTAGCCGAGGTTCACGTTGAGCAAGAACTCAATGCCGCGATGTACACCGTCGAGGTCGACTCCTGGAATTGAAAGATCGCGACTCTTGTGCGCGCCGACGGCGATCAATACCGCATCGAAGCCCTGGTTACGCAGCTCGCCAACCGTAAAATCTCGGCCTGCGGCAGCGTTTAGCTTCAACGTGATGTCGCCGGTCTCGAGAATTTCGCGCACCTGAGCTTCGACTACGCTTCGAGGAAGGCGATATTCCGGAATTCCGAGGTACAACATGCCTCCGGCCACCGGAGAAGCTTCGAAGATGGTGACCGAGTAACCCATCAGCGCCAGATCGTGCGCGGCGGACAATCCCACCGGGCCACCACCAACGACCGCCACCTTGTAGGGAAGCTTGGCCGACGGTCTTGTCGACGGACCGATGGGATGACGCGACTCAGGTCCGTGGCGCTCGGTGAGAAAGCGCTTCAGAGCGCGAATCGAGATGGGACGATCGATCTCGCCGCGACGGCAAGCCGTCTCGCAGGGGTGCGCGCAGACGCGACCGCAAATACTGGCAAGCGGATTGGGATCGCGAGCAAACCGGTAGGCTTCTTCAAACCGGCCTTCCGCGATGAGTGAGACATAGCGCCCGGCGTTGGTGTGCGCTGGACACGCCATCATGCAAGGAAAGTTGGTGTTGAGCCACTCCCGGTCGACTTTCTTTTTTGCAAAACGAGTTAACATCAGAGCCCTTCGGCAACAACCACCAAACGTCAGAGAGCAGGAGCAAGAGCAGGCGCAGGCCGAGCCCGGATGGTCCGCTACTTCGAAAGAGTGAAGTCCGCTTTGCCGGTGCCGGCCACGTCGACCGGTTTGGTCTGTGTCTTCATGCCTTCGTGCCAGGCGACTAGGTTGTACTTGCCGTCGGGAACGTTTTCGATTTTGTAGTTCCCGCTGGCATCGGTCTCGGCGAAGTAGGGCGTCGGGCTAACAACGATGTAACCCGCCATCTCCGGGTGCACGTTGCAGAGCAGAGGCACAACACCAGGCGTATTGAATGTGAAGGGCCGCTTCTCCCCCTTGGGCCAGGTTCCCAAATTGTGCGTATCTTTCTTGTTACCGCTGATGGACGGCCAGAAGACGTTGTGCTGCACACTATCGCTGTTCTGGAATTCGACCGTCGTGCCCTGCTGCACGACCATGATGTGAGGTGTGAACACCAAGCCCTTTTGGTCCATGACGGGTTTCGCTGAAGGAGGCGGAAAGGTCTTGCCCGCGATGGCGTCAACATAAACGACGGACTTGCCTGGCGAAACCTTCCCTTCAATGGTGCCGGCGAAAGTAGCGGTTGCTAGAACAAGAACCACGAGAAGCGTAATCGAAAAACTGCGTGTCATAGGTATTCCCCCGTCCAAAGTCAGTATTCGTTGTGTCTCTTTAGTAAGCAAACTCAAATCCCAAAACGAGCGTGTTGGTGTGAAACGAATTGATAGCGATCGGCAAACCCGTGATCGGGTTCATTCCGATCTCGACTGATTGCGACGGCCGGATCTGGTACTCGGCAACGGCCTTGATGTTCGGGTGAATCAGGAATTGCACCGCCGGCGTGAATCGATTGCGAGTCACACTCGCGGCCCCGTTGAAGGGAGAGCCGGTAAACCCGCCCGGCACCAGGGCGTTATGGTAATCGGAGTTCGAGTTGACTGCATCCCAGCGGAACATCACGTACATCCAGGGATAGGCCAGCCATAGGGCATCCGCAAACCCACCGCTGAATGTCGACGGTGAACCATGCACAAATGCCACCGGTGAGGTGTTGCTCACCGGTAAAGGAACCAAAGTCCCAGTCGAATCAATGGGCAGCAGGTTATAGTCGTGGCCGTACATGTAGAGGCCATTGAACTGCAGGCAGCAGCGGTAGTTGAAGGTGAAGTTTCCGCCCACCCGATAGTACGGTTCTCTAGCGGTTAGAACAGCCGGGGTTCCGACCGACGTTGTGCCGCTGAGACGCTGCACCGAGCGCCCGTAGAAATAATAGGTTCCAAAATTCAGATAGGTATGATCGCGCGGCCCGGTCGGTCCGGCAGCCTGAATGGACTTGCGGCTCTCGTTGTCTTTCTCCAGGTTGAAGCGGTAATTAAAGCTGGCGTAAATGTCCTTGAAGTTGGAGTCTGAGGCGATGCCTACGCCGCCCTGATTGCCACCCGTAGCCGTCGGCACGTAGGGGCTAGGAGTATCACCTTGGGCCGTGCCGCTGGTGTTCTGGTCAATGAAGGCAATCGAGTAGTTATAGCCTCCTGTATGGCGGCCGCCACTGAATTCAAAACCCTTCCCTGAGCCCGCGAAGGTAAAGCTGTTGGTGATGAACTGCTGATTGAATGCAGGGTTTACCACTCCGACATTGGCTTGGGTATAGATGTCATATGGACTGACCCAGATCGACAGTGCCTGGGTGAATGGGATCTCCAACTCGATTTGGCCGACTCTCAGATTTAGGGCATAGTCAGGCAGTTTAACTAACCGGCCAATGTTCACGAATTTCAGATAGGCCTGGCCGAGTCCGCCGTTGCCATTGGCTCCAGCAACGCTGATGTCGTCATCAACCCAGAACGCGATGTCGCTACCGAAATTGCCAGCGGTGAAGATACTGAAGAAACCAGTCTGAAAGTCGGTGGCCGGGATGTATGGTGTTGGTGGTGTCCCCGGCGGAAGCAATTCGTTGTACTTGTTGCGGCTGCTACCCGTGTACTGGAAGTAGTTGTTGTACCGCAGTCCGATGGGTGGCTGGCCCGGGATCGTGCCTGGCCAAATCGCTTTAGGCCAAAGCTCTGCATTGGCTGGAGCTCCTAGCATGACAGGCGGAATCTTGAGCATCTGCTCGTCGTCTTTGGGGAACTTGAATCCCGCGTCCTTGAACGCCTTGCCGAAATCGTTCAGCTTAGGAAAATCAATATGGCAGGTACTACAACTTGTGCCGTACATCCTGGAAAATGCCGGAATCGCAAAACTGCGTGTGGAGCTGAGCGCTACGGCCGCTACAACTGCTATCAAACAAACATTCCGTCCCAAGCGCAAAGAATATCTCTGCATCTCGTTTCTCCTTTGTTCGTACCGCCGACTGTGGGTTGTCTCACGGGCGGGAACAGTCCGGTCAAAAATGCTGTTTGCTCCGCCTTTTATGGCTGACGAAATGTACCCCTAAATCCCGTGTTGTCACACAGAAGCAAATTGAATGTCACAACCTGTTCACCGGCTTTGAGAGCGCGTTTCGGGGCGGATGGAGCACCGTTCAGATGAGTTCCTCCAAAAGCCATTGACATTCCTTTCCGCCTCTTTTGCGGGGACGATTCTTCGTCCAAGACGGGAGTAACTGATGTCTGCTGGGCGAACCCGTCCGCCTCCTCACGAGCGGCGCATCGACTATCGCTGTCGTTGGTTGGTGGGAAGTATTTAATCTTTGATTACAGGTTGGCAGTGATGTGCATCACAAGCCTTAGTGACCGATGTGTTATGGGGTCGATCTCACAAGCGTTGACGCTGGCACGCGGCCCAGCGACCCGAGTGCAGGTTTGATTCCGCTGGTGATTGCAGTAGTGACGATTTCTTCTCCCCTACCTTGTCATGCTCGCGTTGCCGATGTTTGGACGGCAGTAGAAAGTTCTGGAACCTGCGTTGTAGTTGTGCAGGTTGGGTCAGGGTGAGGTTTCGTAATGACAGCGATGTATCTAGGGTTGTCGTTGTTCCCGATTATCGACGTTCCTCGCCTGCTGTTGTCCACTGCAGTTGGCGGGTTCGTACTAGGATGCCAGTTGACTGCAGCCCCATTTTTTAATGCCTACCAGCAACGCTCGCGGAATTACGCGAGCGTGCGATCTTATGCCCGAAGTTGTCCGGGGTGATTGAAGGATTAGCTGTGCCGTAGAAATGGGCTTGTGGAACTCAGTCAAACTTCCTAGACGCCGACTTGGACTAAGCCGCGTTCACCGTTGGCTCCACACCACGCGAATCCTCTGCAGTACGGAGTTTGAATTCGTAATCATGATCGCGGATGCGATCGAAGAGATGGATAGGTCGGACTGAGTTTCGAAATCTGAAACTGATTAGGAGTGAGCCTTGATTGGATACGGCACTTTTTCAGCTAGAGCGAACTGGTGCTCTTTTCCGAGGGCATGCTGGAGTGTGCTCAACAACTGCTTGACACCTCCGATATTGTCAGAGATGGTGGTGGGACACTTTTTCCCGCATAAGTAGCTAACCCCTGATCGGTTGTCACTTGTCAGTAATAACCCTACTCTTCTCTGCACGAAATACTCACCTATCCGCCAAATCCGAGACGACTTCTGCGCAGTGGGCGGCGCCGGCTGCGCCGGCTGGAGATGCAGAGCGGTTCTCGGTGGCCGGGTAGTCAGTTGTGGTGGTACCCTCCTGCCTCCTCATGGGTGATGGACTTGGGCGAAGGGTGCTTTCCGAAGTGATGGACAGCACGCTCCAGGTCGTCGAGGAGCAGTCCGGCAAGATCGCGGCTCAGCCCTAGCCTTGCCAACACGCGCTGGACAACTAAGTCAGTGCGGTTCTTGGGCATGGGATATGCCGGGACCTGCCATCCGCGGAGCCTCAGCCGATCGGAGAGGTCATAGAGGGTGAAGTTCGGGTGCGAGCCGTCTTTTAGCGTCCAGGTGCAGCCGGGAATGCCGCCTCGCCCGTCGTAAATCATTTCGAATATGCCGAACTTCATCAACTCTTCCGCCAACCAGATGCCGACATCTTCGCAACCGTGCGTGACCTTCCTGTAGCCGTTGCGGCCAAGCCGGACGAAGTTGTAATACTGTGCCGCGATCTGACCACCGGGGCGGGAGAAGTTGAGGGCGAAGGTGGGCATGTCTCCGCCGAGGTATTTCACGTCGAAGATTAGCTCTTCGGGAAGGTCGTGGACTTCGCGCCAGATGGCCCATCCGCAGCCCAGCGGCGCCAGACCGAACTTGTGACCGGAGGCGTTGATGGACTTCACACGAGGAAGTCGAAAGTCCCACACGACCGAAGGATGGATGAAAGGCGAGATGAAGCCTCCGCTGGCGCCGTCCACATGGACGGAAATGTCCAGCCCCTGCTTCTGTTCGAGTTCGTCGAGCGCCTTGACGACCTCCTCGACGGGCTCGTAGATCAAGGTGTAGGTGAGGCCGAGCGTGGGGACGACACCGATGGTGTTCTCATTGCACCGCTTGACGACTTCCTCGGGGCTCATCATCAGGCGCGAGCCTTGGCAGGGGATCTCGCGCATCTCGACGTCGAAGTAACGGCAGAACTTGTGCCAGCAGATTTGCACCGGCCCACAAACCAGGTTCGGCTTCGAGGTGTCTTTGCCCTGCGCGCGGCGCTGGTTGCGCCAACGGGTCTTCATGGCGAGCCCGCCCAGCATCGCGGCTTCGCTGGAACCGGTGGTGGAGCAGCCGATCGTAGCGGCGGCGTGCGGCGCATGCCAGAGGTCGGCGATCATGTGTACGCAGCGGGCTTCGAGCTCCGCCATCTGTGGATACTCGTCCTTGTCGATCATATTCTTGTCGATGCACTCGTCCATCAGCTTGCGGATTTCCGGGTCAAGCCACGTCTGGCAGAAGGTGGCGACGTTTTGCCGCGAATTGCCATCGAGAAGCAGTTCATCGTGTACAAGCTGATACGCCGCGGCGGGGTCGGTCTCCTCCTGCGGCACCTGATATTTCGGCAGGGGATTCGGCAAGAAACCGGTACCGAAGACACGACCCTCACGACTGGTCAGGACATCTTTCTTGTGATGAAGCGCCATTGCACCCTCCTGGGAATGGAACCGCATTGTACTGCTTGCACTTCAACGAGAGTTAACAACCGTCGTTCGGGAGGGAATAGGGCGAATCAGCGGGCAGACGCCAGTAGAGCCAAAAGCAGTTGGCATGATTGTAAGGCGGTCAGGGATAGGCTATGGAGGAAAGCAGGAGTGCAACAGGTCACAGGCTGAGCTAGGGATTGGGGGCCTCGGGACCTCGTAAAGCGGTTTGGTCAGGGCAGTGACCGTAGTGCCAGCATAAGGCATTTTGACATTGCGTGGGAGGTTGGCGCCGACCGCAACAGCCGTGTCCGCTCCGGGAAGAAGGAACGAATTGGGGAAAAGCAAACGCGATGGTATATGGGAGTCGATCTGCATCACGACAGCTTTGTAGTGTACGTGCGCACGGAAAAGGACAACAGTGGCAGCGCTGGAGGATGGAGGAGATGGCTGATTTTGTGAGCGTCTAGGGAAGCACAATGCGGTAGCGGTGACACTGTTCTTCAAGGGTTTTCGGATCTGGAGCACAGCGCGAACACAATCCGCTCGCGTCGATCAAACGGTCACCTTGCATGCGGGATAACAATGGATCACCATTTGCAACAGTGTTGGCGGACCGCTCAATTTGTCCCAACCGTTGCACGAAGCCATCCACTGCAAATTCTCGGTGAACAAACCCACCTAGCGAGCCCCTTGTAGCGGCCGAGCAAAAGACAGCTCGTGGCCATCCGGATCGCGAACGTGGAAATAGCGTTCACCCCACGGTGCGTCCTGTGGGACTTCGGGATCCAATCCTTCCCCCATCAGAACTGTCCAGAATGCATCCACATCCGCTACGTGGAAGATGATCCGGCCCCATCCCGACACGGCGTTGCCCTGCTCCAGATTAAGGATCACAGACTCTGGATCATTGGCTCGCAGCGAACTGAAGCCCGACCGCTCTCCTCCGTAAAGCAACTCCATGCCGAGCACAGTTCGGTAAAACTGCACCGCAACCTGCATGTTGGAAACCCGCAAAGTAATTGCTGAAACTTTCTCAATCGTCGGTGCCATATCCCGCAGTGTAGTCGAGTTTTCTTGTCGAGAGGTCGAAGCTGAATTAGACGACCCGCCAAGACTGCAATGACAGCAATAGTCTGACAGACAGGTTGACCAGCCCACACTTGACACATATATTGCTATTTGGCAATATAGCTTTATGGCGATGGATACACAGGCCGATCATTTGAGTTTGGTCTTTGCGGCGCTTGCAGACCCCACGCGGCGGGAAATCCTTTCTCGCCTTGCTTCCGGGGACGCAGATGTTTCGGAGCTCATGAAGCCGTTTGATCTACGTCAGCCCACAATCTCGAAGCACCTCAGCGTACTCGAACGAGCGGGCCTCGTTGTCCGCAAGCGGGATGCACAGCGGCGTCCGCGCACGCTCGTGGCGGTTCCGCTAAGGGATGTTGACGACTGGATCGCTCCTTTTCGCCGCTTCTGGGAGCAGAAATTTGCCAGCTTGGACAAGTACCTGAACGAGATGCAAAACGAGGAGAAGACACATGGACGGAAGAGGCGATACAGATCCGGCACGACTGAGTAACTTCGGACCGATCACAATTACGACTCCGGGCGACCGCCAGATTGTGGTAGCGCGGCTGTTCGATGCACCGCGTGCGCTTGTCTTCGAAGCCTGGACCAAAACCGAACACGTCGCACGTTGGTGGGACCGGAGTGGTGTTCCGCTCGCGGTTTGCGAAATCGATCTGCGGCCGGGCGGAGCCTTTCGATGGGTGAACCGCTCACCTGATGGCGGGGAAGGACATGCGTTCTGCGGCACCTATCGAGAAATTTCCCCGCCTGCACGGCTTGTCTTCGGGTCCAGTCCTGAGCAGTTTGCGACGCTGGTCTTCACCGAGGAGGGGAACAGAACCAAGCTGACGATGACCATTGAGTGCGTCAGTGGGCAGGAGCGCGACGCCATGCTCCAAATGCGCGTCGATGCCGGCACAGCCCAAACTCTGGAGAACCTTGCCGCCTACCTCCCCACGATCGCGTAGGGCCTGTTCCATGTTGAGGGAGCAAATTACGCTGAAGTAGGGTTAGAGGCAAAGCAGGAGGAGCTATGAAACGGATTACGGTCGTCGTAATTGTCGCCATCGTGATGTTCGGCGTACTTGCAATTCGGTATTCAGGAGGACGAACGGTGAAATCGACAGGTGAGAATCGAACGACCACTTCTCGCGATGGCACGATCATCGCGTTTACGGAAAGGGGATCGGGGCCGCCGTTGATCATAGTGGACGGGGCTTTCTGCTATCGCGAAAACGGACCCGCGACGGAGTTGGCTTCCGTGCTGGCGCAACACTTCACGGTGTTCACTTATGATCGTCGAGGTCGCGGAGAGAGTGGTGACATAGCGCCATATGCGGTCGAACGTGAAATCGAGGATCTCCAGGCCATTGCAAACCAGGCAGGAGCACCTCCATTCGCCTTAGGGATCTCTTCCGGGGGAGCGCTCATCTTGCAGGCAGTCGCAAGCGGAGTCGGGGTGAGGAAGATAGCTCTCTATGAACCGCCCTACGTAACAAACGGCAAGGCGAACTCGGTCGAGGACACCAAGAATCGGCTGCAGACGTTCGTTTCGACCGGCGATCGTGCTGGGGCGGTGAGCTTCTTTATGACCGACGTCTACGGTGCTCCGCGCGCCTTCGTGTTCGCCATGCCCCTTCTAATGCCAAACGCCTGGAAGAGGAACAAGTTGATCGCCAATACACTGCTTTACGACCTAACAATTCTCGGCGACAGGTCGGTATTGAACGAGCGGAGTTCCGCGATCTCCGTCCCAACGCTGGTAGTCGGCGGAGAGAAGAGTCCGAGAGAACTGCGCAACGCAGTAGAGGCTGTAGCGGCCGCTCTTCCGAACGCGCATAGTCGATTCCTCTCCGGCCAAGACCACAACATTTCGAGTCAAGCCCTAGCCCCGGTCCTCTTTGAATATTTCGGTACGACCTAGGGTCGCTCTTGAGTCGCAAACCGATTATCACAAATCGCGGCTATGCCGAAATCAGGTTGGATGACGGGCTAACCGGAACCCGAGAAGCGAAAATCTCAGCTTCGGGATTGCCGACCATTTTCCAAGCGCGGTCTTCGATTCTCGATGTCGCGCTGGCTCGAAGTTCGCAAAATGGCTGACTTTTCTTTAGCTCGCTTTCTCCTCTTTGTCGCTCTTTCGGAACGTGGCCTCTTTTGCGTCGGATACCTGGACCCATTTCTGATTTGGCAACGGCTCGATACCGTAGTTGTCATGCCAGTTCCACCATTTGTACGGCGGAGTTTGCGGGTAACCCTCGGGAGAATCTTCCCAAGTCTCCTGACGACCGAGCGGTGTAATGTCGAGAAAGCTCCAGACAGTCCCCATCGCCTCGTCCCCTCGCTCGTTGACGAAGTATGTGCGGAACACGCGCTCGGCGTCATGAAAGAACACGTTGTGGCCGTGCCACTGATCGACGCCGAAGTCGACATCGAAGCTATCGGTGATGGTGTACCAGGGAATCTGCTCCCAGCCCATCCGCGCTTTCACGCGCTCGATGTCCGCTTGCGGCGCCCGAGAGGCGTAAGCGAGAGTGGTATCCCGAGCATTCAGGTGCGCCAGGTGAGACACCTGATCGGCGCCCAGAGAGCAGCCGCGGCAGGCATGGTCGGGCCAGCCGAACACCCCGGGCTCGTAGAAAGCGCGGTACACGATCAATTGCCTACGGCCCTCGAACAGGTCGAGCAGGCTAACCTTGCCGTTGGGTCCTTCGAACTCATACCTCTTCTCCACTGCCATCCACGGCATCCGTCGACGCTCGGCCGCCAAGGCATCGCGGGAGCGAGTGAAAGCCTTCTCCTTCACCAGGAGTTGCTGACGCGCAGCTTCCCATTCCTGCTGTGAAGTAATTGTGGGTGTTTTCATGGCAACTTTGTTAGTCGGCATGTTGACTGCTCCTTTCATTCGAGTTCAGTTTGACTTGTGTTGAATCGCTCTTTTTGTCTGACACTTTCAAGGCGAGCGTTGCCAGTCCGCCGGTAGAAACTGCGCTGGCAACAATCAGTCCCATAGTCGTAATGCAAAATGGACACATTCTTTGTTCCCCTTCCTAGGTGGCCATCTTCAACCGTTTAGCCATCTCTACAGGGTTGACGGATGGGGCGGGGTGATTTCTACACTCAGACAAAAAAAATCACCCTCGCTTTCGGAGCAGGAACTTTCGAATGGCAGGATCTTCGGCAAGGCCGATGGCGTGGCCGTAAGCGTCTGAGGCCTCATGGGTTCTGCCGAGACTTTGCAGGAGGTGAGCGCGAACTGCCCAATACGCTTGATAATGCGACACGTCTTCAGACGCAATCGAGTCGAGAACGGCAAGTCCTGCCTCTGGGCCCTGCGCTTCGGCAACCGCCGCTGCATATCCAACTCTGATGCCGAGCGTGGGCGATATTTGGATTAGCTGCCGGTAAAACAACCCTATGGCCGCCCAGTCGGTACAACCACTCAGCGCACGCTCAGCATGCACCGACTGAATTGCGGCCTCAAGCTGAAACCGGCCGGGGCGTCGGCGCTCGGCAGCCTCGGCGAGATGGCGTTCGGCCTCTTCAATTAAAGGACGTGACCATTGCTTCGGGTCCTGCTCCGAAAGAGGAATGTAGCGGCCATCGCGCGCTCTGCGAGCCGACCACCGTGCTTCACAATGCAGCATTAGAGCCAGCAGCCCATGAACCTCCGCCTCGCCGGGCATGAGCTGCAGAAGGACCCGCGCAAGCCAGATGGCTTCCTCGGCTAGATCGCGGCCACGCTGGTCAATGCCAAACATGTCGTCCCAGCCGATTCCGAAGGCAGCATAGATCGCCTCAAGCACGGCATCGAGCCGCTCCGGCAAGTCGCGCTCTCCTGGAATTTCAAACGGAATACCGCCGTGGCGGATTTTCGTTTTCGCGCGGAAAAGCCGCTGGCCCATAGTCTTGGGTTGGGCAAGGAAGGCGTGAGCAATACGAGCTGCGTCCAAGCCCAGAACCGTCTGCAGCATAAGAGGCGTGTGCATGGCGGGATCGATGGATGGGTGCGCGCAAACAAACAGCAACTTGAGTCTTTCATCCGGAAATGCAGTCGAGAGAGCCGGTTCCGTGGAGCTTTCCTTCAGGAGCACAAGCGTCGGCTCGGCCCCTACAACCACGCGGTGGTGACGAATACCATCGATGAGCGAACGTCGTGCTGCCGTCAACAGCCACGCCTCTGGGTTTTGCGGCAGGCCATTTTGCGGCCAAGTCTCGAGCGCGGAGACCAGCGCGTCACTGAGGGCATCCTCAGCGCTAGCTAGGTCGTGGGTGTGGAAGGAGAGATATGCCACAAGGCGCCCGTAGGACTCTCGAGCGACACGCTCTATGGTTCGTCCAACGGAGGTGTGGATCTCCTCCTGATTGCCATCCTTCATCCTGTAAACCCACGGCGCAAGGTTTCAGGGTCCAGTGGCCGCACTTCCACCGCTCCGATCGATGCTCCCGGACATCGCGCAGCCCATTCGAGCGCGGCGTTGATGGAAGGGAGATCCAGAATGATGAATCCTCCCAATTGCTCCTTCGTCTCTGCGTATGGCCCGTCCTGCACGCGGCGCTTACCCTCCCTATGCCGTACAGTGGTTGCCGTCTCCGGAACTTCAAGAGCGTTGGCGTTGACGTAAACGCCGGCCTCGACGAGCGCCTTATAGTAAGCTCGCCAGGCGCCGAGATGCGGATCGCTATAGTCTTTCTCCCTCAGCGCGAACTCCTCCGGTGTGTGATAGATCAGCAGAGCGAATTGCATTGACATCTCCCTAAGCCTATTCTTGGCTGTTACGCTGCCTATAGGAATGACGGGCGATAGGCGGCCTATTCTACAGCCCTCACGAACGCCACTGCGATTTCGACTGGCGAGCAGGACATTAGGTGCTGTTATTGGATAACGGGCGATTCGGAACTCATGCCGTCGCACAGGCGTTATCGCAGGTAATCAGGCCCAACTTGGAAGGATACCTGTGTCAGCCCCGATTGCATACTCTCTGCAGTCGGGACATTTGCGATGAACATCGACAGCAGCCATGCAGGCAGCAGCCTCTGACAAGATTCAGTAAAAGCGGAAAGGCCAGATGACCCTCAGCTTCCGACTTGCGCTCGAACCTCTCTAGTGGGTGCATCTCTTCGATCGCTACTCCGATCATGATTATCAGTTCGAACTCCTCGGTGAAGAGGAGCGGGGAGCCCACTCAATATCTCGGTGTTTTACTGCACACCATGGCGATTTCCGGGCTGCCCCACGTGCGAACCGAACTTGACCCACTCCTGATAGTCCCAGCCCTCACGCATCATCCAGTACCGCCGACATTGTCAGAGAGGCGATTTAACAACAATTGACGAGGCCGGATAATCCTTTCTGTCACTGTTTCAAATATCGAAGCGCAACACATCCTGATTTAAAGATCTTTGACTCAACAAGCTTCAATTGCAATCTCTCCCGCAGGCTAACACGGTCCAACAAGCGTCTTCCTTCTCCCGCAACGATTGGCTGAACGACAAAACGATATTCATCCACTAGACCAAGCTCGATAAGTTGTGAAGGAATATCCACGCCGCAGACCAAAATATTTTTGCCTCTTTCTTGTTTCAGTTTAAGTATTTCATCGTGAAGGTTGCCACGAACAATTCGCGTATTTCTGTCTTCAGCGCTGTCTAATGATCGTGAAAAACAATCTTGTTGATGGAGTCAAAGGCTCGAGCAAAGTCCTTGTCTGCCTTCGTCGCGGACTGGTCTTTGGCGATGTCCGGCCAATAAGGCACCATCAATTCATAGGTTTTACGGCCAAAGAGTTGCAGACCGGCCTCGAGCGTGAGGCCCGTGAAGTATTCAAAGACTTCGTCATCGGGAATTACTTTGGTGTGGTCGCAACAGCCATCTAGACTAGGGTGATGTTGATTGCGAAGATTACATTTCTCATTTTCGCCTCGGTGCACACACGCATCAATCATCGCAAAGCGGATTTGAAGTTGACGAAATCAGCCCGTTACACTCAGAACCCCTGCGGCTTCAATGTGTGCTCTCCAAACCCTTGTGAGGCTTCCTGATTAGTCACGCGTGCGGCAAGGCGCCAGGCGAACGGTTCCGATCCGAACCGACGCAATTACGAATGCAGAGCGTCAGCAATCTCCCTGTTCCCTGCCCGCAATTTCCCTTGACATCGCCCCATTGGTTCGTGATAGCTTACCGTTCGTGGGGGCTTACCAATAATGGATGCTTACCTTAAGGCCGGCCTTGATGCTCTCGGCGACGCCTCGCGCATGGCCATCTTTCAGAAGCTCTCTGGTGGACCGCTTGCCGTCAACGAGCTTGCCCGCACCCTCCCCATTAGCCGTCCCGCCGTCTCACAACACCTGAAGGTGCTGAAAGATGCTGGCCTCGTGCTCGACAACCGCGCCGGCACCCGCCGCCTCTATCAACTCAACCCCGAGGGCGTGGCCCGATTGCGCGCCCACTTCGATCAGATGTGGACGAAGGCTCTCGGCAACTTTCAAACCGCCGCGGAAAAACCGCCAATAGGAGCCAAACATGGTAAACCCAGCAGAACTCGATCTAAGAGTGTTTAAGAGTGTGCGCGTGAAGGCTCCCATCGAGCGGGCCTGGAGCGTTTTTGTTGAGCAAATGGAGACTTGGTGGCCCGCAACCCACCACATCGGCAACACGCCATTTGAAGCCATCTTCATCGAACCGCGTGTCGGCGGTCGTTGGTACGTGCGCAACGCTAAGGGCGATCTCTGCGATTGGGGCAAAGTGCTCCATTGGGATCCGCCTCGCCACTTATGCCTCTCGTGGCACATCGGTCCAGGACACGACAGTCCCGAATGGGTCGCCGATATGGATCCTGCCAAGGCCAGTGAAGTCGAGATCCGTTTCACCCCCGAGCAGTCCAGTTCCACACTCGTCGAGCTCATCCATAGCAAGATCGAGCGCCACGGCGAAGGCGCCGAGCAGCTCCGCGACCTGTTTGACGGTCCGGGAGCTTGGCAAGGCATTCTCGACTGCTATGCAAGAAAGCTCGACCAATCCGCGAAAGGAGCAACACGATGAAGCCGACTCTCTTCTTGCGTATCGCATCCGTGCTGACCCTCGTCCACAGCCTGATGCACACCGTAGGCGGCGTCTTTGGCAAGCCGGTCCCCGGCATCGCGGCTACGACCGATGCATTGATGCGGGCCAACCATTTCCAGGTATTTGGCGAGACCCGCAGTTACTGGGAGTTCTACCACGGCCTAGGCCTTGGCATCACTATTTCTCTTACCGCCGAAGGTCTGCTCTTCTGGTTCCTCGGCTCGCTAGCCAAAAAGCATGCAGCCGAACTCCGACCGGTTCTCTGGGTGTTCACTCTGGCCTATCTCGCGTTTGCCGTCAATTCGTACACCTACTTCTTTGACGGTCCAGTAGTCGCCGAGCTCGTGATTGCCGTCTGTCTGCTCGGCGCCATCGCCACCGCCAAGCAAGTCTCGGCAAAGCAACCGCTGCACCTTCGTACGGCGGCTGACACTGGCAACTAAAAGCACGCGAAGGCTCGATTGAGAGAGGAAGATTTGATTCGGCTGCATCAGATCCTGGAGGTAGCGCGACTCTGACTTCGGCATTGAGCAAGATGGGATTGAGGACGGAGAAGAGCCATGCCATTGTTGAACGGCTCATCGTGGATCACGTAGAAAAGGATCCGACGGAGCAGTAAGGATCGTTCCCGGGTAGAGAAAAGACAATTGAGTTTTCTTCGGGATTCGCAACTCGCAGGAGCGCGGATTGACTGCATTTCAGCGAACGATGCACCGATGCTCTCCGACTTACTGGCTATTGAGTGCGGACCTGTTCAAGTGTTGATCGCAACACTCGGCGCGCCAGTCTATCGAGCGCGTCTTTAGTCCACCGATCCTCCAGTAGGGAAATATGCAAGACATCGAGATTGAGATTGCCATTCTGCGAGGCCCCGCAGACGGCTTGGCTGACAAAAT
>Ga0310910_10000519_pt1 | contig 19413 bp, 17 predicted proteins | sample GREbulkMGHF172_FD_203448 | JGI IMG/M metagenome (GOLD analysis project Ga0310910, IMG submission 203448) | Lab enrichment of tropical soil microbial communities from Luquillo Experimental Forest, Puerto Rico - GRE.bulkMG.HF172 | ecosystem: Environmental > Terrestrial > Soil > Tropical forest >... | reverse complement strand
TCATGTCGCCAGCGCCGGTGAGCGCGAGCGCGCGGCGCTCGACGTCGGAGACGATGCCGCTGGTCACACCGCCGGCGAAGGCGTGCTGCATCACCGTGAAGCCGATCAGCATCACGATCAGGACCAGCCCGCCGAGCAGCGCGGGCCCAATGACGTCGTTGGTGATGACCGCCGTCACGGCAAGTGTCGCCGTGATCACCCACATGACCAGCAGCAGCCAGGTCGGGATCAGCAGCACGGCGCGGTCGAAGCCGTGGAATGAGAGATAGACGACCAGCGCGAAGCCGAGCAAAGCGACGGCAAAGAGCGAGACGCGCGCGATGCCCGAAGCGATCGGCGGCTCATACAAGGCGAGCGCAACGAGTGCGGCAAGAAAGGCGAGCCAGGCGAGCGTGATGTGGGCGTAGCGCACGTGCCAGCGGTTGAGGTTGAGATAGGCGAACAGGAACACGACCAGCGTCGCCGCAAGGATCGCCTCGCCCGACGCCCGCCAGATTTGCTCGGAGTCCGGCGATAGTGCGAACACCCTGCCCCAGAAGCCGAAGTCGATGCCGATATACACGAGCACCGCCCAGCCGAGCGCGGCGGCGGCCGGGAACATGATGCTGCCCTTGACCACGAACAGAATGGTCAGGAACAGCGCCAGCAATCCGGCGATCCCGATAACGATGCCGTGGTAGAGCGTGATGCTGTTGACCTTGTCCTTGTAGGCTTCGGGCTGCCACAGATAGAGCTGGTTGAGCTTGTCCGTGCGCAGCTCCAGCACGTAGGTCATGACGCTGCCGGGATCGAGCGTGATGCGGAAGATGTCGGCGGTGGCGCTATCCTGGCGGTCTGGGCGTTCGCCGGTCGAGGTGATGTTGGCAACGCGGGAGAGGCCGAGATCGGGCCAAAACACGCCCGAGCCGACCATGCGATAATGCGGTACGACGATCAGCCGCTCGAGCTGTTCGTCGCCGGAATTGGCGAGCGCGAACACCGCCCAATTGGTGTTGCCCTCGCGCGCGCGCACGTCCATCCGCCGGATGATGCCGTCGGGGCCGGGCGCAGCGGAGACGAGCAACCGGTCGGTCTCGGTGCGATGGCGTTCGGCGGCGTCGGTGAGATCGATCGCCTGCGCGTCGGTGCGCACATTGATCGCCTCCACCGCGCGCGCGGGGGAGAGGCCGACCACGATCATGGTCAGCATCGCCGTTACGCAGCCGCGCACGAACTGCAACCGACGTCCTCCCAGCTTCACCCCTGTCGACCCCTTCGCCGGACTGACGCAATTCCGCGAGCGCCCTAGGCGAGTGGACCTTTACGGCGATTTACGTCGATTTCGCGGCCCGCCCGCGCCGGCAGGGGGCGGGACGGCGCCTGCGCCGCGCGGTCGAGCGCAGGAGAAAGAGTAAGAATTTCATGGAGTTGCTATCGTCAGCACGATCTTGCCGACGTGTGCGCTCGTCTCCATGCGCGCCTGCGCGGCGGCCGCCTGCGCGAGTGGAAAGGTGCTGTCGATCAACGGTCCGACCCGACCCGCCGCGATCAGCGGGAGCACATGGTCCTCCACGGCGCGCGCGATCGCGCCCTTGTCGGGGATCGAGCGCGCACGCAGGGTCGAACCGGTGTGGGTGAGGCGCTTGAGCATGATGCGACGAAAATCGACCGTGGCCTTCGGGCTGCGCTGAAACGCGATTTGCACCACGCGCCCTTCGACCGCCGCGGCTTCGTAGTTGCGCTCGATATAGTCGCCGCCGACCATGTCGAGGACGACGTCGGCGCCCTTGCCGTGGGTGGCGGCCTTCGCCGCGGCGACGAAATCTTCGGTCTTATAGTTAACGGCGACGTCGGCACCAAGGCGGCGGCAGGCATCGCATTTTTCCGCCGAGCCGGCGGTGGTGATGACGCGCGCGCCGAATGCCTTGGCGAGCTGGATCGCGGCGGTGCCGATGCCCGAGGAGCCACCATGGACCAGCAGCGTCTCGCCGGCATTCAACCGCCCGCGCTCGAAGGCGTTGTGCCAGACGGTGAAGAAGGTTTCGGGGATCGCGGCGGCCGCGACGAGCGCGAGGCCCGGCGGTACCGGCAGCGCATGGCTTTCGTGCGCCGGACAATATTCGGCGTAACCGCCGCCGACCACCAGCGCCATGACCTTGTCGCCGAGCTTCCAGCGCTTCACGCCTGCGCCCAGCGCGACCACTTCGCCCGCGATCTCAAGACCCGGAATGTCGGTCGCGCCGGGGGGCGGCGGATATAGGCCTTGGCGCTGCATGACGTCCGGCCGATTGACGCCGGCGGCCGCCACCTTCACCAGCACCTCGCCGTCGGCGGGCCGCGGCAGCGGACGCTGCTCGGGCACGAGCATATCCGCTGCGCCGGGCGCGCGGATCGCTATCGCGGTCATCTGGGCGGGCAACGAGGGCATGGCAAAAGTCCTTGGCTGACGCGGTCTACCGCGCTTGCTTAAGTCGAGGCGAGACATGTGACAATGGCGGCGCCGGAGGCTATTTTTCTTCGGCTCTCGAGCGGAGGCGAGCGATGCCGGCAATGGACGACGACGACCGCCCGAAGAAAAAGATCGTGCACGAGATCGGGCAGGATCTCGCGCTGCTCTCGATCAAGGAGCTGCAGGAACGCATCGCGCTCCTCAACGAAGAGATCGCTCGGCTGCAGGCGACGATCGCCAGCAAGCAGGGCTCGCGCAACGTGGCCGATCAGTACTTCAAGAAGTAGGGAACGCCGATATGTGGGAGGTCCGGTCCGCGTGCCGCGGCGGAGGGCTTGCGGGGTGCGGCGGACGAGCAAATGGCACGGGGCGATTCGGGGGCGACGAATTATTTAAAATCTTAAGACCTTGTTAAGCTTTCACGATCATTACTGGGGGCGTCCATCTTCTGGACATTGAGTGGCTCCTGTCCACTCTGTTTGACGCCTCCCTGTTTAGACTTCGAGCCGCCGGCTACGGCGGCTCTTTTTTCGTCGTCTGTCCCATTTTTGGACGACGAAAATGCCTTTTCGCGGTCCGTTCCCGGTCCTGCAGCGCGTTGCCGCCCGGCAACTATGTGCAACGCTTTGTTCGGCGGGTGCTGGACAGGCGTCGGCGGCTGCGCAATGGTTCCAGCCTCGCCAGGGGCTGGCGCAAGAGCAAAAACGTACGTGTAGCGTGAGGCGTGGACGATGTCCGAGAAGTCGGTCAACGGGGCCGTGTCTTTCGGCGAGAGGCTGGCGGGCTCGCAGGCCTTTGCCGATCTGTTCCGCGACGGCATGGCGTTGGTGGAGCAGACTGCGGCCTACCTCGATGGCCCCGGCCGTCAGGAATCGAAGAGGCTCGGCCGCAACGCCGCGCTCGCTTATGCAACCGAAAGCATGCGGCTCACCACGCGGCTGATGCAGCTCGCGTCCTGGCTTCTGCTCCACCGCGCGGTCAAGGAGGGCGAAATGTCGCTCGCCCAGGCCAACAGGGAGAAGGCCAAGGTGAAGCTCGCAAGCGGCGAGTACAGCGACGAGCAGAACATCAGGCTCTTGCCGGAGCGCTTGCGCGCCCTGATCGAGCGCTCCAAGGCGTTGCAAAGGGCGGTGCGCCGGCTCGATGCCACCATGCATGCGATCCCCGCCCGCCTCGATCGCGGCAATCCGGTCGAGCGGCAGATCGGCCTGCTCAAGGCAGCCTTCGAGCAGGAGTGATCCACCGAATCCGGTTGAAGGGCTCGATGCGACCGTGGTGCCCGCGCGCGACGGCGACGCCGCGGTGCCGAGCCAATCAGGGAACCGCATGAAAAACCCCCGCGCGAGCGGGGGTTCTAACGACCGAGCGGGCGCAAACGCTATTTCTTGAGCCCGATGCCGGCAAACTTCTTCTGGAACCGCGAGAGCCGCCCGCCGCGGTCCACCAGCTGCTGCTGACCGCCAGTCCAGGCCGGATGTGACTTGGGGTCGATGTCGAGGTGCATCGTGTCGCCTTCCTTGCCCCAGGTGCTGCGGGTGGTGAATTCGGTGCCGTCGGTCATCACCACCTTGATGGTGTGATAGTCCGGGTGCAGGTCGGGTTTCATGGGTCGTCATCCTGCGCGAGCTGCGCGCGCGTGGCGTCACGTCGGGAAAAAGTCGCGGCTCTATAGCCCAGGCCGTGCGGGGAAACAAGGCGCAGCCCAACGGCAATCCAGCGGCCGGCGCCCGATTGCTACCTGCCGCTCGGCGGGGCATTGTCGCGCCCGCTTTGGCCCGTTTCGGTCGAGGTTGCAGAGGTCCGGTTGAGATGAACGTCGCCGAGCGAGACGCCGCGCGCGCGGTTGGGACTGCGGTCGAGCAACCGCAAAGCGCGGCTGCGCCCGCCGCCACGCCGGTGCAAAGCCGCAAGCTCCGGCCGCTCATCTCCCTCATGCCCTATATCGCACGCTATCGCTGGCGGGCGACCGCGGCGCTCGTCGCCCTGCTGACTGCAGCGGTCACGACATTGGTGGTGCCGGTCGCGGTCCGGCGCATGATCGATTTCGGCTTCTCGCGCGAGAGCGCCAGCCTCATCGACAGCTATTTCGCCGTCATGATCGCCATCGTCGCGGTGCTCGCGCTGGCCAGCGCCGCGCGCTTTTATCTCGTCACCACGCTGGGCGAGCGCATCGTCGCCGACCTGCGCGAGGGGGTGTTCAGCCATCTCGTTTCGCTCTCGCTCGCCTATTTCGACGCGGCCAAGACCGGGGAGTTGATCTCGCGGCTCACCGCCGACACCACCCAGATCAAGGCCGCGGTCGGCGCGTCGGTCTCCGTCGCCTTGCGCAACCTGGTCCTGTTCTTCGGCGCGACTGCGATGATGGTCGTGACGAGCCCGCGTCTCTCCGCCTTCGTTCTTGCCGCCATACCCGTGATCGTATTGCCGCTCTACGGCTTCGGCCGGGCGGTGCGTCGGCGCTCGCGTGCGGCCCAGGATACGCTCGCCGATGCCACGGCCTATGCGTCCGAGCTGATCGGCGCGGTGCGCGTGCTGCAAGCCTTCACCAACGAGGCGCTGGCCAAGGGCCGTTTCGGCGCCGCGGTCGAGCGCGCCTTCCTCGCAGCGCGCGATTCGATCCGGGCGCGGGCGATCCTCACCGCGATTGCAATCTTCCTCGTCTTTGCGAGCGTGGTCGTCGTGCTGTGGGTTGGCGCGCAGGACGTGCTCACGGGCCATATGAGCGCCGGCCGGCTATCCCAATTCGTGCTCTACGCCGTGTTCGCCGCCGCCGGACTTGGCCAGCTCTCGGAAGTGTGGGGCGAGCTCTCGCAGGCCTCCGGCGCGGCCGAGCGGCTGTTCGAGATCTTGAACATACGGCCGGTGATCGTGCCGCCGGCGCGGCCGATTGCCCTGCCGCAGCCGGCGCGTGGCGAAGTCGGCTTTGCCGGAGTTCGATTTTCCTATCCGGCGCGGCCGGCAAGCCCGGTGCTCAACGGCGTATCGTTTGACGTGCGGCGGGGTGAAAAGGTTGCCATCGTCGGCCCTTCGGGTGCCGGCAAGAGCACCATCTTCCATCTCATCCTGCGGTTCTATGATCCGACATCCGGCGTGGTCAGATTCGACTCCGTGCCGCTCGTCGATGTCGATCCGCTCGCGCTGCGCCGGCGCATCGCGCTGGTGCCGCAGGACGCCGTGGTCTTTGCCGCCTCGATCCGCGACAACATTCGTTTCGGTCGGCCCGGCGCGAGCGATGCCGAGGTCGAGCGCGCGGCCGAGCTCGCGCACGCGCTGGAGTTCATCAGCCTGCTGCCGCAAAAGTTCGATACCGCGGTCGGCGAACGTGGGGTGACGCTGTCGGGCGGCCAGCGCCAGCGCATCGCTATTGCTCGCGCCATCCTGCGCGAGGCGCCGCTGCTCCTGCTCGACGAGGCGACGTCCTCGCTCGACGCCGAGAGCGAGACGCTGATAAAGGCCGCGCTCGAGCGGCTGATGCAGGACCGCACCACCCTCGTCATCGCGCACCGGCTCGCGACCGTGCTCTCCTGCGACCGCATCCTGGTGATGGAGGCAGGCCAAATCGTCGAGCAAGGCACGCACGAAAAGCTCGTCGCCGCCGACGGCCTCTACGCGCGGCTGGCGCGGCTGCAATTCCAGACCTGACGTGCTGCCGCCGCGGACGGCCCTCACGGCCGTTGCTTCGGGGCCGAGCGCCGCGACGCGGAGGCCAACGGCCGCCAGCTCATCTTGTGCACCGGGGCGCCCGAGCGCCAATTGAGGGCTTCGCCGGAGATGACGAAGCCCTGCTTTTCATAAAAGCGAATGGCACGCGCATTGTCCTTGTTGACGTGCAGATCGAGGCCGGCGGGAGATATCCGCTTGGCCTCGGCAATGAGCGCCGCGGCGACGCCCAAGCCCCACGCTTCCGGGGCGACCACGGTCTGATCGATGTCGAAGGTGCGGGGATCGACGGTGACAAAGCCGAGCATTCGTCCGTCGGCTTCCGCCACCGTGATCGTCGTCGCCGGCACGAGCTCATCGCGCCAGCGCTGGCGCCACCAGTCGACGCGGTCGTTGAAGTTGATCTGCGGATAGGCGAGCTGCCAGGTGCGCCGCCACAATTCGATCGCCTCAGCCTCGTCGGCGGGCGTATAGCGGCGAAGCGTGAAAGACGAGCTGACCATCGTGTCCGATGGAATATGCTCGCTCGGCTGGGACACGCGCTCGGCCTCACCGCTCCGTCAGCTTCAGCTCGATGCGGCGGTTGCGGCCAAAGGCCTCCTCGGTCTTGTCGGTATCGATCGGCTGGAACTCGCCGAAGCCCGCTGCGACCAGCCGTTGCGGCGATACGCCCTTGCTGATGAGGTATTGCACCACCGAGATCGCGCGTGCGACCGACAGCTCCCAGTTGTTCCTGAACTGCGGGCTGTTGATCCCCCGCACGTCGGTGTGGCCGTCGACGCGCAACACCCAGGGAATCTCGCCCGGAATCTTCTTTTCGAGCTCGAGCAGCGCGGTGGCGAGCCCGTCGAGTTCGGCAAGACCCTCGGGCTTGTCGAGCGTGGCCCGGGCGGTGTCGAAGAATACTTCGGACTGGAACACGAAGCGGTCGCCGACGATGCGGATGTCGGGCCGATTGCCGAGAATCGCCCGCAGCCGCCCGAAGAAGTCGGAACGGTAGCGCGAGAGTTCCTGTACCCGCTGCGCAAGCGCCACGTTCAGCCGTTGACCCAGATCGGCGATGCGGCCCTGCGATTCCTTGTCCTTCTTCTCGCTTGCATCGAGGGCTTCTTCGAGCGCGGAGAGCTGGCGCCGCAGCGCGGCGATCTGCTGGTTGAGCACCTCGACCTGCGCCAGCGCGCGGGCGCTGAGTCGCCGCTCCGCGTCGAGCTGCCCGCTGAGCTCGGTGGCCTTGCCTTGGGCGTCGGCGCCGCCTCCGACGCCGTCGTAAAGGCCCTTGTAACGGTCGCGCTCGCCTTCCGCCGCCGCCAGGCTCGAGCGCAACATGTTGAGCTGCTCCTCGAGGCTCAGCTTGCCGGTCTTCTCCAGCGACAGAAGCTCGGTGAGCTGCGCGATTTGCGCGTTGAGGCGATTGAGCGCGGTGTCCTTGCCGGTGACTTCCTGCGTCAAATAGAACTGCACGAACACGAACACGGTCAGCAGGAAGATGATGCCGAGGATCAACGACGACAACACGTCGACGAATCCCGGCCAGTAGTTCATGCCGCCGTCGCGGCGGGCGCGTGCAAGAGCCATTGGGTCCTACTTAGGGTTCCGCTTCGGTCCTACTTGTTGACGTTTTCGCGCACGAGCAGCTCCAGCAGGCGGCGCACCTCGCGATGCTGCTGGGCTTGCGAATCGACCCAGTCGCGGATCATCTGCTGCTCGCTGCGCATGTGATGGACCAGCCCCTGAATCGCTTCCGCGAGATTGGCCATGGCGGTGGTGGTGGCCCGCGTCGATCCGCCGTCGGTGATCGCCTCGCGCAGACGCTCGATCGCCGTTCTCAGGTCGCCCGGCACCGGGCCCGCTGCGGGCACGGCCACCGCGGCATCGCTGCCCACGCCGAGATCGCGCACGGTGGTGGAGAGCCAATCCTCGAGTTCGGTATAGAAGCGGTTCTGCGCTTGACTCATCTGCAGGTCGAGGAAACCGAGCACGAGCGAGCCGGCGAGTCCAAACAGCGAGGCCGAGAACGCGATTCCGATGCCGCCGAGCGGAGCGTTGAGCCCTTCTTTGAGCGACTCGAATATGGCGCCAGCGTCGCCGGCCGGCTTGAGGCTGTTGATCACGCTGCCGACCGAGCCCATGGTCTCGATCAGGCCCCAGAACGTGCCGAGCAGCCCGAGCAAGATGAGCAGGGCGGTCATGTAGCGCGACGTGTCGCGCGCCTCGTCCAACCGGGCCGCGATCGAATCGAGGATGCCGCGCATCACCTGCGCCGATATCGCCATGCGGCCGACGCGGTCACGCAGCAGCGCCGCCATCGGCGCGAGCAAAACCGGCGGACGTTCGACCGCCAGCCCGGGGTCGGCGAGCCTGAATCCGTTCACCCAATCGATCTCGGGGAACAGGCGGATGACCCGCTGGAAAGCGAGCGCGATGCCGAAGACGAGCACGCCGATGATCAAGGCATTGACCACGGGATTGGCGAGGAACGCGCTCCAGATCCCCTTGTAGAACACGACCACGACGAGCGCGCAGACGGTGAGGAACACCACCATCCGGACGAGAAAAATCCGGGGCGAGGAGAGCTTAAATGGATCGATCTCTTGCGCCATGGTCAGCGCCCCTACCTCGACTCACAATAAGGCACGGCCGCGGCGGAAGGAAGAACCGAGCCGCCGGCGGAACCCCGCGGGAGGCCCCCCCGATCGACGCGCTCAGGCCGAGGAGGGCTGGGCGATGGCCGCGGCCTTGTGCGCATCCTTGAGCGCCCGCAGCATTTCGCGGTGAATGTCCTCGTTGCCCGCGAGGATGCCGCCGGTTTTGATCATGTCGTCGCATCCGTCGAGATCGGTGATGAAGCCGCCGGCTTCGCGCACCAGCGCGATTCCCGCCGCCATGTCCCACGGCGACAGCCCGCGTTCCCAATAGGCATCGAGGCGGCCGGCCGCCACCCAGGCGAGATCGAGCGCGGCGGCCCCGAACCGCCGCAGTCCGGCGACCCGGTCCTGCACCGCGATGTGCTCGCTGCGCGCGAGTTCCACGTCGCCGCGGCCGGGATGCGGGAGCGCGCAGGCGACGACCGCGTCGGCGAGCCGCTTGCGCGCCGCCACCCGCAGCCGCTGATCGTTGAGGAAGGCGCCCTTGCCGCGCTCGGCAGTGAACAGCTCGTCATTGGCGGGGTTGTAGACGACGCCGGCGACGACGGTGCCTTCGCGCTCGAGCCCGATCGAGATCGCAAAGTGGGGAATTCCGTGCAGAAAATTCAGCGTGCCGTCGAGCGGATCGACGATCCAGCGGTGAGTCTTGTCGCTGCCTTCGCGCGTGCCACCCTCCTCGCCCAGAAAACCGTAGCCGGGACGCGCGTGCTCGAGTTCGTCGCGCAAGATTTCCTCGGCGCGAAGGTCGGCGGCGGTGACGAAATTGGCCGGCCCCTTGAGCGAGGCCTGCAGATGCTCGATCTCGCCGAAATCGCGCTTGAGCGTGCGGCTCGCCTTGCGCGCGGCCTTGATCATCACGTTGAGGAGGGCGGAGCGGAGCATGATGGGCCGCGCAGCGGAGGCGATGGACCCGCGGTGGATCCTCAATGCCCGCTCAGGCGGGCATGGTCGTCGCGGGTGGGGTCTGCCTGCAGACAGCGTTCACGTCAAGAGCGGGACGCGCGCAACTCCTTGAGCGCGTCGACCCAGGGCTTCGCCGCTTTTTCGCCGGCGGCGCGGATGTCCGGCGGCTGCTGTTGCACGAAAGCATCGAGCGGAACGTCGCTCACCCCGCCGGCCTTGGCGATGATGTGCCATTTGATCGCCTGCACCGGATTGGGATTCGCGCCGCGTCCGACCGCGAGGATGTTGGCGAGACGATTTTGCGCAATCGGATTGCCCTTGCGCGCGGCCTTCGCCAACAGTACCGCCGCCAGGCGCTCGTTCTTGGCGACGCCGGTTCCGTTGAACAGCGCGATGGCGTATTCGACCTGGGCATCGGTGTTGTCGGCGAGCGAGGCGGTGGCCAAGAGCCGTACCGCCTCGACCAAATCCTTCGGCACGCCTCGCCCCTCCTTGTAGAGGGTCGCGAGCGCGTATTGGGCTTCCGCATTTCCGACCTGCGCGGCGCTGCGAAAGAGCTCGGCCGCGCGCGCAAAATCCTGCGGGAACAATTGGCCCTCGATGTAAAGCAGCCCGAGATCGTAGGCGGCCGCGGGGTTCCCGAGCTTGGCGGCGGCGGCGAGCAGCTTTGCACCCTCTTCGCGATTGACGGCGCCGCTGCGGCCGCTGAAATGCAACATGGCGAGCGCGAACATGGCCTCGCGATCGCCGCGCTCCGCAGCCAGCCGATACCATTCGGCCGCCTTCTTGTCGTCGCGCTCGATCCCCAAGCCGTTGGCATAGAGTTCGCCGAGCAGCGTCATCGCTTTCGGATCTTTGCGCTCCTCCACCCGACGAGTCGCGGCCGCAAAGGCGGTGATGTAGTAGCCGCGTTGGTACGCGCCGTAAGCGATATCGACCTCGCGCCGGGGTGCGGCCGGCGGCGGCGGGGCCGCAGCCTGGGTTGGAGCGGGCTTGGGCGGAGCCGGTTTGGGGGCCGGCTTGGCAACCGGTTTGGCCGCAGGCGGCGTCGTGGGCGGGCTGAGCTCGACCGGCGCCTGCGCTGAGGCAGGCGCGATCCCGGCCCCCGGCAGGGCGAGCGCCAGAATCCCGGCCGCGGCGTAGCGCGCGATTCTCATGCGACCGTCTCCGCCGCCGCCAGCCGTCGCGCTGCGTCCGCCATCGCCGCGGCGCCCCCGCGTGCATCGGCAAAGATGCAATCGCCAAGCGCGATGAAATCGGCGCCGGCCGCCGCGAGCGGCTCCAGCTCCTCGAGCGAGGCGGCAAATCCGACGCACGGGACTTCGAACAGCTGCGCCCACCACGCCACGCGCTCGGCGACGGCGTCGAAGGCGGGCCGGCGGCCGGTGGCGTCGGGCTCGCCGAACATGACGTAGTCGGCGCCGGCTTCGGCGGCGAGCATGGCGTCATGCCGCGTCGCAAGTCGGCCGCAGCCGGCGATGCGCGCGGGCTTGAGCGTCGCCAACGCCGCCATGAAGGCGTCGACCCCGCTCAGATGTGCGCCGTCCGCGCCGGCGCGCGCCGCCAGATCGGGATATCCGTCGAGGAGAAGCGCCGCGCCCTTCCCCTGCACCGTGGGCGCGAGCGCCTTGGCGTGGTTGACCCGCGTGCGCTCGTCCGCCGGCGGCAGGCGCAGCAGCACGGCGGCAACGTCGGCCGCGTCGAGCGCTTCGGTGAGTCGGTCTGCGAGCCCGGCAGGGTTCTGCGGGGTCACGAGATAAAGGCGCGGGAAGGGGCGCCGCGGGTCGGCCGGTTTTTCTCGGGACGCCATGGACATCGATTGCCCCCGCAATCGGGCGGTTTGGGGGCGTTTTATAGAGCCGCAACCCTACGAGACGGTAAAAACCGGGCAACGTAGCGCAGCCGGCATAGTTGCGTCGCCGTCCCAGGATTGGGCGCAAGACGCGCCTATGGGGCCGGATCGCCAACCTTTCGGTTATGCTGCTTTCTTCTCCAGATCCTGCTTCCACTGCCCGCGCGTGGCGAGGCTGTTCATCATGGCGCGGTGGATGAAGGCGCGCTGGGCGGCCGCGACGTTTTCGCTCCTGCCGGACCAGGCCTTCTGCGGCGCCGCTTGCAGCGCGCGGCCGTAGCTGAAGGTGAGGCGCCACGGCAGGCCGCCGATGCGGTTGATGGCGTCGAGATGGGCGGTAGCCTCCTCGTCCGACTGGCCGCCGGAGAGGAAAGCGATGCCGGGGACGGCGGCGGGCACGCAGGCTTTGAGCACCTTCACGGTTTTCTCCGCCACCTCGTCGACGCCGGCACGGATCTTCGACTTCTTGCCCGCGACCACCATGTTGGGCTTGAGCACCATGCCTTCGAGCGCCACCCTCTGATAATAGAGCTGCTCGAACACGGTCTTGAGTATCCACTCGGTGGTCACGTAGCAGCGCTCGGCGTCGTGATCGCCGTCCATCAACACTTCCGGCTCGACGATCGGGACGATGCCCTCGTCCTGGCAGAGCGCGGCGTAACGCGCGAGCGCGTGCGCGTTGGTCATGATCGCGACGTAGCTCGGGATGCCGGCGCCGATGTCGATCACCGCGCGCCATTTGGCGAACTTGGCGCCGAGCCCGCGATATTCGACCAGGCGCTCGCGCAGACCGTCCAAGCCCTCGGTGATCAGTTCGCCGGGAGCGAACGGTAACGGCTTCGTCCCCTTGTCGACCTTGATGCCCGGGATCGCGCCCGCGTTCTCGATCACTTTGACCAGTGGGGTGCCGTCCTTGGCGGTCTGGCGGATGGTCTCGTCGTAGAGAATGACGCCGGAAATGTATTTCGACATCGCCTCGGACGAGCGAAAGAGCAGCTCGCGGTAGTCGCGGCGATTGTCGGCGGTCGATTCCACGCCGATCGCGTCGAAGCGCTTCTTGATGGTGCCCGACGACTCGTCGGCGGCGAGAATGCCGCGGCCCGGCGCGACCATGGCCTCGGCGACCTTGTTGAGCTGAGCGAGGTTCATCGCAACCCTCCTCCATCGTTGCGCATTCATCGGTGATTTTTGCCGCCTCTTTACGCCGTTGGCAAAGGGCGGATCGCTTTGTCGTCCGTTACCCGACCCTGAGCACCTCGACCCCCGGCAAAGGCTTGCCCTCCAGCCATTCGAGGAACGCCCCGCCGGCGGTCGAGACATAGGTGAACCGTCCGGTCGCGCCAGCGGCATTGAGCGCCGCGACCGTGTCACCGCCGCCTGCCACCGTAATAATCTTCCTGGCGGCGGTGAGTTCCGCCGCGGCTTCCGCGACCTCGACCGTGCCGATGTCGAAAGGTTCCAGCTCGAAGGCGCCGAACGGCCCGTTCCAGACCAGCGTCTTGACCCGAGCGAGCACGGAGCAGACATGCTCGATGCTGCGCGGGCCGATGTCCAGGATCATCTCATCGCCGCCCACGCTGTCCACCGCGACCACGCGCGAAGGCGCATTGGCCGCGAACGTTTTGGCAACCACGGCGTCGACCGGCAATACCAGCTCGCGGCTTTTGGCCTTCGCCTTGGCCATGATCTCGCGCGCGGTCGGCAGGAGATCGCGCTCGCACAGCGATTTGCCCACGGAATGTCCGCACGCGGCCAGAAAGGTATTGGCCATGCCGCCGCCGATGATGAGCGTGTCGACCGTTGCGAGCAGGCTGCCGAGCAGGTCGAGCTTGGTCGACACCTTGGCCCCGCCGACGATCGCCGCGAGCGGACGGACCGGGGTCTGCAATACTTTCGCGAGCGCCTCGAGCTCATCCTGCATGGTGCGGCCGGCATAGGTCGGCAGTCTGTGACCGATGCCCTCGACCGAGGCATGGGCGCGGTGCGCCACCGAGAAGGCGTCATTGACGAAGATGTCGCCGAGCGCGGCGAGCTGCGCGACGAAACCGGGATCGTTGCGCTCCTCGCCCGGATGGAAGCGGGTGTTCTCCAGGCACAGGATGTCGCCCGGCTTCATGGCGTTCACCGCGGCCGCCGCCCGTTCGCCGATGCAATCCTCCGCGAACGCGACCGGGCGCTCGAGGACGGCCGCGATCGCCGGCGCAAACGGCTTGAGCGATTGTGCCGGATCGGGCCCTTTCGGGCGGCCGAAATGGGAGAGCAGGATCACCTTGCCGCCCTTGTCTGCAATCTCGCGGATGGTCGGAGCCGCCCGCTCGATGCGGGTCGCGTCCGCGACCTTGCCGTTTTCGACCGGCACGTTGAGATCGACACGCACGAGTACGCGTTTGCCCCTCACGTCGGCCTCATCGAGGGTGCGGAACATATCAGTGGCCTGCGCGCGTGGTCATGCGAACGTAAACCGCCGCAACGGGACGCGCGCTCATCGCCGGCGGGTCAGATCAGCTTCCCCATCGCAACCGCGGTGTCGACCATACGGTTGGAGAAGCCCCATTCGTTGTCGTACCACGACATCACCCGCACCAGCGTGCCGTCCATCACCTTGGTCTGGTCCATGGCGAACACGGACGAGTGCGCATCGTGGTTGAAATCGCTGGAGACGTTGGGCGCCTCGGTGTAGCCGAGGATGCCTTTGAGCTGCTGCTCGGCGGCGCGCTTCACGGCGCCGTTGATCTCGTCTTTCGTGGTCGCGCGCTTGGCGACGAATTTGAAGTCGATGACCGAGACATTCGGTGTCGGGACGCGGATCGCGACGCCGTCGAGCTTGCCGGCGAGTTCCGGCAGCACGAGCCCAACCGCTCGTGCTGCGCCGGTGGAGGTCGGGATCATGTTGATCGCGGCGGCGCGCGCCCGGTAGAGGTCCTTGTGCACCTGGTCGAGCGAGGGTTGGTCATTGGTGTAGGAATGCACCGTGGTCATGAAGCCTTTGTCGATGCCGACGGCGTCATTGAGCACCTTCGCGACCGGTGCCAGACAGTTGGTGGTGCACGAGGCGTTGGAGACGACCTTGTGGTGCGGCGTGAGCTTGTCGTGATTGACGCCGTAGACCACGGTGAGATCGACGCCGTCGGCGGGCGCCGACACGATGACGCGCTTGGCGCCGGCGGCAAGGTGCGCGGCGGCCTTGTCCTTCGAGGTGAAAATGCCCGTGCACTCCAGCGCAACGTCGACGCCGAGGTCCCTCCACGGCAGCGTCGCCGGCTCCTTGATGGCGGTCACCTTGATCAGGCCGTTGCCGACGCTGATGGCGTCGCCCTTGACCGTCACCTCGCCGGGAAAGCGGCCGTGCACGGAATCGAAGCGCAGGAGATGCGCGTTGGTCTCGACCGGGGCGAGATCGTTGATGCCGACGACCTCGATATCGGTGCGCCCCGCTTCGGCGATGGCCCGCAGCACGTTGCGGCCGATGCGGCCGAACCCGTTGATGCCGACACGAACTGGCATTCCCGGCTCCTTCGCTCCCCCGTTCATGCCCGGTTCCCAGCTTGGGCGGAGACCGCGCGGGAGCATCACACACTAAATAGTGACGCGCGGCACGCTCGTTAAGCCTTCCCGAGCTTGCTCAATGCCGCCGCGGCGACCTTCTCCGGCGTGATCCCGAAGTGCTTGTAGAGGTCCTTGTAGGGCGCGCTCGCGCCGAACGTCGTCATCCCGACGAAGGCGCCGTCCGAGCCGATGATCTCGTCCCAGCCTTGCCGCACCGCGGCCTCGACCGCGACATTGACCTTGGCCGTGCCGACGATCGCCCGCCGTTCGGCGGCAGGACGCGCGCGCAGTAGCTCGAAGCAAGGCACCGACACCGCGCGCGCAGAAACGCCGCGCGCGCGCAGCAACTTATGCGCCTCCACCGCGATGGACACCTCGGAGCCGGTGGCGAACAGCGAAACCTCGGCGGCCCCCTCCGCGGGGACGATTTCGTAGGCGCCGGCGGCGCAGCGGTTGGTCTCGTCATGGGCAAGCCGCAACTGCGGCAAGTTTTGCCGGGTGAGCGCGAGAACGCTCGGCGCTTGCGCATGTTCGAGCGCGAGCTGCCAGCATTCGACCGTCTCGACCGCGTCGCAGGGACGGAAGACGTGGAGGTTTGGGATGGCGCGCAAGGCGGCGAGGTGCTCGACCGGCTGGTGGGTCGGGCCGTCTTCGCCGAGCCCGATCGAATCGTGGGTCATGACGTAGATGACGCGTTCGCCCGCGAGCGCGGCAAGCCGGATCGCCGGGCGGCAATAGTCGGAGAACACGAGGAACGTGCCGGAATAGGGAATGATGCCGCCGTGCAGCGCCATGCCGTCCATCGCCGAGCCCATGCCATGCTCGCGCACGCCATAGTGGATGAACCGGCCGGAATAGTCGGCGGCGGAAAGCACCGTCATGCCCTTGGGCTTGGTGTTGTTGGAGCCGGTAAGATCGGCGGAGCCGCCGATCATCTCCGGCACCGCCGCGGTCAGCGCTTCGAGCGCAGTCTCCGATGCGGCGCGGGTCGCGATCTCTTTCGGCGTTGCGGCAAGCTTCTCCTTCACCGAACGCACGGCGGCCGCGAGCTTATCCCTCGGCAACTCGCCGCGGATGCGGCGCTCGAATTCGGCGCGGCGGGCCGCCGGCACGGCTTTGAGACGCTCGTTCCAGGCCTGGTGCGCGGCCTTGCCCGCAACCGCCGCGCCGCGCCACATCTCGCGCACCTCCGCGGGAATGGCGAAGGCGCCCTCCGCCCAGCCGAGTTTTTCCCGCGCGCCGCGGATTTCATCGGCGCCGAGCGGGGAGCCGTGGGACTTCTCGGTGCCTGCCTTGCTCGGCGCGCCGAAGCCGATGATGGTGCGGCAAGCGATCAGCGAAGGCCGATCGCAGGCCTGCGCCTTCTCGAGCGCCTTGGCGATCGCCTCGGGATCGTGCCCGTCGATGCGCGTCGCCGCCCAGCCGGCGGCCTCGAAGCGCTTGACCTGATCGACGGAGTCCGCAAGCGACAGCGGGCCGTCGATCGAGATGGCGTTGTCGTCGAACAATACGATCAGCTTGTTGAGCTTGAGATGCCCGGCGAGCGCGATCGCCTCCTGGCTCACGCCCTCCATCAGATCGCCGTCGGAGGCGAGCACGTAAGTGCGATGGTCCACGAGCTCGGGGCCGAACGTCGCGGCGAGGTGGCGCTCGGCGATCGCCATGCCGACCGCGTTGCCAAGTCCCTGGCCGAGCGGGCCGGTCGTCGTCTCCACGCCCGGCGTGAGGAAGCTCTCGGGATGGCCGGGCGTGATCGAGCCCAATTGGCGGAAGCGCTTGATCTCCTCGATCGTCATCTTCTCGTAGCCGAGGAGATGAAGCAGCGCGTAGATCAGCATTGAGCCGTGACCGGCCGACAGCACGAAGCGGTCGCGGTCGGGCCAAGCGGGATCGGCCGCGTCGAATTTGAGAAGCCGCGTGAACAGCACGGTGGCGACGTCGGCCGCGCCCATGGGCAGGCCGGGATGGCCGGATTTTGCCTGTTCGACCGCGTCCATGGCGAGCGCGCGGATGGCATTTGCCATGCGGTCATGGCGCGCGCGCGTCGCGGGGGCGCGGTCGTCGCGGCGCATCGCCGCGGTTTGCGCCGCAGGGGCGGCCGCTGCAGCAAGGAGCGACTTGGGGCTGGTCATCGCTGGGCCAAGCGGGGTTGCTCGGGCGAGGCTCTAGCACGCGGGCGGGGGGAGTCAAAGAATGCCGGCATCGGACGCGCTCGCCATTCACAGGGGCAGCGATGAATTGCGGTCCAACGTTGACGACAAGCCCACACGCAACGTAGGCTTCTCTTTGTAACTGCTTGCCGACGCAAAAGATTTTTACGCCGCCCGGCTGTCGAATCCGGCCCGTATCGGCCGGCCCAAGGGGGTTGCCGAGGATGACCGAGCCCAGCGCCATCGACGCGGCCAGCAAGCGTCTTGCGCTTGCACTCGATGCGCTTGCGGCCGCGGTCGAGCGGCGGCGCGAGGCCGACCGCGGCGAGCAGACGCTCGACGCGCAGCTGCACGCGCTCGGCACCGACCGCTCGCGCCTCGCCTCCGAGCTCGACGCGGCGGTGGCGCGTACCCGGACGCTGGAAATCGCCAACCGCGAGGTGGCTCAGAGGCTCGACGCCGCCATCGACAGCATCCGTTCCGTGCTCGCTGCGAACGAACGCTGAGGCATGCCATGCCGCAGGTCAGCGTCACCATCAACGGCCGCCAGTTCCGCATGGCCTGCGAGAACGGTGAAGAGGCGCGTCTCATGCGTCTGGCCGAGGATCTCGACGCGCGCATCGTGGCGTTGCGGGGCCGCTTCGGCGAGATCGGCGATACCCGCCTCACCGTCATGGCCGCGCTGGCGCTCGCCGACGAGCTGTCAGAGGTGAAGGAGAAATTGCAGCGGCTCGAGCCCGAGCTCGCCACGCTGCAGGACGCGAGCGTGGTGTCGGCCGACCGTGCCCAGGCGACGCAGGCGGCGGTCGTCGCCGCACTCAATGCCGCGGCCGAGCGCATCGAGGGCATTACCAGGCGGCTCAATCAGACGGTCACCGATGGCGGCGTCCCCATGGGCTGATCAACCCGTTTCGCGGGTAGCGTCGCAAGCGCGCAGGCACTACATTGGTCGCGCGGGGCTGCAAGGCGCGTCAGGAGCCATATCCCCGGGGCCTTATCGATCCTGAAGGGAGCTGTCCCTGACCGGGCTCGTGGGCTCGGACATATGGCGCCCACCTACTTTCGTAGGGAACCCGGGATCGACGCTCCAACGGCCATTGCGGCTCCGCGCTCACGCCTCAGATCGATGGCTCAATCCACCTCGATTGAAGACGCCAAAGCCGCGCTTCGCCGCCAAGCCCGCGCGCGCCGCGATGCGCTGCCGGCCGGCGTGCGCGCCGCCGCGGCGCAAGCCATTGCGGCGCGGCCGTTTCCGGTCGCGGTGACGGCGGACGCGATCGTCGCGGGCTTCATGCCGATGGGGAGCGAGATCAATCCCATCCCGTTGATGCGCAAGCTGGCAGATTTCGGCGCGCGGCTGGCGCTGCCGGCGGTCGCCGGGCGCGGCAAGCCGCTCACCATGCGCGCCTTCGCCTTTGGCGAAACGCTCGTGCCGGGGACCTGGGGCATCCGCGAGCCTGCGCCCGAGGCACCCGAAGTCGCCCCCGATATTCTCATCGTCCCGCTCTTGGCCTTCGACCGCAGCGGGCAGCGCATCGGCTACGGCGCCGGCTATTACGACATGACGGTTGCGGCGCTGCGCGCGCGCAAGACCATCATCGCCTGCGGCGTAGCCTTCGCCGCGCAGGAAATCTCGAGCGTGCCGACGACTCCTCGCGATGTCCGCCTCGATCTCGTGCTAACCGAGCGCGAGGTCATCGACTGCCGGCCCAAGTGACGGATCATGTGACGGATCATGTGACGGATGCGCATCCTTTTCATCGGCGACATCGTGGGACGCAGCGGGCGTGCCGTCTTGCTCGAGCGCCTCGGCGTCCTCGTGCAGAACTGGAAGCTCGATTTCGTCGCGATCAACGGCGAGAACGCCGCCGGCGGCTTCGGCATCACCGAAGCGATCTACCAGGAATTCGTCGATGCCGGGGTCGACGTGATTACGGGCGGCAATCACTCCTGGGACCAGAAGGAGGCGCTGGTTTTCATCGAACGCGCGCCGAAGCTGCTTCGCCCGATCAATTATCCCGCCGGTACGCCCGGCCGCGGTGCCGCGCTGATCGACGCCAAGAACGGCGCGCGTGTGCTCGTCGTCAACGCCATGGGCCGCATCTTCATGGACCCGCTGGATGATCCCTTCGCCGCGGTCGAGCGCGAGCTCGCGGCCTGCCCGCTCAAGCAAATGGCCGACGCCATCATCATCGACATTCACGGGGAGGCGACGAGCGAGAAGCAGGC
>Ga0310910_10000517_pt1 | contig 19425 bp, 16 predicted proteins | sample GREbulkMGHF172_FD_203448 | JGI IMG/M metagenome (GOLD analysis project Ga0310910, IMG submission 203448) | Lab enrichment of tropical soil microbial communities from Luquillo Experimental Forest, Puerto Rico - GRE.bulkMG.HF172 | ecosystem: Environmental > Terrestrial > Soil > Tropical forest >... | reverse complement strand
GAACCAGACTGTGCCATCCGGCGCGGGATAAACATCGTGCGCCCCGGCGCCTGCCAACACGGCAAAGGTTTGCATGACCATTCTGGCGTGTGCCGTGCCGCCCGCTATCAACATTACGAACACCGTTGTGACGACGATGGCCAGCCGGATCATCTGGAGCTCCTTAACCGCGCTGTCCGCGGGCGTGTTCGAGTTTACCGGCCCGCCGCAACAGTCCGGTCCCCGACGATGGATGTGGCCGCCGAAGTGAGGTGACTCTGCTGGGGGGTTAATCTGCCGCGGCAGCTGTCCGCGGCTCCGAATTTAGCTCACGCAGACGCGGCATGACTTCCCTCGCAAACAGCGTGATATTCGCGACCGTATCTTTATGGTCCAGGAAACCGCCTTGGCCGAACATCAGCAAGTGCCCGAAGCCGCCGACACTGTCGCTGAGCGCCTTGATCTGATCGTAAACGTCGTCCGGTGTGCCGGCAAAGCAGGTGCCGCTCTCGATCAACTGTTCGATCGACGCGGTAGTCTGTTCGACCGGATTGCCGTGCCGGTCCCTGACGAAGCCGCTGCGCTTGCCGCCCGCTTTGAGCATTGCGATGTTGGCCGGAAGCGAGTTGTAGCCGGGTGGGTTGGTGAACGGCTCGGCCACGACCGGTGAGGTTCGGACATAATCGGCGGCGAGGTTGGCACGGCGCAGGCCCTCCTCCCGCGTCGTCCCGACACCGACCACCGCGGCGTAGGCGAAACGGTCGGGTCCTGCTGTCCAGCCAAGCTCCCGCGCGCGCTTGCGATAGGCCTCGAACATCGGGCCGGCGGCCGACAGCGAGAGCAAGGTCCCAACCACGTGGCCGCGCTCGGCCGCCATCCGGCCGGTCTCGACGCTCAAACCCGTCATCCACACCGGCGGGGTCGGCTGCTGGTACGGTCGCGGCCAAATGTTGACGTTGCGGTAGTGGAAGAACTCGCCCTCCCAGTTGAATGGCCCGTCGGTCGTCGACATCGCTTTCCGGATCAGGTCGTGCGCTTCCCAGTAGCGCCGCATCAAATTGGCCGGATTGCTGTTGGCCGGTGCGATCTCGTACGGCGCCCCTTTGACCAGCCCCATCTCCAGCCGGCCGCCCGACAATACATCGAGCCAGGCCATCTCCTCGGCAACGCGCACCGGGTCGGGGCGATTGGCGATCGGCGTGCCGAGCGACAGGAGGCGTGACCGCTTTGTCTCGCGCGCGATGATCGCCAGCGCCATCGGCACCGAGATCGTGAGACAGGTCGAGGTGCTGTGGTGCTCGTTGACCATGATGTCGAGCCCGACCTCGTCGCACAACGCGAACTCGTCCAGGTAGCGGTTGAGTAGCCCGTGGCCGACTTTAGGGTCGAAATTGCTATTCGGCAGAACCACTCGCAACGAGCCGCGCTTGAGTCCTTCCTCCCACGCCGGGTGGTATGCCATCTCCGAGAAGTACCAGACGCGCATGGGTCCCTCCTTCTGCCTAGCCGCTCGCCCCAACGAATGCCGATAGCCGCTCGGCGAACTCCTCTGGCTGCTCCCAATGCGGAAAGTGGCCGGCCTGCGGGATGATTTCTAGCCGGGCTCCGGGTATCACACCACGCCAGCCCTCGCCATAGGCGGGTGTGACGATCCGGTCCTCGGTACCCCAAAGCAATAATGTCGGACGGTCGATCCGATGCAGCCAGCGCTTGAGCCGCGGATTGTGCATGTACGGCTTCCAACCGTATAGGGTGAAGGCCTCACGACCGCGGACAATTGCGGCGAGTTCGCTCTCCGACAGCTTGGTGAAATCGATATCGCCCTTTGCGGGATCGGCCCAAGCCAGCTTCAAGTACTCGGCCCGCGGCAGCGCATGCATATCGGCAATGTCCCGCTCGTCGCGACCCCGCACTTTGATGCCGAGCGGGTCGACCAGCACCAGATGCGAGAACCGAGCGGTTGAGCGCACCATCATCTCCGCCGCCACCCAACCGCCAAAACAGGCGCCTACTAGTATTGCGTTCTCGAACCCGAGTTCTGTGGCTAGATCGAGATAGAGGTAGGCGAGATCATCGACCGAGCCCGACCCGTCGATCAGCGGCGAATTGCCATAGCCGGGATGCCACGGAGCGATGACCCGGAACTTGCGGGAGAGCAGCTCGAGCCACGATCGCTCCGGTGCCAGCCCTTCGCCCGCATGCAGAAACAACAGCGGACGACCTTGGCCACGTTCAAGCAGCTCCAGGGCCGTGCTGGCTAACGAGACGATCCTCGTCATTTTGCTTCTTTCCCAATGAGCCAATATCCGGGCATCATTGCAGAGCGAAATAGATGTTACCACCGGGTCGCTCTCGGTCTCCGGCTGCGGCTGCTCCCCTGATCGCTAAAACAGCTTCGGTAACCTATGCTCGAGAGCGAGCCAATCTCCTAGCTTCGACCACCGCCTCCGTGCCCGCGCTCCCTTTACGGCGATCGCCAATGCCTTTCGTTGCCCGACGAGCACCACCAGGCGCTTACCGCGCGTCACCCCTGTGTAGACTAGGTTTCGCTGCAGCATCGGATAATGTTGAGTGCTTAGCGGGGTCACGACGGCGGGGTATTCCGAGCCCTGGCTTTTATGGATCGTCGTCGCATACGCGAGCACCAGCTCATCCAGCTCGCCAAAGCCGTAGGTGACCTCGCGGCCGTCGAAACCGACGTGGAGCTCGCCTTCTTCCATGTCGATGCGTGAGATTACGCCGAGATCGCCGTTGTAGACGTCCTTGTCGTAATCGTTCTCGACCTGCATGACCTTGTCGCCCGGGCAGAACGTCCAACCGAAGCGTTCGATGCGGACCTCGCCCGGCGGGTTCAGTGCGTTCTGCAGCTCGATATTGAGGGAGCGAGCACCGAGGCCGCCGCGGTTCATCGGACAGAGCACTTGGATATCGCGTATCGGATCTAGCCCGAAACGTTTGGGGATCCGGTCCTGCACGATCGCGAGCAGCTTTCGAACAGCCTCTTCCGCGTCCGCAGCATCGACGAAATAGAAGTCGCCGCTATCAACGAGGGCGATATTGGGCATCAGGCCCTGATTGATGCGATGTGCATTAACGATGATCTGGCTCTCGGCGGCCTGGCGGAAGACCTCGGTCAAGCGCACGACCGGCACGGCACCCGATGCGATAACATTGGCGAGCACTTGGCCCGGCCCCACTGAAGGCAGTTGATCGACATCGCCGACGAGCAGCAGCGCGGCCCGTTCCGGCAATGCGCGCAACAACGCCCGCATCAGCGGCACATCGACCATTGAGGTCTCGTCGACGACGAGCAGGTCGCAGTCGAGCGGCGCCTCTTCGTCGCGGCGGAAGGCCCCCGTCCTCGGGTCGGTTTCGAGCAGGCGGTGGATGGTCTTGGCTCCAAGTCCCGTGCTCTCGGACAGTCGCTTTGCGGCACGGCCAGTCGGAGCGCAGAGGGCGATCGCGACGGCTTTGGCGAGCAGGATCTTTAGCAGTGAATTGACGAGCGTCGTTTTGCCGACACCCGGTCCGCCAGTGATCACGAGCACTTTCGAGGCGAGCGCAACCCGGATGGCCTCTATCTGGCTTGCAGCGAGCACCAGCTTCGTTCGCTTCTCGACCCACGGGATCGCCTTGTCAGCATCGATCGACGGCCAGGGCGGCTTTCCAGCGGTGAGCGCGCGCAGCTTTTCAGCAATTTCCCGTTCGGCGCGGTATAGACCGGCAAGAAAGACGCAGCGCCGGCCATCGAGATCGTCGGCGATCACCGTGCCGTCCTGCAGTTCGAGGTCGAGTGCCGTTGCGATCAGATCCGCTGGAACCTCGAGCACTTTCTGCGTGAGCGGAACGAGCTCCTCTGCGGGGAGGCCGCAATGGCCGTCATCCATCGCCTCCGCAAGCGCGTAGGAGATACCCGCGCGCACGCGAATCAGCGCCGTGTTTTCGATGCCAAGCTTGGCCGCGATCTGGTCGGCGGTACGGAAGCCGATGCCGCGGATGTCGCGGGCCAAACGGTACGGGTTTTCCGATATCAGCCGAATGGCATCGGCGCCGTAAGTCTTGTAGATCCGCACCGCCCGCGACGTGCCGATGCCGTTGCTGTGCAGAAACAGCATGATCTCGCGGATGATCTTCTGCTCGGCCCAGCCGGCGATGATCCGCTCCGCGCGCTTGGGGCCAATGCCCGTGACCTCACGCAGCCGACCGGGCTGCTGCTCGATGACGTCGAACACTCCCTCGCCAAAGGCACGCACGAGCTTCTTTGCATAGACCGGTCCGATGCCGCGGATCATGCCGGAGCCAAGATATTTTTCGATGCCCTCAACTGTTGTCGGCGCCGTCGCCTTGAGGAACGAGGCTCTGAATTGGACGCCGTGCGTGCGGTCGTTAACCCAGGACCCGCTCGCCCGGACGAACTCGCCGGCGGAGATCATCGCCGCATGCCCGACGAGGGTAATGAGATCGCGCTGGCCGCGGGCTTTGATCCGCAGCACGCAGAAGCCGTTGTCGGAGTTATGGAAGGTGACACGGTCGATCAGGCCCGCCAGGACCTCCGTAGAGCTCACCGTCGATATCTGCGCCATTCTCCCGATGATGAATGCGGAGCTGGTGAGACGCCAGAACTCCCGTTCCTAATCTCTCTGAACCCGGTGTCCCGGGTGGATACCGATGCGGTCCCAGGTCGCGACGGTCAAGGAGGTCGTGGTAGGGTACAAGGCAAATGATGGGAGGGAACCATGCCCAAGACGCCTTGGGATCGACGCGAATTGCTAAAGATTATCTCCGCTGGAGCCGCCACCGGATTCCTTGTTGGAGATGGCCACCATACGGCCGCACAGCAGGTCAAATGGTCGGAAGGAACCGAACCTCCCAAGCTCAAGGCGCCGCCCAATGCCTGCGACTGTCATCATCACATCTACGACGCGCAGTACCCGGTCGACCCAAAGGCGGTGCTGCGCCCGGGAGATGCCTTGGTCGACGACTACCGCGCTTTTCAGAAGCGAATCGGGACCAGCCGCAATGTTGTCGTCCAGCCGTCAACCTATGGTGTCGACAACCGGGTCACCTTGGATGCCGTCGCCGCGTTTGGACCGCAGGCGCGCGCCGTCGTGGTCGGACACGGTTTCGGATGCCGAGCTCAAACGCATGCATGAGCAGGGCGCGCGCGGCATCCGCTTCAACCTGGCGCAGGCCGGCGCAACAACACCAGAGATGATCGAGCCGCTGTCGAAGAGGGTCAACGCGCTCGGCTGGCACATTCAGATCAACGCGCCGGCCGCCAAGATCATCGAGATCATGCCGATACTCGAGAAGGTGTCGACGCCGATCGTCTTCGATCACCTCGCTCATATCCCCGAGCCCGACGGGGTCAATCATCCGCTGTTCGGTCAGGTCCGGGCATTGATCGACAAAGGCAAAACCTGAGTCAAATTGTCGGGCGCCTATGCCGACACCAGGTTGGGCCGCCGACTTATGCCGATTCGACGGCGGTCGCGCAGGCCTATGCGAAGGCTGCTCCGGAGCGTTGCGTATGGGGAAGTGACTGGCCGCACCCGTCAGAACGGGAAAAGAAGCCCGACGACAATCTCATTCTCGTGTGGGCACCCGACGAGAAGGTACGTCATCTGATCCTGGTCGAGAACCCCGCCGTACTCTGCGACTATCCAAAGAGCGCGTGAGGGTTTTGTTCAATCAGGCAGGTTGCTGATCTTGCTCGCGCTCTGCGCTTTGCCGTTAGGGTACAGCATCGATACTCGATTTGGTCTGTTGCTGTAACCTGTATCCTTTGCGGACTAGTTGATTCAACCCGACGATCCCAACAGCGCCTTATATTGCATCGGCATCGCGTGACAAGGTCGTCTACGTCATCTCCGGCGGTTGGCATACGGAGATCGGGCCGCCCGTGACGGAGTTAAGCGGTCCTCTGGCGGCTCTGAAGGCGGCCTTTCCAACCGCACGGTACCTGATCTTCGGCTGGGGGCGCGCACGACCATTACATGGCTCGAAACCCTGGTATCGGGGATCTGCTGCGCGCGGCCGCGCCGGGACCGGCAGCGATGCTCGTCATTCCGCTCCAAATTTCGCCGGAGGCGGCCTTCGGGGCTTCCAATGGTTTTTCTATCCCTGTGTCGCAGGAGGGCATCGGACATCTGTCGGAGTTTTTGTGGGACTATCCGACCGCCGGCGAGCAAGGAGCGCCACGCCCGGTTGAACCCGGCCCTTTTTCGCAAAGCGTCTTCTGCGCCTCTGCCGGAACCTACAACCTCAGTCATACCTGCAACACCTGGACGGCGGAAGCTCTGCGCGTTGCTGGCTTGCCCATAAGCGCAGCCGGCGTCGGCTTCGCGGGTCAGGTGCTCGACCAGCTCCGGCCGCTTTTGGAGCCAGTATCGAACACCCAGAGCACGCACTGAGCTCCTGTTGGGTTCCTTGATCAGTCTTTGGCCAACACGAACCGGGCCGCCCTCGTCAACTGAGCCAAGCTCTAAGATGCGCGACGCAGTGCCGAGCGGGCTTATGCCATACGCAGGAACTTCTCCGCATTGCCTGCCATATGCTGCTGCAGCGCTTCGCGGCCGAAGTCGTTCCAGATCGGCCAATCGACGACCATCTGGGCGGTATCCGGGAAATGAGCCTCGCCGTGCGGGTAATCCGACTGGTGCATCAACACACCCGGCCCGAGAATGTCGATCACCGCTTTGGTCATGGCGGGACCTTCGAAGGGCTCGGCGCCACAGCGGAAGCGGCCCATCTGCACGTATTCGATCGGCCGGTACTTGAGCGGCGGTGTCGCGTCCGAGACGTAACGGATCATCTCGCCGAGCCGAATAACCCAATGGGGCAGCCAGCCGTGACCGACCTCGGCGACGCCGGCGTTGATGTTGGGGTACTTGTCGAAGATCTGCCCGACGATGAGGTAGGACAGAAGCCGCGCTGCCCCCCACGGATGGGCGGCGGTACGCGCCACGACCGCATTGCCCCAGATGTCGCGATAGCCGGGGAAATACGGCGGCTCGTAGAAGAAGCTATGGAAGAAGATCGGCAGATGAGCGTCGTTCATGACATCCCAAAGCGGCGCCAAGTCTGGATGGTCGATCGGTTTGCCCTCGGGCAGCAATGGCCCGACCGCCGCGACCCACGGCTCGTTCTTAAGCCGGTTCACCTCCTTGACCGCCCATTCGACATCGCCGCCCGGCACCAGGACCATACTCCTGAGACGGCTGAGATAGGGCTGGCAATAGGCCGCAATGTAATTGTGGTAAGAGCGGTAGAGAGCCTCGGCCAGGGTCACGTCGGGCAGTCCGCTCGCCGCCGTCGCCCAGGTTCCGGGGATCAGGAAATCGATGTCCCGGCCTTCGGCGTCCATGTCCTTGATGCGGTCGTGCACGTTCTCGTCCATGACGCCGACCGCCGGCGGCACGCGATGATGGCTCGACGCGCTGGTGACACGGCCTTCGAGCGCGCCCTTTCCGCCCGCCATCACCTTCGCTTCCGCCGGCGCCTCACCGGGAAAGCGGTCAAAGGGATACGGAGCGACATGTAGGACCTGCGTGGTCGTGCCATCCAAGTTTCTCGTACGCACAAAGGGCTGCAACTCGGCGACGCGCGAGCGGGCGTTGGGATCGAGATACTTGACGAGGGTCTCGTAGCTCGGGTTCACGTGGGTGTCGATGTCGACGATCCTGAATCCGTTTCTCATCTTTTGTTCCTCCCAGGGTGTCGTGAAGATCAGCCGTTTGAAGGTCCTCGCGTCAGCCTCGCGCTTGTTTTCGTTCTCACTGCTGAGCCCGCACCATAGCGTCAAGTATGAGAGCTGGTTCTGCTGCCCGCTCACACAATAGGGCAAGATACGATGCGGATCGAGCACGCGTGCTGCGGGCTGAGCAATCTTGGCGGTGTCATCGTAACCACCAGAAGGGGGGAGCGCCCAGGCTTGCCGTGAGCGAACCGGAGCAGACCAAGTTCCGCTGCAGCATTGGAGGACTCGCGATTCCGCGCGATCTCTGGGTTCACCGATGCCTTGTCGCCGATGATGACGCGATCGCGCGCGAGGTCCTCGAACCTACCCTGCGTCGAGCGGTTCTTCGGTCCCGATCCTGCATAAGCGGCGTACTCGCCTTCGATGGGCCTGCAAAAGTCGCATGCTCCGTTTCTTCACCACCAGGCGAGAGGCCACACCCTCATCCCTTCTCCCCCGCAATACCGGCAGCGGCATATTTGGGCATACCAACCGACGCCAAACTCATCAAAGCCGTCATGCGGGGTATCCTCGCCGCAATCCCGGCAGAAGCGGCGGAATCGCTCCGGTCGGTCGCGCAATAGAACTTCGCTGCGCCATGCGAGGTTCAAGAATGCGGACCAATCTCCAACCGCCGCAAGCATCCTTTGCCAGCGATTGAAACGGATCCCGCTGGGAAGACCGGTCCGCTGATGCGGCGAAGTAAGGCCGACACGGTCGAAAATATTGCGAAGGGTGAAGGAGATAGTGGCAGGGACCATCGCATCCTCCGACGAGGCGCCGACACCGTTGCATCAACTATGCCAGCCGAGCGTGTTCGGACTGCTTGATGCGAAATCCGTTCAGTGGCGCTCGATGGAGCAACTGCACAGGCCGCAGGCACGGTAAGGCGAAATACTCGACATTCCCCGCGTTGCCGGCGGTTTTCGGGAAGTCACGCGAGCGGCGAGGGCAGCCAAAAGCGCTAGCCGACTGGAACGGTCTCGCGACCCCGGCGACCCTAAACCAATTCAGCGTCGCGGCGCGCCAGCGGCAGAGAGATCTGGCATCGGAAGGTGGGTCACGAATACTGCACGATCAGGGGCGATCGGCCTGTCGGGTAGGTCAGGCAGCAACGAGACTGCCCTCGGGCACGATGTGACGCTCACGCGACAGAAAAATCGTGGTCCGCTTCATCAGGCGACGCGCCGAAGGGTCGAAGGGTTCTCGGCGATGCATTGTGAAGCCATTGTCCCATAGCAGGGCATCGCCGACCTGCCAGCGATGGCGATACACGAACTCCGGCCGTGTCGCGAACTCGTAAATCTCTTCGAGCAGAACAGAGCCTGAAGTCTCGTCCATTCCCTCAATCCCGATGGTGGTCGTGGAGTCGAGATAAAGGGCTTTTCTGCCGGTGACGGGGTGGGCATGCGCCATCGGATGCAGGATGGGCGGTGTCCTGCGCTTGGCTTCTTCGGAGATCACCCGGTCGACACCCTGGTAGCCGGCAAGGCGCTTGGCGTAGCTGAAGATCGCGCGTCTGCCCTCAACGACATGTTTGAGCCGATCGGGCAGGCCGGCATAGGCAGCGCACAAATCGACCCACGACGTCATCCCGCCCTCGGGTGGCAGCTCGAGCGCATAGAGCATCGCCCCGGTGGCCGGGTTCAGCATGTACGATTGATCTGAATGCCATTGGATCTCTCCGTCGCCCAAGCCACCGATCGGCTTTGCCTGCGCATCCTTCAGATTTGAGATGACGCCGACTTCCGGTCGAACCGGAGATGCCCATTCGGTGCGGACGATGCGTTCTAACGGGCCGAATAGGGCGCTGAAATTGGCCAGCTCATCCTCGGAGAGGGCTTGCCGTCGAAATACGAGCACGGGGTGACGGGCCCACAAGGCGCGAAGTTCAGCGACGGTCTGTTCGCCTTGGCGCTCCCACAGGCGTAACCCCATGACCTCGAGGGCAAAGCTGTTATCCAGCAAGCGAGTTTCGAGGGGCATGCGTTTTTCTCCAAGACGCCGAAAATCAAGCGGTCCACTCAGCGATCCTACTCCGAAAGGCCGAGCTCCACATCGGGATTAGGCGGGGCGCCACAGCGACCGCCCAACCCTACGGTCTCCCCACTTCGACCTTCACCCTCGTCAGTAAGCAGTTGGGGGGGTCGCCGCGTTGGAGCATCCCCGCTCCGACAGGGAGACCAAATGAGCTGGAAACCTGAAGTAATCGCCAACTCGTCGTGCAAGTGGTGCGGCAACGCCCTGCGGTTCGCCACGCGCGAGGAAGCAGAGACGAACGTCCGAGACCTGATGAGGTGGTTTGCCGTCCGCGACACCCGTGTCGTCAAAAGTGATGATGCCGTGAACTAGCGATATGTTGATGGACGGCTGGAAAGCCTCGTGCCGGAACCGATATCGGCAATTAAGTGAGATATAACTCTCTGAACCCCTTGGCCGCGGCCATGGGGTTTTTCGTTCTGAGGATCGGGAGATGATCCTCGACCGCTGATAACCCCCAAGGCTGCCTTCTGCTGTCCTCGTCCTGAATGGCTCGGAGGGGTGGGAATGCAGACCCCGACACCACACCAAGAAATTCCCAGAGTTTCTCCGAGGCCATAATATCGGCTCACGCCGAAGCGCGCTCGACGAGGCCGGGCCGCGTCAGTTGAATCTCGCCAGCGGCAACGCGATGGCAGCGGGTGCTATGGCCAGGTTCGAGAACGAATTCCGGCGGTGTTGCCGCGCAGCACGCATCGACGGCAAACCGGCAGCGCGGCGCGAAACTGCAGCCCATAGGCAACAGGCTCACATCCGGCGGGGTCCCCGTGATCGCCTCCAGTCGATGCCCGGACACCGCTCCAAGCACGGTCGAGGTCAGCAACGCGGCGGTGTAGGGATGGGCCGGACGCTCGATAACGGTCTCGGTCGGCCCGGTCTCGACAAAGCGCCCGGCATACATGACCGCTAGCCGGTCGGCGACTTCGACCGCGACCCCGACATCGTGGGTGACGAACACCACCGCCATGCCAAGCTCGCGCTGCAACTGCCGCAGCAGCACGATGATTTGGATCTGCACAGTCACGTCGAGCGCGGTGGTCGGCTCGTCGGCGAGCAACACTGCCGGGCGGCAGGACAGCGCTAGCGCGATCATCGCCCGCTGCCGCATGCCGCCAGAGAGTTCATGCGGAAAGGATTTGAGCCGGCGCGTCGCCGAAGGGATCTGCACCATCTCCAACAGGTCGCGGGCGCGGCGCCAGGCAGCGGCATGGGCCGCACCCTCGTGGCGGACGATCGTCTCGGCGATCTGCTCGCCTATCGTGAACACCGGATCGAGCGCGACCATCGGTTCCTGAAAAATCATCGCGATCTTGGTGCCGCGCACGTCGCGCAGTGCTGTCTCACTGAGGCTAGTGATCTCGTGCCCGGCGACGGTGACCCGGCCTTCGACCCGGCAACGCTGCGCTGGCAGCAGCCTAATCAACGCGCGCAACGTGACAGTCTTGCCCGAGCCAGATTCGCCGAGAATGCCGAGTACGCTGCCGGCCTCCAATGCGAACGAGACGCCGTTGACCGCGTGCACCACGGCGTCCGGTGTCGTGAACAGGACGTGCAGGTCTTCGACCGAGACGACTGGTGACGTGCTCGCGTTGTCTGAGGCGGGCGCGAGCGCCACTTCAGGCCGCCAGACCGGCTTGGGTGGCGCGGCTGTGGCCGGAGCCTGGCCGATGGATGTGGCAGGCAATCGCCCTTCCGTCTTCGCCCGGCATCTCGGCCAATTCCGGCTGTAGCGCGGCGCAGATCGCCTCGGCATAGGGGCAGCGCGTGCGAAAGCGGCAGCCCGAGGGCGGGTTGATCGGGTTTGGCGGGTCGCCGAACAGCGGTGCCGCCATCGTCCGCCGCCGCGGGTTCATCGACGGCATCGCCGACAGCAGCGCCCGTGTGTAGGGGTGGCGAGGCTGGCGGTAGATCCAGTTGACTGGGCCGAGTTCGACAACCTTGCCGAGATACATGACCATGACACGGTCGCTGATGAAGCGGACGACGTTCAGGTCGTGCGAGATAAAGACGTAGGTCAGGTCGAACCGGTCCTTCAGATCGAGCAGCAGATTGAGGACTTGCGCCTCGATCGATTTGTCGAGGGCTGAGACTGCCTCATCGAGGATCACCAGCCGGGGTTCCAGAGCCAGGGCGCGGGCAACATTGATGCGCTGGCGCTGGCCGCCCGACAATTCGTGCGGATAGCGGTTGGCGAACACCACCGGGTCGAGCCCAACCGCCTGCAACAGATCGGCCGCCCGGCCCAGCGCCGCCGGCTTGGCGACGCCGTGGACCAGCGGTCCGAAGGCAATCGAAACCGCCGCCGGCAGCCGCGGGTTGAGCGACGAATATGAATCCTGAAACACCATCTGCATCTGCCGGTGCAGATCGCGGCGCGACATCGCCGATCCCAGCGTCTTGCCGTCAAAGGCGATTGTGCCGCTGTCGGGCCGCACTAGGTGCATCAATAGCCGAGCGGTTGTCGATTTGCCGCAACCTGACTCGCCGACAATCCCTAAGGTCTCGCCAGCCCACACTTCGAACGAGACGTCGTCCACCGCCTGAACGACCTGCCTTCGGCCTGGGAGACCGCCCCTGACTGGAAAATGCTTGGTCAGCCGATCGACCCGGAGCAGCGGGTGGCTCGTCGTGGCGGCGCTCACAGGCGCACGTCCATCGCCTGCCGCAGCCCGTCGCTGAGCAGGTTGAAGCACATCGAGGTGATGAAGATCATTACACCGGGCATGGCGCAGATCACCGGGTCGACCCACAACGCTTGTCGCAGACTGTTTAGCATCAAACCCCATTCCGGATGCGGCGGCGTCACGCCGAGGCCGAGGAACGACAAACCGGCCGACAGGATGATCGAAATGCTAATCAGGCTCGTCGCATAAACCAGGATTGGACCGAGCACGTTGTTTAGGATGTGGTAGCGTATGATCATCAGCACCCCGGCGCCGCTCGCCCGCGCTGCCTCGACAAAGTCTAGATGGCGCGCTTGGGTCGTCACGCTCTCCGAGATGCGGATGATCGGGGGCACGAAGGCCGCGGTCAGCGCGATGATCGTATTGCGCAGCCCGGAGCCAAGAATGCCGGTGATTGCGATCGCCAGCAGCACCGATGGGAAAGCATAAAGCACATCGGCCAGCCGCATCACCGCGCTGTTGACGAGACCGCCGGAATAGCCCGCGAGCGTCCCCAGAAACCCGCCGATCAGCAGCGCCGATGCGACCGGAACCACACCGGCCAACAGCGACAACCGACCGCCATACAGCATGCGCGACCACAGATCGCGGCCGACCTCGTCGGTGCCGAGCCAGTAACCGGGGGTGCCGACCGGCTTCAGCCGCCGTAGGACGGAGCCGTCATAGGGATCGTGCAGGGTGAAATACGGGGCGAAGATCACCATGACGAGCAGCAGGGCGAGCACCGCGGCCATGGCCAAGGTCACCTTGTCCTGGCGCAGCCGGGTCCGGACGCGCTGCCAATAGCCCTTGCTCTGCTGCGCGCGCCCCACCGCCTCGGCGGCATCGAGCGGGCTGACCGGGACGGCCGGGACCTCGACCATCGCCCATCTACCGTCGCATGCGCGGGTCGATCAGCGCCTGCAGCACATCGACCAGGATGTTGATCACGACGAAGATCGTCGCCAGCACGAGGATCGTCGCCGACAAGACCGGGATGTCGCGGCGGAAGATCGCCAGGTTCATCAGCCCCCCTGAACCGGGCCAGTTGAATACGGTCTCGACCAGGATGGAGCCGGCCAGCAGATAGCCGAATTGCAGGCCCATCACCGCCAGCGCCGAGGGCGCGGCATTCTTCATCACGTGATAGAGCACGCGCCGGCTCAACAGGCCCTTCGCATGCAGTGCCCCGACGAATTCATGGCTCAGCATTTCCAGCACGTTGGCGCGCACCAGCCGGCTGATCACGCCCATCGGGATCAACGACAGCGTGACAACCGGCAGGATCAGCGGCTTGATCTGCTCCCAGCTTGCCGGAAAGCCGGGCGGTCCCATGCCTTGTGCCGGCAGCGCGTTGAAAATCACCGCAAAAACCGAGACCAGCACGATGCCGACCCAATAATGCGGGAGGCTGACACCGGTGATCGCGGTCGCGGCAAACAGCTTGTCAAGCCAGGTGCCGCGGTTGAAGGCAGCCAGCGCGCCGAGCGTGACGCCCAGCGCAAAGCCGAGCAGCGCCGCCGGCAAAGCGAGCATCAGCGTGTTCTGCAGTGCGCTGAACAGCTCGTCGGCGACCGGCCGATTGGTGAAGAACGAGATGCCGAGATCGCCGACCAGAAGCCGGCCTAGCCAGGCGAGATATTGAATGTGGAGCGGCTGGTCAAGCGCGAAGCGGCGACGTAGCAGATCTGCGACCTCGCGCGGCACCTCCGGCGGCACCAGCATATCGACGACATCGCCGGGGGCGAGGTGGATAAGCGCGAACACCAGCAGCGAGACGCCGAGCAGGATCGGCACGGCATAGAGCAGGCGGCGAAAGATATAGACCCACACGACCGCGCTGCCTCACTTTCTGCCTGGCCGCATGCGCGCCCCGACACGCTATTCCATGTAGACCCGGGTGAAGTCCTGAAACCAGCTCTGCGCGCTGACAAAGCCCTTGACGTGCTTGGTCATCGCCCGCGGGTTGCGGTCGTGGACGATGAACAGCCAAGGCGCATCGTCAACGATCACTTCGTGCGCCTTGCGGATATTGGCTGCGATCTCCTCCGGGTCTGACGATTTCTCGATTTCGTCAACGAGCGCGTCGAATTCCAGGTTCTTCCAGTTCGCCCAATTGACGCCGGCGGGCGGAAAGGTGGTCGATAAGAACCAGGTCGCGAAGCGCGAGAACTCAGTCGCGTGCGCCAGGCTGATGTTTATCGCATCCGCGCCGAGCGTCTGTGGCGCGGTCGGCGGATTGCGTATCGCGACGAGCATCGTGCCCCAATCGACGACCTCAAACGAGATGTCGAACCAACATTCCTTGAGGTTTTGCTGCAGATATTCGTTCATCGGCAACGGCAGCATCTGCCCCGAGCCGCTCGTCGAGATCATGATCTTGGCCTTCACAGGCTTGTCCGGTCCGTAGCCGGCTTCTTGCATCAGCGCCTTCGCCTTGGCGGGGTCGTATGTGTATTGCTCCTTGGGGTGGCCGAAATAGGGATCGGTCTTATTGTAGACGCCGGCGGCAGGCTCGGCCAATCCGTTGAGCAGCGTGACGAGCCCCTCGCGATTGGCGCAATAGTTGATCGCCCGGCGCACCCGCACGTCTCGCCAGGGCGTGTCGGGCTTGCCGAAACTCATCACCCAAGGCCAGACATGCGGGTAGCTGTTGGTCACGATCTCGAACCCCGCGGCTTTAAGGCTCGGCACAGCGTCGGGTGGCGGCACTTCGATCCAATCGACCTGTCCGGAGCGAAGCGCCGCAAGGCGCGTCGTCGCTTCCGGCATTGGGAACAGCACCATCTTGTCGAGCTTGGGAACGCGGTGCGGGTCCCAATAGCCCTCATTGCGGCTCAGGGTCGCGCTGACGCGCGGCTTGAATTCGGTGATCTTGAATGGGCCGGTACCGGACGGCGCCTTCGCGAACTCGGCCCATGAGCCGGTCTTTTGGAATTGTGCGGGGCTCGAAAAGAACAGATAGGCAAGCGCCCCAGGGAAATAGCTGAGCGATCGTGGATTGGCGATCTCGATCGTGTAATCATCGATCTTGCGATAGCCGGAGACCCAAGGATTGCGCGCACGCGCGATGGCGCTGCCGGTAGGATCGTATTGCGGACTATCCGATTTGAAATAGCGGTCGAGATTCCACATCACCGCGTCAGCATTGAAGTCGCTGCCGTCGTGGAACTTGGCGGCGTGGCGCAAGTGGAAGACCCACTTGCTCCTGTCACCCTTGTCCTGCTCCCAACTTTCCGCGAGCCCTGGCCGGATCTCGGCGAGCTTGTCGGCGCGTGACAGATCCCACAGCACCAGTCCCTCGAAGACCGGATAGCCCAGGAAGCGCAGGCCCTCGAAGCCGTTGTCAGGGGCCCCGGTGGTCGTTGGCACGTCCGAGGCGGTCATTGCGATCCGCAACGTCCCGCCAGCCTCAGCCGAGTGGCTCAGCGAAGCCAGCAAAAGCGCCGCCGCGACGGTCGGTGCAAAGCGAGCGATTTTCCCGTTGAGCATGGCCGATCTCCGTTAGCTGCCGCCCGGCGCGTTTCAATTTTCTTAGTCTTCCTAGCAAATACCGGGCCAATCGACAAGCGACCTGCCGTGCCTGAGGTTGACTGTCTGCTGGGGGTTCTATGCACAGGATCTCGACGCGAGACCAGCCACTCACCGCTGTGTGTCGACTGCGGCAGTACGGGGCAGGTCCCGTGAATGTCGACTCCGGCACGAAGCCGCCATTCGATACGGCGGCGGGACTAGCTGCCTACTGAGCAATCATGCGCTCCGCGCCGACGAAGCGCTATAGCGGCGCCACGGCGCTGACCCGCTCCCGCCGCTAAGTAGCGCGTCGGGTGTCGGATGAGCGGACCTGTCCGCCGCCCTCGCTCGGGCCTTGGCCGCCTCCACTTCGCGATAGCGGGGTGGGGCATTGGTCACGAGAGAGTCAAGCAGCTCGCGTGCTGCGCTGGCCACCTGGTCGACGGCGCGGTCCAAAGCGAGTTGGTTTGCCTTGGAGGGCTGAGTAAAACCACTCAGCTTGCGCACAAATTGCAGCGAAGACGCTCTGATTTCGTCCTCTGTCGCGGGCGGTTTGAAGTTATGGAGCGTCTTGATATTACGACACATGACAAGCCTCGCCAATTTCGCGCACGAGTGTCTACTCTACCCGAGATCGTGCGGGTTAACCGAAAAGGCCAGAACCGCTCCGTCCGGACCTGTGCCGCCGGAGGCCAATGCGAAGCGTCGCCGACTTTTATCGCTACCGCAGCAAATCGATCAAATCTCCCTGTCTTCGGCCTGCGAAAAAGGGTGCGCGCAAAATCCGGACCTCGCCCGCCGAGACTTTGTCGCTTCGACGGACAGAGCCCTCACGAAGCGACTTGCCAAAGCTCGCGAACACCGATCTACAGCAGGTTGGCCACTGCTTCAAGGTACCGGGGATCGCCGTTAAGTGCTCTGCGGCGCTGCGGCCGCCGATGCGCTTGTGGTGCCCGCTCACATCGGTCGTGTGCTCCGTCACCGGCGTGACCCCTGCGTCTTTCCAGAAGCTGATTTGGCGGCGACGATCATCCGCGTTCCCGGCGCCAGAAGAAACCCAGATTTCCAGCCCCGTGGCTGAAAGATCACGCTCCGCTTCCTGCGGCAGCGCGCGCAACTTGGAGAAGGCCGCCAACGCGGCATCATCCGCTGGATAAGCCAGCGGCATGTAGCCGCTGCCGTATTTCGCGCACCGACGGAAGCCTCGCTTTGGCATGCCCACAGTACCAGATCGGCACGCGTCGGGAGCCGCCGATCTCGCCAAGTGCAGTGAATGAACGGTTAGGGTTGGGAGACGACCGGCAATCACCGCCGTCGGACGCTGAGCTTTTCCTGCTGCGTTGCGGCTGCATCAACCGATAACAAGACTGCCCCGAACGCATTTTTGACGTTCAGTGACCCTGCAGTGTGAGATGACGGTGACTCTCGAGTAATATTGAGCGAAGCGGACGCCCTCGTGTGGATCCTTTTCCTTTGACTTAATTGCTGAACGCCGCGGACACTTGCCTGAGCGCAGTCCTCTGGTCGCCGTCCGCCGATAGCGGCACCAAAATCGGGGTCTTGATGCCCGCAGCGCGCCGCGCTTCAACCCCGTGGACCGCCGGGTCGCGTGTCGACCCGGTCTCTCGTCAAGGAGAGTGGGCAATCGTAACAGTCCGGTAACAGCCGTTAACCCTTCGGTAAAATTTGCTTGAATTGCTGTCCATTTTGTGTCAGAGAAGCGTCCTGAATAAACGCATCAGCTGTTTCACCTCGACGCTGCGTTTACCGGTCCGTGCAATTCGCCTTTGTTTGCGTGTGGGTCACGTAGAATGTCAACGAACTACGAGGCGCCGGGTTCGCATGATATAGTCGCAGCCGGAGCGCCGCAGCCAAGTACCCGCGCGCCGGCATCGGCGGAGCTTGCGGAGGCGGAGTTCGCGGGACAAGTCGAGCAAGAGATACCTTTCCTGCGCCGTGCGGCGCGGCGCTGGCATCGCGAAAGGGCCGATGCCGACGATCTCGTCCAGGACACGCTCGTGCAAGCACTCGCCAACGCGCATTTGTGGCAGGCAGGGACGGATCTGCGCGGCTGGCTCTACACGATCATGCGCAATCGCTTTCTCGCGGTCGTGAACAGATCCAACCGCTCGGCCACAGCGCTGGAGGAAATTGCCGCCGCCGAACCGCCGCCGGCGACGCATATGGCTGAGCTGCGGCTTCTGTTGCGCGACCTCGGCGCTGCGCTGCGCCGTCTCTCCGCCAACCAGCGCTCGGCCGTCATCCTGATCGGCGTCCAGGGTAAGTCCTACGACGAGGCGGCGCAGAGCATGGGCACCTCCGTCGGTGCCGTGCGCTCGCATCTAGCCCGTGGTCGCGTTCGCCTCAAAACTGCGATGAACGGCAGCGACACGCGGCCGCCCTTTGCTCCGCGCCCGCCCGTGGCTGAGCCCGAAGTCGCACCGCACCAGTCCCCGCCGGCGCTCGCCGCGGTTGGTAGCTGAGCGAGTCCTGGTCAGGCACGTCGGGCGCGCGGCATGCAGTCGATAGGCGCGTCCTTTCCGCGATCGCCGGCCCTCACCGATACGCATCTATTGCACCCGGTTCGCGCGTGGTTGGTGCCGCTCCTCGTCGGTCTGGGAGCTTATACTGTCGCGGTAGCTTCGGCGTTTGCTCTCCTCAACGATGGCGACACGCTCTCGCATATCGTTATCGGACGCTGGATCGTCGAGCACCGCGCGATCCCGTTCCATGATCCGTTTACCTTCACCTTCCCTGGCGGGAGCTGGGTCCCTCACGAATGGCTAGCGGAGATCGTCTTCGCCGCCGTCTATGACGGGCTCGGATGGGGCGGCGTCATCGCCGCGACCGGTTTGGCGATCGCTGCCGCGTTTGCGCTGCTCGCCCGCGCCTTGCAGCGCTCGCTCGGGCCGCGCCGCGCCGCGATCGGCGCGCTGCTGGCTTTCGCACTGACCGAGCCGCATCTGCTCGCCCGCCCCCATGTGTTGGCGTTGCCGCTCTTGGTGGCGTGGATGGCGGGCGTGATCCGAGCGCGAGACGAGGGCGCCGCCCCATCCTTCGCCCTGCTGCCGGTCATGATCCTGTGGTGCAACCTGCATGGCGGTTTTGTCGTCGGGTTGCTGTTTGCCGGACTGCTCGCCGCGGAGGCGGTGCTGGTCGCTCCCGCCTCGGCCCGCTGGCAAACGCTCCGGGGATGGGGCGTTTTTTTGGGATTGTCCACCCTCGCTGCGCTGGTATCGCCAAACGGGTTCGACCTGTTCACATTGCCGCTGCGCATGCTGCGGATGAGTTTTGCAATCTCCGCGCTCTCCGAGTGGCACGCCGCCGATTTCCAGCATTTCGAGCCGCTTGAGGTGTGGATCGCGCTGGCGATCCTCGGCGGGTTTTCATTGGGATTGAGACTGCCGTGGACGCGAACCGCGATGGTTCTCGTGCTGCTGCACCTGGCGCTGACCCATGTGCGCAACCAGGAGCTGCTGGGCATCATCGGCC
>Ga0310910_10000513_pt1 | contig 19467 bp, 15 predicted proteins | sample GREbulkMGHF172_FD_203448 | JGI IMG/M metagenome (GOLD analysis project Ga0310910, IMG submission 203448) | Lab enrichment of tropical soil microbial communities from Luquillo Experimental Forest, Puerto Rico - GRE.bulkMG.HF172 | ecosystem: Environmental > Terrestrial > Soil > Tropical forest >... | reverse complement strand
GAAAACACGCGCTTGCGGCCACCACCCAGATTCCCGCTATGGTGGGTCTTTCGTCCTCGCCAGCGAGGGCGGTGCCGATCGCCGCTCCGCGTAAGGTTTGTCATCTGAGGCTTCCCGAAGTTGACGATGTTGGGGTTCGCGTGCACCGTCGAAGGATGGCGCCACTGGTCCGATAGAGATAGAGACTCAGAAAGCACTTCCAGCAGTGACGACTGCGTGTGGATTTCACACGACCGTCATCGACTTGAAATCATCGAAACATGGGATGGGCCCTCTCGCCTCTCGCCCAACCCACCCCCGTTGGAGTAGCCCCAGGTCTCCGAGCTATTGCCAACCCAATCGACAAGATAGCTTGGCTAAGATTGGCAGACGCCTGGCTCGCGAGAAGACTCGGCATGGGAGCGCGGCACTGGGAACGGACGAGATAGTTGGTCAGAAACGGCTGAGCAAATGCAAAGGCGCGGCGTGTGAAGAACGGGGATAAGCTCGCGCGACGGTATTTGATCTCGCTCGCAAAAGGGTCAGTAATGCTGTCGCTCGCCCACCCAGAACCCCCAATTCCCATGGGCCGAGCGCGTACCGCGTTGCGAGCCCCAGCCCCTGGCTGGGGCTCTTACTGTAGCGTTATCACCCTCCCTAGTCTTCCTCGGCCTCCCGCTTCACGGCCGGCGCCATCGATTCGCGCTCTGATCCAGTCCGGCGAGAGTCCCGAGCTAAGACGAGTCGCGCCGCTTCGACACGTTGCCCTCAAGCCCGAGTATCGTCTTCCTCACGGGGACCGAGCCATTCAGGGCTGCTTTTGTCGCGAGCGCCGGCAAGGGGCTTTGTTCCCTCACGACGAGGGTCTAAGGAATTGCCAGATCAGCTCCAGTGTTCTCCTCGTTTATCGACAAGCGGCGAACGCGTCACGATCAGTGCGGACCACGGAAGGTTCTGCCACCGGCTTCTTCGCCTTTGAGCTGTTCTATGCGGCCAACATTGTACCGCTCGTCCTCCGATCTTTGGACTTTGCCGTATTTTACTTCGCTCCGCTGCGTGCCGATGACGAGGGTGCCGCCGGTAATCGTTTCCGCACGCACGAACCCCTGTAGCTCAGGACGATAGTCTGATCAGGAGCGAGCCGTATAACTTGCCCGGCACGGACATAATCCATAGTAGCTACGTCGGAAAGGTTGCCAGTCAGACTCTCAACCAGCGCACCCCGATCGGATCCGCGACGGCCCCGCTCGCAAGAGTGAGGACCGCAAGCCCGGCATGAGCCGCCTTTCTAAGCGAGAACTGAGGCAAAGCCTCCCCCCTGTCTGGGCTTGCAGCGCGGCTCGGAAGAACGTCCACTCTTAATGCCGCCCCCCAAGACATATCGCGAAGCAAGGCGTCAATCATCAGCCTTTCGACGCTTGCTGCGCTCATGGGGAGACACCGGCCCGGCCGATAGCGCAGAAGGGCCGCTGCTGCGCGGCGCTGATTCCTCTCGAGCGAGACTTCTGTGCGCTGTTGGCGCGATGCAATCCCGGCGAGCGCAAGTGGAGCAGCCGGCTTGATCCTGGTGCAGTCCTCATTGGTCACGAAACACCCGTCAGAGGCAGCTCCTTCTTGCGTTTGAAATTGGCGGTGACCTGTTCTAGAACCGGCGCATGAGCGCACCGCGTTTTCTCGCCAGCAACGATTTTGCTCGCATTGTCCGCCTTGCTCCACTGGTTTCGATCGACATTATTGTCAAAGATCCGCAAGGTTACACGCTTCTTGGGTTGCGGGTGAACGAACCCGCGAAGGGCAAATATTTCGTTCCGGGCGGCGTCATTCGCAAGAACGAAACAATACGGGATGCGTTTGCGCGAATCTTGAGGCGCTTTAGTGGTGAGTTACGCATACCTGCGGTCATGAGCGAGACCCATCCCGACCCATCGGTGCACAATTACGCGCACGAGGACGCCGGTCCGGCTGACCCCATTCTCGCGGCAAAGCTAGAACGGGCAGCGCACCTCGCGAACGAGAATTGCGACCGCGCGACGGCGCTGGCGCACAAGCTGTCGGCGCAGTTGCGCCAGGCACAGTCACGAATCAACGAGCTCGAGCTTGAGGCCGATGAGCGCGCCGGTCGGCTATGGGCGGAGGCCGAAACTGCCATCGCGAAGCTGCAGTCCGAAGCCAATGCTCGCATCGAGCGGACTAAACGGGAAGCGGATGAGCGCATCGCTCGGGTGGAGGCCGAGGCCGACAGTCGTCTCCGTCACCTGCAAGATGAGCTCGCGCTGGCACAGCAACTTACCGAGCGTGCGAAGAAGGGTGAGCAGACCGCGCAAGATCGTATCACGCGCCTTGAGACCGAAGTGGATGAGCGCCTCAGTCGCACGTGGGCTGAATTTGAGGATCGGTTCATCCGCCTCAAGGCTGACCTCGCTCAGGCCAAGCTTCGCGCGGACCGCGCCGAACATTGGCTGGCGCTCATACGTCAGGAGATTGAGGATCGTCTGATGCCTTTGTTCACGGCTACGCACGACCGGATGACTGCCGCAGAAAGCGAATTGAACGTAACGCTTTCGTCCGACAATGAGCACAGGGAAGCGTCGGAACCGATCTCCACCTCGAATGCGCCCAACAAAAGCGACTCCGATTTCACTTCCCCACGCTGAGGACCTAATTTATCGAGACGTTGATCACTCGCTGCGTATAGATGCTCTCTTTAAAAAGCCGTCGCCCGGTTTCCATTAAGAGCATTTTCCAGCAAAAAAGAGCGCTCCTGTGAGGGAGCGCTGGAGTGTTCGGGGTAATCGTCTAACGCTGCGTAATTTAATGCACAATTGCTATCAAGGCCTTAACCCCACCAAAAAGGTGTCGATGGGTTCACGCAGCGTTGAGCGAGCCATCCCTGCCAACGAGCTGCTACCCTGGAATTGGAGCCAATCACCGCGCTGACAACCGCGAATGGCCACCCCGCGGTCTTCACCGAATGGATACGGCTCGCGAGCGCCGGGCCGCGTCAGTGCACGTTATCATGCTCCATCCACACGATCATATGGGTGGCAGAGCACCCACGTCGATCATTTGCAATTTGTTAACCATTACCTGCCATGTGTCGAACATGCACATTTTACTCATTGAGGACGATAGCGGCATCGCTCAATCCATTGAGCAAATGCTCAGGCTCGAGAGCTTCAACGTCAATACTGCGCAGCTGGGTGAAGACGGTGTTGATCTCGGCAAGTTGTATCATTACGACATCATTCTCCTCGACCTGAACCTGCCAGACATGTCCGGATTCGAAGTTCTGCGGTCGCTGCGCGCCTCCAATGTTAAGACACCCGTTCTCATCCTGTCCGGGCTTGATGACGTCAAAGATAAGGTCAGCGGTCTCGGCCTTGGCGCCGACGACTACGTGACCAAGCCATTCCACAAGACTGAACTGATAGCGCGCATTCACGCCATCGTTCGCCGCTCCAAAGGATACGCGCAGGCGGTCGTCAATACGGGCGATCTGTGCGTCAACCTCGATACCAAGATGGTTGAAGTCAACGGCATCCGCTTACATCTTACCGGCAAAGAATACCAGATCTTGGAGCTTTTGAGCCTGCGCAAGGGCGCAGCGCTTACGAAGGATACTTTCCTGAATCATATATATGGCGGCCTGGACGAGCCGGAGAGTAAGATCATTGATGTTTTCATATGCAAGGTGAGGAAGAAGCTTGCGTACGCTTCGGGCGGGAAAGATTACATCTCGACGATACGGGGACGTGGTTATGTGCTCGGCAAGCCAAGCGAGGATGAAGCAGTAGCCTAAGCTGCGGCGCTCGAGACTGATCACCGCATATTCCACCTGAAGCTCGCAATAGAATTCCGGAGCCCCGGGGCGCCGCCCCTCCCCAAAGAAGCCGCTGACGTCAACGCTCCGCCGCGGTACGCTAGGGCGATAAGACAATTATTCGAGTAAGTACTTGCCCGGCAGAGCCGGGGGCTTTAGTTCTTGAGCCACTCGAAGCGGCTTGCCCGTGTCGCTTCAACTCGGCTGCCCTCCTCCACCGAGGAATGCCTCAACATCATATGTCGAAACAATCCGCCTGACTTCCTTGCTCGGGCGGCAGCGCTTGCAAAACATCTGCCACGAGCTGGTGCATCGGCTCTCAAATCATCCATCGATGCGATTCCCTCCGTATGCTCGGGCCGCTCGACAGGCCACGGCTATGGAGCGGAGCGTGACCGCCGGATATGTCAAACTTTTGCTGCCCCCCCGGCAGAGCCAGGGGGGCTCCCATGTTGGTTTAGCTGGCACTTTCGCGCGCCTGTCTGGCCGCAAAGCATCATCTGCAATTTCCTAAAATTGTTGATGATCTAATATTAAATTTATGCGATCGACGCAACGGACATTTGTGATCTTTGTTGAAATATGCGCCGACACGATGCGAGACTGAAGTGTCCATCGTTCACATGCGTCAGAATCGGCTTTTAAGGTATCACTGGAGAGCCTCATGAACCGTTTCTTTTTCAATCTGGTGGGTAAGGACAACAGGATTTGTGATCCTAACGGGAAGGAATTCAGCGATCTGTCCCATGCGCACCGACACGCGATGATGCTCATTCATAAGATCGCGATGCTGGATGACGAGTCTGATTGGCAAGGTTGGTCAATCGAGGTGACGGATGCAAGTAATCGTTCAGTCCTTAGTGTCCTGTTCCCTCAGACACCGTGCTTTCAGTTTAAAAGAAAAGAAAGGGTATCAGATAGAGATTCCGTAGGCAGATAGGCTTCTCGGTGCGTCGCGCTTCAACGCCGAAGACTATCTCGGCGATGATGTTGTGCTTGGCTTTGCAGGGTAAATTGTGGCGCCTACGCCGTCGTGCGCTCGCCGCCGCAGAATCTCCGTGAACCCGTGTTGCACACCTTCTTAATCAGGACCTTGGGAGTACGGCGCGGGATGCGCGCTTGCCGCAAAAGAAAGAGCCCTGGCCGCATGCCGCACCAGGGCTCTCTACCGACCATTTACGAGTCGGTGATGGCTCTTGTCCTACGTTTGCCTTCCCCCTATCACTTGAGCTTTCGTCCTTGGCCTTCACCGCCGGCCAGGGAGGGCTCACGAGACCCAGTCGGCATTCGATTTTTCGACTGTATGTGAGGCCGGGCAAATGACTGACAGGTTCCTCTCGGCCTCATCTCCATGGCTCTCGCCAAGCCGGTCGCGATAGAAGTTGAGCACACAGAGACGAATGCCCGACGACAGATTGCTGTAATGCCGCTCGGAATTGATCATGGTGATCAAGGCCGAAAGCGTCAAACGACGATGCGCGGCGATCTTCTTCAGGGATTCCCAGAACGCGTCTTCAACACTGACGCTCGTCCTACGGCCCGCAATAACGACGGAACGTTTCGCAATTAGAGATTTCATGGATGCCCTCCTGCCGCGACATTGGAGCAGCAGGTTATTGACACTTGATGACTTTCCATAAAAAAGTCTCATCTGTTGCCGAAATCACACACCAACCGTGTGCTTTGATAAGCTGATAGTCATTAAGAAATCGCTGCACCGGCTCGAACGTTCCGGACTGACCAGTTTCTGTATCGGGTGCTAACCGCCGGGCGGAAGCAGTTCTTCCGGCCTAGCAAGCTTGATATGCCGGCCTTTGCATCGGTAACAGCCCGTCCCCTGCGATCTCCCGGCCAACATGATGTTGTGGGTCAGCTGCGATTCATTCGCAAAGCGGATAGATGGCTATGACGCCTTCCCTCTTCCTGGTAACGGGCAGGGATGACTATTCCGCAAAGGGTTCTATAGTTACTGGATTCGGCCGGATCTGCCACCATGCATCTGACTTCGACCCGACTTTATCTGGCGTTCATTTTTCTGTTGCTGAGTGCGGCAACCATTGTCCGCGTCATGGATCCGTTCTTTGTCCGTGGTTTACGACTTCTGTCGTTTGATTGGTACCAACGATTACACCCTGACCCCTTTGACCCGAAGATCCCGGTTCGTATCATCGACATAGATGAGGCCTCGCTTGCAAGGATCGGCCAATGGCCTTGGCCGCGAACGAGTATGCGTGATCTGCTGCTGGAGCTAAACGCCAAGGGTGCCGCCGCCATCGGCTTCGATATCTTGTTCGTGGAACCCGACCGGACTTCGCTTGAAGAGGTAGCGAAGCGACTGCCCGAGGCGCAAGCGTCAGTGCTGTTGCATATGGCTGAGGAGCGCACCAATGACCAAGCTTTCGCCCAGGCGCTGGGCGAAACACCGAGCGTGCTAGGTACTAGCACTACTTTGGCAGATTTACTCATGCCGCCGTTCGTTGCAAATCCATTTTCGGCAATGCGGGCATCGTCGCGGCGGTAGTCGAGCGAAGAGCTCGAGGATGGCGTGGCGCACGGCGGGCAAGGTTGGTTGAGGCGGCGGCCCGGTGATTCTTTTTTTCCCGTCTTGCTGTTGCGAGCCGGCGATGTTGGAGGAAAGCGTAAGCGATCATCGTCATGAGCGCATGACGGTGTAGCCCCTGCCAGGATCGTCCCTCGAAGTGGTCAAGACCGAGTTCTTCTTTCATCTGCTGGTGCGCCTGCTCGCAAATCCATCGCGCCTTGATGGTGGCTGCTAAGGTGCGCAGGTCAGTCTTCGCCGGCAGGTTGGCGAGATAGTATTTCTTCTCTCCCGACATCCTGTGTTCGCCAATGAGCCAAGCCTCGTCTCCGGGCAGGTGTTGCTGACCTTTGTCCCTGATCCGCTGCGGTGGTCCGTCGGCAACCCGCACACGGAGAGCAGCAAAACGAGCCTTGAGCTTTCCTTTCGTGCCGGTGCGCCAACTGACGGTGCGCCATTTGGCGTTGGCCAGCATGTCTTCGGCCGGTATCGATAGAATGTCAGGAACGGGCCGCCGACGGGGACGACCGCGCTTGGCCACCGGCCAGATCATCTGCACATCGGCAGGGTACACCTTGAGGTGCCGCGGGATTCCAACTGCCCAGGCAAGTTTGCGAGCCGTGAGCCCCTGACGGAATGGCGCGCTTAGCCCATAACCCGCATCCGCCAGCACGCAGCCAAAGCGCACACCGGCCGCGACGACACGATCGATCTCTGCCAGGGCCATCTCCGGCTTCGTCCGTGCCGTTCGATATTCGGCCGGAACACCCGCTCGCTCCAATCGAGCCCGATTGTTCGTCCAACTCTCGGGAAGAAACAACCGCAACGCCAGCATGACCGGCACTTCGCCTCGCGCAAGCGTCAGCGAAACCAGGGTCTGGCAGTTCGCAGTCTTGCCCAACGCTGAAGCATATTGCGGAGCGACCCCTACCGAATACGTGCCTTTCTTGGGTATCGCAGTGTCGTCGATCACCAGCACGGCACCGTTGCCGCCGACGAGCCTATCCGCCTGGACCAGCAACTCTGTTTCCACAGGCGTTGCGTCCCAGACCCCGGCCGCAATGAAGTGATGCAATTGATCGTAGTCTCCAGCCGCAAGCCGCTCCGCCATCGGCTGAATGCTCTTGCGATCGCCAGGACCGATCAGCCCCGACACGTAGAGCGGACACATTTGTCGCCGCGCCTTGTGACCTAACCGGGCCAAAAACGGCTTGAGAAAGCGTCCAAGATCCTCCTTCCAATCCGACGTCCTGCCAACCATGGTCGGCCCCTCCAAAAGCCGACCACCCATGAGTCACAGAAAAACTGATTTGGGAATCCTGCGCCCTAAAAAATCTGCCAAAGTAGTGCTAGCCTGAGTAGAAATTCAACCGCTTCGATCCGGCCCAAAGCCGGTTTTGTGGTTGCCGGGGATGATCCATGGCCCTTCATACCCGCCTTTCCTGGTGCCAGTGGTAATCTCCCTGAACTAGAAGCTGCTGCAAAGGGCATCGGGGCGATCAATTGGGTCCCGGACCGTGATCAGATTGTTCGCCGTGTGCCTTTACTCTACCGGTGCCCGCATTATCGGCCGAGCTTCTCCGGGTTGGTCAGGGTGCAGGCACCTACATTCTCAAGGCAGCCAATGCAAGCGGAGAGACGGGCTTTGGCCGCAACACCGGGCTTAATCACCTAAAAGTCGGTAACATCGAGATTCCGACTGATCCTGACGGATCTATTTTCATAAAATTTCGTCGCAGCAATCCGGCAGCCTTCATCCCGGCTTGGAAGGTTCTCTCCGGTGAACTATCACAGGCGGACGTAGCTGGGCGCATCGTTTTGGTGGGAACAAGCGCTCCAGGCCTGCTTGATTTGCGTGCAACCCCGCTCAGTCCTGCAATTCCGGGCGTCGAAATCCACGCTCAGGTGCTGGAGCACATTCTCGCAGGTCGCTCACTCGTGCGCCCGGATTATGCCTTGGCCATTGAGGAAACCATCATGATTGCACTGGGCCTTCTCCTCGCTGCAATTCTTCCATACGTCAGCGCAGCCTGGGCTGCGGTCTGCGCTCTGTTCACCGTAGTCGCTTTAGTCCTTGGCGGTTGGCTTATGTTTCGCGTTGGGGGTCTTCTCATCGACACCGCCTATCCGACTTTGGCCCTCGCCTTCATTGCCGGTGCAATAACATTTTATGTGTACCGCGGCGTTGAAACACAACGCACAACTATCCGTCCCGCTTTTGGTCGCTGCCTCGCGCCGGAGGTGATTGAGGAAATTATCGCTGACCCGAACAAGCTCGAGCTTGGCGGTGAAGTCCGCGAGCTTACCCTTATGTTCTGCGATGTTAGGAATTTCACCTCGATCTCCGAGCAGCTGAGCGCTGCCGAACTGACGCATTTTGTCAATGAGCTACTTAAGCGAGACCATTTTGCATCATCGAGGCACGATCGACAAATACATGGGCGATGCCGTCATGGCATTTTGGAACGCGCCTATTGACGATGCGCGTCATGCGGATCATGCATGCGAAGCTGCTCTCCGGTCGCCAAGCTCGATGGACTCAATGCGCAGTGGGCGCAGCAAGCGGTAGCCGCACAGCGGCAGTTCAAAGAAGTCAGAATCGGAATTGGAATCAACACCGGCGATTGTTGTGTTGGCAATTTCGGTTCCAGTGTCCGTTTTGATTATTCGGCAATAGGTGATGAGGTCAACGTTACATCGCGCTTGGAGGGACTGAGCAAGATGTACAGCCTTGCTGCCATTGTCAGCGAGCGAACTGCTGGCGCGAGCAAAACAGGATTTTCCAGTAATTGAGCTCGACGTTGTGATGGTTAAAGGCCGCGACGCCCTACCCGAATTTATACATTGCTGCAATTGTTGAGAAGTGAACCCGATCAACTTGCACGTTTGCAATGTGAGCACAAGAAATTCCTCGATGCCTATCGTCGGCAGCAGTGGAATGAGGGGAGTGTAATCTTGCAGCCTGCAAGGAAATTGGCGTAGCGGCACTTGACACGTATTATTCGTTATTTGCGTCGCGCATGACCGCCTTGCGAGAGATGACTTTACCTAGTGAATGGGATCGTTCCTTCGCCGTGACAGAAAAATAAGGGCGTCTGCAGGAAACCGATTCACATGCTCTGGGCTAGCGACCGGCCATATTGAGCGCCCAGACATGCTGCTCCTAGCGCTGCTGATCTCTTCAATCGGCATGCCTGCGGCGCTAAGGGCGTCAGAATTCGAGCGTGGCGGGGCCCCCCGTCGCCCCATCACTACCCTCGCGCATCCATATCGCGAAATCAAAGAGCCCCGGCCGCTCTTCTGATCGGCCGAGGCTCTCTCAAAGGCCCCGGTATTGCGCGGCGAGGCCTATAAGATGGGGGGCGATGATGCTCCCCAATATTGGGGCGTGCAATTCTGCTGGCGGCAAGATCGAGACCCCTGTGGATAACTTCAAGGTCGCTTGGCGGGGCTGATTGGGGCGTTTCCTCGCCCCTTGGCGGCCTTTCGGATCAGCGCTTCATCGGCCAGGCAGCGCGGTGTTCTACTTACGAGGGCGAGAAGGTCATTGCTGATGCTCGCTCAATCGAAACGCAATAGCGCTGGCGGCTGCACACCATGGAGCAACCAATGGTAGACATCGAGCATATCCCGTGCAACTCGGTCCCAGGAAAAATCCCGCACGACCCAAGCCTTTCCCTTTGCGCCCATCGCCATGAGCGCCGTGCGCGGCATTGACATGGATTTTGCCAGGGCAGCCACGAGCGGCTCAACTCCGTGGTCAATCCACCAGCCGCAGCTCTCGGCTTCAAGACCGCTCCAGGGGGCCCCTTTCGTTGCGATAACCGGTATGCCGGCCGCGAGGGCCTCCGCGACCGTGATTGCGAAGTTTTCGTTCAAGCTTGGAAGAACGAAGACATCGGCGGCGCGCATGGCACTGAGCTTCGAATCACCATAAGCGGGGCCCTCGATAGAAACTCGGCGCAGACGAAATGTCGCCGCAAGCGCGCGCAGTTCCTCAGCATGGCCAACTTCATTTGGTCCGACGATCCGCAATTGCCAGGTCGGATACTGCGCCTCGACGCGGGCCCAGGCGCGAACGAGACGGTCGAGGCCTTTCTTTGGATGAATGCGACCAAGCGAGAGTACCGTGCGATCCTCATGGTTTGTGGGCATCGGACTGCTGGGGACTGCCGGAAGATCGATTCCATTGGGAATGATGGCAACAGGATTGGCTAGACCGAAGGCGCGGACTTCTTGATATTCCTGTTCACTTGTCGCATGCACGCACGCCGCACCGCGGGCAACCGCGCCCTGCGCGAGATGCCAAAATAAGCGCTTCTTCTTGCGTGAGAATGCGAGTGCGGCCGGACCCAACATGCCGCGCGGCGCGATCACGAGCGGCTTTTTGGCTTTCGCGCTGATCCACCCAACCTGCACGTTGGGCATCAGCCAGAGCCCGTGATTATGGATGACCTGCGCGCCGCCGGCAGCTTGGCGAAGCCCATGAACGAGCCCCGACGAATAGCGCAGCTGCCCGAGCACCGGCGCACGCGCATGGTCCCAGGGAAAGCGGCGGTCGCGATAGCCGTTTGCAGAGGTATCGCTTGCGCCGGCATCTCGCAGGGCGACTGACAGCAACGCGACCTCGGCACCGGCCTGCGCCAGCGCGGAGCAGAGTCGCGGCACCGTGTACGATGGTCCACCATGCGCCGGATCAAGTCCCGCGATCACGTGGATGGCACGAACAGTAGTCGATGTCGGCGCGTGCATCCTGGGCAAATAGTCGAGGCGGGCAGCAGGGTTGGCCCTCATGATAGGGAAGCAGCAGCGTCTTCGCGTGAAGTCATGATATCGCCGAGGACGAGCACGTCCATACTGGTGCGAGTCTCGTCGATCGGCCGAGGTCGCCGACCCCCGGATATGTCAAACTTTTTACTGCCTTCCCGGCAGAGCCGGGGGAACTCCCATTTTGGTTAGGTGGATTGGACATCAGTTTGAGCATCCGAACGCTGGCACCAAAGCGTCCTTCCGATTCGAATATCGCCTTCAGCACTTGATGACACGGTCCCGCATACAGACCTGTATTTGTCTCCTGGTCACCGGTTGTACCTTGAGCTTGTTTTAATGGATGCCCGGTTTCTCATAAACGGCATGTCAATTGTGCAGAAGATGCCAGCCGGAGTGAACGAGATCTAATATTTTCACATCGAACTCGAACGGCATGAAGTGATATTTGCCGAGGGAGCCTGCTGTCGAGACACTCCAAGTAACAAACGGGTGCGAGCACTTGTAATTTGAGCGTCTGTACGCGGTAGATAGTTGTACTTACGCTCCGATTGTTGGCTACAATGGCTCGCCGAGCGGTATCTCCCATTATCGACGTACGCGATCCAATCCAAGCCTCTTACGAGGATCGTGGCCCGAGAACTTTTGCAAACCGAAAAGCTCGTTTGCTTGGTTCCATGGCCGCGGAATCCGACCATAACGCGCTCTGTCAGGTCCATTGCTGGGTCGGGTGGTAGAGCTTCACGCGCGTGCCCGCCCTGCGCGTGATCACCCGAAAACGGTCATGCTTTATCTCGTGCAGCCATTCAGCGACGCCGGAATGCGTGGGGGCATTAGTGGGCAGACGTCATTCCCACGTATCGCCGCACTTTGAGCATTTCAGATAATAGCCTACGAACCGGTTGTATTTAGTACGATACCTCCCGTGGAATATCCAACACCATAACCGCCTCATCATTATTGGCGTCTTTCGGTACCTTCGGAACTGTGTGCCGGTGGCGGCCTGGGCCTGCTGTTCTAGGGCGGTCTGGCAGCTCATCACTTGTTCCGCAGAGCCAGACCACCGACCCTCGTCGCATGTAGGCCGGTGGCCCGCCCCCCAACGGCGCCGTGGCGGAACGAATAGAGGGAATGGAGGCCGGTGTGGACCAATAGCCATGAACGCAGACGCGGGGCGACAGAGGCGCAGGTTGACCAGCTGCGCGCGTTTGCTCAGCACTCTAACTGACATGGGATAATATCAAGGCGGTCCCCAGTGCTGCAAGAGGCCTGAGCCAAGCTCACCATGCGGAACGTGATGTTCCGCTGCGCAAAACAGGCGGGGTAGATGAGAAATAAGCTGCTTCGTCCGCAGGGGAGCGGGCATTGCAGCGCTGGCGTGCTGCAAGAGTGCCCCCGACTCGCTGCCCTGGGAAGCGACCAGCGGGGCTGCCGGCCGCCAATCTTGTTACATCGCGACCGGACGACAACAGCACGGAACCAAGTTTGCCGCCGCAAAGCGGTGGGCCAAGCCCGGCCCGTTGGTCGCCCGGATGAGCACTAAGCTCAGGGGCGCCGGCTATCGCAGCGCTATCGGCTGCGCAAGCCGGCGTTCGGACAGATCAAGCAAGCCCACTTTCCCACCTGATTGTGGAGTGCAGTTCGGATTATCGGCTTATTCCTGTTGCTGTTAATTGAGCGTTCCAACGAGCCCTTCACCTCGCGGTGAGGGGCTTTTTGCGAGCAAGTGTCGTCGGCATTGGTCGCCGATTCGTGCTGAGAACCGAAATGGTTGCCAATAACGGGAGAGCAGAGTCGATGGGAGAAAGAAAGGGGCACACCGGCGCAAGCGGCTTCGCAAGCCGCTGGCCGGCATGACGCTGCACTGGGACGGCTCGGCGGCATCGCCAAGGATTCGGCGAGTGATGCGGCGGGCTGGCCGCGAGTCGGTTCTTGCACGCGCTCGCCGGCGCGCGTTCCATCCGGGCCCCCGCGCGTTCTGGACTAGGGGACAGCGTGAAGTTCGCCGGCGTTCTGGCTTCGATCCTGCTCAGTTCAACCAATATGCTGAGTAGGATTAATCGTCATGATAAAAAAGCAGCCATGCTGGTGCGCAAAAAGCAATCAAGCGCCTCTAGTAGTCGAGGTCGGCGCGGTCATCCTGGGCAAACAGTCGAGGCGGGCAGCAGGCCTGGCCCTCAGGATAGGTATGCGGCCGCCGCGTCTTCGCGCAAAATCATGATATCGCCAAGGACGAGAAGGTCCATGCTGGTGCGCAGGAAGCAATCGAGCGCCTCATCCGGCGTGCAGACGACGGGTTCGTTCTCATTGAAGGAGGTGTTGAGCACCATGGGAATGCCGGTGATGTCGCCGAAAGCATCGATTAGGCGCCAGTAGCGCGGATTGGTGCGCGCAGAGACGGTCTGCAGACGTCCGGAGCCGTCGACGTGGGTGACCGCCGGAATGGCGGCGCGCTTTTCCTCCCGGATCTGGAACACCTGCATCATGAAGGGGACGGCGTCATCCTCCTCGAACCACGCGCTGACCGCCTCTTCCAGCACCGATGGCGCGAACGGCCGGAAGGACTCGCGCCGCTTGATCTTGGCGTTGAGGATTGCCTTCATGTCGGCGCGCCGCGGGTCGCAGATGATGGAGCGGTTGCCGAGCGCGCGGGGGCCCCATTCCATCCGTCCCTGGAACCAGCCGACGACCTTGCCGGCCGCGACCGCGCTGGCGGTGCGCCGGCACAGCTGCGCCTCGTCGGCGATTTGCTCGATCTTGCAGGCCGCCCTAGCCATACGGGAGCCGGCCGCCGCCAATAGGCGTTCGATATCCGCGCGCCCAAAGCCCGGGCCCCAATAGGCGTGGTCCATGGCAAAGGAACGCAGCCCTCCGAGTCCGTGCCAGACCGCAAACGCGGCGCCGACGGCGCCGCCCGCATCCCCGGCAGCAGACTGCACATAGACCCTTTTGAAGCGCGTCAGGCGCCGGATTTTGCCATTGGCGACCGAATTCATGGCGCAGCCGCCGGCGAGCGCGATGTCGGTGAGGCCCGAGCGCCGCTGAAGCGGCCGAATCAGGCGGAAGAACGCCTCCTCGTACATGGCCTGAACTGAGCGGGCGATGTCGCGGTGGCAGTCCAAGACGGGGTCTTCCGGACGACGGCGCGGACCGAGAAGCTGTTCGAGCGCGGGCGAGAACAGGTCACCGAATTCCGGCGACCCGGAAGCCCACTGGTAAGAGATCGCCTCCCGGTGGTGGCGGAAATATTCAAGATTGAGCTCGTAGCCGTTATGCAGGTGCACGATCTTGCGCATCTCGTCCATGCGCGATGGTGCGCCATAGGGCGCAAGCCCCATCACCTTGTACTCGTCGCCGTAATGAGGAAAGCCCAGATACTGCGTGAGCGCCTGATAGAAGATGCCGAGCGAGTGCGGAAAGTGCACCTTCCCCTCGATCTTGATGGCGCTTCCCTTCCCCACCCCCCAGGCGGCGCTGGCAAAGTCGCCGAAGCCGTCGATCGAGACGATGACCGCTTCCTCGAATGGGGAGACGTGGAAGGCCGAGGAGAGATGTGCGAGGTGATGCTCGATGTGGTGGAACTTGCCCGCAAAGCGCTGTCCGGGAAACTCCTTGGCAAGCAGCTCAGGCAGCCCCGCGCGCCGCGAGCGATTGGCGAGACGATCGCGCAGAAGAGCGAAGCTCGGCGCCCTGGTGACGAGATAGCCGAGCTTACGTAGCCAGTTGGCACGGCTGTCCTGATTGACGGCGAGATGATCGACGTCGGCGAGGGAAAGCCCTGCCTCGCGCAGGCAATAAGCGATCGCTTGGGATGGGAACCCTGCCCAGTGCTTGAGGCGCCTGAAGCGCTCCTCCTCGGCCGCGGCAAGGAGCACGCCGTCGCGCACGAGCGCCGCCGCAGAATCGCCGTGGAAGGCGTTGAGCCCGAGAATGATCATGATTCAAAGGATAAGCTTTGAGCAGGAATAAAATAACAAGCAAAAATTCCCCGGGGCTGACAACGTCCTTTTCAGATTTGCCAATAGCCCCAGAGCCTTACACCTACTCAACCAACCTTAGGTCAAGACGAAACCGGTTTTCTACTCATGCGAGCATTCAGACCAAAACGACCAAGCCTCTCCCACTTATGCACGAATTCGACCAGCCGTCTCCTGCGGGTTGATTGGAAGCGTCCGCGCCCGGCCAAGGGCGGCCAAACATAACCCAGAGAATTCATTCCAAAAGCGGATCGCCGGCACCGGAAGGCCCATGATGAGCGGGGCCGGTGGGGTTCCGGGGGCCGAGCGGTCCGCATCCAAGCATGGCATTGGTGGTGAGGATCTTTGCAGCCAGTCCGGAAACGGGACAGGTTGACCTTAGCCGTCGTGCCCGGTCATGGGGCAGCAGCAACACCCCTCTTGAAGATGGTCCTAGTCGATACTATGATATGATATTAGCAAACCTTAAGATCAATGATGCTCTGCGATGCAGTCGCTCACGCGAGATGAATTCCTGCAAGTTCTAACGCTTACCAGCGGCACCTTCGATCAGTTGCAGCACGCCGGCCATGTGTCACTCGCCTTCGGAACGCCGGTGCCAGCGACGCCGGGGAGGTACGTCGATCTCGACCTTGTAGCGATGGCGGTCAATTTGGGGCTCGCGCAGTGGCTCGGGCGGAAGATCTCAACCGCCATCGTGGCGGGGTTCTTCCACCAGTGGGCGGCGGCGGTTGGTTACGCCGAGGCGAAGCCCACCCAGGATTTCTTCATGGCGGTCGGTGGAGTTGGCTGGGACGGCGCAGCAAAAAATCCCAAACTCTTCGTCGTTACCAACGGAACGCTGGATCAGATCACCGGCGATTTCCGCGATATGGAAGACCTTGTTGGCTACTTCACGATCAACATTAGCGACATTATACGGCGGCTGCGGAGAAATGCGCAGGCGGTTGGAATCGATCTGACACGCCCCTTCTTCCTTCCGCCGGATGATCCTCGGTTCGATCAAATCCTTACCCAGGTCAAACGCGAACGCGACGCACGCATTGCGCGGTTGCGGCGCGACAAGAAGAGGTTAGCCCTCGCCAAGCGGCAGCGCCGCGGCGGGCTGCAGAAGATCGATGAGCTGCCGCGAGCCAAGGAGGTGCACTATCCGCCTGTCATGCGAGAGATTTTTGCCGCGACCGCAATGACGCGCTGAGCGCGCGATCGCAGCTAGCAACGTACCGGGAGCTCTCCCCTTGGGATCTCAGGCTGCGGAATCGAGGCAACCCCAACGTAAAGGTCATGCCATGAACGCTAAAGGAAACGGTCTGTTGAAGCGGCTCACTCGCGGGTCGCAACCCAACCGGCGTCGCCTAACAGGGCCGCGTTTCTCCAAGGAGAACCAGCCGAAGCGGGGGCGGGGGCGACCGAAGGACGCGCGCAATTATTACACCCGCGACCTGCAGGAGGCGACCACCAATGCGGTAAACCGCTACGGCGAGGACGGGCGCGGCAAGAACGGGATGGAGGGTTTCGTGTTCAGGATGTGCTCGCAAAACCCGGAAAAAGTGCTCGATCTACTGCGCGCGTTCCTGCCGCGGCAGGTCACGGTCGAGCAGCGACCGAAACGATATCAAAGCGTAGACGAGATTCACAAGGAGTTGGCGCGGTACGGCATCCATATCACCCAGCCGGCGCTGCCGAACTACAAAGGCCCGGAGATCGAGCTCGATGTCGAAGAGATTACAGACGCCGCCAAGGACGAAACTGACGGCGGCTGAGTACGTCGCCAAGCATATTGAGATGCGGGCAGCGCAGGCGCGCGAAAGCTTTTACTGGTTTCGCCGGTTGATTCGGCCGCAGATGCTCACCGGCTGGTGGACCGATAACATCGAGGCCGGGTTGCAGAAGTTCTATGAGGATTTCATGGCCGGGCGGCGGCCGAAGCTGGCGATGGGGGCGCCCCCGCAGCATGGGAAGAGCCTGGCAGCCACGGATTTCACGGCCTGGGTGGCGGGGAAAAACCCGGATCGGAAAACTATCTTCGGCAGCTACTCGGATGAGCTGGGGATGCGCACCAACCTGGACGTGCAGCGCATCATTAAGAGTCCAAACTTTCAGCTGGCGTTCCCGCACATGCAGATCGATCAGCCCGGTTGGGTATGCAACAGCGAGCTGATCGAATACGTCGGGCATGCCGGCTCGTTTCGCAACACCACGGTCAGGGGCGCGGTCAATGGGCTGGAACTTCACCTGGGCATCATTGATGATCCCGTGAAGGGGAGACAGGAGGCGTACTCCAAGCCGGAACGCGACCGGACCTGGGGCTGGTTTACTGATGACTTTCTATCGAGGTTTGCAAAGGATAGCGCGATGCTGATCATCATGACGCGCTGGCATGTGGATGACCTGCTGGGGCGCTACATTGATCGCATGGAAGGGATACGCGTGCTGTCCTACCCGGCGATCGCCGAGAACGACACGCAGTATCGCAAGGCCGGAGAGGCGCTATTTCCGGAACTCAAGCCGCTGGAGTTTCTGGAAGAGCGGCGCAAGATCCTGAGCCATGCCAGCTGGCAAGCGCAGTATCAGCAGCACCCGATCGTGGTTGGGGGCGGGGTGATCCCTATCGAGAAGCTCAGGGTCATGCCATTTTTCGACAGAAGCCAGGTCCAGCGTTCGGTCAGATACATTGACAAGGCAGGCACGCAGGACGGTGGCGCCTGGACTGCCTGTGTGCTGATGCACCGGATGCGGGATCGGACCTATGTAATAGGCCATGTCGCGCGTGGCCAGTGGGGGGTGCTGGAACGCGAGCAGAAGATAAAGACGCTGGTCGAGGCTGATGCGCGGCTGTTCGGGAATTATGAGGTCGGTATCGAGCAGGAGCCGGGCAGCGGCGGCAAGGAATCGGCGCAGGCGACGGTGCGCAATCTAGCGGGCAAGCGCGTGTTCGTCGATAAGGTGACGGGCTCCAAGGAAACCCGCGCCGAGCCGTTGCGCAATGCCAGAACGACAATGTGCGGCTGGTCGCCGGTGACTGGGTTCATGCTTTCCTCGATGAGGCCGAAGCGTGGCCGGCGAGCAAGTACAAGGACCAGATCGATGCCTGCTCCGGCGCCTTCAACCGCCTGGCGCAGGGGTATGGGTACGACACCACGTATGCGGGCTTTTGAGATTGAGATGCAAAACGGCCGCACTGGCTTAGGCCAGCTCGACGAGCTCAGGTTCCACGTCAGCGGCCTTAGCGGCGTTAAGCCGGACCGATGCGCCGCTCCCTACTGGGTGGGCGGGGCAAGGCGGCAGGCGCTCCGCCCTCCTCAAAGAACGCAACGATGCATGCCACTAGGATGGAGCGAACCATCGTAGTCGACCGCAAGCATGTTGGCAAAAAATTAACCGGAGGCGACGGAATCGGGTTGTGATTTCATTTGAAGATAATTTGGTCATGAGGCGTAAACTACGCAGAGCGTTTCATTGGCATCCGTGCACGGGCTCAGGTAGAGGATGCTGACCAATGGGCGCACTCACTTCTAGGCAGCATTTAGCTGAGCAGCTCGTGGCCTTCATTCGCCGACATGGTGGCCACACCATAAATCGGCTGCCATTAGGGGACTGCGAGCATCTGCGCTTCGAGGTTTGTCTGTCGGACAAGAGCTTGGTAAACAAGCTTCAAAGATTTGGGTTTGATCTTCATCTATTGAGCTACTCCAAACGCCTTGACCCCTGGGCGGCGACCGAGATCATCGGGGTCGGCAACCCACAACAGCTTCGTCAACAGCCTGCCGTAGTTGACATCTGTATTTATGAAGTTGAATTGCCGGTTATCGCCGAAGTCACGGAATGACCGCAGCTGTGCGGCCGGACTATTATCAATTGAAGGAATTGCTAACGACACTTGTTGAAGATTGCTGCACCATAACCTTCGCACATTGCGATAAATTCTATTTTCATCCTGTTGTTTAAGTCGATCTTAGACGCGCTCGAGTAATTTGGCGCTCAGCGAGGGACAGGGCCTCGCATGAAAAATCAGAGAGAGGCGTCATGTTGAAGACTATGGTTGTCAATACGGATCGCGCTGATCGCCAACAGCGCACGGAGCAGATGCAGCCGCACTACCTCAAAGCTGTCATGCTGGTAGAGCGGCTGCATCGGCGCCTGCTCGACGTTATCAAGGATGAATTCGATCGCCGCGGCCGCGCCGATGTTAATCCCGTGCAAGCATCCTTGCTACATAACATCGGCGAGCAGGAGCTGAGCGCGAGCGAGCTACATTCGCGTGGGTATTATCTGGGTTCAAACGTCTCCTACAACCTCAAGAAGCTCGCCGAGGTTGGCTTTATCGACCACCAGCGCTCCAGCTTCGATCGGCGTTCGGTGCGCATCAAGCTGACCAGTAAAGG
>Ga0310910_10000506_pt1 | contig 19596 bp, 17 predicted proteins | sample GREbulkMGHF172_FD_203448 | JGI IMG/M metagenome (GOLD analysis project Ga0310910, IMG submission 203448) | Lab enrichment of tropical soil microbial communities from Luquillo Experimental Forest, Puerto Rico - GRE.bulkMG.HF172 | ecosystem: Environmental > Terrestrial > Soil > Tropical forest >... | reverse complement strand
ATCTGGAGATCGGCCGTCAGCACCGCCTGCTGCGACTCGAGGAGCGCGGCGCGACTCTGAATTGCCGAGACCTCTAGAGCGCTCCCGCCCTGAACGTCGTGTTCGTTTTCCCGTAGCGTCTCACTGGCGAAGGCTGTTTCTTGCTCCGCCGCCTTCTTCTGCATCTGGGCCACGAGAATGCCGTAGTAGAGCGCGTGCACCTGGAGCGCTACTTCGTTCTCTCCATTCCTGAGTTCGTCGCGCGAACTCGCAATTTCGGCTGCAGCGGCACGGTTTTGCTGATGGATCCGCAACAGTTGTGTCAGCGGCTGAGCAATCGTCGTGCCGCTCGAATACAGGGTCTGTTTGCCCTGCTGCAGGTTGGTATTCACAGCGGGAATGGGAACTCCGGAAACCGTGCCGAAAGCACCGGGAGGCACGTTGAGGGCCTGAAGTTCGCTAATATGTAGGGCGTCCGATTCATTCGTGAGCGTAGGGAAATAGGCCGACCGGGCAGCATCTTTTTTGTATTCGTTTTCCTTGACCTTGAGCCGCGCGATCTTGAGTGTGCGGTTCTGTTCGACAGCCAGCCGAACGGCTTCCGCCAGTGTTAGTCGGCGAGTTTCCCCGGCAAGGCATGAATGAGAGCAAAGCAGGAGCCCGAGTGCGATGGCAGAAATTCGACTTGCTGTGCGGGAATTCATTGACGTTCTCCAGGCGCGAAAATTCATAGCTTCCGGATTCATGACCTTGCCTCCCTGCGCTTCGACGGTTCCTGCTGGAAGGTGCCCAGGTCGCCATAGTTCAGAGGGGAGCGGCGGAGGAGGACAATCAACAGCAGGGCCAGAACGCAAGACCATGCCAGCAGATGAAATCCATCGATGAACGTTAGTGTGTAGGCCTCTAGCTTCAAACGGCCGCCCATCACTCCGATCGCCCTGCCGGTCGTCGCCTCCAGTCCAGCGGATTTCGAGTACAGCCCGAGTGACAGGTGGTGAAGGTTTCCATCCGTAATCCAGTTGCCGCGCTCCACATGTAGGCCAAGAAGATTGGAATGTAACTTTTCCCGCTGCGCGATGAAGTGACCCATGAAAACGGCTCCGAGCTGTCCGCCGAACAAGCGAATCGTGTGGAAGTACGCGGAAAACGTCAGAATCCGTTGTGGCTTGGACATTGCTCCGGAAAAGGTTCCTTGCAGGATGATCGTCGACACCAGACCGATGAACGCAAAGGACTGTCCGACACCGAGGAGCAATTCGGTGCGGTAGTAGTTTGCGGCCGACCAGGCACTGGTGATTCCAGCATTCAAACACGCCGCGAACGCCATGCAGGCAAACCCAGTCGCCATGAGCAAGCGCGAGTCGAGATTCTCCAGCAAAAAGAATCCTGCAACGAAGGCTAGCGCTAACAGGGGCGCCGCACTCCATATCACCGCAGGCCCGATCTGATAGGCCTCAAAACCGTGGATGGACAGCGTTAGCGGAATCAGAACGATGGTGGAGAGCAAGTTAAACCGAAAGACAATCAGCCCGAGACCCAGCAAAATTGTGTTCCACTGGCGCAGGTACGGCAGGTCGACTAGCGGATTGGCGCTGCGCAGCCGACGTGCGAGGCCACAGAGCAGCAGGAACGACCCACCTGCGAACAACGCGGTGAAGAGTCCGGAGCGCCACCAGTCCAGCCGTTCACCCTGATCGAATGCGGCAAAGAGCATCGCAAACCCGGCGCTGGCATAGAGAAACCCGGCGAAACTCGGTGCTTCGGAAGAGTTCTTGGGCGGCGGTGTTGACGGTATGCCGAAGTAGATGCAGAGCATCATCAGTGGCGTGATGACTGCGGAGTTCCAGAACATCCATTCCCATGAAAGATGTTCCCGGTACCAGCCGAAAAGGGAGGGAGCAATATTGACGGCGCCATCGACGAAGGTCGCATACAGAGCGATAGTGAAGGGAAGATAGCGAAGAGGAATGTTCCGCAGCGCAAAGGTTAGGGTCAGCGGATAAAACGTTCCAGAGGACAATCCGGCGAGGACCAGCGCGGCGATGAGCAGGCTGTAGTTGTGGATGAACGGAAGAAAGGCGCAGACCACCGTGAAGACCGCGGCCGCAACCATGAGAATCCGTCGTGGCCCGATCAACGCGCCGAGATAGACGGTGAAGGGTCCGATGAACATCAAAGCGACGTTATAGGCGCTGCTGATCCACGCGCCGTCGTCGAAACCGATTCCGAGGTGGCCTTTGAGATCCGCCAGACCGAGCGTCAGCATGCGGCCCATGAGGCTCACGATCCCCGCGCCCATGATGACGCCCAGGATTCCGAGCAGAGGACTTTTTGAAAGCTCTGCGGGCACGGCTCCCGCAAGACCCTTCGCGATTTGTTGCGGGGGTGGGAGTGCTGCGGTTGCTGTAGAAGCGGCCATGGATTTCTCTTCTTAGTGCTTTGTGCGGATGGTGGCGATTACGGAGAGCCCAGGACGCAGTGCCATAGCGGCATTTGCGTCATCAAACGAGATCTTTACCGGAATACGCTGCACAACCTTCGTGTAATTGCCGGTTGCGTTGTCAGGAGGAAGAAGAGCGAACTGAGAGCCACTCGCTGGCGCAATCTCGATCACCTTCCCGGAAAATACTTTTCCCGGGTACGTGTCGATCCGTAGTTCCGCCGGGTCACCCACCTTCATGTTCGTGAGCTGGGTCTCGCGGTAGTTCGCCTGGACCCATTTTGTGTCGCTCACAAACGCAATCACTTGGGTCCCAGGAGAAACCAACTGACCAACACGTACCTGCCTTTCGCCGACATTGCCATTCTCGGGGGCAGCGATCCTGGTGTAGCCGAGGTTGACTTTCGCCACCGCCAGCGCTGCTTCTTTCGCGTGGAGATCCGCGATCAACTGAAGATCTTGCGACTCCAACACCGATTTGGTGCGGTGTTCAGCTTCGGCCGTGCGCTCATTGCTCTGTAGCGCGGCCTTGGCTTGGGCGAGGTCCGCTTCCCGTGCTGACGATTGGGCGGCGAATCTCTGCTCGTCGGCGACCACCTGTTCGACCTTTTGCTGTGTGCTGGAACTTGTGAGCAGCAGTGCCTCTTGCCGCTTGCGCTCCTTTTGCGTTCGCACTACATCGGCACGCACGGCTTCCTCACCGCTCTCCGCAGCGCTAATCTCCGCGTTGGCTTGATCAACACCGGCGAGGGCCCGCTCTATGCGAGCGTCTTGGAGTTCGCGCTGGCGGCGATTGTTTTCGATGGCCGCTCGGGCCGCCTCGACAGCTGCTGCGGCCTGCGCCACCTGCGCTGAATAGTCATCATCTTCTAGCGTAACCAGCAGGTTCCCCTTTTGAACTTGCTGGTAATCTGAGATCTTTACCTCCTTCACAATCCCGGCGACTTTCGTGCTCAACAGGGTAACGTCTCCTCGGACAAACGCGTCATCAGTGATTTGTTGAATTCGTCCGCCCTCCCAGGAGTTCCAATTCCGCGTAAGCGTCACGACGATCGCAGCCGCCAGGAATAACACGAGTGCGGGGACGGCCAATTTCTGCCACCACGGCCTGCCGTGGGGTCCGGGAGCAGGCTGTGGCTGAACTTCGTGGACTGAAGTCGCAGGTTGGACCGGAACTGAAGTTAGGACTGGTTTTTCCGCTGCAGACATAACGCCTCACTTGAATCTGATTGCCGGAATGCTGTTTGCTTTAAGGTGCAAGTCTTGTAAGTCATCCGCCGGTCGGACGATGCCAAGCCGCTCATCTTGTAAAACAGGGTGTTGCGCTTCAAGCCGAGTCTGGCGGCTGCTCCGCGCGGACCTCCGAGCTTCCAATTGGCGCGCTGGCAGGCGGCGAGAATTCCTCTGCACACCTTTTCTTCAAGCGTCGGATTTGCGATTCCTCCAATCATCCACGGAACATTCGGTGCAATGGCGTTGAGTACCGATCCTCGTCACTGACCACGGTGATTCGTACGGTCAATCAAGATGACCTTGGCCGGCGTCTTCCTGAGCGCTTTGGCGGAGCGGCTAATCCCGCAAAGCCCCCACCGACGGTCACGGTCCTTGATTTAGCCATTTGTTCTCCGATTCGCTTCAGTCCTGCGTCCCCGGCGGTGGATAGTTGAGTTGCCGATATCGCGTCATTCTCCCTTAAGGCTCAGTGCCTTGAGTCTTTCTGACTGCCACGGCGACTAGAAGGCATCTCTACGGCCAAATGCCTTATCGCTTTAGCTTGCTGAAAAGAGGTGCGTTATCTTCCCGACTGGATTTCAAAGTGACGAATCGCTGTTAACGCGTTCACGGAATTTGTCGTCGCTTTAACGGTGGCGGATAATTTCAAAGGGCGTGAGCGGATTTCCATCTGTTGAGAATGTCGTTAGCACTGTAGCGGCTCGGTCGGCGGCCGAAATACCCGTGGTTGTGCCTTCTCTGGCCTCAATGCTCACACAGAACGCGGTTTCAAATCTCGAACTGTTCTGCAAAACCATCAGCGGAATTTCTAGTGCATCCAAGCGCTCAGGTGTCATCGCTAAGGAAATCAGCCCGCGGCCATACTGAGCCATGAAGTTGATGGCCTGCGGCGTGATCTTCTCCGACGGTCAGATCACCTTCGCTTTCGCGATCTTCATCGTCAACAACGATCACCATCTGCCCCGCGCATACCCGTAATAGCATCCTCGATACGCGAAAACGCCCATGGACGCTTAATGGGTTGTTCGACTACGTGAAGACGCTGGCTCATATGGGCGACGTCAGCGAACGTGTGCCAGCATGAGAGAAACGTCATCTGTTGGCGGGCCGTTGCGCCAGGCGGCGACGCCGTCAAGAATGCCCTGTTTCATCTGCTCGGCGGGCAGGGTTGATGCTTGACGCACAATTTCTTGAAGGCCTTCAACGCCGAGCATCTCACCTCTGGAATCGAAGACTTCTGTAATCCCATCAGTGTACAGGACGATGCAATCGTCCGGTTCAAGCGGCATTTCCAGGCTAGCAGAAACGCACACGGCCTCTGGGAGTAGCCCGAGAATCGTGCAGCCGGACTCGAGCAGGAGAGGACTTTGCCCACGACGTGCGACCATCACCGGGGGATGGCCCGCTCCGGCAAAGTCCATGCGGCGTCGCTTCGCACTGATGCGAACGGCGGCCAGAGTCGCAAACATTCCCGATCCGGGGATGTCTTCGATCAGCAACCGATTCAACCTTTCAAACATGTGGGTGAATGGCGCACCGCTGCGCAGGTGCGAGGTCGTCTCTGAGTAGATGCGGTTCGCAATCAGGGCCGAGCCGATGCCGTGACCTGAAACATCGCAGACGAGCAAGCTGACGTGTTCTTCGTCCTGCGAGTTCACCAGGGCGAAGTCACCTCCAATCGAATGCACAGGATGATAGAAGGAGTCGATGCTCACGTTACCCCATGCTTGAGATTTTGGCACAAGGCTATCCTGAACTCGCGCGGCGAGTCGGAGATCCTCCTCGATTTCCATTTGCCGTTGCTGGAGCCTTTCGTTGGCCGAGCGGAGTTCCTCCTCCGCCCTTACCTGCTTAGAGATGTCGGTAAACGTCGTTACCTTTAAACGCCTTCCAAAATTCTCGAGGACACGCGAACTGATGATGACGGGCAAACGACCACCGCCCTCTTTAGGAAGCACAAACTCATAACGGTTGTGCCCTTGTCGAAACGAGGCATCATTCTGACTCGTGAGAAAATCCCATTCCTGCGAAGAATAGAAACGAGAAAAATCGGACCCGACCAAGTGCGGCCTCGGGATGCCGGTCATTTCCACAAAACGGGAATTCGCAAAGAGAACCTTACGCCGGTCGTTCGTTATGATCACACCCTCGTTTAGCACTTCGAGCATGGCTTCCATCTGGGTGAGCCATCCGGGCTTGTCTATCTCAAGAAATGTCGTCTGCGCCGTCATGAGAACTTGACTTCCTCCTTTTATCTCGCTGCTCCGTGTAGCATCTGCGTGCCCAACAGGAGCCGCCACCGTAAATCACACTGTCTGTTCTGTTTAGAGAAGACACGCAGGCCCCTTGCCGCGTCGGAAGAAACTCCTATCACACAACATTCTTGGCAGAGGTTTGACGGTAAGTCTGGATCGTGACGCAACTTCACTTGTGGGGCCTGGGTCCGTCCTCGTGCAAGGCCACCACAGTTGCTCGACAAGCAACAACTCGGCTGAGGCAAGTACAAGCAGAATCCAGAGCATTTCGGCGACGAGGAGATGCATCATCTGGAGCCAGATGGGTGCCAACAGGATCACATTCATTGCGCCGAGAGCAATCTGAGTTATCAATGCAGCAGCAAGAATGAACATCCATGGTGAGTGATCTTGCTTTCTCCAAAGGCTCCAGAGCAGCCAAAAGACGTAAGTAGAACCTACCACCGCGGCAACAGGGTGGAAGAGCCTGAGGCGCAACAGGATGTGGCTGCTGGCGGAAAAGTCTTGCATCAGTGCGTGTCGCAGTGAGTCTGAAGGGAAGATTGTGTCCCCCAGACTGGCCAGCGAGCCCGTCATTCCGATGACCATTACTGACACCAGGCCAAGTCCCGTCGAGATCATTTGATGCGGCCTTGCAACCGAGGAAAAACGCGGATCGCGAGAAGAAAGCCACTTTGCCGTCAGCGCCAGTGCGGCGAGCAGCAAGAGAGTGTTGCCGAAATGCAGACACAAAAAGACAGCGTGAGCGGCGGATCGGTCCAAGCCTCCAATGCGGTCGATCAGGACCAGCAATGCGCCAAGCAAGGCTTCGTTGAACAAAAGCGCTGCTGCCGCTGTGGCCGAATAGCGAGGCCAGGCGCCCTTTACGGTGCGTCGCCGGCACCAAATCAGAAGAAGCACCACAAGCAAAAGTGAAACAGCGCTAGTCACTCTGTGGGTGAATTCGATCACCGTTTGCGTTTGGGCGGTGGCAGGAAAGATCGCGCCGTTGCAGAGAGGCCAGTGGCTACCGCATCCTGCACCGGAGCCTGTGGCGCGGACGTACGCGCCCCATAGGATCACGGCGATGTTGTATACAACGACGAACCAGGTGAACCTCGCGACCGGAGGTGGTCCGGTTTTGGAAATGGTCGCGGTCGTGGATTTCGACTTCGCGCTCGAACTGCCGGGTGGTTCCGCCGTTATATCAAACGTGGTTCCCATGATTCTTTGCACCAACATATCCACTGTCGCCCTGCGATCAGGGAATCCCATATAGATTCCAGAGCGAAGTAGCCTACTGCGCTTCGACCAGCACGAGTAACATATCGTCGTCCGCGGGGCCGTTCCTCCAGGTCGCGACGCGGTCCACGATTTCACCCTGCATTCCCGTGAGAGGCAGCCAATTAGCCGCCATTGAATCAATCGGTCTGACTTTCCAACCTTTGCTTGGTTGCGAGTGCTGGTTCGAGCGAAGACCGGGTTTCATCGTTTTCGCGTTCATTTCTTGTCCAGCGCGAGAATTGCGAACAATACCGGGAGATATACAATGGAAGCAAAGAGCAACTGCCGTGCGCAGACGGTAGAGTGTTGAAGAGCAAACCGCGCACCGTAGTAGAGAAAGACGCCTCCGAGAACGAGAGCGCCCGCAAAGTAGACGATCCCTGACTGACCGCGAAGTGCAGGAACGATAGCCACCACGAAGAGGCCGAGAGCGGGCAGTAGAGACTGCCAGGTAACAAAATGATCTTTGCGGTCGCCTGCCGGCAGGACCAAATAACCAGCGCGAGTGTAGTCCTCGCGATACATCCACGCGATGGACATGAAATGAGGGAATTGCCAGAGGAAAACAATCGCGAAGAGCAACCAAGCGTCAACGGTAAGTCGTCCGCCCGCGGCGGCCCAGCCAATCAGAGGTGGCATAGCACCCGGGATCGCACCAACTAAGGTACACAGGGGAGTTTTACGTTTTAGTGGTGTGTATACGAACAGGTAGCCCAGCAGAGTGAGAATCGACAGCAAAGATGCGAGGGGAGTCGTTGCGATGGCCAAATAGATTGCGCCAAAAACGGAGAGAGCGATTCCGAAAGATACAGCAGAAAGTGGCGCGATTCTTCCCGATGCCAGTGGACGCCGGGCGGTTCGCCGCATCTGCGCGTCGTAACGCGACTCGATCAGTTGGTTCAGCGTCGCGGCTCCGCTGGAAACGAGCACGGTGCCAAGAAGCGTATGGAACAAGGATGCCCAGGGAAAATGCGAAACCGTAGCAGGCGCGCCCATCCAGAAGCCGGCGGCCGTGGTAAACGCGATCAGGAAATTGATTTCCGGCTTCGTTAGTGCCCAGTAATCGGAAAGGACACTAGAACGGACGACGCTTCGAGGATACCGCACTGCTATGTCGAGCGCCGCAAGAATGGGCTCAGTTGCCATGTCTAGACAACTCCCAAAGTCTGTGAATCAATTTGCGGCACTGCACCCTCCGACTGCGGCCGCGTCAAATCCCGTCCATTTGAAGTCTGAGGAGCGAGGAGCCCCACAGAAATAATCGCCGCCGGCACGAGATAGACGAGTGTGATGCAGGCCCACATCAAAGCGGCTGCGCACTGCTGATCTTCAAGAACGGAAAAGCCAAACATCCTAGGAGCGGACAAGTACACCGGATAAGCGACACGGTCGGAAAAGACAAGAAATCCGGAAAGGATGTCACACGGCAGAGTCGCCAGAAAAAGGTACAAAAGCATCGACCATCGCGGCGCAGTTGATGCGCTTGGCCAGGGCTGAATAACGGGCCACCAGAAAAGGAGACCGGCTCCAAGGAAGGTTATCTGTTCGACCGTGTGCCAGATCTCAGACTGGACGCAGAGCGTAAACAATGCGGGCAGGTGCCAGACAACAAGAGTTAACGCGGAGACGGTTAAGCAGAGCGCGGGCGCGGTCAGAATTCGTCCGAATCGGTGCACGAGTGGTTGCTTCAGCAGGCGACTGAGAGCGCTGCGGAGCAGAAGCGGCGATCCGTGCCAGAGGGCTTTTAGAGGGTCACCCATAAGGATCAGCGCAGGAGCAAAGGTCATAAGGAGCAGGTGTTTGATCATGTGGGCCGTCAGCAGACTGTGGTCGTATGCGGCGAGCGGCGAGCCCCAGGCCGTCCAAATCAACAACAGGCCGAGAATGAAGCTGGTGGCCTTCCAAGCCGGGAGAGCAGTCGCAGAAGTTGCACGAACCAAAATCCATCCCCGCAGATACAGGGCTCCTATAAGAGTCAGAATCAGCGTGAGAGAAACTGCAAATTCCCAAAAACTCTGGTCGAAATGAAGGTGGGGCGACATGAGGCAATTTCTCTCTATCGTTGAGCACTTCGCTGTTGAGCTTGGTCGTCTCCCAAGACGATGTCGCGAGAAGCATCGCGCGCTGGAGCCTGTCCCGGCGGATGCAACGTTTCAAGAAATGCGACCAAAGCGGTAGTCTCGGCCGGTGACAAATTCTTTCCGTATGCTGGCATGTTGCCGCCTCCCTGAATCACTTGTCGAATCAGCTGATCCTGCGTAAGTCGCACGGCGACGCTGTCCAGCGCCGGCCCTCTCTGACCTCCCAAGTCGCCCAGAGAATGGCAGTTGCGGCATTGCTTCACCTGAAAGACCAGCGCGCCTTGCCGTTCCAAGGCGGTGCTGCGGTGCAGAAACTGTTCTGGCAGCGGATCGCCGCTCCACGCATTCATGTCCGGACTCCACGGTGTGTATCCAGCGAGATGCGTAAATGTGCCCAGCGTTATTGCGATCAGCAGGACGGTTAGAACCGCAATCGGCCTGCGCCGCCAGCTCTTTTCTCCCTCGCCAGAGAGAACCGGCAGAAGAAGCAAACCTATGATCGCCAGCACAGGGCCAATCAATAGAAATGGGGTCTCCAAAGAAGGAGGAAGCAATGACAGCAGGGCATAGAGCCACAGGAAAAAGTAGTCCGGTTTCGGCACCGTTTGAATGATTGTAGGGTCGGGCTGTCCGGTTGGCCCGAACGGACCGAAGTACACAGCGCATGCTGCGACAGCTAAGAGGACGAATGCAGCGAAGAACAGATCCTTCCAGATCGCGTACGGAACAAAGGGTGCGCCAGCTTTCTTCGTAAGGTCGTGATACTCGCTGATGTAGGTCGCGCGCTTCACTAGACGTCCTGGCATAGGCCATTCGTTGATGCCCAGTTTTATGACCATCAAAAGATGGAGCGCCACGAAACCGATCAACATTCCTGGAATTACGAATACGTGCAGCGCAAAAAATCGGGAAAGCGTGGCACCCGCGATGATTGGTCCACCCAGCATCAGCTTCACGATGGCGGGGCCGGCAATTGGCACGCGGCTGGCGATGGAGGCACCGATTCCGAGTCCCCAGTAGGCATCCTGATCGAAGCGCAGAACTTGCCCGCTGAAGGCCATGCCCAAGGTCATCAGCAAAAGAAACACGCCGAGAATCCAGGTGAGTTCGCGAGGAAATTTGTGGGCCCCGAAGAGAAACACCTGGACCATGTGGATAAGAACGATGGCCACCATAAAATTCGAGCCCCAGCCGTGCATGGCGCGAATGAACCATCCGAGAGTTACGTCGTGGTTCAGAGCCTGCAGACTGCTCCACGCTTCGCCGGCCGACGGAACGTAGATCAGGGCAAGGAGGATACCCGTCGCGAGTTGCAGCAGAAAGACGGTGAGCGCCGCGCTGCCGAAGACGTAGAACCAGCTTGCGGTGTTTCGAGGTACGGGATGTTCCGCAACCTCACGGATCGGCGCCGCGAGCTGCAAGCGGCGGTCAAACCAGTTCCCAATCTGAGCTAGGACGCGCATGGCGGTTTCTTCCCGAGGAGGTCTAGGCCCGCTCCGGGTGCCCCGGCTTGAATGGTGATCAAACCGTTCTCAGCTTTGCATGGTGGTTTATTTCCAAGGAGAGCCATGCTCGCTCCCGGCGTGGGCAATTCCCCGGCTTGAATGGTGATCAAGCCGTTCTCAATTTTGTGTGGATATTCGAAAAGCCCCCGTTCCGGCGGACCGGAGGCACGCGAGCCGTCGCGGTAGTACGCGCCGCCATGACACGGGCACATGAACAAACCGGACTGCGGAAACCAACGGACTGGGCAGCCCAGGTGCGCGCAGTTCACGGCAAAAACCTGGAATTGCTCGCCTTCGATACGGCGGACCCAGCAGGCGGTGTCCACGGTCTTGCCGTCGGTCGGCATCACGTAGGGATTTCGAAACGTGGCCAGGCGCGTCTCACCCTCTGGGAACTCGCTGACGCGACCAAGAGGCACCCAGGACAGGTAGGACCCTGAGAGTCCTCGCGTGACCGAAGAAGAGAGAAAGCGTACGATCGGTACGGCAAGAGCGGTCGCGACCAGTCCGTTGAAGAGAATCCCCAACTTCATGAACAGTCCGCGCCGGGAGATTTTATTTTCGTCTGACATCTTGAGGCTCCTGGTACTCGGTGTAATTCGAAGCAGAGTAAGGCTGCCCGGGATTTTGAACGCGCTGTGATGCGAGCCAGGCAACGACGTCGGTGACTTCTTGATCCGACATCGGTCTGCCCGGTACGTTTCCCCGCCAATCAGGCGCTCCCAATTCAGGGCGGCCGGTGATCACGATGGTGCGCAGTCCCTGATCGCTGACGAGCGCTAGAAACGAATCATTCGTTATGGCACTGCCTTTGTTTCCACCGCCACCGTTGGGCCCATGGCAAGACTCGCAAAAGGTCTTATATGCGACTTCGCCTCGCTGAGCGTCCCCGGCCGATTTGGGGGCATAAGAAGGCACGGTGGCAGCATCGAGAATTCCGTGCTTGCTCCAGCGTGAGCGAATTTCTTTGGTGATCACGTCGATCTGTGCGTCTGTCAACATTCCCCCTGAGCTTTGCCCAAAGGCGGGCATCGGGGTTCCCAGCACGCCTTTTAGGACCACTTTGCGGATCGCAGCGTCATCTGCGATGGCCAGATAGACAGGATTGGCCAGCGCGATTGCTGCTCCGCCACGCCCTTCGGCACCGTGACAGCCGGCGCAATTTTCTGCGTACAGCGTGGCAAAGTCCATAACCTCGTTCGGTGCTAGAACCTCGGAACCCTTGCTCGGTTGGCCGTGCGGTGCACCGCAACCTGAGGCCAGGATCGCAGCGAGCGCCATGACCACGCAAATATGCCGAAATGCGTTCACGACTGTTTCTCCCCGCTTTCTCGCAGCGGCGTTAATCCGGCAGCTTCGATTCCCATGCGTGCCAGGAAAGGCAGGTTCTCGCGAGTTGACACGCGCTCCCGCCGCACGACGACGAGGCCCGCCACAACGCCGAATCCTATTTGCGAGACCAAAAACCAGAGCCAGTTAATGTGGTCGGCGAGTAAAGGATTGAGAAGCTCCATGATCGAGTACAGCAGCCCCGACCACAGCACTGGGGCAATCAGCCCTCCGAGTACAATCGGCCGGCGTGGAAACATGGGAAGCATCGCCCCATAAAGCAGCCCCACGAAGATGGATCCGATGGCATGCAGCACCAGGGCAATCGCAAAACTATCCGCATGAAACGAATTTAGTTGCGCTGCGCCCAGCTTTAGCGATTGTGCATAGACTGTAGCGGCGAGGAGGTTGATGGGGTACCAGATGCTTCCGGCTTTGAGTAGCCCGTAGGTGCAAGCCAACACGGCCATCGCTACGCCCCCTGCCAAACCACCCTTTAGACCAGCCGACATCGGGTAGGTCTCCACGGGAAGCCAGGCACGCACGAGATCTGGAGCAACGGGCACATGTTCGACAACGCGGCGCTTTGTCGTTATGCGATGCTCTTCGATCACGGCTGGCACCGTTTCTTCATGCTCCTGAGGCAACACTTCACGGAACCAGCCGACGCAACCCGCCCCTGCAAGGACGACACCGAGGATGCTGACCGATGCACTTGTAAGAAGGCCCGCGCAGATCAAAGTAAAGCCGAAGGCCAAAACAAAGGGCCACGCGGTCGATGCCGGCACTTCGATCTCAACTGGGGCCCGAGGGCTCTGCTCTGCCTGTTCGATGGATGCCAGCGTTGCCATTTTCTTCTCCTCAGCGGCCAAGAATGTAAACCACGGTGAAAACAACGATCCACACGGCATCCACAAAATGCCAGTACATCGACAGCACGTCGACGCGAGCAGACTGCTCCGGCCCAACACGACCTGCCAGCCCGAAAAACAGCACGATGCTCAGCAGGATCAATCCAATAGTCACGTGAGAGGCGTGCAAGCCAACCAGCGAGTAGTACGTTGTTCCAAAAAGGTTCGTAGAGATTGTGAGCCCGTGTTCGTAAATCAAACGGTGCCATTCCTGGCCGGTCCCGTAGAGAAAAAGGCCACCTAGAACGATGGTGAGCAACCATAAGCCTAGAAACGCCCCGCGCCTGCCGCGTTCCAGAAGCTTTCCTGCAAGATGGATCGTGAGGCTGCTCGACAGCAGACAGATTGTGTAGAAGATGGGCGTTTCGAGCACTTCGCGTGGAGTCGGCCCTGTGAGGCTCTTTCCCACATAAAAAAGATAGGCCACAACGAAAATCGTGAAGATGGCGGACTCGGCGAAGATGAGACACGCCATAGCCACCTTCCCACGATAGGGAAGCTTCGAGGTGGCAGGTGTACCGGCGAACGGAGTCGTGATTGCGCTCATGGCTCGATTCCTTCACTCATAGCGGCCGTCCGGATCTTCCGGGTGCTTTAGGTCCCACAACGGACGGCGGCTGGCAACTGTGGGGACCGAGGCAAAGTTGTAGGCAGGGGGAGGCGAACTTACGGACCACTCAAGGGTCCAGGCATCCCAGGGATCGTTCCCCACTCTGGCTCCTTTGAAGTAAGAAATAATGAGGTTAGCCACGAATACGAGAATGGCGATGCCCTGGACGAATGCGCCGATGGTCACGAGTAGATTCAGCGTGTCCCAACCGCGGCCAGGCTCGTAGGTGTAGATGCGCCGCGGCATTCCGTGCAATCCGGGAATGTGCATCAAATCAAAACACAAGTGAAATCCGATAGTGAAAAGCCAGAAATGGAGCTTGCCTAGGATTTCGTTGTACATTCTTCCCGTGATTTTCGGGTACCAGTAATAAAATGCGCCGAAAAGCGCATGCATAATTCCGCCCACGATCACGTAATGGAAATGCGCGACGACAAAGTACGAGCCGCTGAGTTGCCAGTTGAAGGGCGCAGCACCCAACATGATACCGGTGAGACCTGCAATCAAAAATTGAAAGAGAAATGCGATACAGAACAGCATCGGCGTCTTGAATTGAATCCGCCCGCCCCACATCGTGCCCAACCAGTTGAAGATTTTGATGCCCGTGGGGATGCCGACAGCAAACGTCGTTATCGCGAAAAAGCTGTTGGCGTAGGAGTTCATCCCAATAGTAAACATGTGGTGCGCCCACACGCTCAAGCTTAGGAACCCGATGCAGGCAGTCGCTCCCACCATAACCGGGTATCCGAAAATCGGTTTTCTAGAAAATACCGGAATAATTTCTGACAAAAACGCGAAGGCAGGAACCACCAGAACATAAACCTCTGGATGGCCAAATATCCAGAAAAAGTGCATCCATAGCGTTGCCGAGCCTCCGGCTTGCGTATCAAAGAAATGCCCGCCCAGATAACGGTCCACGGCGAGCATGACCTGAGCCGCCGTGAGTGGGGACATGGCTAAGATGACCATGCCTGCCATAATCAGGTTCAACCATGCAAACAAAGGCATCCGTCCCAGGGTCATTCCGGGGCAGCGCATGGAAATGATGGTGGCGATAATGTTGATCGCCGTGCCGATACTGCCGAAGCCCGAAACGAACAGCGCAACGGTCCAGTAATCCGTGCTATGTCCGGGGGAAAACGCGCGTGAAGTCAGAGGAGCGTACGCCCACCAGCCCACGTCGGGCGCGGTTCCTGCCCCGTACAGCCCATTTCCACCAAGGAAACTGAAGTAAAGCAGAAGCCCGCCGAAGGCCGTGAGCCAGAAACTAAAGGCATTCAGCCGCGGAAACGCCATGTCTCGCGCGCCAATCATCAACGGGACCAGATAGTTTGCAAAGCCGAACAGGACGGGCATCACCACGAAGAAAATCATCGTTGTTCCGTGCATGGTGAACATGCGGTTGAACACCTGTGGCGAAACAAAATCGTTGTGCGGACGCATCAGCTGGATGCGGATAATGGTCGCTTCCAGCCCGGCGATCAGCAGAAAGACCAAGGCGAAGAGGATGTACAGAATCCCCAGGCGCTTGTGATCGACCGTGGTCACCCACTGGTGCAGCGTTTCAACCCATGGCCGCCCGGCGGTTTCCGCTCTTTGAATCGCTATAGCATCTGACGTCATGGCTGATCTTCCACTTTCTTTCTCTAGCGCAGTGTTTCCAAATACTTCACGAGATCGTCCAACTCGGCGTCGCTGAGTTTCATGGCTGGCATCAACGATCCCGTCTTGATGGCGTCCGGGTTCTGAATCCACAGACGCAGGTTTTGGGGTGTATTTTCGGCAGCACCGGCCGCGATGGTGCGACGACTCATTAAATGCGTAAGATCTGGACCAAAACGCCCGGTGCCGTTGGTGCCGCCGACCCCATGACAATTCACGCAAGCGGTTGTTTCAAAGACCCGCCTCCCTGCCGCCTCTTTGTCATCCTGATTCGCTGGCTGTTGTTGCTCGTGTACCCAAGCCTTGAAGTCTCCCGGGCTATCGACGTACACGCGCAAGAGCATCTTCGCGTGTTGGGTTCCGCAGTACTGCGCGCATTGCCCGAGAAACAGGCCGGTCTCGTGGGGATCCAGCCAAGTCTGGTTCGGGTGATTCGGAATCAAATCCGTCTTTCCGGCAAGCTGAGGCACCCAGAAGCTGTGATCGGTGTCAGCGGAAAGCAATTTCAAGAATGTGGGTGTGGGATGAGCGGGATCGCTCACGGGGACATGGAGTTCGTTCGCGGTGACGATTCCAAGCGCCGGATAGCGAAATTCCCACCAAAACTGGTGCCCGATTGCGGTCACCTCCACAGCGTCTTTCGGCTGCGGCGCGTCCTGGATTGCGTGAATCATCCGGGCTGTCGCTGCGAACAGCACCGCAACGACGAGGATCGGAATCACTGTCCAAGCCACTTCAATCTGCGTGCTCCCATACACCTGCGCGGGCTCTCGTTCTGCCTCTGTCCGTCGACTGCGGAACTTCACCAGCGCGTAACACAACAAACTGAAGACCACCAGAAAAATCAGTCCAGTGACACCGAGGACGAAGTGAGACAGATGACGAATCGACTCCGCTGGTGTTGAATGCGGTTCAAAGATGCTGGGGATTGGGTTGTCATGCGGACTCGCCGTGCACAATTTCGCTGCGAGAAGGACGGCCACAAGGAGAACGACAACACCCGCAACTCGGCTGATGATCGCCGCCCGATCTGCATTGTGCATTGTCGCGATGATTTTCATCAAGCATCCCCATTTAGAACTTAAGTCGACCGACGGCCTGTGACAGCAGTCAAAGTCAGTGACCTACTGGCACATCCGACTAATGCAATCCGGTATCCAACCAATTTGCGAAGGCAAGCAAGACTTCAAGCCGCGTTGACTAAACGTCTTACGAACGACGAAACACGGAGTGAGAAATTGGTGGACTGTCCTTCGCGTCTCCTGATTAACAAACGCTGTCGAAGAATTGTCGCGGAACGGCCTTTGCGCTGGCGCCTCCGAAATCTCCGTTCCGTTGAAACTAAGGACGCATCGCTGATTGCACAGTGAAATCCGACTTGGGCACGCAATTGCTTCGTCAAAGCCGAGAAAAAAGGAGTTCGCAAGTGACCTACGCATCGCAAACCGCAACTGTCAGTGGGCGCGCCAGCGCACCAGAGTTCAGCAGGGCTCTCCCGGTTTTAAGGGCACCAAAAAGGAATGTGCGATCAGTTTCTAGCGGGAGGACAAGCGTCCTTGCCAAAGGCTCTGTGAAGACGCACGCGGAGACACTGGGAAGGAAAGCATTAGAGGAGATGTTTGTGGCGTCGCGTGCGAGGTTCATAGCGGTCGCCTACGCCATTCTGCGAAATACAGAAGACGCCGAGGACGCGGTCCAGAATGCTTTTTGTTCGGCGCACCGCCATCTGCGTAGTTTCGAGGGCCGATCCGCTCTGAGGACCTGGCTCACGCGCATCGTGATGAACGCTGCTTTGATGATCCAGCGCAAGCGTAAGTCGTTCATGGTCACAGAGATGGCCGAAAGAAACAACTCACGTGAAGACAATTGGATGGAAAGCATTCCGGCCTCGCAACGCGATCCGGAAGCGACTCACGCAGAGCGAGAGACTTTCGACTTCATCAACAGGATCTTGGAAAAAATGAGACCTGCGCTGCGCCAGGCGTTCACGATGACTTACTATGAAGAATTGTCGGCCCAGGAAGCTTGCGCCATGCTCGGAGTTTCATGTGGGACCTTTAAGGCGAGGCTCTTTCGTGCAAAACGGCAGGTCGTTCACCAAACACGACGGATTCTTGCGGCTCCGATTCATGAGAAGACTACTTGGCGTCTGAATTCTTGAGGCGTAAATGACCCCAGGGTCGGCCGGGACTCGAATCCATAATCACTGTGAAGCGAGCCAAGAAATCTCACCTATCCCGAGGTCAAGAACCTTACCGGGATTTGGCTCCATTGCACAAGCCACAAAGACTCAAGGTAATCAGCCCGAGTGGTAATTCTTCAGACAGTGGTTCTAGCGACGCTGTTCCCGCGGGGTGCGCACTAACAGTGCAAGCTCCACGCCTCATTGGATGAAGTCTATCGTCCCGCCCCGATTAGCTTGGTGAGTTCCGCTCAAGAGGAGCAGTGCCCCAGAGGGATAGGTATGCAAAGGAGCATTCTACTTGCAAACGATTTCGCTCAGGCGCCGAGTTTCGAGGATTCTGGAGTCGCCCGACGCGCAGGTCGCGCAATACCAAAGCGCTTCATCTTGTGAAACAGCGTGGTGCGCTTCACACCGAGTCTGGCGGCTGCTCCATTCGGACCGCCGATCTTCCAATTCGCGCTTTCGCAGGCGGCGAGAATTTCCCCACGTATCTTTTCTTGGAGGGTCGGGTTGACGATCTCTGACTCCGGCGGCTCACAGGTCTCGAGCGGCCCTGGTTCAAAGATGCCATCATTGGAAAGAATGACGCCGCGCTCGATGTAGTTTTGCAGCTCTCGAATGTTGCCGGGCCAGCAATGGCGAACCAGAGCGCGCATGGTTTCCTCAGGGATGATTTCGATTGTTTTGTCCATGGAGTCTGCGAACTGTTGAACGAAGTATTCCACGAGCTCGGGAATATCGGCTTTCCTTTCGCGTAGGGGCAGAAGATAAATCGGAAAAACATTCAGGCGGTAGTACAAATCTTTGCGGAATTCGCCGTCGCGAACCATTTGCTTCAGGTCCTGGTTGGTTGCAGCAACGACGCGAACGTCAACTCGCGTTGTACGCGTGCTGCCGACTGCCTCAAACTCACGCTCTTGAAGCACGCGCAGCAACTTAGGCTGAAGCTCCAACGGCATGTCTCCTATTTCGTCGAGAAAGAGAGTGCCGCGATCCGCTAACGCAAACCGGCCGACATGAGAATTGATGGCCCCTGTAAAGGCGCCACGCTCGTGTCCGAAGAGCTCGCTTTCGAGGAGGCCGGCAGGCATCGCGGCGCAGTTCACCTTCACCAGACTTCGGCTTCGGCGCGGGCTGAGCTCGTGAATCGCCCGCGCGATGACTTCCTTGCCAGTGCCGGTCTCTCCGGTAATCAAGACCGTTGTATTCGTACCGGCGACGGCCTCCACTTGGGCGAGAATTGAGCGCAGGCTGCCGCGCCGTCCTACGATCGTGTCGAGGAACGAGAATTCCGTACGTTCCGGCTTGCGCGCCTTCCGTTCATCACCAAGATAGAGAGCGGTATTTATCGGCGCACTTGTCGGATATGGACTAGGTTGCATGACCGAGTTTGAAGCTGTACTCATGTTTTGCTCCGTTTCATTGCTAGGACGCTCCAGCATGGTGGTGGACACCGCCTAAACCCGAGCCTCCACAGTCATCACCTCTCCCGGGTCGGGTAGGGGAAAAGCAATCTTCGGACCAGAAGAACGCTTTTCCGTGTCTCGCAGGAAAACAAGCGCTTCTTCGCCACGCTGACGATCGATGACCAGCGCATCGCCCTGACGCACTTGCGCAGTGGCCACTAGTCTCGCAATTGGGTACACGATATATCGCTCAATTGCGCGCTTCAGATGGCGGGCCCCATACCTCTGGTCGGTACCCTCTTCAAGCAGAAACTGCCGGCCTTCGCTCGTGACTCGAAAGAGGAAGGGCCCTGTGGTAGAGTCCAGCACGCGCTTTTGTACTTGCCTGAGTTCGATCTCAAGCACTTCCTCGAGTTCCTCACGCTTCAACGGATGAAACACGACCAGTTTGTCCAATCGGTTCATAAACTCCGGCGAAAACTTCCGTCGCGCTGCTTCCACCGCCGTCCTCTCAACTTTTTCGTCCAATCCGGTGGTCGCTGTGTCCTTCGGTTGGATAAATCCCATACTCCCGTGCACCAGATCGGCAATCTGCCCGCTTCCGAGGTTCGAGGTCAGAAAAATCACGGTCTGGGACAGATCTACTCTCCGGTTATCGCCCAGCGTCAGCGTCGCTTTATCCAGTATTCCGAGCAGCAACTGCCACAGCGCGTCGCTTGCCTTTTCGATTTCGTCAA
>Ga0310910_10000492_pt1 | contig 19887 bp, 20 predicted proteins | sample GREbulkMGHF172_FD_203448 | JGI IMG/M metagenome (GOLD analysis project Ga0310910, IMG submission 203448) | Lab enrichment of tropical soil microbial communities from Luquillo Experimental Forest, Puerto Rico - GRE.bulkMG.HF172 | ecosystem: Environmental > Terrestrial > Soil > Tropical forest >... | reverse complement strand
CACCAGCGATCGCCACACGCCCACGCCCTCCCGCTGATCATCACCCACGGCTGGCCGGGCTCAATCGTCGAGTTCCACAAGGTGATCGAGCCGCTCACCGATCCGACCGCGCACGGCGGCCAAGCGGAAGACGCGTTCCACGTCGTGTGCCCGTCATTGCCGGGCTACGGGTTTTCCGGCAAGCCGACGAGCACGGGCTGGGACGTCGGCAAGGTCGCCGACGCGTGGGAAACGCTGATGACCCGGCTCGGCTATGACCGTTATGGCGCGCAGGGCGGCGACTGGGGCGCCGCGGTCACCACCACGATCGGACACAACCTCGGGCACTGCATTGCCATACACGTGAACATGCCAATCGCGTTGCCTCCCGCCGAAGGACTGGACAATCCGAGCGCCGAGGAGCAGCGGGCACTCGCCGCTTGGGCGCACTACGAAGAGTGGGACTCGGGTTACTCGAAGCAGCAGTCGACACGACCGCAAACCCTCGGCTACGGCCTCGTCGACTCGCCGGTCGGCCAACTCGCGTGGATCGTCGAGAAGTTCTGGTCATGGATGGACTGCGACGGCCACCCTGAGAACGTGCTGACCAGGGACGAACTCCTCGACAACGTGATGATGTACTGGGTCACCGCGTCGGCCGCGTCGTCGGCGCGGATGTACTGGGAGAGCTTCAGAGTCTTCGGCGGACTCGCGCGCGTCGAGGTGCCCACCGGCGTCGCTCAATTCCCAAAGGAGATCGCCTTGGCACCGCGCCACTGGGCCGAGGCCAACTACAACATCACTCACTGGACACAGATGCCGCGCGGCGGCCACTTCGCCGCCTTCGAACAACCCGAGCTGTTCGTCGACGACGTGCGGACGTTCTTCGCGACGGTGCGGTGACGACTTGGTCATGCTCGTCGGCCATCTGGCCAATCTCCTCTTAGTGTGTGACCCCGGCGCGGGCTGGATGCTCGGGGCCGTGAATCCTGAGAAACCCACCCCTCGCCACAGCCCGCGCCGAGGCCGCTCGGGTCAGCCGGGAAACAGCGAGACGCGCAATGTTGATGTCACCGGCGACTACGGCTACGTCGTCGTTCCTGCCATCATGACCTTCGACCTTCGGGGAAAGCAGGTTACGCAAACGGTTCGGTTTATACGCTGGCGCTTCGCCAGGTGGGCGCAGCGTGGCCTCTGACGGCGTGGGCTTGGGCGAAAGGGGGGTGATATTCGCCCCAAGGGACACCTGTGCCCCTGTGCGGCAGACGGGCTATTCGGGCTTACGTCGGAACAGGTCCTCGATAGCCTTCTTCTGCCGTTCCACGATGTCCGCGACCGCCTTCCGCTGCTGATCCGCCAAGTCCGCGACCGCCTTCCGCTGAGCGTCCCACCACTCTGCGATCTGGGGGTTCCGCTGTTGTTCGAGCAGATCCTCGAACGCCTTCTTCTGAGCGTTCCACTGCTGCTCGATCAGGTCCGCCGTCGCCTTTCGCTGAGCCTCCCACTGGTCCTGAATCACCTTGATCCGCTTCTCGAACTGCTCGGAAAACCCCGCTCTCGATTCTTCCGCCACGGTCTGCTTCTTCCTCCCATTAGGTCATCTCGGCCTTATGCCGGACCGATCTTATGGTGGCATCCTGACCGGACGGCCTGTGTGGGTGGGTAGAGATCGCCTGACACGGCCCGAGGCCGGGAAGCTCGAAGCCAGTGGGACCACGGCACAGGGCCGGGGCACCAGCGCCGACCGCGAGCGGGAATACCACGTCCAGCCCGTCGCGGGCCTCGACAGTGTGCGCTGGTTCCCGTTCAGTCAACGATTCGGCCAGAAGGTTGTACCGTCCGCAAGCATGGATATCTTCGATGACCTCACCGCTGAGCAGGATCGGGTCGAAGCGATTCTTGATGCCTACGACACTGATGTGTGGATGAGTCCCTCTGGCTGCCCCGGGTGGACAGTGACCGACGTGGTCCTCCATCTCGCACAGAGCGAGGAGTGGGTCATTGCTTCCGTGGCCGGTCACCTGCCAGCGTTTGCTGCTTCTTCCGGGTCGAGTGTGGATGATTTTGTCGATGCAATCGTCCGGGCCGAGCGGGCTGACCCCAACGTGGTTTTCGACCGGTGGCGTACTGCGCGGCGGGCCGCCGTTAAGGCGTTGCGGGAGGTTGACCCCCAACACCGGCTGCCATGGGTGACTAATCGGATTACGCCTCGTGCGCTCGCGACGACCCGATTGGCAGAGCATTGGGCCCATGGGTTGGACATCACTGATCCGTTTGATGTTCCATTCCCGGACACAGACCGGCTGCGCCACATCGCCTGGTTGGGCCATCGCTCGCTACCGTACGCATTTAGCTTGGCGGGCCAAGAGTCCCACGAGGTCTTCTGCGAGCTGACCGGGCCGAGCGGTGCTACATGGTGTTACGGACCTCCGGATGCGGCATCAACGATCAGTGGATCAGCTGGCGCGTTCTGCCGGGTTGGTGCGCAACGGTTAGCGCCGGAGGCGTCGGGCCTGACGACAGCCGGTCCTCACGGGGCAACGGCGCTACGGATCCTTCGCAATTACGCCAGTTGACGCGCCCGCTGCACTGCCGGATGCCGACGAGTCCACCCGCATCGCGATTGGTGCGGTAATCGCAGAGCGGATGCAAACTACTGCGGACCAGCTGCGGACCACAAGCACCTGAGCGCAGCGTTTATTGAGGTCAGCGGGTTAGCTGGGTGGTGGCGTGGCGTCTATTCCGGACTCCTTGCGCTGCTGGGCGGTGATCGGCGCCGGCGCGTCGGTGAGCGGGTCGACGCCGCCGCCGGTCTTCGGGAACGCGATCACCTCGCGGATCGAGTCCATCCCGGCCAGCAGCGCGGTGATCCGGTCCCAGCCGAACGCGATCCCGCCGTGTGGGGGCGCGCCAAACATGAAGGCCTCCAACAGGAATCCGAACTTTTCCTCCGCCTCGGCCTTGTTCAGGCCCATCACCGCGAACACCCGCTCCTGAATGTCGCGGCGGTGGATACGGACCGAGCCGCCACCGATCTCGTGGCCGTTGCAAACGATGTCGTAGGCGTCGGCCGGCACGCTGCCGGGGTCCGTGTCGACAACGTCTTCGTACTCCGGCTTGGGCGAGGTGAACGCGTGATGCACCGCCGTCCACTCCCCCGACCCGACCGCCACGTCACCGGCGGCGGTCGCGTCCGCGGCGGGCTCGAACAGCGGCGGGTCGACAACCCAGACGAAGGCCCACGCATCGGGGTCGATCAGGTCGAGCCGCTTGGCGATCTCGCCGCGGGCCGCGCCCAGCAGCGCCCGCGACGACTTCGGCGGGCCCGCCGAGAAGAAGATGCAATCCCCCGGCTTGGCGCCGACATGCGCAGCCAGACCGTCGCGTTCGGCATCGGTCAGGTTCTTCGCAACCGGACCGCTCAGCTCACCGTCATCCCCGACGAGCACATAGGCCAGGCCCCGGTGCCCGCGCTGTTTGGCCCAGTCCTGCCAACCGTCCAGCGTGCGCCGCGGCTGCGACGCGCCGCCGGGCATCACCACCGCACCGACGTACGGCGCCTGGAAGACCCGAAATGTGGTGTCTTTGAAGAACTCTGTGCACTCGACGAGCTCCAGCCCGAAGCGCATGTCGGGCTTGTCGGAGCCGAAGCGCCGCATGGCGTCCGCGTAGCTGATCCGCGGGATCGGCGTCGGAAGCCGGTAGCCGATCAACTCCCACAGCGCGGTCAGGACCTCCTCGGAGATGGCGATGATGTCCTCGGCGTCGATGAAGCTCATTTCCATGTCGAGCTGGGTGAATTCGGGTTGCCGGTCGGCGCGGAAGTCCTCGTCGCGGTAGCAGCGGGCGATCTGGTAGTAGCGCTCCATCCCGGCCACCATCAGCAACTGCTTGAACAGCTGGGGACTCTGCGGCAGCGCGTAGAACGAACCCGGATGCAGCCGGGCGGGCACCAGGAAGTCGCGCGCCCCCTCCGGGGTCGAGCGGGTGATCGTCGGCGTCTCGATCTCGACGAAGTCGTGGCGGGCCAGCACCGCACGCGCGGCGGCATTCACCTTGGAGCGCAACCGAATTGCCGCGGCCGGACCGTCGCGTCGCAGGTCGAGGTAACGGTATTTCAACCGCAGCTCCTCGCCGGCGGGCTCGTCCAGCTGGAACGGTAGCGGCGCACTCTCGCCGAGCACGGTCAGCGAGGTGACGTTGACCTCGATGTCGCCGGTCGCGATCTCCGGGTTGGCGTTGCCTTCCGGACGGATCTCGACGACACCGGTAACCGCGACGCAGAACTCGGCGCGCAGCCGGTGCGCCTGGGCCAGCACGTCGGATTCGCGGAACACGACCTGTGCGATCCCGGAGACGTCCCGCAGATCGATGAAGATGACGCCGCCGTGGTCGCGGCGGCGAGCCACCCAGCCCGCAAGCGTCACCTGCTGGCCGGCGTCGCTGCTTCTCAGCGAACCAGCGGCGTGGCTGCGCAGCACAAAAACTCCCTTTCGCCCGGTTGGAACGAGTGACCAGTCTAGAGGGAGGTAATTTCAGCGCTATCGCCACCAACATTGCGCTAGTGGGTCCCGGCGCCGTCGGCACGACGGTCGCCGCGCTTTTGTATAGGGCCGGGCATTCGGTACTGGTATGCGGTCGCACTCCCCGTGACGGCATCGAACTGCGGCCCGACGGAGCGGACCCGATCGTCGTGCCGGGTCCGGTGCACACCGATCCCGGTCAGGTTTCCGGCCCGGTCGATGTTCTGGTGCTGGCGGTCAAAGCCACCCAGAACGAGCAGGCCGCCAGCTGGCTGGCCCGCCTGTGCGACGAGCGCACCATCGTTGCCGTGCTGCAGAACGGCGTTGAGCAAGTCGACCAGGTCCAGCCGCTGTGCCCGTCGTCGGCCGTGGTCCCGGGGATCGTCTGGTACGGCGCCGAGACCCAGCCGGCGGGGTGGGTACGACTGCGCACCGAAGCCGCGCTGGTGCTGCCGACCGGGCCCGCCGCGGAGACCATCGCCGAACTGCTGTGCGGCGCCGGCTGCCGGGTGGACTGCGACCCGGACTTCATCACCGCGGCCTGGCGGAAGCTGCTCGTCAATGCGCTGGCCGGATTCATGGCGCTGACCGGGCGACGGTCCGGCATGTTCCGCCGCGACGACGTCGCCGCGCTGTCGCGCCGTTATGTCGCCGAATGCCTCGCCGTCGCGCAGGCCGAGGGCGCCCGGATGGCCGACGACGCGGTCGACGAGCTGGTCAACCTTTTCCGGCGCGCCCCGGAAGACATGGGCACCTCGATGCTGGCCGACCGCGAGAACCAGCGGCCGCTGGAATGGGACATCCGCAACGGGGTGATCATCCGCAAGGCCCGCGCCCACAACCTGGCGACGCCCATCAGTGACATCGTGGTGCCGCTGCTGGCTGCGGCCAGTGACGGTCCCGGTTAGGTTATAGCCATGTTCGATTGCGAGCGCGTAGACCTGAGCTTCATCGATACCGCCCCTTTCCGATTCCGCAACAGCGTCGACCTGGCCATCACCCCCGAGCAGCTGTTCGAGGTGTTCGGCGACGCCGAGTCCTGGCCGCGCTGGGCGAGCGCGATCACCAAGGTGACCTGGACGAGTCCCGAGCCGCGCGGCGTCGGCACCACGCGAACCGTCGACGGGCGCGGCGGCATGGTAGGCAAAGAAGAGTTCCTTTCCTGGGAGCCGTTCACCCGCATGGCCTTTCGGTTCAACGAATGCTCGACGCGAGCGATCGCCGCACTCGCCGAGGATTACCGGGTCGAGGTCATCCCGGGCGGCTGCCGACTGACGTGGACCATGGCCCAAAAGCCCGCCGGCCCGGCGCGACTGGCGATGCCGGTGGTTGGTCCGCTGCTGAACCTGGTCCTACGCCGGTTCCTGCGTAACCTGCGCAGCTACACCGACGCGCGGTTCGCCGCCACCCAGCAACGTTAGGAGCCGCGATGACCTTCAACGAGGGCATGCAGATCGACACCAGCACTGCGTCGTCGTCCGGCGGCGGGATCGGCGGCATGCCGATCGCCATCGGTGGCGGCCTCGGCGGGCTGCTGATCCTCATCGTGGCGTTGTTCCTGGGCGTCGACCCCGGCGGCATCACCAGCCAGCAGCCGATGGACACCGGCGGCGCCGTAGCGCCCGGGTTCGACCTGAGCCAGTGCAAGAGCGGCGCCGACGCCAACAAGTACGTCGAGTGCCGCGTGGTGGCCACCGGCAATTCCGTCGACGCGGTCTGGCACCAGCTGATGCCGACTTACACCCGCCCGCACCTGCGGCTGTTCACCGGTTCGGTGGACACCGGCTGTGGACCGGCTACCACCGCCGTGGGGCCGTTCTACTGCCCGGTCGACCGCACGGCGTACTTCGACACCGGCTTCTTCCAGGAACTGGTCGATAAATTCGGTTCCAGCGGTGGACCGTTCGCACAGGAGTACGTGGTCGCTCACGAATACGGCCATCACGTGCAGAACCTGAAGGGCGTGCTGGGCCGCGCCCAGCAGGGGGCCCAGGGCGCGGGCGGCAATGGCGTGCGCACGGAGCTGCAGGCGGACTGCTACGCCGGGATCTGGGCGCACTACGCGTCAACTGTCGAGCAGGAGAGCACCGGCGTGCCATACCTGGAACCGTTGACCGACAAGGACATTGCCGACGCGCTGTCAGCCGCCGCGTCGGTGGGCGACGACCGCATCCAGAAGGAAATGACCGGTCGCGTCAACCCCGAGTCGTGGACGCACGGTTCCGCGGCGCAACGGCAGAAGTGGTTCACCACCGGGTACCAGACCGGTGACCCGAACAGATGCGACACCTTCGCCGCGACGAACCTCGGCTAGGAATGCCCTGAATAAGTGGGTTTTGGGGCGGGGCGCCTCAAGGCGCTCGTTGGCGCGAGTTGAAGCCAGACTTTGTCGTCGGTATAGAGGTCGCCCCGCCGCCGTTAATCGTTGCAGTTGTCGGTCGTTTAATGAAGCTGTTCGACGATGTTGTTAGGCGATAACCCAATTCGCGCCGTTGTGCGCCAGGCCTAGCCTGACGAGCCGACCCAAGTTCAGGGCGGCGGCTCGGTGATGAAGCCAGTGATCATTCTTGCCGACGCCGCGGTAACGCAGCCTGCGGTTGCCGCGAGTCAACCAGGCGATGGTGCGTTCGACCATAGGCCGGTGCTGGCGGTATTCGGCCTGCCAATCTGGGTGGCGCGCGGCTTGGCGGGCGGCGCGTTGGCGCGCATCGTGGGGACGGATCCGCAAGGTCTTACCACTGCGGCTGCGCGTGCAGCGCGCCCTCAACGCGCAATCCGTGCAGGCGGTGCCGAAGACGGCATTTCCGGCGCGGGTGATCGTTCGGGTCAATCCGTTGGGGCAGGTCGCGGTGCGGTTGTCGTGGTTGACGGTGAAGTCGTCGATGGTGAACCCGCCGGCAAATGCCCGTGACAGCGGTGCGGGTTTGACACGATCGCTATGGCCGCGTTCCGCTAGATCAGCGCGGAAATCCCCGGTGCCGTAAGCGGAATCGGCCAACACCGTCACCGCTTCGGCCTCGCCACTTAACAACTGCAGTCCCGCGGCAGCTTCGTGGTTGTCGGCACCGGTGGCCTTGGTCAGTGCACAGTCGGTGATGATCCCGGTGTCGGGCTCGACGGCCACATGCGCCTTGAACCCGTCTTGACGACGAGACCGGCTCTTGTGTACATGTCGGGCGTCGGGGTCGACGGTGGAGATCACCCGATCCGGGGCCACCTGCTCGGCGATGCGCCAGCGCCCGTCGGTGCCATCAGAGCCCTCGACGGGTTCGACATCTTGACCCGCGATGAGCGCCAGCAGCGCCACCGCCTCGGCGGCCCGCGGGCCCAGTTCCTGCTCGGGTAGATACCCCAGCACCCGGTGCGCGTCGCTGACCAGTGCATCCACCAGCTGCTCACGGGCCTGAACGTCGTCCCAGGTGATCGCCGGTTTACCCGGGTCGTCGTAGTCATGGGCACTGCAGTGTTCGGCGATCACGTCGCCGGCGCCGGGCACTTCGCGGCGCACCCGCCGGATCGCGCCGATCAGCTGTGTCACGGTGTCCTGGGTGGCCACCGCGTCGTCGAGCACCGTGGAATCCAGCGCCCGCCGCGTTTTCCCAGTCAGCGCCCCAGTCTGGGCCACCACGGCCTTGACCGCCTCAAAGATCCGGTTGGGCCGATCCGAGGCCGCCAACCGCCGCCGCCAGTAGGTCAAGGTCGTGGCGTGAAACGCCCCCGCGCTGATGGGCAGCCCGCATGCCGTCTTCCACCGTAGGTCAAACGTGACCGCGTCCACGGTCTCGCTATCGGACAAGCCGTTTAGGGCCTGCAACGTGATCACACTGGCCATCACATCGGCGGGCACGCTCGGCCGGCCCCGGCCCGTCGGGAACAGATCAGCGAACATTTCGTCGGGAAACACTTCTTGCCGATGCGCCGCCAGGAACGCAAACACGCTGTCCGCCTTGAGAAGATGACCGGCTACCGACTCCGCATCCAACAACTCGCGCTGACTATCCGATCGCCCCTGCACAAGATAATCATCGCCAACAACCAGCAAAACAAGCCGACCGCCGCGCCGGATTATTCAGGGCATTCCTAGTGGCGGTGCGGCTCAAGCAAGGTGGCCTGGCCCGTCGACGGAGGACACGCCGCCAGCCAGTCTCGGGTAGCCGCATGCGATCGCTCGATCAGCGTTGCCGCGTTCGAGAAGTCCGCTCCCGAAGTGGCGACCGGACACAGTGGCCGGATGACGTGCAGGTCGGCCGCTTGCTCGAAGCGGGCGATGTCGACCGCCAGGCGATGGTTGATGGTTAGGGTTAGGGCGTGCAACGCCATCGTCAGCGCCGACTGGGGTAAGGCGGGCAGGTTGCACGAGTAGCCGGTGGGCAACACCCACACCCGGTCGGCGCCGAGCGCGACGGCATGGGACAGCGGAGTGTTGTTCACGACACCGCCGTCCATGAGACCGCGCCCATTGATGTTGACCGGCGGGAATATGCCAGGGATCGCGGCGCTGGCCGCGATTGCGTCGACCGCGTCTCCCGACGACAGCAGTACGTCGGTGCCCGAGATGACATCAGTGGCCACCACATGGAACGGGATAGGTGCATCCTCTAGCCGAGCGAACCCGAGCTGTTCGGAGAGCATCCGTCGCAGACCGCCGCTGGGTATCAGGTGCGGGCGGCGGCCAAGGAAGCCCAGCAGCCCCGCGATCGGATGAGTGGGAAATATCTCTTTTCGGGATAGCGACAGCCACAAGTCGGCAAGCGCGTCAATTCCGGCGGCATCGGGCCGGGACGCGATCCATGCACCGTTGAGCGCGCCGACGGAGGTGCCCACGATCAGGTCCGGCGTTACGCCTTCATCCGCCAGGGCACGCAACATCCCCACCTGGACCGCACCCAGGCTGGCACCGCCGGACAACACAAATGCTGTGGTCATGCGCCTATCTAACCGCGCCGGTGCGTGCCGGCGCTTAACGCGCGTCCAGGGTCCGCGTTGGCGAGGCACGGCGCCATGACGGCGGGACGACCCCCACCAACCGGGCGGTGTTCGTCTAGGCCACCGTGGAAGGGCCTTTCGCCCAAGCCCATGCCGTTAGACGCCACTCTGGGCCGACCATGCGAAGCGCCACCGTAAAGACTGAGCCGGTTTGCGTGACTTGCTTGCCCTGAAAGTTGAACGTCATGGTCGCGGTAGCAACGACATATGCGTGCTCGCCGGTGACATCGACATGCCGTGGTTCGTCGAGAGTGATGTGGTAGCCCGAAGCCCCAAGGTGCTCACCTTCGGCGAGCACGTCCCGGTACCAGTCTTCGCTAGCTGTTGGTCCTTGCCACACGTGCGGCGACATTCCGTCAAGGATTTGCATTGGGTCAGCGCATGTCGCCGCCATTGCCTTCGCGTCACCGTTGTTGAAGCCATCGACATACGCCCGTACAGCCGCCATCGGATCGTCCGGGGTAGTCACAACCGGTGACACTAGTTGCGAGACATGGGGCGTGACGGCGGGGCGGCCCCGCACCAATCGGGCGGTGTTCTTTTAGACGTACCGCGAGAATCCCAAGCCTCGCGCCCGTGGCGAGTCGGACCCGCAGAGTTCGTCGCCTTGCTCGGTCAACCCGGGCAACGCGGTGCCGCCGTTGGGGTTGGGCATCGGCGCCCACGGTGTGCCTAGCGTGTCGTGGTTGTCGTATGGCGGGACTGTGACAGAACCCGGCGCCGACGCGCCGTTACCGTCACGGTAACGGTTGCCCAAGACCGAACCCGTCGAACTCGCGCCCGCGGGTTGTTTCTTTGCCATCACACAAGTTTAGGCTTTGCGTCTGTTGTGCAAATCTCGTGCAGAGTTGCATCTCTGCTGGTCAGATGGTGCCCCTGTGGGACTGACGGTCATGCGTTACGCCCGGGTCTGGGTTTTTTGGCGTAGTCGTTCGTAGGGCGTCTGGCCGCCGAGGCCGCCGTGAGGGCGATGGTAGTTGTAGTAGTCCTCCCACTCGCGGAGTTTGTCGTTGAAGACCTTGGCGTCGTCGATGAGGATGCCGTCGAGGAGCTGGTAGAACTCCTCGGCATCGATGCGGTGGGAGCGCTCTACCTTGCCGTTCAGGCGCGGCGTACGGGGTTTGATGTAGACGTGGCCGACGCCTTTGTCCAGGACGTGGAAGTGGACGGCGGACTGGAATTCTGAGCCGTTGTCCGTCTGGATCGTCTGGACGTGGAAGGGCATCCGCTGCAGGACGTAGTCGACGAACTGGATCGCGGTCTTCTGGTCGCAGCGGGGTAGATCCGCAGGACGCGCAGGCGCGTGCAGTCGTCGATGGCGGTGAACTGGTAGTACTTGGTGTGCCGGCCGACGGCCGGTTTGGCAGGCACCGCAAGGGAGTTCAGCCATGACATTTCCAACTGTGTGGCCAGCACGTCCCGCCTATCCGCCGCCGGTACCGTCCGGCTTCATCGACCGTGGCGGCCGCACGCCCGTCGAGCGCGTACATCGGACGCAGCAGGCAGTCGCGAAAGCCTATTCCGATTGGCGAGCAGCGCATTCCCGGGACATCTACCCAGAAACGCTGCGGGACAACGCCGGAGCATTCCAGGTGTCCGACGCCGCACTGGCACTTCCCGACGTGCTGGCAGCCGTCAAGACGGACGCCGATGAGGCCACCGCCAAGGTCAACCATCTGATCAAGAACCACCGGGTGGGCGCTGACGTGGCGAACCAAATTGCCGCCCAGCGCTATTGGGACCGGTCGCGGCGCACGCTCGACTCTATCACCAACGGGGCGAAAGCTGTTGCGGCAGCGCAAGATCTGGTGGCCAACGCCGACGACGACCAGGTTCCCGTTTTGGCCGAAGAACTCAGCGACTACATGGCTCAACGCGGACTTCCCGCCCGTTGGTTACCTGGGGCGCTCGCCGCCAGAGTGCCGGGCCTGTCCGAAGCGCAGGCCGACGCGACACTCAAGGCCAGGCAGCACGCCGTCCTCTTGGCTAACGACCAGAAGCTTCGGCGTGCAATCGCATCCGACACAGACGCGCCCCCGCTGCTAGATCCGGCGCAAGTCAGCGCCCAGCCCTACGCCGAGACAACATACGGCGGGTGAGAGATGGCACACACACTCAGCGCCGAGATACCCCCGGCGCATCACCATCGCCGTCGACATTCCTGAGCGGCTCAGCGACCGGTCCATCTCCGACGTCTGCAACCTGATGGCCTCAAGGCTGCGGTACCGGCTGAACGAGCAGTGCCAGGCGCAGGCCGTTGAGCGCGCCCAATCGCGGATCTTGGCGAGGCGCAATGGTCGGTAAGACGTTCGGCGTCATCCCCACCCTGCTTACCTCCTGGTGGCGGTGGGGCCGGGTTTCATCTGGCCCGGTGGTTCCCTGCGCCGAACGGCCGAGCAGCGGGGGCTGCCGCGCTGCAACGCAATCCGTTTACCGAACCCCGTGGGCTGCTGCGGGGTGGATTCCATTCGGCCTGGCTGCTGGGTCCATTTGTTCGAACCACTCGTTTTTGACGATGTGGGCGATGCCAGCACTGGTAAACGCTGTGCCCAACGCGATGCGGGCTTTACGACTGGGATCTGGACTATTCGTCATGCTCTTCTCCTTCGGGACTTGGCGTTGGCGGGTGGTCGGATCGCGACAGCGCGCAGGAACGCGTCGGCGAAAATATCGCAGGCTGTGTCGATGTCGGGCAGTTCGATGCCGGGAATGTGGGGCATCGCCGGACGCACGAGCATGTGCATTACGACGGGACTCATGAGTTGTTGGGTGAGAAGAGGTAAGGGAAGATCGCGAATGTTGTTCGCCTCTATTTCGGCGTCAAGCCATGCGCCGATGCTGTCCAACAGACGAGGCGCGTTGTGTCGCAACAGATCTTGCACGGCAGGGCTGTTGGGACGGGCGAACGCCTCGGCCAACACGGCGGGAGCGACGCGAGGTTCACGATTCAAGCTGTGGGCAATCAACCCATACAACTCGCGCACCGTTGTGGCGAGGTCGCCGGGAGTGGTGGTGAAAAACTCTTCGATATCGAGTAGAGGACTGTGTCGTTCGAACACCGCGCGCACAAGCTCGTCGCGGCCCGCAAAGACAGCGTGAAGGCTGTTGACCGAGCACTGCGCCTGGGCCGCAATAGCTTCCAGTGTGGCCGATGCGAGTCCCGTGGTGCTGATAAGCAACGCGGCAGCGTCGAGAGCGCGGGAGCGCACCGGCGGTTGACCACCGGGATCGACACCAGCAGCGCGCATCGCCTCATCAAGGGCAGCGCGTGAGCCGCCGAGGCGGCGGATCAGCGTGCTTCGGGAGACACCTGCTTCGCGGGCAATGGCGATGACGGGAACGTCCGCAACGTCCTTGCCCAAGGATCGGGCGGCCCGCAGCGCCGCCTGCACCAGATCGTCTCCGACCGAATCGCCTTGCGCAATTGCGGTGTCGTCGTCGACTTGGCCGGATGGCGGCGGGTTCATCGCAGGCTTTGAGCGCCATCTACGACGATGTTGGCACCACTGACGTAGCTGCCAAGATCGGATGCGAGAAACAAGACAGCCTTGGCGATTTCGTCGGGCCAGCCTGGACGCCCCAACGGCATCATCGTCGTCAGCTTCTGGGCGAAACCGCCTGATTCCACCGCAGCCTGTAGCCGCTGCCGGGTGGCGCTGGCCTCGGCGGGCACCTGTGCCCGGGCAAAGGAACCGTCGCGGAACATGGCCAGCCGCTCCTCGGTGATGGTCGCACCGGGAGTGACCGCGTTGACCAGAATCTGATGTGCTGAAAGCTCTTTCGCGAGATTCTGAGTAGCCGCCCACAAGCCCGCTTTCGCCGAAGCGTAAGCCGCCAGCGGACCCATCGGCCTGAACGCGTCCACGGACAGGAGATTGATGATGCGCCCTCCACGGCCTGCATCAATCATCGCCTTAGCGGCGTACTGAGCCAGGAAGAACGCGCCCTTGAGGTCCGCACCGACGACGCTGTCGAACAGCTCCTCGGAGGTGTCCAAGGCGAACGATGGCGTGTACAGGGCGGCATTGTTGACCAGGATGTCGACGCCGCCGAGATGGTCGATTGCTAGATCAATGACGCGTCGCGAATCACCGAGAGTGCCGATGTCGGCTTGCACGCCCATGACGGTCGCCCCGGTCGTAGTGATCTGCTCTTCCACGCGGCGAAGCGCATCGGGGCCGCGACCAGTGAACAACACCTTTGCGCCAGCCTGCGCCAGCCGACGAACGGTCGCCTCGCCAAGGCCGCGACTACCGCCGGTGACGACGGCGTTCTTGCCGGTCAACGACAACAACTGCCCGAACGGGCCAGGTTCTGGGATTGTCGGCAAGGTCGCGGTCATCATTGACTCCGTTTCAGCCAGCAGCCGTGATACAGCACTAAATGTAGTACTCAATGCTGTATCAGCGAAACTGCGGAACCGACACCCGGCAATATTCGAAGGAGGCTTGACTGGCGGTCACGCTGGTGATGTCGCGCGAGATGCTGAGTGCCTTCGCCGAGAGGGTCGAACGCTTCGCTCAGATGCAGTAACTGCGATCTAAAGGGTGCACTGGCGCTGGGTCTGGTCCGGCCTGGACGACCGGCCTGGCGGCGCTGGGACCGGCCACGCGGCTGGCGGGCGTGTTTCTTGTCGAGAGCCGCATACCTCCCGCGCACCCGCTCCGCTGTCATCTGACGTACCGGGACGGCACCTAGAGCCGGTGCGATGTGGGACCGCCGCAACTGTCAGGTGTACGGGTTGCTTCACGCTGTGATGGCGACGGCTGTCAAGGACGGCGTGTTGCCGTCGAATCCCTGTCAGATTGAGCGGGCAATGAACACGGCACGGAAACGGGAGCCCAAGATTCTGTCGGTGCCCCACGTGGGGGAACTCGCTGAGAAGATGCCCGAGCGGTACGGGGTCTTGGTGTTGCTTGCGGCGTGGTGTGGGCTCCGGTGGGGTGAAGTCATCGAACTACGTCGCCGCGATGTCGGGGTGGAGGGTGCCACCCTCACGGTTGCCCGCGCGGTGACTCATCGCGGTGGGTGCCGTATTGACACACCCAAGACGGGCAAAGCGCGGATGGTTGTGGTGCCGCCGCATATTAGGGCCGCTGTCCAGCACCACGTGGACACCTACGTCGGTGATGGCGATGAGGCGTTGCTGTTCACCCCTGTTCGGGGTGGATGCCATCTGAACGACAAAGTGTTCGCCGATTCCTACTTCAAGCCAGCGCTCGCGGCCATCGGAGGCGAGGGTGTACGCATCCACGACCTCCGGCACTTCGCCGGAACACAGACGGCACGGGTGGCGAATCTGGTGGAGACCATGACGCGACTCGGGCACGCCACCTCGAAAGCGTCGCTGATGTATCAGCAACAGATTTCGGGGCGTGACGTAGAGATAGCGGAAGCGCTTTCCAAGCTCGCTGGGCACTGACACCTCGCATCGTTCATACTCGGCATCAATCAGCCTGTCACCACGCAACGTGAACACGTGCCGGTGGCCATTGCGGGGTGGCTGCATGTGAGTCGGAATCTCGAACCGGTACACCAAAACGTCACGGCCACTGTTCAGATCGTCCAGCCTCTTCTGCAGCCGCTTCAATTCAGCACCACGGTAAGGAAACAACTCACCATCCGATTCCACGAACCGGGCCATCAGCTTCGTACACCGTTCGGTCAGCTGATCCCGCAATTCGGGAACCGTGCTGTCACGGATCGGACGGGCACCCATCAGGCACCCCCATACATCGCACGCTTAGCGGCATTGTGCGCGGCCCACCGCTTCACTGCCGCCGCTTGCTTCACCGGATTCTTACCGCTGGTGTCCATACTCAACCCAGACAACAGCTTGGCTAGTGCGGCCCTTTGCAGCCTGATTTCCACCACCGCGCCGTGCATCACCACGCGGTCATCCCTCAACACCACCGACCGGCCCTCAGCCTCGACAACAGCCTTCAACTGTTCAATCTCATCCCGAATGTCTGCGATCACATCGAAAAGTTCCCTGTCGCGCTGATCAGGTTCGAGGCCATGCGAGGCCATATCCTCGACTATCCGCTGCACTAATGCCGTGCCACACGGCATTTCACCAGCCACAACGCCAGTGTCTCACGCCCGGAACACTTTTGAATTCCAGCCAGCGGAATCTTGTGTTCGTGCCGTGCTGGGGATGGTGACCGGGGGGAGGGTTGGGTGGCACGGGTCAATCGCGCTGGTGGGGTGGTCGGTCGAATCACGGTGGGGTGGACGTGGTTTCGAGGATGGTCGGAATGCCTTGGCACGGGCACGGTTTCGCGGGTGGTTTGGCGGTGGGATTGGTGGGGTGTTTTTTGGGGCCTGAGAGGCGTTCTCGCGGCCTAACGGGGTGGTCTGAGGGTGGTTTTGTACCGGAGGTGGGTGCGCTGGGGTGGTTCTCGCCTACGGCGATAAGCACTTCGGGGATGAGCACCCGAGGTGACGCGAGGATGGGAACCGTCCGTTATGTGGGTGTCGGGATGGGCACCGTCAGAATGGTTTGCCTTCCCCGGCAGTGTGATACGGACACTTCCGAAAATGATCATTCGGTAGATGGTCGGATGGTTCGCGGAGTCTCGGCGGGTGGTCGGATGGTCTAGGTCGGATGGTCGTGTGAGTTCGGATGACGAGGGTTTGATCCAAGATGGTCGCGTGGTTGGGCTGGCCGTGCTGGAATCATGGTCATGACGCAGCAAGAGCCCTTGACCATGCCGCTGGAAGATGCGATGCGTACTCAGCGTGCCATCCGTCGGCTCAAGAGTGAACCGATTGACGACTCACTTGTTCTCCACCTTTTGGAGCTTGCCATGAAGGCACCAAGTAGTTCGAACGCGCAGAATTGGGAGTTCATCGTGGTCAAGGACCGCGAAGTAGTCGCGAAACTAGGCCGCTTGAATCGCAGAGCCATAAATCTCGCCGCCCTGATTTACCAGCGTTCCTCTGAACGGCGCGGTGACGAGAAGGCGCAAAGGCTACTGAAGGCCGTGCAATGGCAGGCGGACCACTTCGACGAGATCCCCGTCGTCGTTGTGGCATGCCTCAAGGGTGTCATTCCACCTTGGCCACCGGCTTTGACGAGCAGCGCCTACGGTTCTATCTACCCGGCGGTGCAGAATCTCTTGCTGGGCGCACGTGCGGCCGGGTTGGGCGCGGCGCTGATCACCGCTCCGCTGTGGAGCAAGCTGCTGGCGAGGCGTGCCTTGGGTCTGCCGTGGAATGTCACTCCTTGCGTAGTAATCCCTCTTGGCTGGCCGCTCGGTAAATACGGCCCCACGACGCGTCGGCCGGTCGGAGAGCTTGTCTCGCTCGACCGATACGGCAATCGAGCGTTTCTGTAGGCGGTCTGCTGGTGCCGCGAACCGGCACCACCGCACGACTGTATGCGTGAATCACGTTGCCGCCGTGTAGCGCAACACGCGATTGGAGACCATCGGTGGATGGTCGGATGGTTCGCGGAGCCTCAGTGAGTGGTCGGATGGTCTGGTCGGCCCGCGCTGGACGGTTCCTCGGTTCTCGTGTCGGCCTGCACCGGGTGGGCATGGTTGGATTGGTCGCATGATGTTGCGGCACAACGCAAGTGGGGCGCTGAGTTCGTGGTCACCATCTGGACCGACGTGCAAAGCGCACAGGCGATTACTTCGATTACTTTTTGCGAGGCAGTATGCGTCAGGGTGCCCGGCTGAGTTGGACGTTGTTGGCGAGTACGGACCCCGCCGGGATCCCGCAAGCTGGCACTTGGTAGGTGAGTAAGACTGTGCCTGCCAGGGTGTTTGGATCCAACGTGTAGTGGGCGGACACAGCGTCGGGAACAAGGGTGCCGTCCGGACACATTAGCGTATGTATGGCGGAATCCAGTGTCCATTGTCCGTTAACCAACCGCGCCTGCGATAAAGCCGGTCCACCGGGTGCGGATAGTGATGCGCACCCGTCACCGCAGGGAGTGGCGTACCAATCATCTATGACGGATTGACCAGTTAGCGGGTCCGTTTCAGTCCTGATGTAGTGGCCGCTCAGCGTCGTCTCAGCCCATGCCGCGCTAGCGGTACCGACAGCTAAACCGGCGAGCATGGCGGCCGCGGCTATCGCTCGTGTGAGCGTCATGATCTCGTTCCTCCCGCGAGCTGAGGTTTTAACTCATAGGCGCTGGCCTAGCACATTCCACGGCGGGTTGCAGCGGATTCGCAGAAAGCCTTTGCCTGACGTTATGAGAGGGCATTCAGCCGGGGTGTTCGAGTTCTGCTAGGGCCTGGTCGATTTGGTCGTAGGCGTACGTCACCATCGCGGCGGTGGTCATCGTCTCACCCTTGCGGGCCAGCGATTCGCAGGTCGCCTCGCCGAGGACATCGCGCAGGTGGGTGATCGCTTTGCTGAGTCTCGACGCGGTGAGGGGACTGAATGCGAAACCGGCGATCTTGGCCGCCGGTTCATAGCGTCCGAGCCGGTGGAAAAGAACAGCGAGGAAGCCCAGCGAGCCGCGGATCACGGTGGTGTCGCCCGCATTGTGCCAGTTGCGGATCGCCAGCGTGAGGTGATCGAACGCGGCCACCGGGTCGCCGTGTTCGGCCTCAAGTAGGGCCAGACCGTCCGCCAGGACCGACGCGTAGGTGCGGTTGCCGCTGTCTTGAGCGATCACCAGACCCCGGCCGAAGGCGTTAAGCACCCCGACGGGATCCGCGTCACCGAAAGCGATACCGTAGGCCCAGAGCGCCGATGCGAGCAAGGACGGGTTGCCTGTTGCCTCTGCAGCTTCGATGAGGCCATCCGCGGAATCCATCGCCTCCCCACCGGAACCGGCCACTACAAGGGCGACAACCAGGCATGTCCGGATGTGGACGTGGGTGTCGCGGCGGCGTACGAGCTGGGCACGGCACAGCTCGACCAACCGCTCGGGCTGCCCGATGGCTATGTATACAGCTCCAAGCCAGCCTTCGATGCCGTACGGTGGCGCATCGCGGCTCGTGCCGAGAACTATCTGGCCAGCGTCGCAATAGCGGACAGCCGCCTCGATCCGTCCGGTCCGGTAGCACTGCGACGCAATCACGTACAGGAAGGCCAGCCGGGGGTGATCGGCGGCGCGGGCGGGCTCGATCAGCTCTTCAGCCCAAGCGACCGGCTCAAGGGTTTGGACCAAAACGCCGAGCAACCCCAGATAGGTGGCGATGGTGGCGGCGACATCAAGATCGCCCCGGTCGGCGGCCCAGCGAAACGCGGCGCGCAGATTGGCCAGCTCGAGACTGAACCAGTCATACGCCGCACGCTGGTGGGGGCTGTCCCACAGGGCCAGGATGTCGGCTTCGCGTCCGGCGAAGTACCGCGAGTGGGCGGCCCGAATCTCGGTTGCTTCGCCGCTGGCGACGAGTTGTTCCTCGGCGAACTGGCGGATCGTCTCCAACATTGAAAACCGGGTCCGCCCCGACGACCTGTCGGCGATCAGCAGCGACTTGCGCACCAGCGCGTCGAGCAGATCCAAGACGGCGAAGTCATCATCGGAACCCATGACCGCACAAGCACTTTGGAGGTCGAATCCCCCGGCAAACACCGAACAGCGGTCCAGCAGGGTCTTTTCGGTGTCGTCGAGGTGGTCGTAGGACCACGCCACGGCGTGGCGCAGGGTGTGGTGGCGTTCCAGGCCGCGCCGCGAGCCGACCAGCAGCCGGAACCGCTGATCGAGGCGATCACGGACCTCGCTGGCGGTCATCGACGCCATCCGCGAGGCCGCCAACTCGATGGCCAACGGGATGCCGTCAAGGCGGCGGCAGATTTCGACGACCGCGCCCGCCTCGTCGCTGCTGCCCATCGAGAAGCGCGAGGCCACGCTGTGGGCGCGTTCGACGAACAGATTGACTGCGGCCGACTCGATGCCCGCGCCGACATTCAGCGAGGGCACCAGCCACAGTTGCTCGTCGACGACCCCCAAACCTTCACGGCTGGTAGCCAAGAGCTTCACCGTCGCCGAGTGCGCGAGGATCGCCTCGACCAGATCGGCGGCGGCGTCGCGCACATGTTCGCAGTTGTCGAACACCAACAACCGGACTCGGCCCTCCAGCGCGGCGGCCACCGACTCACTTACGGACTTACCCGGCTGCTGGGTGATACCCAGCGCCGCCGCCACAGCATCGGGTATCGCAGCCGGATCGGTGACCGCAGCCAGCTCGAAAAACCAAACACCATCGGGGTATTCATCGACCAGCCGCGCCGCGACCTCCAAAGCCAAACGGGTCTTGCCGACCCCACCCACGCCGGTCAACGTCACCAACCGATGAGCCTTCACTGTGGCTTGCACCTCTGCGACCTCGGACTCGCGGCCGATGAAACTGGTGGCTGCAGGGCGCAGGTTCCCAGGACTTGTATCGAGCGCCCGTAACGCAGGAAAGTCGGTCTGCAGACCCTCCGCTTG
>Ga0310910_10000490_pt1 | contig 19905 bp, 21 predicted proteins | sample GREbulkMGHF172_FD_203448 | JGI IMG/M metagenome (GOLD analysis project Ga0310910, IMG submission 203448) | Lab enrichment of tropical soil microbial communities from Luquillo Experimental Forest, Puerto Rico - GRE.bulkMG.HF172 | ecosystem: Environmental > Terrestrial > Soil > Tropical forest >... | reverse complement strand
TCTGGGCGTGGAAAAATTCGAAAATCTTGCGCGCGCTCTCGGCACTTACGCCTGGAACCTTGCCGAGGTCGGCAATTGAGGCCCGTTCGATCTCCTTCAAGGTTCCGAAATGATGCAGCAAGGCACGTTTGCGTGACGGTCCGATGCCGGGGATTTCCTGTAAACCGGCCTCTCGCAGGTCTTTGGTGCGCCGCTTGCGGTGCGAGCCGATCACGAAGCGGTGCGCCTCGTCGCGCATCCGCTGGATGAAATACAGCACGGGATCGCGGGGCTCGAGCTTGATCGCCTCGCGGTCCGGCAGGAACAGGGTTTCGCGCCCGGCATCGCGGTCCGGCCCCTTGGCGACCGCCATCAGCGCGACCTGATTCAAGTCCGGGCCCTGAAAGATCTCGCGCGCCGCATTGAGCTGGCCTCGGCCGCCGTCGATGATCACAAGGTCGGGCCATTGCGGGACCGCATCCTGCTCGGCTTTGGCCTTGTCGGTTTCCGACGGCGCCAGCAGGCGCTTGAAGCGCCGCTGCAGCACCTCGCGCATCATCGCGTAGTCGTCGCCGGGCGTGAGACCTTCGGACTTGATGTTGAACTTGCGGTACTGATTCTTGATGAAGCCCTCCGGTCCCGCCACGATCATGGCGCCGACGGCGTTGGTGCCCTGGATGTGGCTGTTGTCGTAGACCTCGATCCGCTTCGGGGCATGCGGCAGGCCGAGCGTCGTGGCCAATGCCTCGAGCAGCCGTCCCTGGGTTGCGGTATCGGCAAGTTTGCGTCCCAATGCCTCGCGAGCATTGATCAGCGCATGCCCGACCAGCTCCTTCTTCTCGCCGCGCTTCGGGGCCGACACCTCCACCTTGCGTCCGGCCTTGACCGAGAGCGCATCTGCGAGCAGATCGGCCTCCTCGATTGCGTGGGACAGCAGGACGAGCCTTGGCGGCGGTTTGTCGTCGTAGAATTGGGCGAGGAACGACGACAACACCTCTTCCGGGGTGAAGGACTTTTCCGCGCGCGGGAAATAGGCGCGGTTGCCCCAGTTCTGTCCGGTGCGGAAAAAGAACACTTCGACGCAGGAGTAGCCGCCTTCCTGGTGGATGGCGAACACGTCGGCTTCCTCCACGGTCCGCGGGTTGATGCCCTGCTGCGACTGGATGGCCGAGAGAGCGGCGAGACGGTCGCGGTAGAGCGCCGCGGTCTCGAATTCGAGCTCGCTGGACGCCCTTTCCATCTCGCCGGCGAGCTGTTGCTTCACGGCATCGCTGCGGCTGGAGAGAAAGTCGGTCGCCTCGCGCACGAGCTCCGTGTAGCCGGGAAAATCGATCTCGCCGGTGCAGGGACCCGCGCAGCGGCGGATCTGGTAGAGCAGGCAGGGGCGGGTGCGGCTCTCGAAGAACCCATCGGTGCAGGAGCGGATCAGGAAGGCGCGCTGCAGCGCCGTGATCGTGCGGTTGACGGCGCCTGCGGAAGCGAACGGCCCGAAATAGCGGCCGGGGCGGCTTTGCGCGCCGCGGTGTTTGAGGATCTGCGGTGCCCAGTGGTCGCCGGTGATCAGGATATAGGGAAAGGATTTGTCGTCGCGGAGTTGCACGTTAAAGCGTGGCCTGAGCTGCTTGATCAGGTTCGCTTCGAGAAGCAGCGCTTCGGTCTCGGTCGTGGTCGAGACGATCTCGACCGATGCGGTCGCCGCGATCATGCGCAGGATGCGCGCAGGCTGCGGCGCATTGGCGCGTGCATAGGACGAGAGCCGCTTTTTGACGTTTTTCGCCTTCCCGACATAGAGCACGTCGTTGGCCGCGTTCAGCATGCGATAGACGCCGGGCGACGTCGGTGCGAGCTTGACGGCGTTTTCGATTGCTGCGTGGCCGATCGCGAGCGGGCCTTCCGCGACCGACTCGGTCGTCTCCTCCGCCATTTCGGGCAGCCGCGGCTCGTCGTCTTCCTCGGTGACTGCGGTTGCCGGGTCGATGTCGGAGGAGGCCAAATCCTGCGAGGGCAAATCGGGCTCGGAGCCGCGCCGTCTCTCGCGCGGGCGCGGCGCCGGATGGTCGGTCTTGTCGGCGGTCATGGCTCAAATTTAATGGCTGGAGCCGGTGATTTGAAGTTCCTCCGGCCCCGTTCGGACCATAACGCACAGGCTGGCGAGGCGAGAACGGGGAGGCGCGCCGTAAGGCTTCGTTAACAACGTTAAGCGCGCGGTAACCGCGCTTAACAAACCTTTAACTTAAAACTCTCGATAAAACTCCCCGGAAAAAGCTGGAGTTCCGTAACCATGCGGCCCGCCGACGCATCTTGCGGGCCTCGCGGTTATCGCAGTGGCGTCGGAGAGCAGGATGAAGAGCTTCGCCATGGGCGCGGTCGCGCTCTCGTTTGCGGGCTTGACCGCGTCGGCGCACGCCGGCGACTTCTACCCACCGCGCTCCTATACCGTCTATCAACCGCTCGATGCCTTGAGCTGGGCCGGACCCTATCTCGGAGGCAATCTCGGCTACCAATGGGGCACGGTCAGCAACAACCCCACAAGGCCGACCGGCCTGGTCGGCGGCGCGCAGGCCGGCTACAACTGGCAGCCGACTGGCAATTGGGTGTTCGGCGTCGAAGGCGACCTCGAAGCGACCGGCGCCGACGATACGTTCGCGCCCTGGAAATTCTCCAATCCCTGGTTCGGCACCGTGCGCGGCCGGGCCGGTTATGCGTTCAACAACGTGCTGTTCTACGGCACGGCCGGCCTTGCCTTTGGCGGGCTGCACGGCGAGACGTTCGGCCTTGCTGAATCGCACACGACAGCGGGCTGGACGGCAGGCATCGGCGCCGAGGTCTGGGTTGCGCAAAAATGGAGCGCCAGGCTCGAATATCTCTATGTCGATCTGTCGAGCAGCCAATTCGTGATTACGGGGATGTCAAACGGCTACCGGTTCGGAACGGTGCGCGCAGGCGTGAACTATCATTTCTGATAGCAACAGAAACCATCGTCAATCTAGCCTCCCGGCCGTGAGCCACGGCCGGGATTTTTTTCAACTACGATTGCACTACGAGATTGACTGCCTTGGGGCCCTTGCCCTTCTTGTCCGGCTCGACCTCGAAAGTAATACGTTGTCCTTCGGTCAAATCCTTCAATCCAGCCCGCTCCACGGCCGTGATGTGCACGAACACATCGCGACCGCCATCGTCAGGCTTGATGAAACCGTAGCCACGTTCTCCATTGAAGAACTTGACCGTTCCAGTCATGGCCATCGGGAACTCCTCCCCCCGCATTGCTCTGCCGCGACGCCGACCGCGTTGCGGCTCGACCGGACATTCGCCTGCCGGAAAGCTTGGCCACCTTAACGGGCCGGTGGATGCCGCCGGTCCGCCTGGATTTTTTTGAGGCCTTCATCACTCCGCCGCAACCATTCGCGGAAGCGGAACGTAAAGCCAGTCTCAATGTGCGGAGCATAATACGGTTCACCGCAAATTCACTACGGATTTTCGCCCGCCGTAGGCTTTTCAAGCCTGAACCGGCCGGCGCCGCCCTGGCCGAGCGGCTTCTCCAGTTCGGGCAGGATGATTTTGAGTTCGTCCTGCAGCGTCCACGGAGGGTTGACGATCAGGAGTCCGCAGGAGGCGAGCACTGCATCCTGGGTTTGCGGCGCGACGCTGAACTCCAGCCGCAGGCATTTTGCGGCAGGCCTCGTGGACGCGGCCGCCCGGGCGACCTGCCGCGCAAGCTGATCGGTCAAGCGGCGGCTCTTGGCCGGGTACCACAGCAGGAAAATGCCGGTCGGCCACTTGTTGAAGGCCGCCAGAAACCCTTTTTCCAGACGAGCGAATTCGTCTTTCGCTTCGAACGGCGGGTCGATCAGGACGAGCCCCCGTCGCTCGTTCGGCGGGACGAAGGCGGGAAGGGCCACCCAGCCGTCCAGGTCCACTACGCGGGCCTGCTGGTCGTTCCTCAGCGCGTCGATCAACGCTTTGCGCGCTGACGGTTCGACCTCGCAGGCGGTCAGCCGGTCCTGCGGACGCAGCAAGGCCCGCGCAAACAGCGGCGATCCCGGATAGGCCGCGAGCATGTTGGCTTGCGGATTGAACGCTCTGACGACGTCGAGATAGGGCTTGAGCAGCGCCGCGGTCGCCTCCGAAAACCGGGCCTGCAGGATGCGGGCAATCCCGGTGAGCCATTCGCCGCCGCGTTGCGCCTGCTCGCCGGTGAGATCGTAGAGGCCGGCGCCGGCATGGCTGTCGATGACACGGAAAGCGGCCGGCTTTTCATGCAGATAGGTAAGAACGCGCACGAGCACGATGTGCTTGATGACGTCGGCAAAGCCGCCCGCATGAAAGGCGTGTCGGTAATTCATGCGCCGTGGGTTACGAGGTTAGATCGAGAAAACCAACCCCTGTCATTGCGGGCGAAGCAAAGCAATCGATCATCCGCCGCGGACCGGCGGCATGGTCACCTGATCGCGGCGGCAGGCGCGGCGATCGATCTCGTCACAGTCGCGGAATTGCAAATCCTTGCTGAGGCAAATGCGCACCTCGGACAGCCGCGAGCGGTTGCAGGTCACCGCGATCGCCGCGTTCGACAGGCCCGGATTGACCTTGATGAAGGCGTCCTCGATGTCGGAGGGTGCAACCGTCTTCGGCTCGGACAATTGCAGGAAATCGGGTGGGATCTTGATCACGGCGCGCGCCTTTCGGATGGTCTCGAAATAGGCGCGCTCCGAAAGGCCGGAGCAGGTGCCGTGCTTGTCCCACTCGTTGTAGATCAGGCCCGGCGCCGGCATCAGGTCGAGCATCGACCTCATGATGTTGCGATCGAGCCGGGGCGAGGGCCGCTGACAATATTCGGGAAAGCCGTGCTCATATTGCGGCCACAGCCCATGCACCACGAAGGAGAACGGTCGGCCGCCGCATTGGGCCGGGGAGCGCCCGCCGCTGCGACGTTCCTCCGCCTCTTCGCAGAAGGACGGCGACCATGACAGCGACAGCACGTAGAAATCGAACTCGCCGGGCGCATTCTGGCGCTGGTCCTGGGCCAGGGCCGGTCCGCCGGCACTGAGGAGCACGGCAAAGGCAAGCGCAAACAGGACAATACGGATCGATCTGGACATGACGGCCCCCTCACTCAACGGCCGCGGAGCCTAAGCAGGCGGTCGGAACATTTCAAGAACAAATTTTTGGAATGTGCGGCGAGGTCGCGCCGGACGGCTGGTTGGCTAAGGTCCGGCGGCCTTGCAGGCAGGATTATACGCCCAGTTGCGATCGAGCCCGGTGACGCACCACTCGACGCCCTGATCGTAGCCGGCGAACCCGCCGTCCTCGATGATCGAGAAGTTGACGATGTGCATCCTTCCGTCGCTGGTCATGGCGTTACCACTACAATAGCGGCGCGGAATGTTGTCGGACTGCCAGGGCCGGAACGCGACCTCATGGATATTGCCATAACCGGTGATGGTGAGCCGCGAGTTCCAGAAGGTGCTTTCCTTCTCCTGGAACTGGTTGGCGATGGTGCCGAGCGCCTTTTCGCACGGGGCAACCCGCCCCTCATATTGCGGGCCGGACAGCCAGAAATTGAGTTCCAGCGGGTTGGCGGCATGCGCCGGCCGGCCGAACGCCAGGAGCGCGAACGAGGCGGCAAGGCAAAGCCGCGCAAGTCCAAGGCTTTTCAAGGATGTAGCGAGGTCGCGCATGTACAATCCGTCGGATTGGATCCAACCGAGTCCGTCCCCGTCGGACCGTGCCGCGAAGCTCTCGACGGGTCAAGTGCAATGCGGCAACACTTGCAACGCAAGTCGATCTGCGGCGCCGGGCGTTCTTTTCTTGGGGTGAGATGCCTCGTAAGATGTCGCGCGCGAGATGGAGTCTTTGATGCGAAGAATTGTGGCCGCGAATCTCCTGATCCTCATCGCCATGCTGGCTGGCGCGCCGGCGAAGGCGGATTGGGTGCCTCCTTTCAAGGGTAACGACACCGGCGGCATCATCGCCTATTCGCTTGCGACCCAGGCGGATGCCCGCCAGATCGCGGTCAATCACTGCGCCAGATACGGCAAGGTCGTGAAGTTCCTGGCGATCGATGCCCAGGAGGGCGGCTACATCTCCTTCTCCTGCCGCTGGGTACCCTATGGGTCGCAGGATCGGCCCCTGCGCGTCGCCTACTGACCTTTTTTCTGCCAGAACGACCGACGACTTTCCGCCAGAACGATCCTCAAAAGCGGAGCGCGCAAATGACGCGACAGCTTCTCTTGTCCCTGCTTTGCGGCTGCGCGTTCGCGCTGCCGTCTTTCTCCCGCGCGCATGCGGACGACCTGCCGCTGCGCAAGGCGGGACTCTGGGAGCTCAAGATCGCAAAGTCCGGCTCTCAGCTTCCCGATCTGACGACGCAGCATTGCACCGACGAGTCCACCGACCGCGACATGAACAACTCGGTCACACCGATGGCCAAGCAGATCTGTTCCAAGCAGGATGTGCGGAAGACCGCGACCGGCTACACCGTCGATGCGGTCTGCAGCGTCGCCGGCATTTCGATGACTTCACATTCGGAAATCACCGGCGACCTCAATTCGGCCTATACGGTCACCACCTCCTCGCATAGCGAAGGCGGCCCCACCAGCCTGCGCGAGGTCACGACCAAGATCGACGCCAAGTGGCTGGGTGCCTGCAAGGAGGGCCAGAAGCCCGGCGACATCGTGATGCCCGGGGGCTTCAAGATCAACATCAAGGATGCCGAGAAGCTGAAGGCACTGCTGCCGAAGTCGAACAACTAGAGCAAAGTGAGCACCAGGGCGACGTAGTTCGTCACACCGGCACGCGCACCGTGGCGCGCAGGCCGCCCATCGGGCTGTCGCCAAGGCTTATATCGCCGCCATGTGACCGCGCGATGTCGCGGGCGATCGCAAGGCCGAGTCCGGTGCCGCCCTCATCCTGGTTGCGCGCATCGTCGAGCCTGAGGAACGGCTTGAACACCTCATCGCGCATCTCGGGCGGAATTCCCGGCCCGTCGTCATCGACCGTGATCGTCAGATAGCGGTGATCCCTGCGACCGGTGATCGCGATCGCTTTGCCGTACCGCGCGGCATTGGAGACGAGGTTGGCGAGGCAGCGCTTGAACGCGGCCGGCTTGACGGTGACGACCGGCAGGCCGTGAAAGGTAGTCGTTGCGCTATGGCCGTTGCGCTCGGCATCGCTGCGCAATTCCTCCAGCGCCATCGCCATGTCGGTCGGCTGCGCATTCTCGCCGCCGTCACCGCGCGCGAAGGCGAGATAGTCCTCCAGCATCATCGACATCTCGTCGATGTCCTTGCGCATGGCGTCGACCTCGGGGCTGTCGCCGATCAGCGCCAGCTCGAGCTTGAAGCGGGTCAGGATGGTTCGCAAATCGTGGCTGACGCCGGCGAGCATCGCAGTGCGCTGCTCCATCGTGCGCTCGACGCGGGACTTCATCTCGAGAAATGCCTGCGCGGCGCGGCGAACCTCGCGCGCCCCGCGCGGGCGAAAATTCGGTGCTTCGCGGCCCTTGCCGAAACTTTCGGCGGCGTCCGCGAGGCGCAGGATCGGCTTGATCTGATTGCGCAGGAACAGGACCGCGACGATCAGCAGGATCGACGATGTCCCCACCATCCAGAACAGGAAGATTTCCGAGTTCGAGGCATAGGCCGCGCTGCGCTGCGCGAACACCCGCATCACGGAGTCGTCGAGCAGAATGCGGATTTCGACCAGGTTGGAGTTGCCGACGGTGTCGATCCAGAACGGGCGGCCGATCTGGCGCGACAACTGCACGGAGAGCGTCTGATCGAGCAGCGAGAAGAACGGCTTGGGGCCGGGCGGCGGCATGTCGCCCAGGGGAAGAAAATCGACCACGAGCCCGAGCCGCTGCTGCGCGATGCGGCGGAGCTGCGCGCGGTCCTTGTCCTGCGGATAGACCTTGTAGACATCGATGAGCCCGGCGATGTCCTGCACGACGGCCGCAGACAGCCGTCGCGTCACCGTGTTCCAGTGCCGCTCCATGAACACGAACGCGACCACCGACTGCAGCACCACCATCGGTACGATCATGATGAGCAGCGCGCGGGCGTAGAGCCCGGTCGGCATCCAGCTCTTGAAGGCATTGCCCAACCGACCGTTGGCGGCGGAGACGCGGCCCGCCGCGGTTCGGATCAGGGTGAGGCCGGTGTCGAGCGTGCTCATGACCCAACGCGTGATGAAATGAGGTTTAAGGCGAGGCGACCAGGCGATAGCCGATGCCGCGCACAGCCTGCAGGAACAGCGGATTGGCGGGATCGCGTTCGATCTTGCGCCGCAGGCGGTTGATCTGCACGTCGACGGCGCGCTCGTTGACGCTGCCATTGCCGGTCAGCGCGCCGCGCGGCACGGTTTCTCCGGGGGTGACCGCAAGGATGCGCAGCATCTCGCGCTCACGGTCGGTAAGATGGATGACCTCCTCGCCCTGGCGCAATTCGCCGCGGGTCAGATGGTAGACGTATGGCCCGAACGCTACCTGCTCCAATGTCTCCGCCGGCGGCGGCGGGGCGGCACGCTTGAGGATATTGGCGATCCGAAGCGCCAGCTCGCGCGGCTCGAACGGCTTTGCGACATAGTCGTCGGCGCCGATCTGCAGCCCCTCGATGCGGGCCTCTGCCTCGTGCCGCGCCGTCAGCATCAAGATCGGCACGGAAGAGGATTGACGGATGAAGCGCGCAAGCTCGAAGCCGGTCTCGCCCGGCATCATGACGTCGAGGATGAGCAGATCGAAATGCAGGCCGTTGAGCTTGGCGCGGGCGTCGCTGGCGCTGAGCGCGGTGGTGACGCGATAGCCCTCGCCGCAGAGAAACCGCGACAACAGGTCGCGGATACGGCGGTCGTCGTCGACCAGAAGCAGATGCGGCGCATCGTCGGCCGGTTGCGACGGCGTGCGCTGGGCGGTGGCGGCGAGCGTCACTCTCACTCCTTGGTCGCGCCGGGGGTGCGGAAGATCGTCTCCAGCACCTTGTCCGGGTCATCGCGATCGATCATCGCCCGGAGGAAGCGGCGAACGACTTCCGCGTTGGCTGCCCCGATTTCCTCGAGCGCGCGGTTGATCCGCTTGGTTTGCAGGTTCGCGAGCTTGCCGACCAGCGCCTCACCCTTTGGCGTCGCATAGAGCAGGCGCTGACGGCGATCGTTGTTGCCGGTCTTCTGCACGATGTAGCCTTCATCGAGCAACTGCTTGAGCACGCGTCCGAGTGACTGTTTGGTGATGCGCAGGACGTCGAGCAGGTCGGCGACCTTGAGCCCCGGATAGCGATAGACGAAATGCATCACGCGGTGATGGGCGCGGCCGAAGCCGAAGGCTTCGAGCTCATGGTCGGCGTCGCCGACGAAATCGCGGTAGGCGAAGAACAACAGTTCGATGATATCCCAGCGCAAATCGCCCTCGCGCGCGGATGGCGCGCGCGTGTCCGCAGTTCGCGAATCAGCGCTTGTCATGGGGTTCGAGAAATTTATGTCAGCCATATTGACATATCTTGGGTTCAATGTTACAAAACGATCTACCCGGACGAAATATTAGATCGTTTTGCCCGCGGTGACCTTTCGAAACGGCTGGAGACGGCTAAGTGGCGGCGACAGCCGCGAATTGATCTACCGTGCGATTGTCGAGCGGCATGTCGGCAAACATACTGGACTTCCGCATCCGGCAAAAGCGTGTCCTCGCCCGGCAGGCTTTTGTGGAAATGGCCGGTTGCGGGGGCGTCCGAAAAGAGTAAACCGCGCCGCGGCGCAAAGCGCCCATCGCGCCGATCCGGGAGAGAGCCCATGGTGATTTCGTTGGATAAATCTGCCCGAAATCGGGCGAGCGGGCCAGCAGAAGGCACGCCGGCGCCAGAAGCTGCGCCGATTTCGGCTGCGGGTCTGAAATTCGAAATCCAGCCTGCGACGAATTTGACGTCCGAGAAGGACCGCGCGGCAAAACTCGTGGACCCGGGCTTCGGCCGGATTTTCACCGATCACATGGCTGTGGTCCGCTACAGTCAGGCGAAGGGCTGGCATGACGCGCGCGTCGAATCCCGCGCGAATTTCCCGCTCGATCCGGCCACAGCCGTCCTGCACTATGCACAGGAGATTTTCGAAGGTCTCAAGGCCTACAAGCGCAGCGACGGCGGCGTGAACCTGTTCCGCCCCGACGCCAATGCCCGGCGATTCCACAATTCGGCCGAGCGCATGGCCATGGCGCCGCTGCCCGAGCCGGTGTTCATCGAAGCGGTCGAGCAACTCGTGCGCATCGACCGCGCCTGGATGCCGGGCGGCGAGGGCAGTCTCTACCTGCGTCCGTTCATGATCGCGAGCGAGGTCTTCCTCGGCGTGAAACCATCAGCAGAATACATCTTCGCCGTCATCGCCTCGCCGGTCGGCTCCTACTTCAAGGGCGGACCCGCGCCGGTGTCGATCTGGGTGTCGGAGAATTTCACGCGCGCCGCGATCGGCGGCACGGGCGCCGTCAAATGCGGCGGCAATTACGCCGCGAGCCTGCGCGCGCAGGCCGAGGCCATCGATCACGGCTGCGATCAGGTCGTTTTCCTCGATGCGGTCGAGCGCCGCTACATCGAGGAACTCGGCGGCATGAACGTCTTCTTCGTGTTCGACGACGGCTCGCTCTCGACGCCGCCGCTCGGCACGATCCTGCCGGGCATCACCCGCGATTCGATCATCGCGCTGGCAAAGGATGCCGGCACGCCCGTGCGCGAAGAGGGCTACACGATCGACCAGTGGCGTGCCGATGCCGCCAGCGGAAAGCTGAAAGAGGCCTTCGCGTGCGGCACTGCGGCCGTCATCTCGCCGATCGGCAAGGTGTGTTCTGCAAGCGGCGATTTTCTCATCAGCGGCGGCGCGGCCGGCCCCGTCGCCATGGGGCTGCGCAAGAAGCTGGTCGACATCCAGTACGGTCGCGTGGCCGATCCGCACAACTGGATCAGAAAGGTGCTCTGACCGGCGGCCGCGGCCCAAGAGCCGCGGCGCACAGTTTCTCGGTTTTCGTCATGCCCGGGTCTGTCCCGGGCATCCACGTTTAAGGCAATGGTTGCCGCGTCGCGTGACCGCTGATACCAACCGGCCATGAAAGACAAACCGAAAAAGCCGCAAAAATTGAAGGCACGCCTGCCGCGCGGGCTGGAGGATCGCGGTCCGGCCGCGATCAATGCCACGCGCGAGATGCTGGAAAAAATCCGCGCCGTCTACGAGCTTTATGGCTTCGAGCCGGTGGAGACGCCGGCGTTCGAATATACCGATGCGCTCGGCAAATTTTTGCCCGACCAGGACCGGCCCAACGAGGGCGTGTTCTCGTTTCAGGACGACGACGAGCAGTGGATCTCGCTGCGCTACGACCTCACCGCGCCGCTCGCGCGCTATGTCGCGGAAAATTTCGACACGTTGCCCAAGCCGTATCGCAGCTATCGTTTCGGCTGGGTGTTCCGCAACGAGAAGCCAGGCCCCGGCCGCTTCCGCCAGTTCATGCAGTTCGACGCCGACACGGTTGGCTCCGCTTCGCCGGCCGCCGATGCCGAGATGTGCATGATGGCAGCCGATACGATGGAGGCGCTCGGCATTCCCCGCGGCTCCTATGTGGTGAAGGTCAACAACCGCAAGGTGCTCGACGGGGTGAGAGAAGCGCTCGGCATCGCCGATGACGGTCAATGGCTGACGGTGATGCGTGCGATCGACAAGCTCGATCGGCTAGGCATCGAGGGCGTGAAGCAGTTGCTCGGCGACGGCCGCAAGGATGAGTCCGGCGATTTCACCAAGGGGGCCGGGCTGAAAGATGCCGACATCGCGCTCGTCGTTGGATCGGTCGGGCAGGGCAATACGCCAGTCGATCCACGGTTGCGCGACAGCAAGATCGGCCAGCAGGGCCGCGAAGAGCTCGACGAGATCAGAAGGTTCGTTGCTGCGTCGGGCTACGGCGAAGATCGCGTCAAGATCGATCCCTCAGTCGTGCGCGGTCTCGAATATTACACCGGACCGGTGTACGAGGTTGAACTCCTGCTCGACACCAAGGACGAAAAGGGCCGGCCCGTGCGGTTCGGCTCGGTCGGCGGCGGCGGGCGCTATGACGGTCTGGTCTCGCGTTTCCGCGGCGAGCCGGTGCCGGCGACCGGATTTTCCATCGGCGTGTCGCGCCTGCAGGCCGCGCTGACCTTGCTCGGTAAAGTCGATACGCGTGCCGAATTTGGTCCGGTCGTCGTGACTGTCTTCGATCGCGATCGCGTCGCCGACTATCAGAAATTTGTCGCCGCGCTGCGCAGCGAAAACATCCGCGCCGAACTCTATCTCGGCAATCCCAAGAACATGGGCAACCAGCTCAAATATGCCGACCGCCGCAACTCGCCTTGCGTGATCATCCAGGGATCGGACGAAAAGGCGCGCGGTGAGGTGCAGATCAAGGATTTGATCGAGGGCGCCAAGGCTGCGGCGGCAATCGCCTCCAACCAGGAGTGGCGCGAGAGCCGCCCTGCGCAATTTTCATGCAAGGAAAACGAGATTGTCGCGAAGGTGCGCGAAGTGCTGGCGCGGCATGACGTGAAATGGGGATAGCCATTCGCTCATGACGTCATGCCCGGGCTTGTCCCGGGCATCCACGTCTTGTTTGATAGGCGGGATCATCGACGGCCACGACAGCCGTCTCGAGGACACAAGGGAGAAGCGAGGATGCCCGAGATTACCGTAAGCATGGCCGCCGGCCGCACCGAAGAACAGAAGATCGGCATGATGCGCGACATCACACAGGCGCTGGTGAAAAACCTCGGCGTCGATGCGGACGCGGTCGTGATCCAGATCAACGAGGCGCCGCTTCACCACAAGATGAAGGGCGGCAAGACCTTTGTAGAGCGCGCCGCGAAGAAGTGACCGGCTGTCGTCCCGCCTCACGCAGCCATCATCGGCCGCGCCTCGTGCGGACCCGTTGGCTCGGCGGGACGACGTTGTGACGGGGATGCCGATGCGCCGCAGGGAGCTTTTGGAACTGGCTGCGGCGCTGGCGGGGGCTCGTCTCCTCACGCGGATCACGCCCGCGGCTGCGCAATCGCTTGCCGGCAAGCAGATCCGCGTGGTCGTGCCGTTTCCGCCGGGCGGAGCCACCGACATTGTGGCGCGGCCGTTTGCGCAAATGCTGGGCGAGGCGGTGAAGGCAACCATCGTGGTCGACAATCGCGGTGGTGCGGGTGGTTCGATCGCCGCCGACGCGGTGGCCAAATCCGCGCCCGACGGGCAGACGCTGATGGTCGGCACCGTCGGCACGCACGCCATCAATCCCTCGCTCTACACGCGTTTGCCTTACGACGCCGTGCGCGATTTCACGCCGCTCGCCCTGATCGCGCACGCCCCGGTCGCGATCGTCGTGAATCCGGCGCAGCCTGCGAAAAACCTCGCCGAACTGGTCGCGCTTGCCAAGCGCATGCCGGGCAAGCTCAACTACGGTTCGGCCGGCGTCGGCACGCCCGGCCACCTCACCGCCGAAATGTTTCGCGCCGTCGCCGACATCGACATCCAGCATGTGCCCTACAAAGGCGGCGCGCCCGGCATCACCGACCTGATCGGCGGCCAGATCCAGATCATGTTCGATCCCCTGCAATCGGTCTTGTCCAACGTCCAGGCCGGCAAACTGCGTGCGCTTGCGGTCTCGAGCAAGACCCGCTCGCACGTCGTGCCCGACCTGCCGACCATTGCGGAGTCCGGCTATGATGGTTTTGAAACCACGGCCTGGTGGGGCGTGTTTGCGCCGGCGAAGCTGCAGGACGCGCTCGCCGCTTCGCTCGTGGCCGAGATCGAACGCATTGCCGCAAGCGACGCGTTCCGAACCAGGCTCGAGCCGCTGGGCGTGACGGCGGTCGCCGGACTTGGCGGCGCCGCCTTCGCCGAGTTTCAGAAAAGCGAGCTCGCGAAATGGGGCAAGGCCGTGCAGGACGCCGGCGTGAAGATCGATTGACCGCGATGAAACTCAACGACGAAGAACAGGACATCCTGGCGGGCAAGGCCGGACCGGTGCCGCAACAGGCCCTTCAGCACCAGATCAAGGTCGGAGCCTTCTTCGGCGCCGCCGATTTCGTGCCGGTGACGCAGGCCCACATCATGGCCGATACGGAGAGCCTGGGCGAAGCCGGCGTGCAATGGCTGGAGGCACTGGCAGCGGCCAGCGAAGGACAGCGGCGCGTGCGGATTCCGACCATTACCGATCCGCGCGGCACTGATTTTGCCAAGGCCGATCTCCTGGGCCACACCCAGGCGATGCTCGAACTGGAACGCCGCGCCGTTGCCGCGTTTGAGAAGCTCGGCGTCGCCATGACCAACACCTGCATCAACTATCAGACCATCCAGGCGCCGACCCGCAACGAGCACACGGCGTTCGGCGACACCGGCGTCGTGATCTATGCCAATTCGGTCTGCGGCGCGCGCTCCAACTTCGAGGGCGGCCCGTCAGCGCTCGCGGCGGGGCTGACCGGGCGCACGCCGCGCTACGGCTTTCATCTGCCGGAGGCGCGCCGCGGTACGCTGCGCATCCAGGTCGATCACACGCCAACCACCCTCAACGACTGGGGTGCATTGGGCGGCGTGATCGGAAAGATCGCCGGCAACTACTGGGCGGTGCCCGCAATCGAAGGCATCGAGGGCGCGCCGAAATCCGATCAGCTCAAGCATTTCGGCGCCGCGATGGCGAGCTTTGGCTCGATCGCGCTCTATCATCTGGTGGGCCTCACGCCGGAAGCGGGACGCCTGTCCGATGTCGCATCCGCCGATCTGCCGGTTCACCGCGTCTCGAGGGCGGACGTGGAGGCGCTGCAGCAGTCCTACCGTACCGCCGATCAGGTCGATGTCGTCGTCTTTTCCGCCCCGCAATTGAGTCTCTACGAGCTCGGCGATCTCGCCTCGCTCTGCGACAACAGGCGGTTTTCCGTGCCGCTGCTTGCGGTGACGAGTCCGCAAGTGAAACCGGATTCGGACCGCATGGGCTATACGGCGCGCATCGAGGCGGCCGGCGGCAGCGTGCTGTCGGGCATGTGCTTCTATCAGTCCTATGCGCGCGAGATTTCCGAAGCGCGGGGCTGGAAGCGACTCGCCACCAACAGCGCCAAACTCGTCAACATTCTCGGCGGCTACGGTTACCGGCCGATGCTGGCATCGATGGAAGCCTGCGTGGAGGCCGCCGTCAGCGGCCGGCTGGTGCGGACATGAATGCAAGGATCTTCCGCGCGCGTCATGCGATGGGGCCGACCGTGCGCGGGTTGGCGCTGGTGGCAAAGGACGGTTTCTCCGCCCGCTACGATCTCGATCGCATCAAGGGCATCTTCAGCCGCCCCTCGCACAAGCTTGCGGGCCAGTCCTATGTCGGCAAGGTCCTGGTGCTGGACACGGCAAAAGGCGGCGTCGCGACGGCATGGATGCTGCATGAGATGAAATCGCGCGGCATCGTGCCGCTGGCGCTCGTGCTGAACTCGGTCAACCCGATCCTCGCGCAAGGTGCGGCGCTCGGCGACGTCGCGATGCTCGCAGGATTCGACGAGGACATCACCGCAGCGGTTTCTCACGGCGCCGAGGTGGAAGTTGTTCCGCAACAAAGCTTGCTCAGAGTGATATAGGTTTTGGCATGGACGCACGCGACGTCATAACAATCGGCATGAGTGCGGAGCGCAGGCTTGTGGTGCCGCCGGAGCAGACGGTCGGCCATCTGCTCGCCGGCATGCCGATGGTGTTTGCGACACCGATGATGATCCTGCAGATGGAGCTTGCCTCCGGCGATGCCATCCGGACGCATCTCGATCCCGGCTGGGTCACCGTCGGCACCGAGGTCGATATCAAGCATCTCGCGGCTTCGCCGGTCGGCGCGACGGTGCGCACGACCTCGAAGGTGATCGCGGTGGAGCGCCGCGTGATCCGTTTCGAGGTCGCTTCGTTCGATGGCGAACGCAAGATCGGCGAGGGGCGTCACGCCCGCGGACTGGTCAATATCCAAGCTTTCAACAAGCGGCTGGGCGGGGCGGGGTAAGTACTCCGCTCGTCATGCGCTGTTGACGGGTTTTACTTCGCCAATTCCTTCGAGCGTGCGGTGGCCGCCGCGATCGCGCGGATCATGAGTTGCTGCAAGCCATCCTTGCCCATTAGCACCTCCAGTGCTGCGGCCGTGGTCCCGCCCGGCGAGGTCACGTTCTGGCGCAGAGCCGCCGCGGCAAGATCGGAGCGATGCAAGAGCTCGCCCGAGCCGGCGACGGTTTCGCGCGCGAGCCTTGCCGCCAGCTCCTCGGGCAAGCCGGCTGCGACGCCGGCGCGCGCCAGTTCTTCCGCCAGCAGGAAGATGTAAGCGGGACCGGAGCCGGAGACGGCGGTTACCGCATCCATCAGTTTTTCGTCATCGACCCACTCGACCGCTCCGGTCGCGCGCAGCAGCGCGTCGGCGGTCGCGCGCTGCGCCGCGCTGACACCTTTGTCGGCGACCGCAACGGTGATGCCGCGCCCGATGGCGGCCGGCGTGTTGGGCATCGCCCGCACCACGGCGCCGCCGACGGTTTCCTGCAACGACTTGATCGTCGTGCCCGCCATGATCGAGACCACGAGCGTTGCGGGCGCGACGTGCGATTTCAGTGCGGCGCCCGCCTCGCGGAACGACTGCGGCTTGACCGCGATCACCAGCGTTGAGATGGCGCCGGCATCCTTCGGGTTGAGCCGGACGCCGCGCGCGGCAAGCGCTGCGATTTCCGCTGACGGCGCAGGCTCGAATACCACGACGCGTTGTGCATCGAGGCCCTGCGCCAGCCAGCCGGTCAGCATCGCGCCGCCCATCTTGCCCGCGCCGGCGAGTGCGATGGTGCCGGCGATGTTTTGCAGAGCGTTGCTGTTGTTCAAAGACGTCACCACAAATACAGCCCTCGTCCCGGCGGAAGCCGGGATCCATAACCACAGGAGCGGTTCTATTTGATCGCGATATCGGCGACAAGCACCGTGCGATGCAACTGGCGTCGCGCGGTATTGATCCCGGATCGCGCTCGCTTTCGCTCGCTTGTCGGGGATGACGGCGGTTAGGCTTCGCCCGCGGTGTCGAACATCGCAGCGTTCATGGCTTCGGCCGCCGACTTGCCCGCCCACACCACGAACTGGAACGCCGGAAAATAGCGCTCGCAGGCGTGGATCGCGCCTACCAGCATGTTCTCGCATTGCGCCGAGGAGGCTGTGATACCGCCCGGCAGCACCAAGGCCTGGCGGTGCATGATCAAGCCGGTGTGGGTCCAGAGGTCGAAATGGCCGATCCACAATTGCTCGTTGACGGCGGCGACCAGCCGCTGCACCTCGGCGCGGCGCACGGGCGGCACCTTCATATCGAAGGCGCAGGCCAGATGCAGCGCCTCGATCTCGCCCATCCAGGTGAAGGAGAGTTGATAGTCGGTCCACTCTCCCCTGGTGACGATTGTGATCTCGTCTTCGCCGGAGCGCTCGAACGACCAGTTGTTATCAGATGCGACATCCTCGACCACCGCAATCGGGTGGCTGCGGGATTCGACAATGCCTTCGAGCATGGACATGCCGTCTCAACCCTTATTTTCTTTGTTCGTTGATACGAACTCAAAACCCGGCACGCGCAGCAATGTGGGCAGCGTGGCTACCGGATGCGACCCCGAGGAGGTCCCGGGCTTGCCGGGATCAACTGATGTGATTTGCGGAATCTGCGCAACCACGGCCAGAGTCCGTCCACATCATTGCAGCGCGCTGTCCACAACAGATCGTGCTCCAAATTTGTTAACGGGAGAACAAACCGGAATCGGATCGGCTCTTAAGACATCGTTAACTTTTTCGTCGATGCGATTCGAGGCGAAGTTGTGGGAAATCTTCAGAGCTTTCTCGCGACCCGCATGGTGCGTATGTCGGTTCCGAGGGCAAAGCAGCTTGCCCGCCTGTCGGCCTTTGGCCATAGTTGTTAACGGCTATCCATGTCGGATGGCCTGTTCTCAGGGCGGGGTGAAATTCCCCACCGGCGGTAAGGGCGACGAATCGGAAAGCGGCCCGAGCCCGCGAGCGCCTTCTTTCGCGAGGAGGAGGGGTCAGCAGATTCGGTGCAATTCCGAAGCCGACGGTGACAGTCCGGATGAAAGAGAACGGTCCGCGCGGCCAGCGTCTTTGCGCGCAGGCTTCGCTGTCCCGTGTGCCCTGGTTCTGGTCCTGACGAAGAGGCAAACCATGAATCAGATGTCGCAAGAACCAGTTCAGGAGTCCCAGTCTCAAGACGCCGAGGCTCAATCCGCCGCTTCGCCGGCAACGCCGGAGCCGCGGCCAAGGCCCGCGCATCCGCGATTTGCCAAGCCGCAGCGGGTCGCCTTCGTACAATCCGCCTGGCACCGCGAGGTCGTTGCGGAGTGCCGCATGGCCTTTCTCGACGAGGCCGAAGCGCGCAACATCCCGCGCGCTGCAATCGACGTCTTCGAGGTGCCGGGCTCATTCGAGATTCCGCTCCACGTGCAGATTCTCGCCAAGACGCGCCGCTACACCGCGATCGTGGCGGCCGGCCTCGTGATCGACGGCGGCATCTATCACGAGCACATCTCCGACACCGTCATCAAGGCGCTGATGGATGTGCAGTTGCGCACCGAGGTGCCGGTATTCTCCGCGATCCTGACGTCGCAGCAATTCCAGGAAACGCAGGCGCATTTCGAGTTCTTCAAGACGCATTTCGCGACCAAGGGCGTCGAGGTCGCAGAGGCCTGCGCCAATACGTTGCTGAGCCTGGAGCGGCTGCGCGGCCAGGTCGCAGCCGGCATCGCGGCGAGCAGTTGAAAGCGAACGGCGGTCGCTCGAGCCGTGACTCCGCGCGCCGCCGCTCTTTACTTGAAGGGAATCGCGTACATCAAGCCGCCCTTGCTCCAGAGCGCATTGAGTCCGCGCTCAAGCTTCAGCGGGCTCGTCTGCCCGACATTGCGTTCGAAGATCTCGCCATAGTTGCCGCCTGTCTTGATCGCCAGCAACAGCCATTTGTTGTCCAGCCCGAGTCGCGAGCCGAGATCGCCGGAGGTGCCGAGCAGCCGCTGTACCGCGGGCGAATTGCTCGACTTCGCCATCTCGTCGGCGTTGGCCTGGGTGACGCCGAGCTCTTCCGCCTCGATCAGCCCGTAATGCAGCCAGGCGATGATGTCGGTCCAGACTTCGTCGCCGTTGCGCGTGAACGGCCCGAGCGGCTCCTTGCTGATGGTCTGGGGCAGCACGACATAGTCGGCGGCGTTCGGCGCGGCGGTCGCGACCGCGCCGGCGAGCGCGGAGGCATCCTGGGTCATGACATCGCAGCGCCCGCCGAAGAAGGTCTGGTACATGGTGTCGACGCGGTCGAACACCAGCGGTTTCCAATCGATGTTGTTGGCGCGCCCGTAGTCGCCGAGCGTCAATTCATGCGTGGTGCCCTGCGCGACGCAGACCGTTGCGCCGTTCAGGCTTTTCAGGTCTTTCACGCCGGAATCCTTCCTGACGACAAAACCCTGGCCGTCATAGAAGTTGATCGGTCCTTGTCTCAAGCCCAGCGTCACGCCGCGCACGAAGGTCTGGGTTGAATTGCGATAGAGCACGTCGATTTCACCCGACTGCAGGGCGGTGAAGCGATTTTGAGCGGTCAGCGCGACGTAGCGGACCTTCGTCGGATCGCCGAGCACGCCCGCGGCCAATGCACGGCAATAGTCGACATCGAGGCCCTTGAAATTACCCTGCGAGTCCGGCGCCGAAAAACCGGCAAAGCCGGTGCTCACGCCGCACACCAATGTGCCGCGCTGCTTCACCGCATCCAGCGTCGCGGCGGACGCCGTGAAAGACCACGCCGCCAGCATACCGGCGGCAATGACGACACTCCTCCTCATCTTGCGTCTCCCTCAGTGATTGATGCTTCGCAACGCGCTGTCGACGGCGGTACCAAGCTTCTCGACAATCAGGTCAATGTCATCGGAGGTCGCGATA
>Ga0310910_10000485_pt1 | contig 19961 bp, 17 predicted proteins | sample GREbulkMGHF172_FD_203448 | JGI IMG/M metagenome (GOLD analysis project Ga0310910, IMG submission 203448) | Lab enrichment of tropical soil microbial communities from Luquillo Experimental Forest, Puerto Rico - GRE.bulkMG.HF172 | ecosystem: Environmental > Terrestrial > Soil > Tropical forest >... | reverse complement strand
GGCGGATGCGGCTTGCGGTACGGCTTTGGCACGATGCAGACGTTTTCGTAGTTGTAGTATTTGCCGGCAAACGAGAACTTTTCCTCGGTCCAGGCGCGCTTGACGATTTCGAGCACTTCGGCAAAGCGTTCAGGGCTCTCGCCGTAGGGAATGCCGTAGGCCTCGTAGGCACGCGGGAAGCCGCTGCGGCCGACCCCGAAGATCAGCCGGCCATGGCTGATGTGATCGACGGTGGCGCTGTCTTCCGCCACGCGCAACGGCTGGCACAAGGGCAGTACCTGGACACCGGTACCGATCTTGATGTTCTTGGTGCGGGCGGCGATAGCGCTCGCGATCGTCATCGGCACCGAACAGACCGAACGCTCGGGCGCCATATGAATCTCCGCCAGCCAGATGGCGTCGAGGCCCCAGTGCTCCGCGGCGTCGACCTGATCGAAGGCGGTGGTGAACGCCTCGGCCTCGCTCTGCCCAGGACGCCGCTGGAACTCGTGGAACACGCCGAATTCGAATGTCATTTAAGTCTACTCCTCTCGTACTGTCATTTGGCGGCGTGGGCGAAGGCCGGCGTGTCGGCGAATTCTGGCATGATGTCGCGGGCAAAACGCCGGATCTGCTCGCGCGACCCGCCGAAATTGATGATGATGTATTCTACGCCGCCCTTCTGCAATTTTGCCAGCTTGCGCATGATCTCGTCGGGGGTACCAAAGAGGGCGCTTTCGGCGCTTTCGTGCCGCGCTTCTTTTTCGTCGTCGAGAATGTAGCGGCTGCGCGTCTCACCGTCGGGACGACGCGCCAGTGCGTTGATCCGCATGTGCCCCTGATAGCGGCGTTCGATCGCGACCGCCTTGTCGGCCGCATCCTTAGCGATGTGGACAGCGCGTGCGACCCCAACCTGCATCGGATCGAAGGGACGGCCTAGCGCCTCGACCTCGCGGCGAAATTGCGCAACTTGCGCGAGCGTTTCCTCGGCGAGGGCGTGCTGCCCCAGTAGCATGTTATAGCCGCGCCGCACGACCTCGGAGACCGAGTTCGGGCTGCCTGCCCCCATCCAGAACGGCGGGTGCGGCTTCTGCGCGGTCGGAGGCTCAACGACGATGTTGTCGAACTGCCAGTACTTCCCGCGATGCGAGAATGGGGTTTCCGAGGTGAAGGCCCTGGTGATGACCTCGAGCGCCTCCTCAAAGCGCGCGTCGGCTTCCTCCAAGGGGATACAGAACCCAGCGAATTCGTTATGGCGGTAACCTTTGCCAATTCCGAAATCGAGCCTGCCGCCGGACAGGAGATCGAGCGTCGCTGCCTGCTCGGCCAACAGCACCGGGTTGTGCCAGGGCAAGACCAGCACCGCTGTGCCGAGGCGCAGATGTCGGGTGCGAGAGCCGAGCCAGGTCAGCAAATTGAGGCTCGCCGAGACTTGGCCAAAGCCTGTGAAATGATGCTCGACGAGAAACGTGCTGTAATAGCCCAGCGCCTCGGCCTCGACATTGTTGTCGATGAAATCGCGAAAGCCCTGACTGCTATCGGTATCGGGGCCAGCGCGCCTGGCCTGAGCACTGCCGAAAAGTCCAAACCGCATTGCGTTCTCCTAATTCATGGACTCGCGTGCCGTGCTACCGGCGTCACTGCCAGAATTCGCGCGTCGCGAGCCGGGCGCCTTCGGCGAGGCTGGAGAGTTTCGCCCACACGACTCCCGGATCGACCGCCGCCTGGCCGACCCAGGTGCCGTAGCCGCAATCACTGCCGGCGATAACGTTCTCACGGCCGACGAGCCTCGCATAACGGCCGATGCGCTGTGCGATCAGCTCGGGGTGCTCGATGAAATTGGTCTTCGACTCAATGACGCCCGGGATCAGCACCTTTCCCTCCGGCAGTTTGACATCCTCGAAAACCGTCCATTCGTGCGCATGGCGCGGGTTGGCCGCCTCAAAGGACAACCCGCTCGGCTTCGCCAGAAAAACCGTCTCAATGATGTCTCTGAGCGGCACATCGCAATGGTGCGGTCCCTCGTAATTGCCCCAGCACAGATGCAGCCGCATCCGGTCGGCAGGAATATTTGCAAGGGCGTGATTAAGCGCCTCTATGTGCAGCCGCGCCTTCTTGCAAAACTCGGCGACGCTCAGCACGGCGTATTGGATGTGCCGTCCCATCCCGAGGTCCGGGCAATCGATCTGCAGAATGAGCCCAGCGTTAGCGATCGTCTCGTATTCCCGCCGCATCGCCTCGGCGATGGCGTAGAGATAGGCCTCTTCACTCGGATAGTGACCATTGTGGAAGAACAGCGAAATCACTCCGGGCGAGGCGGCGCTGAGAAATGCGTCCTGCGCGTTCAGCCGGGCGAGCACGACTTTCAGATTATCGACATCGGTCTCTGCCGCTGCTGGGTCGCGGACGCTAATCTGGCTGTCGCACCCAGGCGTCTTGCGCCGCGAGCGGCCGGGGTCGCTGAACACCCGCCGAGCCAATTCCGGAAATTCGACGAGATCCTGATAGACGAGCGGATGGCTCTCGCCACCGAAGCCATTGAGCCGGTCCTTGATGTAGGTAGCGTAGCTCGGCTTGCTCATCTCGCCATCATTGACGATGTCGATGCCGGCCTTGGCCTGTTTTTCGACTACCGCCGCCACTGCCGAACGGATGCGCGCCTTGAGTGCCGCCGGATCGACGGGAACTCCTTCTTCCCTGGCAAACATGATCTGCACCAAGCCTTCGGGGCGTGGCAGGCTGCCGGTATGTGTTGTCAGAAAGCGCTCGGTACTGCGTCTCATGATGGCACCGCGCTCAATGAAAACGAGGCATGACCTTTTCGCACAGCAACTGCAGCGAATGTGTCATCTGCTCCGGCGGAATAAGTGCGCCGAAATTCAGCTCTGCTAAGATCCCGTCCAGCCCGAGCTCCTCGTGCAGCTGTTGTAACCGGTCGGCGACATATTCCGGGCCGCCGATGATCACTTTGTCGCGCATGACTTCATCATAGGAGATGGTCCGGACGATCTGCGCTTCCGCGGCGCGGCGGCGGTTGGGGGAATTTTCCAGCCGTGTGCTCAAAGTCCGGTAGCCGGACATGATGCTCTCCTCGGCCTCGTTGCGTGCCTGCCGATCGGTGTCGGCAATGTGCAATGTCAGCCGCAGATACACTTCACCCTCACCGGAATGGCCGGCGTCTTTGTAAGCACCGCGGTACGCGGCGAGGTCCGGCGCGAGCCCCGACAGCGATCCGCTGCGCACCGCGACGAATATCGGATATCCGGCTTCGCCGAGCGACGGGAAAGTCTCCTCGCTCGCCGCGGCGACCCGGATCGGCGGGTACGGTTTTTGATAGGGCCGCGGCACCGCGGCGGCATTGTTGAAGCTGTAATATTTCCCGTCGTAAGAAAAGCTCGGCTGCGCCCAGGCCCGCTTGACGATCTCGAGCGTCTCCAAAAAGCGCTCGCGGCTTTCCGAATAAGGCACGCCATAGGCTACATAGGAGCGCGGATTGCCGCTGCGTCCGACGCCAAAGAGAAGCCTTCCCTTGCTGATCTGGTCGATTGTCGCAGTCTCTTCGGCGAGCCGCAGCGGGTGGCAGAGCGGCAGCACCTGGACGCCGGTGCCGATCTTTATGCGACGCGTCCTTGCAGCAATGGCGCTGGCGACGGTCAGCGGCGCCGCCAGCACCGAGCGGCGCGGCTGCTGGTGGATCTCGGCCAGCCAGATTGCGTCGAGCCCCCAGCGATCGGCTGCCTCGATCTGCGCGAGCGCCTCCTCGAACGCCTCCGACGAGGTCTGGTCCGGCCGGCAATGGAATTCATGGTAGACACCGATTTCCATTGAGTTTTCTCCTGTGCCCATCGCGCACAACGACGGTAATTTTGTTTCGTCCATCATACAAATACCGATTTCTGATCATCGCAATGCCGGTTCGGCATGACGACGGACCTGAGGAATCAGGTTGACGTTGGCTCTGGCGGCGCGCGAAATCATGCGTCATGGAGCTGCGCAGCCTGCACTACTTTGTCCGCATCGCCGAACTGGGCAGCATTACCCGCGCCTCGGCACATCTGCAGATCGCCCAACCCGCGCTAACGCGGCACGTGCAACGACTGGAGGACGAGCTCGACACCGCGCTCTTCACCCGCGCCAACCGCGGCGTACGCCTGACCGAGGCCGGTCACAAACTGCTCGAAAGCGCGCAGCGCATCCTGCGCGACGTCGAACGGGCCGGCGATGAGATCCGCGCTCACGCGGCACATCCCAGCGGCAAGATCGTCCTCGGCGTCACGCCGACCTTCTGCCCGGTCATCGTGCCGGACCTGTTTGCCCGGATGCGCCGGCACTACCCGATGATCGAGCTCAAGGTCGTTCACGCCGGCACTATTCGGCTGGAGGAGTTCGTCGTCGATGGCCGCGTCGATATCGGCCTGTTGGCGGAGATCTCACGCAGCCGCCTGATCACCTCGGCGCGGCTGGCCGAGGAAGAGATGGTGTTGGTCACGCGGCCCGGAATACGTCCGCGCGGGGTGGTGACCTTCGACGAGTTGCGCCGAACCCCGCTCATTCTCGGCGACGGGTTGCGCGCTGCGATGGAGACGCTGCTTGCCGGCCACGACGTCGAGCTCAACGTCGAAACCGAGCTCAACGACCACGAAACGATCCGATTGATGGTGCAGCAAGGCGTCGGGGCATCGATCCTGCCGCACTCCTCGGTTTACCGGGAGTGCGGGCGCGGCCTCGCCGAGGCCCACCGGATCACCGCCAGCGGAATATTTCGAACTCTCGCTCTCGGCGTCGCGGCCAGCCGCAGCACGTCTTCAGCGCGCGAGGCGGTGGCCGAGGTCGTCGCGCAAGTCGTCTCGGAAATCGAGGCCGAGGGCAGGCTTCGCCTGAGCCTCGAGAACCTGGAAGCTGCCTCCTCCCATTCGCTCCCTCGCGCACGGAGGAGGGTGGGGACATAACGCCGGAAGGAGAAAAACGATGCAGATAGTCGATTCACAGATCCATCTTTGGGAAAACGCGCGGATGTCGCCGCAGCACCGCCAGATCCCGACTTACAATGCCGACGATGCGTTGAAGGAGATGGCCGAGGCCAGAGTCGACGCGGCGGTCATTCATCCGCCCAGCACGCTCGGCGAAGCGCCAAATGTTCAGGCTGTCGAGGCCGTGAAGGCACATCCGAGCAAATTCTGCATCCTCGGCAATTTCGACCTGCAGGCCCCGAACAAGGAAGAGATTGTCAAGAATTGGCGGCAGCGGCCGGGCATGCTTGGCTTTCGCTTTACGTTCAATCAGCCGCATCAGCAGAGCTGGTGGTCGGACGGCACGGTTGATTGGTTCTGGGCGGCCTGCGAACGGGAAAAACTGCCGGTCGGCTTGATGGCCGGCGGGCATCTCGCCGAGTTCGGCCGGATCGCCGAGCGCCATCCCGGGCTCAAATTGCACATTGACCACCATGGCCGCGGTGGCGCGGGCGGCTCGGGAAAGGACGATCCCGCCTTTGCCAATCTCGACGAGATGCTGGCGCTCGCCAAACTCCCGAATGTCGCGGTCAAATTGTCGGGCGCGCCGAGCTATTCGAGCCAGCCCTATCCCTATCGCAACATTCACCAATACATCCGCCGGATCTTTGACGCGTTCGGCCCGCAACGCTGCTTCTGGGGCACCGACATCACACGCATGCCGTGCTCTTATCGCCAATGCGTGACGATGTTTACCGAGGAATTGCCGTGGCTGCAGGGCCGCGACAAGGAATTGGTGATGGGCGACGCGATCTGCGACTGGCTCGGCTGGAAACGACCGGCCTAGGCCGCCCAGCGGTAGAGGGGCGAACCGATGCAATTCGGTCTGTTCGGCAGCGCCGCGCCAAAGCGTGGCGGCCCCGAATACGACAGCAGCGAGGGGTTCCGCGATTTCATCGAATACAATGTCGAGGCCGAGGCGCTTGGCTTGCATAGCACCTTTGTCGTCGAGCACCATTTCACCGGCTATGGCCAGGTCTCGGCCACGCTAAACCTGTTGACCTGGCTCGGCGCACGCACACGCCGGCTGCGTCTCGGCACAGCGGTCATCGTGCTGCCGTGGCACAATCCGGTGTTGTTGGCCGAGCAGGCGGCAACGCTCGATCTCCTCTCCGGTGGCCGGCTCGATTTCGGTATCGGCAAGGGTTACCGCCACAACGAGTTCGCCGGCTTTTCCCTGCCGATGGAGGAGTCCGACGCGCGGTTCGACGAATGCCTCGATGTCATCCTCAAGGCATGGACAGCCGACGAGCCGTTCTCGCATGAGGGCAAGTACTGGCGGTTCGACAATATTGTAGTCGAGCCGCCGACCGCGCAGAAGCCGCATCCGCCGATCTGGATGGGCGCGGGCAGTGAGCGCTCGATCCGCCGCGTCGCACAACAAGGGTACAATCTGCTGCTCGGCCAATACGCCCCGCCTGAGGACGTAGCGAACTCAATTGCAGTGTACAAGGAAGCCGTCGAGGCGAGTGGTGACCGCTTCGATCCGATGCAAGTTGGGGTGACCCGAGCCTTCTTCGTCACGGACGCCAAAGCAGAAAAGGAGGCAGCGCTGGAACGGCGGCTGCAAAACCGGATGCGCCAGCTGAAATTAGCGACCCGGCCCGACGGCACGGTACACGGCGGGCCGGACCGCACCACTGGCGATCCGCACACGGTCAATGTCAACAGCGCGATCTATGGAAATCCCGACGAGATCGCAAACCGGCTCGTCACGCTGAAGGAGGCCGGGGTCGGTTACGTGCTGATCAACGGGGGCGGCTCGGGCGGCGGAATGCGCGGTCGCGAGAGCCTGCGCCGCTTCGCGCGCGAAGTGATGCCGCTCTTCGCAGACCGCCCGCCGAAACGCCTCGCGGTCTGACCACTGGCGAGCCGCCACGGTCCGCCCGCGGTGCTCTCGACGCGCCAGGCCGGGGCATGCATGGCGCTTCGCGTTGACAACAATCCCGGAATCTGAGCGACTCTCTATCAACCATAATCGTTCGGCGGAGTGCGGCGGCGCGGCGGGCGAGGGAGGAGGGGCTCATGTTCCGATCAAACAGAAAGCGCTGGGCTACTCTTTTATTGTCGGGTGTCGTGCTGACCTTCGGTTACGCCTTCGCCCAGCAAGGCGAACGCGGGCAATCCAGCTACATGCCCGTCGACATCTCAGAGCCGTTTTCATCGCTGATGGCGCGGCTGTCGGCCGCCAAACCCAGTGTTGAGCAAGAGCACAACGCGCTGCTCAACGAGCGCTACGATCTAAGCAATCGTCCCGCGCAGGGCGTTACGATGGACCGGAACAAACCGATGCAGGAGGGGGTTCGCGTCAAATTGCCCCCGGGGATGACCTGGGAGAGTCTGGCGGCGATGAGCCCGGACCAAATCCGGGAGCAGAACCTATTTCCGAAGGGCTTCTATCCTTTGCCGCATCCGAAACATCAGGAGGGCGGCTTTGTCTTTCCGCACTTCGTCATCGACGCGATCAAACAGCAGGATGGACGCGACCTGACCCGGTTCGACATCGATTTTGATTTTCCGGATCACTTTCTGGCCGAGTTCCCCCCGGCGATCTATCTGAGTCCGCGCCCAGAACTCGGCGACGTGTCGCAAGGAAAGCTGATTTCGCTGACCAACTACTATCCGCTGTTCAATGGCCTGCTCACGCCGCGGCAATTGGAAGGGCTGCGGCTGTTGCTGACGCCCTTCCCCCAGCAACAGTTCAACGCCACCGAAGATCGCCGCGCCGAGCTACCCAGTCAGGGCGCGGCCTGCTTCGATTGCCATTCGAACGGCCATCAGAACGGCGCGACGCACCTCGCCCCCGATACCCGACCGCAGCAATTCCGCCACCGCATCAAAACTCTTTCGCTGCGTGGCTTGAATATTCAGCGGCTATTCGGGTCGCAACGGGCACTGAAGACGGTGGAGGATTTCACCGAATTCGAGCAGCGCACGGCTTATTTCGACGGCGATATCGTGATCGCCGCAAAGAAGGGGGTGAACCCGCTGGAGCGCGGCAGCCAGGTCGATTTCATGGCCGATTTCCAGGAGATGCTGGACTTTCCGCCGGCGCCTAAGCTCGACGTCTTTGGCAAGCTCGACCCCGCCAAAGCGACGCAGGCCGAATTGCGAGGCCAGGAGATCTTCTTCGGCAAGGGCCAATGCACCAGTTGTCATCAACCGCCCTTCTACACTGACAACCTGATGCACGATCTGCGCACCGAACGCTTTTTCAAGCCGGTGATGATCAACAACATGATGGCGGTCGGAGACGGGCCGATCAAAACCTTTGCATTGCGCGGCGTCAAGGACAACCCGCCATACATGCACGACGAGCGTCTTTTGACATTGGAAGACACAGTCGAGTTCTTCAATCTGGTTCTCGGCACCAAGCTGGCGCCCCAAGAAAAGCAGGATCTGGTCGTATTTTTACGGGCGTTGTAGTCAGCGAAAACGAGGCTCGAGGCAGCGCAGCGATCGCGGACTACCGGCGGGCGTTTCCCGCAGGTCTTCGGTCGTCCACCCAACAAACCCGACTTGGTGCGCACGATCGCCTCGCAGGCCCGGGTGGTATCACCTTTGTCTCGGACGCTTCTGTTAAGGCGTCCGCTCGCAGCATCGGGGCATCGCCGCCAGCCCCCGATTACCATGCGTAAAATCGAAGGCTGGCAAATCAGAAATGCACTGATAAGCCGATTGATCTTAGCTTCCGATATAATATGCTGACCTGATGAGATACCCCGCCAACTAATTTCGGACACTTAATCGCGAGACGGCATAGAGAGCCGCTGCGTCGTCAAGAGCGTAACCAGCGAACCAGACACGACCCCACCTACGGAGAAACCCACCATGCCGATGCCGCAACGAGTCGAGTATCCCGACGCCATCGAGCCGTTGGTTCAGTTCATCGAGGATACGCCGCCCGCGGAGATCCTCGACCGCACGATTGAAAAGTTACGCGCGGGGGTACCGACGCAGACGATGCTGACGGCCTCGGCTCTTGCGGTGACTCGCTCCACCGAAATGCCGCCGGGCCATCACGGCGGCCCGCTGCACCCGTTGGCGGGGCTGTACGCGGTATCGAAGACGGTCGATCGCCTGGAGGGCGAGGAACGGTTCCTCCCGGTGCTGCAGCATGTCGCGCTTACCAACAAGCACATCAACCATCCGGCGATGGGGCCCTACGCCCTTCCCCAATTCGCCCCGGAGGATGCCGGCGGGGTCGCGGCGACCAAAGCAGCGTTCCTGACGGCGGTAGGGCGTGGCGAGTGGAACAAGGCCGACCACCTCTACCAATGGCTGTGGGAAAATGCGTCGCGGATCGAGGCCTTCGATCTGCTGTTGAGCGTGGCGATCCCAAAGAACTTCCATGACGACCATTACTTCATGTTTCCTGGCACGGTCTGGCGCGCCTTTGAGGAGGGGGTTCTCGACAAGGAGTTCTTCAAAACAGTGATGCGGCCGGTGGTGCGCTTTGTGACCCGTTCTCCGGTCGCGCCCAACAATCCGATGCCATCGCCGCTGCCGCAGATCGAGGCGCTGATCGAGGAGCACCAGCTGCTGAAACGTATCCTCCGCCAGCGCAGCGGCGAGGATGAAACCGCCGCGATCGGCGCGCTCGGTGAGGCGATCTCGGCCGTCGATGTCTTTGCCGACATCCCGGTGCTGATGGCGAAGGCTTTGGCCGGAGGGCTGTCGCTGGAGGGCGGCGGCGAGGCGTTGTCGATCGGGGCCGCCGGTCTCTTCCTGCGCTCCCTTGGTGGCAATCCGATGGATGTGCACCTCCACACCAGCATCAATCTGCGGCGCTATCTGCTGCGGCTCGACGGGATCAGCCTTAAGAACAAGCTGTTGCTGCTGTTGACCTGGCAATCGGGCCCGGAAATCCGCTCGACTGCGACAAGGATGGAGCCCTACCCGCAGCCCGATATGAAGGCGGTTGCCGCGTTGCCCGCGCGCAGCCAGGAGGAGCTGCTCGACGCGATCAAGCACAGCATCTACAACCAGCCGCCGACCGACTGGTCCAAGGTCACCAATCTGGGGGTGATGCGGGCGGTGCCGGAGGTCAAGGAGACGGTGAAGCTGGCCACACAGTATGTGCAGGCGGGCTACGACCCGCAGGCCTTCATCGGGCAGCTCGCCGAGATTGTCTGCCACGACAATTTCACCGAGATGCACGCTTTCAAGCACCACCAGTCGATCGTCGAGGAGTACCACACCACCCGCGAGCCGTGGCGCTGGATGCATCTGGTCTGCGGCGCGCAGGCCGCGGCGATCTCCTTTGGCAAGAACATGACGGTCTACGAGGAGTATCTCGAACTCCTTCACGCCGCTTAGCTTCGGCGAAGTAAACCGGGAGGTCTTGTGCCTCCCGGCTTGTCGATATTCTGATCGGTTATCGGCACGAACGTTATAGTCGCCGTCGTGCCGTTCGCCTCCCGCGAGTCGTAGGTGGTCGACCGCGGTTGCGGGTCGCGAAGTATTCTTCCGTCGCCATCAACAGACGGCGCGGCGCCGGTCTTGTCATCCCGCCGCGAATGACGATTCTAAACTGATCGGTCTGTCTGCAACTCGCGGAGCGGCGCTCATGCCGATTCCGGGCCCTCCACCTGGAACGAACGCGAACGACGGCGTTGCCGGGTCGAAGCAGCCAAGCTCTGGCGCCCTCGGTTGGCCGACGCCAGCTCTGCCGGTCGCCGCGGCGACGGGGCTCGCCTACGGGGATTTTGTCAAGGCGGTAAAAGACGCTCTGCGGGACGTTCACAGTCCCGATTTGCTCGCCCGCAACCCGCTGCTGCGCGCCGGAATTCCCAATCTCAGCGGGCCGCAGGAGCTGCAGGCGCTGCTGTGTGAGACCGTCGGCACGTTGTTCGGCAACGCGCGCGACGAGAAGCTGCGCCGGATACTCGAGCTGACCTATTCCCAGCCCGCCCTGAAGCAAGAGGTCGTGGCGGATCGGCTTGCTCTTTCTTTCGGGACCTATCGGCGTCACCTAACCAACGCGCGCGATCGTATGGCACGTTGGTTATGGGAGACCTCGCGCTTCGCGCCGATCCAATCTGAGTTGCCCCTTTCAGCGGGTCCAACGACAACGGGGACGAGCGCCGAAGGCGAGACCCCAACCGCCTCCAGAACCGGTGAACCGGCTTTGCCGCGGCTCTCGGTCGTGGTTTTGCCCTTCCTCAACATCGGCGGCAGCGCGGAGGACGATCCTTTCGTGGACGGCGTCACCGAAACATTGATAACCGATCTCTCGCGCAGTTCCGGGGTCTTTGTGATCTCGCGCAGCACCGCTTTCGCCTACAAGGGCAAGCCGATCGATGTCCGCGAGGTCGGTCGCGAGCTGGGCGTCCGATACGTCCTCGAAGGCAGCGTGCAAAACGCAGGCGAGCGAATGCGGTTCAACGCGCAGCTCGTCGACGCCGAGAGCGGTGGGCATCTGTGGGCCGAACGCTTCGACAAGCAGCACGCCGATCTTCTCGACATGCAGGACGAGGTCACCACCCGATTGGCTCGTTCCATCCATATAGAGATGATCGCGGCGGAGAGTCGCCGCGCGGCGCGTGAGCGTCCGGGCCGTCTCGACGCGGTCGATCACACCCTTCTCGGCTGGGCCGCCTGGAACCGGAATTTGTCGCTCGAGTCGGCCAGGCGGGCCCGCCGCTTTTTCGAGACGGCGTTGCGGCTCGACGATGACAATGTCGAAGCGCTCATCGGCTTCGCCAACGCCCATATGTGGGAAGTCAACATGTCGTATGCCTCGGACGACCGCGAGGCACAGATCCGCGCTGCCGAGACAGCTGCAAAACAGGCGCTGGCACTGGCCCCGGACAGCCCCGAGGCGCATGTGACATACGGGACCGTCCTATACGCAATGCGCGCGCCCGAACGTGCATTGCGCGAGTTCGAACTCGCCGTCGGCCTGGACCCTAATCTCGCCGCAGCACACGCCTATCTCGGTCTGATAAAGTACTCGCTTGGTCGGGCCAGCGACACCCGCGCTCATGTCGCGGAGGCGATGCGGCTGAGCCCGCGCGACCCACTCCTCTTTCACTGGCACTTCTTCATCGGTGTCGGCGAGATGTATCTCGGGCGAGTGGTTCACGGGATCGAGAGCCTGCGCAAATCGGTCGAGATCAATCCGAATTGGGGACTTGCCCAGTTCGTCCTGGCCGCTGCGCTGGCGCTTGCCGGGCTGCTCGCGGAGGGGGCCGAGGTCCGTGCGGTCGCCCAACGTCTGGTGCCCAATTTCACCATCGCCAGGTTCCGCGCCGGAGCGGCCAGCGAAAACCCGGTGTACCTCAGACAGCGCGAGCATTTCTACAGGGGGTTGCGCCTGGCTGGCGTTCCCGAAGGGTAGCAAGCCGCTCGTCTCCCGGCCAGTAACGAAGCCCGCGGGGCCTGAGGCTCTTCCTCGGTTCACCGCTCGAGCCGCGCGCCCGGATGACGCCCCGTGTTCCCAATATCGGACTGAATAGGCCGCTAAATCCTTGTTCGCGAGACAGCGACATCGCGGCTCGTTCGAGCGTGCGGTGAGCAAAAGTTGCGCAGATTTCGGGCTGGCGATTTAGCGGTGATTTGCCAAATCAAGCTCCGCGAACGAGACGGCACCGTCGGCCCTGGACCGCCGTTTTGATTGAGGAGCTACTGCGATGATGAACCAAAATCTGCACGGCGAATGCCGAATGTCTTTGCTCGACCGTCGCGGCGACCAACGCCGCAGAGCGGCCCGCTTGTACGGCTCCGCTGCTGTCGCTCTCGCGCTGCCGTTCACGGGTCCGGTGCCGCGCCGCGGCGAGAGGCATGCCACGCCGCTGGCAGCGATCCGACGGATCGTCCGCGCCATTCGGCTGTGGCGCAGGCGCGCCCGCGCGCACTGGGAACTGCACGAACTCGCCGACCACACGCTCAAGGACATCGGCCTCAGGCGAGAGGACTTTGTTTACGGCTTCCGGAAGCCGTTCTGGCATCTCGACTGAGCCACCAGCTGGACGATCTTAGGAGGCGGAAATGAGCGGGCTTTTGGGTGAGCATGCGGTCGTTATCGGCGCGGGAATGGGAGGGCTGGCGGCTGCCGGCGCCCTCGCCCAACACTTTGAGCGGGTCGAGATTCTCGAGCGCGATCGGTTAGCCGGATCCGCTGCATCGCGGTCGGGAACGCCCCAGGATCGGCACCCGCATGGCCTGCTCGCCGGCGGCTTGCGTGCGCTCGACCAGATTTTCCCCGGCTACAAGCGTGATCTCGCCGCAGCCGGCGCTGTCCCGGTCTCGTTCGCGCGAGAAGTCCAATTCGAGCGGCCGGATGTCGGCGTGCTGCCCAAGCGGGATTTTGGGATCTCGATGCTCTGCGCGACGCGGCCGATGATCGAACTGGTGCTGCGCCGACGGGCCGAGGCGGTTGAGAACGTCACGCTGCGGCCGGCGAGCCGGGTGACCGGAATCGTGCCGGCGGCCGACGGTGACGGCGTGCGCGGCATTCGCTTTGTCAACGGCTCGGGGGCCTCGGAAACCGTTAACGCCGATGTGGTGGTCGACGCTTCCGGCCGCGGAGCGCCGACCCTGACCCTGCTCGACACCCTGGGCTGGGACCGACCGCAGATGACCGAGATCGGCGTGGACATCAGCTATGCGACGGCCGTGGTCGAGATACCTCACGATGCGCCAGCCGAGTGGAAGCTCGTGCTGACACTGCCCGACCCGCCGCACGTGGCACTGAATTCGGTACTGGCGCCGACGGAGGACGGACGTTGGATCATCGCGATCGCCGACCATAACGCAACGTCATGGATCGAGACCTGGGACGCTTTTCTCGAGGCGTCCCGCTCATTGATCACGCCGACGGTGTATAACGCGCTCCGTTACGCTCAGCCTCCTGAGGGCATTCGCCACTATCGCTTCCCGGTCAGCACCTGGAAGCATTTCGAACGGCTACCTCGGCTGCCCCGCGGCGTGCTGCCGGTCGCCGATGCTCTCTGCCGCTTTAACCCGATCTACGCTCAGGGCATGTCGTCCGCCGCCAAGCAGGCCCGTCTGCTTGAGGATGTGCTGCAGCGGGCGGCTGATGAGCCGGATCCGATCGCGACGTTACAATCGGGCTTCATGTCAGAGGTCGCCTCGGTGCTCGAGACGCCCTGGACCATGTCGACTGGCGCCGACCTCGCTTTCCCGCAGACGCGCGGGGAAAGGCCCGACAATTTCGCTGAAGCGCAAGAGTTCGAGGCCGCCCTTTTCCGCGCCGCCGTGGCCGATCCGGTCGTCCATCGCGCGATGCTGGAGGTCGCCCAGCTGCTGGAGCCTCAACAGCGGCTACGGGAACCGGACATCATGCGACGGATCGAGGCGGTTTCCGTTTTGCAGGCCGCCGCCTGAGCGCCGGCAAAACGCAATCTGCCCGACCGGCTCAAGTATTGGTCTCCCACTCTGAAGTTATGGCACTCCCCGGCCAACAGGAACATCACGATGGGAATGACACATCCCGGTGTCGCCACCATTGGCGGCGACGCCGAAGTCGACCATGCCATCGCCACTCTGGTTCTGGCCTTTGTCACCGACCCTGTAGCGCGCTGGATGTATGACGACCCGCATCAATATCTGCTGCACATACCGCGACTTTTCCGAGCCCTCGGAAAAAACTCGTTTGAAGGAGGCGCAGCGCAGCGCACCAATGACGGTCTCGGGGTTGCGCTCTGGCTCTCACCCGGGGTTCACGGCGATGATGGGCCGCTCGAGGCGGTGATCGCAGGAAGCATCGCTGAGGAAAAGCAGGCCGAAGTCGCCGCCCTCTACGAGCAGACGGAACACTATCGGCCAACCGAGTCCCATTGGTACCTGTCATTAATCGGCGTCGAAGCTTTGCATCGGAACAAGGGCTGCGGCGCGGCACTATTGAAACACCGCCTTCGGCAATGCGATCAGGAACACCTCCCGGCATACCTCTGGTCCTCAAACCCGCTTAATACCTCCCTTTACCAGAGGCATGGCTTTGAGATCGCCGGCACGATTCGAGTGGGTTCGTCGCCTTCGATCTATCCCATGTTGCGCAGTGCGCGCTGAAGAATCCCGCGCACGCGAGTTACCAGCCAACCCGATTAGCTGAAAGGATCACTGCAATGGTAACCAGAGCCGCGTTTTTGACGACGCGATTTGGCGGATACCTCCATCGCGAGGTACCCGAGGAAGACACCGAACTCTCCCATGTCGGCCCCGACACACCATGCGGCGAGTATTTGCGCCGCTTTTGGCAGCCGATCTGCTTCTCCGATGAACTGAAGGACCTCCCCCATCGGGTCAAGATCCTCGGCGAGGAACTGGTGGTGTTTCGCGACCTGAGCGGCACCGTCGGCCTCTTGGAGCTGCATTGTCCGCATCGCGGCGCGTCGCTGGAATTCGGGCTGATCGACGCCAGCGGCATAAGATGCTGCTATCATGGCTGGCTGTTCGCGGCGGACGGGACGATCCTCGAGACGCCGGGCGAGCCGGCTCACAGCACCTTAAAAGACCGTCTCTGTCATGGGGCCTATCCGACCCGTGAGTACGGCGGCATCGTCTTTGCCTATATGGGTCCGCCCGACCGGCAGCCGGCTTTTCCAGTGTACGACAGCTTCCTGCGGCCGGGTTATCGGCTCATGCCGGGCCCGAAATATTTCTATCCATGCAACTGGCTGCAGACCATGGAGAACGCGATGGATCCCGCCCATACGGCGTTTCTCCACACCATCGTCAGCGGCTCCCAATTCACCGAGGAGTTTGGCGTATTGCCGGAACTGGAGTTCGTCGAGACGCCAGTAGGCATGATCTACATTGGGACGCGGCGGGTGGGACAGAATGTCTGGGCGCGGATGGTCGAAGCCGTTCTGCCGAACCTGCAGCAGATTGCCCCGATCTGGGAGACCGGCCACCAGGAGCATGGGTTCAGTGGTCCGATGGTGAGCCGATGGGTCGTGCCGCAGGACGACACCAATACAATGTTCATCGAACTCCGCCATGTCAGCGAGACCGAGGGTGTCACGCCCGCGTGGTGGGCCGATCGCACGATCATGGTCCCGGGCCAGTTAGCCGCCGAATCCTATGAGGCCGGCCAGCGACAACCCGGCGACTACGAGGCGCAGGTCTCGCAGCGCCCGATCGCGATCCACGGATTGGAGCATATCGGCGCAACCGATCGCGGGGTCATGATGTTCCGCAACCTGACGAGGCGCGGCATCCGGGCCGTGCAAGCAGGTCGTGACCCAGTCGGCTTGTGCTGCGACGCCGACACGGTCATCCCGACCTATTGCAACGACACGGTTACGCGCGTGGCGCCCGATGGCGATCCAGCAATCGACCGCCAGCACATGCGTGAAACCGGCAGGCGCCTGGCGGATAGCTATCTCAAAGCTCCGCCATTGCTGACGAGTGCCAGACGGCCCCAAGAGCTGCCGGCGCCGACGGCTCGATAGGCCGGCTAAATCTGAACCTCGCAATCTGTGTTTCAACCCTCGGCGGTAGGAAAATCCGATGAACTGCACGACACGCAATGTGCTTACACCCGATCAGCAGACGCTACTGGCAGCCTGGCAACAGCATACTCACGCCGAGTTCGTGCTCAAGGACGCCGATGCGACGCTCGCGACAATGACCGAAAACCCCTATCTATTGATGATGGCAACCGGGACCGCATGCGTCGGCAGAGCCGCGGTGCGCGAGTATTACGCGGACCATTTTCTGTCGGCGATCCCACCCGATCTCGAGCTTGCGTCGTTATCGCAAACGATCGGCAGTGATCGCCTCGTTGAGGAGATGGTCGTGCGATTTACCCACACGATCGAGATGGACTGGCTCCTTCCCACGCTGCGCCCCAGCGGGCGGAGAGCGGAGTTTATTATCGCCGCTGTCATCGGCTTTGAAGACAGCAAAGTGGCGCACGAGCATATCTATTGGGACCAAGCCACATTACTGTCCCAGATGGGCGTACTCAATCACCCGCTCGCCGCAGCCGGCACCGGCAGCGTGAGGCAACTTTCGAGACTGCGCTGATTGATAGAAGTCGACCAGCCGCTAAAGCCCTCATCACCGGTTGAGTGAGTAGGAAATCATGCGTCGTATCGAGCTGGCGCCGACCAAGACCGCCACCTGAAAGACCCTCGCGGCCCGGTTCGATTTGGAATTTCAACTCCAAGGAGTGACTACCATGACCCACAAAGGCTTTTCACACATCGGTCTCTCGACCCTCGACCTCGACAAGACCCGCGCGTTTTACGAGGGTGTGCTGGGTTTCAAGCCGGTGGTCGCCCACACGATAACGATCGAAGATGGCGGCCACCTGCGGCACATGTTTTTCGATGTCGGTGACGGTCAGCTCATTGGCTTTCTGGAACCGAACGGAGTTTCCGATATACCCGCAAAATACGATGCCGGGATCAACCGCGGGCTCGGCGTTCCCGCCGGCTTCTATCATTTTGCTTTCGAGGCCGGGTCGACGGCTGAGCTGGCGCAGAAGCGCGACGAACTGCGCGGCAAGGGTGTCGAGACCACCGAGATCGTCGATTACGGCTCGGCCCAATCGATCTACTTCAAAGATCCCAACAGCATCTCGCTCGAATATTCCTGCCTGGTCGGCAATCGGCCCGAGACCGGTGCACTGATGCACAGTGAATTCACATTGCCGCGCGGCGCGCTGGAACTCACCGACACGCTCACCAAAGCGCTATCGACTGGCGGCAAAGCCAAAATGGAGATTTGACGATGACCAGGATCGCGCATTGCTGCTGCGGTTCGCTACGCGCGGAGACGACCGGCGAGCCGGTGTTTGTGGGGGCGTGCCATTGCACGGAGTGCCAACGGCGTACTGGTGCGCCCTTTGGCGTCGGCACCATTTTCCCGAAAGAGCAGGTGCGCACCGAGGGGCTGAGCAAGGTCTACGTGCGCGGTAGCGACGCGGGGCGAAAGATCGAAATTCATTTCTGCCCTGACTGCGGCTCCTCGGTGTTCTGGTACGCGGAATTGTACGCGGACATGGTCGGCATCGCCTTTGGCGCGTTCGCCGATCCGTCGATGCCCCGGCCGACGCTATCTGTGTGGGAGACGACGCGGCATCCCTGGGTGAGCTTCGATCATCAACTCGATCGGTTTACGGTCCAGCCGAAAATCGACGACCTCGACCTGGAGCAGCAAAGCCACGGAGCTGCGAACGTTGGCAACCATCTAATTGCCAATGGCTGGTAAGTCGCCCCGCGACAGTGGCGGCAGAATCCGCTTGGAGGTAAGGAGCCACCGATGTCCCACTCGATCAGCACAGCTGTCCCAGAGCCTTCTGCCCCCGGCCGCGGCCATGCCTTCGGGGCGACCGCAGGCCAATGGCCTGAGCAGAAAACGATGTGGCCGGTCCGTCGTTTTGTCGACCTTTCCCGGTATCGAACACCCGCTGGTGCTAGCGCCGATGGCCGATCCCGAAACGGTCGAGAGACTGCCGCTTTCTGGCTCCTTACCTGGGAGATAGCTTGATGACAACCCTTGTCGAAAAGAAATGGGCGGCGACCGGCAACGTCGAGACGCCTGACGAAGCCGCATTGGATCAGGTGCTTTCGCGTGTCACCGCGCTTGCACCGGTGGTCGCGCGGTACGCTCGCGACATTGAGCAAGGTCGGCAACTGCCAGCCGGGCTCGTGTCTGCTCTTAAGTCGGCACGGATTTACAGCATGCTCGTACCCCGGCATTATGGCGGCCTTGAACTTGACGCGCCGAGCACCCTTCAGGTGGTCGCGGCCCTCGCTGGGCTCGATGGGTCGGTGGGCTGGAATGCCATGATTGGTCACATCGGAGCCCTGATGCCGTTTCTGGCGAGCCCGGACTTGTGCGAGGAAATCTACCGGGACGGAAAGGATCACATCATTGCCGGTTCTGGTCAGCCGGCCGGCACGGCCGAGCGCGTTCCCGGCGGATGGCGGGTTACCGGCACATGGCCGTTTGCCAGCGGATGCCAGAACGCCGAGTGGATCGGGGGCACTTGCGTGATGATGCAGGACGGTTCTCCCATCGACGCCTCGGACGGACCCGGCCCGATGACACGCACCTTTCTCATGCCGGCCGAACACTGGGAGATCCGGGACACCTGGCACACGTTCGGCCTTAAGGGCACTGGCAGCCACCACGTCGCGTTGACGGACGTGCTTGTTCCCGACGAGAACTTTTTCGAGTTTCCTTTTGGAGCCTCGTTCGCGCCCGATCCCATCTTCGGCAAGTTCCCTGAGGTCGTCGTGCTGTCGCATGGCGCCGTCGCCGTGGGGATCGCCGAGGGTGCCATCATGGACCTGGTCGAACTGGCGGGGGCCGGTGTCAAACAACTTTTCATGACCACCCCGCTGGTGGAGACCGAGCGCTTCAAGGAGGGCCTGGCACGGCTTGACGCCGACCTCATGGCGGCGCGCGCACTGCTTGAGGCGCAGATCACCCGCGTTTGGCGCAACCCCGAGCGGCCGGCGGCGAAGGGCCTAGCCCGCGTGGCGGAACAGCTGCAAGCGGCGATCTGGATCACCTCGGCCTGCGTCCGCGTCGCCGAAGGCTGCTTTGAACTCGCCGGAAGCAGGGCCGTGTACGAAAGCTCATCGCTGCAGCGACGGGTGCGGGATCTTCGCGTCGCGGCCCAACATGTGGCGGTCCATCCGCGCAACTACGTGACGGCGGGGGCCGCCGTGCTCGCGCGCCTGTCATGAGCACGCATTCCGGCAAAGTCGCCGTCGAAACGATCTGTCGTTGGCTGCCGGGGTTCGTATCCCCTCCCGCGCACTGACGGTGGCGTCATCAAAGATTGAAATGAGAGGAGTAACCACCATGACACACAGAGGATTTTCGCATATCGGCCTCTCGACCCTCGACCTCGACAAGACCCGCGCGTTTTACGAGGGCGTGCTGAGTTTTAAGCCGGTTGTCGCTGACACGATAACGATTAAAGAAGGCGGTCGCCTGCGGCACATGTTTTTCGATGTCGGTGACGGTCAGCTTATTGCCTTTCTG
>Ga0310910_10000476_pt1 | contig 20059 bp, 17 predicted proteins | sample GREbulkMGHF172_FD_203448 | JGI IMG/M metagenome (GOLD analysis project Ga0310910, IMG submission 203448) | Lab enrichment of tropical soil microbial communities from Luquillo Experimental Forest, Puerto Rico - GRE.bulkMG.HF172 | ecosystem: Environmental > Terrestrial > Soil > Tropical forest >... | reverse complement strand
GTTCATCGATCACTTCCCGCGTGAGGATGCCGACATCGAATAGCGTACCTGCTTCGATTGTGCGCTTGAGCGCATTCGCCGGATCGTAGTCAATCGCAAGATCAAATCCGCTTGCGCGTTCAAATACGGGGGCGAACTCGGTGAGGACCTCCTGTACGGCGTGAGTGCTCAGAACCTTGATCTCTGCCATCTGCCCGGGCCGCAGAATTAGGACGCTATATACCCTTCCAGCTCCTTTGCGCATATAACACCGAGGATGTCCATTTTCGGTGGCAACGCGACACAGGGCTATAGCCCGCAAATGTCAGCTATTGGCCCTTAGCGGACATTGACTTTTTGCAAAGCACATGTCGGCTTTCGGGGGTAAAGATACAGTTTGCGAATAGCGGACAAGAAAACGGTGGTGTTATGGCTCGCCGGTCGCGCACACCGCGACCTCGTGCTGGCCGACGTCAGCGACTCGAGACCGTGCCTGCCGGCGTTCACCGCACTGCGTTCTGCAAACAGCTTGGCATGGTGCGACTGGAGGGCCGCTCTCGGCCTTCGGCCTCGGGCATACCTGTATGGATGATCGATGATGCGAGCTACGATTTTTTTGGACGGAATAATTTATATTTCGTTAGTCCGAACTTGCGCTCGCTGGGCCTGGCCGTCGATGGGACACCGCAGCAAGAAAGCCTAATCATTCTGTGGAATGGTTGGCGCTCCCACTTTTCTCTAACGCGTTGTTTTTCTTGGATCGGGGGGAGCCCTCTCGGGACCGCCAGACCAAAAATGTCGCTCTCACTAGTGACCTGTAGCGAGCTTTTTCCTCCCGGATGATTTGCCGGCCCTGATGAGCCGCATTGAGGCGGCTTTGGCAGCATCGATGTATGTTCGGCTGCCGTGAATAAGCGTGAGGGCCATCGATCCTTCCATCAAAAGCATGATTTCGCGAGCACGCTCGGCGGGAAAGGCGACGCTCGCCTTTGCAAGCCGCTCCGCAAGCCAGGCTTCTGTTGTCGCCTTGTGACGGCGCGCAATGCTGCGGGCCGGGTGGCCGGGAAGATGCGCGAGCTCGACAACCAGTTTGGTAAAACCCGATCCGGGCCAACGCGGAGTTGCCGCAACCCACCTTGCGAGTTGATCAAAGAAGGATTCGACCATTCCGTCAGGATCGGTGGGCATCTGCTCGCCGATGTGGCTCAGCCGCTTATGCGCGAGATCATTGTGATGAACGAGGACGGCCGCTAGCAGGTCGTCTTTGCTCTGGTAGTAAGAATAGATCGTTCTTTTCGTGAGTTTCGCACGCTCGGCAATGCTGTCGATGCTGGTGCGGGTGAAGCCAGACCGCCAGAAGCATGCGTATGCCGCATCGACAATGCGCTGTCGCGTTTGCTCCGTTTTCATGCGCATTTGCACCTCTGACCAAAAGTATACTGAGTAGTGAATTTACATCATTGTGCGATCCTGAAATGGTTTTCCTCGAGAATTTTGCGTGCCAAGCCAATCAACCGTCTGCGAACAGTGGACGCGGACTATGCCATTTCAAGCGCTTACGATCAGAAGCATCAAGGCGACCCCGGTTGTCCTGAAACTGAAGCGACCCGTGGTCGCGCGCATCGCGACCATTACCGACTGGCCCATCATCTTGATCGATCTCCACACGGAAGAGGGCACTGTCGGGCGCAGCTATCTTGAACCCTACACAACCAAGACCATGAAGTACCTCATCCCGGCGCTTCATGATCTTGGCGAAATGTTCAAAGGCCGAAAGCTCGTGCCCCTTGAACTTTACGACCTCGCGCGCAAGTCACTTCATTTTGTCGGCTATCAGGGCCAATCGACGATCGCCGTTTCTGGCCTCGACATGGCGGCGTGGGATGCGCTCGGCAAAGCGGCCGGTCTGCCTCTGTGCGTCCTTCTCGGCGGGTCAGTCGGTCCTGTCAGGGCCTACAACAGCAACGGGTTGTGGCTGCAGGAACCGCGCATAGTCGCGGAGCAGGCAATCGAACTGCGTGACGAGGGCGGCTTTACCGGCCTGAAGTTGCGGTTGGGCCGCGACAAACTACGTGACGACATCGAAACCGTATCGGCGGTGCGGAAATCGGTCGGTGACGACATGCACCTGATGGTTGATTTCAACCAGGGTCTGGATCTGGACGAGGCCCTGCAACGTTGTCATGCAATCGACGACCTGGGCCTGGATTGGATCGAGGAGCCGATCGTCTATGACAACCTCGATGGCTATGTGCAGCTTGCAGCGGAGTTGAAGACGCCCATTCAGATCGGCGAGAATTTCTATGGCCCGCGCGACCTGCACAAAGTACTTCAAAGCAAGGCCTGCGACTTTGTGATGCCTGATTTCATGCGCATCGGCGGTGTAACGGGTTGGCTAAAATCTGCCGCCATCGCCAGCGCGGCGGGTATACCGATGTCGACGCACCTGTACCCGGAGGTTGCTGCTCATGTCATGCGAGTCACGGAAACGGCGCATTGGCTCGAATGGCAGGATTGGGCCGATCCGGTGTTGCAAAAACCGTACGCGATCAAAGACAGTTTTCTGCACGTGCCCGACGTGCCGGGAATCGGTCTCGAATGGAACGAAGAGGTGGTGGCGGCCAATCGCGTGCACATATAAACGCTCTTCAAGTGCAAAGCGCGACGATCACATCGAAAAGGGCGCGCGTGCCAGTGGTGCCCCACAGAGCAAAGGCCGCCATGCTGAGTACCAGGGCAGCAATGCCAGTCGACCACAGCAGCAAATAAGGAGTGCGGGCAGGCGACGGTTCGGTCATGGAATTCACCCGATTCATCCGCCTGTACCAACTATGCAGGCGCTGCCGAAATCTTGAGGCGCGGTACCGGCTGTTCGCGAATGCACCAGTGGATCACAGCCGCAAATATGCCGAGGCCGACTGAGATCCACCACATTAGATCATAGTTGCCCTGGATGTCGTATAGCCGGCCGGCGCCCCAGCCGCCGAGGAAGCTTCCCAACTGGTGGCTGAAAAACACAATCCCCCACAGCATCGACATGTGCCTCGGCCCGAACATGTAACCGACGAGGCCGCTGGTCAGCGGAACGGTACCAAGCCAAAGGAACCCGAGCGAGGCGGCGAACAAAAGTACCGACACCCATGACAGGGGCAGAGCCAGGAACATCACAAATGCCAGCGCCCGCAAGGCGTAGAGCAACGCCAGCATGTCTTTCTTCTGATGCTTGCTCCCGAGCCAGCCCCAGATCAAAGAGCCGATGATGTTGAACAGGCCGACCAGGCCGATCGCCCAGCCTCCGAGCTCGAGAGGCGAGATCGGTGTACCAAAGAACGACATGCCGACCGCTTTGTCGGAAATGTAGGAGGGAAGGTGCAATCCAATGAACGACACATGGAAGCCGCACACGAAGAAGCCGACGGTCAGCAACCAGAAGCCGTATGTCTGAAATGCTTCCTGCAGCGCATCTTTTGCGTCTTGTGTGCCCGCTGCACCGGATTTCGAGGTTGGCGCACGATGTTCCCGCAACCCTATCGCCAGCGGTACCATCACCATCGACATCACGCCAAGGATAAGCATCGTCGTATGCCAGTTATCGAGCCGGTACTGCAGCAACGACGCGAATGGCACGATAGCGAATTGACCAAATGACCCGCCCGCCGTCGCGACGCCAAGCGCGATCGAGCGTTTCTCGGCTGGAGTCTGTCGGGTGATGGAGCCGAAGATCGGTCCGAATCCCGCGGCCGACATGCCGACGCCACACAGTGCATTTCCGACCGTCAGCATCACGCTTTCGGTCGCAAACGCGATCATGAACATGCCGACGACATAGAGGGCGCCTCCGGAGGCGACCGTTTTTGCCGTACCAAAGCGATCAGAGATATTGCCAGCGAATGGTGACAATCCACCCATCAGGAGCAGCGCCAACGCGTTGGCAAAGGACCATACCTCGCGCCCAACGCCGAGGTCGGCAGCAATTGGCTTCTGGAAAATGCCGAAACTCTGGCGCGCGCCAATGCCAATCGTGAGGATCAAGGCTCCGCAAATGACTGCGATCCAGAAGCTGCGTTCGTGCGGCTTGGCCGCCACCTCGGATGAGGGCGAGGACATGGAACCTCCGAAGTCTATAGATACGGGTATATGCACCTTTTCCTTGACATTAATAAGCGCATACGCACCTATTGCCAAGAGCAACTGCAACGAGCGGGCCTCGGTTTCAGAATGCGAGCTATGCAGAAAACACCGTCCCAGACCTTCGACAGTACCGCATGCAATTGCCTAGCGCTGCGCCAGGCCGCGCGCCACGTCACCCAAATCTATGACAGCTATCTGTCTTCGGAGGGCCTGCGCACCACGCAGTACTCGATCCTCGCAAAATTGAACCGGCTTGGGCCGCTTTCGATCAATGAACTTGCCAAGTTGATGGTTATGGACCGAACCACGCTGGGGCGCGGCATCCGCCCACTGGAGCGCGACCGGTTGCTAACGATTGGAGCGGGGGAAGACGGTCGCACACGCAGCCTGCGACTGACCGCCAAAGGCGAAGCGCGGCTGAAAGCTGCCGCGCCGAAATGGCGCGAAGCCCAGAAGGAGTTTGAGACGAGGTTTGGCGCCCGGGATGCCGCGGAGCTGCGGGACGTCCTGCAGCGTGTAGTTTCCGTAAACTGAGCCCGTTCTCATCAACGAACCAATTGTCGCCCTCCAACCCGGAAACGCGGACCTATTTGAAATAGAGTCGTTCCAATTTATACTTTGACTCAGGGACTTCATCGCGAACCGGGAAGGATGAAGTATGCAGGTTGTGTACGAGCCATGGCTCGTCCTGCTTTCCATCGTGATGGCAATCCAAGGCGCCTATGTCGGGTTCACCCTGGCAGTCCAACTTGGCGATGCCGTCGGGGTTCGCCGGCGTGTGCTGCTTGCCGGAGCGGCTTTTTCTCTGGCGGTTGCCATCTGGACAATGCACTTCGTCGGCATGTTGGCCGCTCGGATATCGTTTCCGATTGACTATCTGGTGTTCCCGACGCTGCTCTCACTGCTGGTTTGTGTGCTTGTCGTCGGTGTCGCTGTGTTTGCGATCAGCAGCGGCCCCTTTTCCTTTCCGCGCCTCTTTCTGTCCGCGTGCCTGATGGGCGGCGGTATCTTTAGCATGCATTACATCGGCATGACCGCGCTGCATGCGAGCGCGCATATGGAACACGCGCCGCTTTTTGTCATGGCGAGCCTGGTCATCGCCATTGTCGCATCCGGTTTGGCGCTTTGGCTTGCGACGGGAGAAGTCCGTCAACCTCCATTGATATTGTCATCGGTTGCCTTCGGTATCGCCGTTTCGGGAATGCACTACACGGCGATGGCGGGCATGAAGCTTTTTCCGCTGCCGGCGACATCGAGTGCTCCGGCGCTTTCGACTGACCTCTTGGCAATCGTGGTTGCAGTGGTTGCCTTCTGTGTGTCGGGCCTATTTCTATTGGTCGTCGTGCCGGATCACACGCGGGTAGAAACCAGTTCGGTGAAAAGTTCGCCAGCAGCCATGCAAACCATGCAGGTTGCCGGCGCATTGGCTTCCGCCACTGCTCAACCCGCTGCGGATCATGAGGTTCAGTTTGGCCGGGGAACCTACGCGCCACTTGGGGGCGCCGGCGGCCCACCGCCGCGTATCGCCCAACATCTGCCCGTCGAGCGAGACGGCGCGACGCAATTCATCGCCGTCGAAGATGTTGTCGCTGTTCACGCCAACGCTCATTACACATATGTCTTCAACGGCACCCTGAAGCTCTTCTGTCCGCTGGCGATCGGCGAAGTAGAATCGCGGCTCGACAAGAACCGGTTCATTCGCGTCCACCGCAGCCACATCATCAACATCGATCGGGTCGTCGGACATCGCCGGAACGGCGACAGCGAGCTAGTGGAACTGACCGCGACTGACCACTACTCCGTTCCGGTCAGCCGCAGCCGCATCGGCTGGCTGAAATCCCGCATCAGCGCCCGGGCTGGGTAAGGACCGATCACGTCAGCAGTTCTGACGCAATTGGTGTTGCCATTCGTGCATCTCGCTGCCGTTGGTGCGGCACCGGGCCCGCATCATAAATCCGTCATTGCTGACACGGCGCTAATTCGCCACGCTGGGTGCAGTCACGTGGACAGGATGCCCACCTCAGGGACCGGAAGTCGGTCGTAAACCGACCGGTCAAAGGGCTTCCGGGAGGTATACCCATGATACCTGGGTCATTCGCCTATCATCGTCCATCATCGGTCCAGGAAGCAGTCAGCCTGCTCGGCAGTCTCGGCGACGACGCACGCGCAATCGCAGGCGGGCACAGCCTTATTCCGATGATGAAGTTGCGGCTCGCAAGCCCATCGCATCTCGTCGATCTTGGCGGAGTTGCTGACCTTAAAGGTATCCGCGAGGACGGCAAGGACATCGTCATCGGCGCGATGACAACTCAGCACGAGGTCATCGGCTCGGATCTACTAAGCAAGAAGATTCCGATACTGGAAGAAACCGCAAACCTGATTGCCGATCCGCAAGTGCGTTACGTCGGCACGATCGGTGGCAACGTCGCCAATGGCGATCCCGGCAACGATATGCCGGCGGTGATGATGTGTTTGAACGCGACCTATCATGCGGTCGGAAAATCGGGCGAGCGCCGCATTGCGGCGCGTGAGTTCTACCAAGGCGCCTATTTCACGGCGCTGGAGCCGGGCGAGATCGTAACGGCGATTCGTATTCCGACGCCGGCGGCCGGTCACGGTTACGCCTATGAGAAGCTCAAACGCAAAGTTGGTGATTATGCGACAGCCGCCGCCGCGGTCGTGCTTTCCGCAAGCGCAGGCAAGGTGGCCGGTTGTTCGATTGGCCTGACCAATGTGGCAGAGACGCCGTTATGGGCCGAAGAAGCAACCAGGATTCTGACCGGCTCGGCGCTTGACGCTGCGACAATAAAGAAAGCGGTGGCGGCCGCTGAAGCTATTACCTCGCCGGCAAGTGATGGCCGCGGACCCGCCGCCTATCGCACCAAGATGGCAGGCGTGATGCTGACGCGAGCCCTTGCTCGCGCCAAAGCGCGCGCCGGTCTGTGAGTTACGGGGAGAGAACCATGGCGAAATCCCAGGTTTCCATGACCGTGAATGGCAAGAAGGTAGAGGAACTGGTCGAGCCGCGCACGCTGCTTATCCACTTCCTGCGCGAACAGCTCCAGCTCACCGGACCGCATATCGGCTGCGACACCAGCCACTGCGGTGCGTGCACGGTCGACCTCGACGACAAATCGGTGAAGTCGTGCACGATGTTCGCGGTGCAGGCGAACGGTGCGGATATCCGCACGATCGAGGGCATGGCCGCGGCGGACGGAACGTTGCACGCACTGCAGGAAGGTTTTCGTGAGATGCATGGGTTGCAGTGCGGGTTCTGCACTCCAGGCATGATCGTGCGAGCCTATCGGTTGCTGCAGGAGAACAAAAATCCGACCGAAGACGAAATCCGCTTCGGCATCTCGGGCAACCTGTGTCGCTGCACGGGCTATCAGAACATCGTCAAAGCCATTCAATACGCTGCTGCCAAGATCAGCGGCATGCCGTTCCAGGAGGCTGCAGAATGAACGAGATGACCCCTACCTCCGCCGAACGCGCTGAAAAGCTCCAAGGCATGGGCTGCAAACGCAAGCGCGTTGAGGACATTCGCTTTGTTCAAGGCAAGGGCAACTACGTCGATGACATCAAGTTGCCAGGCATGTTGTACGGCGATTTCACCCGTTCGCCACATGCGCACGCACGCGTCAAAAAGATCGACACGACCAAGGCGGCCGCAGTGCCCGGCGTCGTGGCGGTGATCACCGCGGAAACCCTCAAGACCGTCAATCTCGCGTGGATGCCCACGCTTGCCGGCGATGTGCAGATGGTGCTTGCCGACGGCAAAGTGCTCTTCCAGAACCAGGAAGTGGCCTTCGTCATCGCCGAAGACCGCTACACCGCGGCGGACGCCGCCGAGTTGGTCGAAGTCGAATACGAAGCGTTGCCGTGCAACGTGGATCCGCTCAAGGCCATGTCGGCCACTGCGCCTGTGATCCGCGAAGACATTAAGGACAAGAAGGAAGGCGCGCACGGCCCGCGCAAGCACGCCAACCACGTCTTCAATTGGCAGGCGGGCGACAAGGCCAAAGCTGACGCTGCCTTTGCCAAGGCAGACGTGACGATCAAGGCGATGATCGTCTATCCGCGCGTACATCCTTGTCCGCTCGAGACCTGCCAATGCGTGGCGTCGTTCGACAAGATCAAGGGCGAGCTCACATTGTGGGGCACGTTTCAGGCGCCGCACGTCATCAGAACCGTCGGCTCGCTGATCTCGAAGATCCCCGAGCACAAGATCCACGTCATCGCTCCCGATATTGGCGGCGGTTTCGGCAACAAGGTTGGTGCCTATCCGGGTTACATCTGCGCAATCGTTGCGTCGATCGTGACCGGCCGTCCGGTCAAATGGGTCGAAGATCGCATCGAGAATCTTTCGACGACTGCCTTCGCTCGCGACTTTTATATGGAAACGGAAATCGCAGCCACGAAAGACGGCAAGGTGACCGGTCTGCGCTGCTACACGGTCGCCGATCACGGGGCGTTCGATGCGTGCGCGAACGCCACCAAGTGGCCGGCCGGTCTGTTCAGTATCATCAGCGGTTCATACGACTTCCCGGCCGCGCATGTATCTGTCGATGGCGTCTACACGAACAAGGCGCCGGGTGGCGTTGCCTATCGCTGCTCGTTCCGCGTCACCGAAGCGGCTTACGCGATCGAGCGCGCCATGGACATCATGGCGCAGAAACTCAAGATGGACCCGGCGGAATTCCGGATGAAGAATCTCATCCGGCGTGAACAGTTCCCGTACACCTCGGCGTTCGGATGGGTCTACGATTCCGGCGACTATCAGACCGCACTCAAGAAGGCGATGGAGACAGTCGGATACAAGCAACTCCGCGATGAGCAGAAGAAACGCCAGGAAGCCTTCAAGCGCGGCGAAACGCGGGAGTTGATGGGCATCGGCGTTGCATTCTTCACCGAGATCGTTGGCGCCGGACCTTCGCGCAATTGCGACATCCTCGGCATCGCCATGTTCGACTCGGCGGAGATTCGCATCCACCCCACCGGCAGCGGCATCTGTCGTCTCGGGACGAAGTCGCAGGGACAGGGTCACGAGACGACCTATGCCCAGATCATCGCAACCGAGCTCGGAATAGCCGCCGATAACATCACGGTCGAAGAGGGCAACACCGATACGGCGCCTTATGGTCTCGGCACTTATGGGTCGCGATCAACGCCGGTGTCGGGTGCGGCGACCGCGATGGCGTGCCGCAAGATCAAGGCAAAGGCGCAGATGATCGCCGCTTACATGCTGGAAGTGCACGACGATGACCTTGAATGGGATGTCGATCGCTTCCGCGTGAAGGGCAATCCGGAGCGTTTCAAGACGATGACAGAGCTTGCCTGGGCGGCATATCACGAAGTGCCGCCAGGCATGGAGCCGGGCCTGGAGGCGATCAACTACTACGATCCGCCGAACTTCACTTATCCCTTCGGCGCCTACATCTGTGTGATGGATGTGGATGTCGATACAGGGTCGAGCAAAGTGCGCCGCTTCTATGCGCTTGACGATTGCGGCACGCGCATCAATCCGATGATCATCGAGGGACAGATCCACGGCGGACTGACCGAAGCCTTCGGCATCGCCATGGGCCAGGAAATCCACTACGACGAGGATGGCAACGTGACCACCGCGTCGTTGATGGACTATTTTCTCCCGACCGCCGTCGAGACCCCGAAGTGGGAGACCGACTGGACCACGACGCCATCCCCGCACCATCCGATTGGTGCCAAAGGGGTTGGAGAGAGCCCGAATGTGGGCGGCGTGCCGTGTTTCTCGAACGCGGTGAACGATGCCTTTGCATTCCTCGGTTCGACGAATATCGCGATGCCACACGACAACTGGCGCACGTGGACGGCAGCTGACAAACTCGGTCTGCATCGGTGAGCGCGCTGCGAAACGGAGCAAAATGCGGCGCTGGAGCGATTCTGGCGCCGCGTGCCTATATTATGAGACATGACCTTAAATCGTGACGATATCTCGAACCGGCTGGCCGCCGTCGGCTACATTGCCGATTACGACGTGTCGACCGCGCTGTGGCTGATGGACTTTCTGAAACGTCCGTTGCTGCTCGAAGGCGAAGCCGGCGTCGGCAAGACTGAAGTTGCAAAGGCTCTTGCTGCGGTCCACGGCGCTGAACTAATCAGGCTGCAGTGTTACGAAGGCCTTGATCAGAATGCAGCGCTGTACGAGTGGAACTATCAACGTCAGCTCCTCGCCATCAAGACGCGAGAAGGTGCCGGCGCCAACGCCGACGCCATTGAAGAGCATATTTTTTCTGAACGTTATTTGCTCGAGCGGCCATTGCTCGCCGCGATTCGTCGCGAGAAGCCGCCGGTGCTTCTCGTCGATGAAGTGGACCGCGCGGATGAAGAATTCGAAGCCTTCCTGCTCGAGCTTCTGTCCGATTTTCAGGTCAGTATTCCGGAGCTGGGAACCATCAAGGCGACGTCGATCCCGCGCGTTGTGCTGACGTCAAATGGGACACGCGAGCTGTCGGACGCGCTGCGCCGGCGTTGCCTCTATCACTATGTGGATTTCCCGAACGTCGATCGCGAGGCAAGGATCATCGTCACACGCACGCCGGGCATTGATACGACTCTCGCCCTGCAGATTGCGCGTATTGTCGCGAGCGTGCGCAAGGAAGACCTGCGCAAAGTTCCCGGCGTTGCCGAAACCCTGGATTGGGCAGCAACGCTGGCGGGTCTCGACCTGCACGACCTGCGGCAGGAGCCGGAAGTTGTACACGAGACCATGATGTGTTTGCTCAAGACGCGCGAGGATCGCAGTCGTCTGACGCGCGAGGTGACCGAACGGCTGCTCGGCAAGGTGGCCTGAATGATTGCCGGCACGCGACAGTCCGCGACCGCAACGAATCCGGATCCGGGCGGATGGTTTGGCGCGCGCCGCCGGCTGGCCGGCTTCGCTCGAACGTTGCGCGACAACGGCTTCAAGGTCGGCCTTTCTGAAACCGGAGACGCGCTCACGATCCTTACAGGACCCATGGCGGCGCGGCCCTCTACACTGAAGCCTGCATTTCGCGCACTGTTCTGTGCAACGCACTCGGACTGGGAGCGTTTCGATGAGATTTTCGATGTCTATTGGCTTGGTCGCGACGTTCATCAGGCGCGCGTGCTTGCCGTCTCAGCATTTGAAGGGCGCGCGCCGGGTCGACATCTCAAGGATACGGGGCCTTCGGCAGGAGCACCGGGCCTTTCGGATCATTGCGAACGACGTCATGACGTTGGAGATGACGCAGGCGACGGACGCGGCAGGCGTGAGGGCGCTTCCCGGTTCGAGAACCTTGCGAGCACCGACCTGCGCCATCTCGTGGACGCAGCCGATATCGCGCAGGTCCATGCGCTCGCGGCACGGCTGTCGCGGGTGATGCGGGCGCGGTTGGTGCGTCGCGAACGCGTCCGCCGTCGCGGACGGCGCCTCGATCTGCGCCGTACCATTCACCGAAATATCTCGCATGGCGGCACTTTGCTGGATCTCGCCTGGCGCCGGCGCAAGATCAAACCTTTACGGCTGGTTTTCCTTCTCGATGCATCGGGCTCTATGAGCCTTTATACAGCGTTTTTCGTCCGTTTCTTGCATGGCGTGGTCGATGCATTCCATGAGTCGGAAGCTTTTGTTTTCCATACCAGGCTGGCCCACGTGTCGGCGTCACTTCGCGATCGCGACGTCACGCGCGCGGTCGACAAGCTGGCGCTGATGGCGCATGGCATCGGTGGGGGTACCAAAATCGGCGAGAGCCTCGCGACCTTTAATCGATGGCATGCGCGCCGCGTGATCAATTCGCGCACCGCGGTGATGATCGTTTCCGACGGCTACGACACCGGCGCACCCGAACAACTGGGCGAGGAAATGCGTCGCCTGCGCCGGCGTTGCAGGCGCATCATCTGGCTCAATCCGCTGATCGGCTGGCGCGATTACAGCCCACAGGCACGCGGCATGCAGGCGGCGCTGCCTTACGTCGATCTGTTCGCTCCGGCGCATAGCCTCGAAAGTCTTGCCGCGCTCGAACCTTACCTTGCGAGAATGTGATGGAGCGCTCAGCCGACATCCTGCGCATCATCTCGGCGCGCAAAGCGGCGGGCGAGCGCTTCGCGCTCGCGACCGTTGTCCGCACGGTGGCAGCGACAGCGGCCAAGGCTGGCGCAAAGGCAGTCATTCTGCCGGATGGCACGATTTCGGAAGGGTGGATCGGTGGTGGCTGTGCACGTGCGGCGGTCCTCAAGGCCGCCAAGGACGCACTCACCGACGGAAAGTCGCGTCTTGTTTGCGTGCAGCCGCCGGATTTGCTCGATGAGCAAGGCCATGCGTCCGGCGAAGAGCAGGGTGGGGTGCGCTTTGCCAAGAACATGTGCCCGAACGAAGGCACGATGGATATTTTCGTGGAGCCCGTCTTGCCGCGATCCCAGATCATCATTTGCGGGTCGAGCCCGGTTGCCATCGCTATCGCGGACTTCGCCAAACGTGCGGGATTTGCCGTCACGGCTTGCGCGCCTACGGATGAGCAGGCCGCCTTCGGCGACATCGACCGGCGCATTGAAGGTTATGCGCTTCCGGTCGACGAGCCTGGGGCTCGCTACATCGTTATCTCGACACAAGGCCGCGGCGACGAAGCCGCCTTGCTTGCGGCCCTCGCGGTTGATGCGGAGTACGTCGCTTTCGTTGGCAGCCGCAAGAAAGCTGAAGCCTTGAAATCATCAATGGTCCGCCGTGGTATTTCCGAAGAACGCCTCGCGAGGCTCAAGGCGCCTGCGGGACTCGATCTTGGCGCGATTACTCCTGAAGAAATTGCCATCTCAATTCTGGCAGAGATTGTTGCTGTGCAGCGCCACAAGAACGATCGCGTTAAGCCAGCCATCACCTGACCCGGTCAAACGCTGCTGTCGACTCAAAAAATGGCGGCAGTCCCTTGCGGACGACCGCGGCCCATAGTCGAATGCGAGGCCATCAGCCAGAGTCGTTTGTCACGTGATGTAATATGAGTGAGGGCGGTCATTTTACCCGGCTGTTCAGTCCGCTGCAGGTCGGGGGCCGCACCCTGAGAAACCGCATCGCGCTGCCCGCTACCCTGACCAATTACGGTTCCAACAATCGCATTACGCCTCGCTGGATCAATTTTTTGGTTGAACGCGCCAAAGGCGGCGCGGGCATGATCATCACCGAAATTCTGGCGGTTGACCCGGCAGCGCTGGCGCAGGGTGCGATCATCACTGCCTTCGACGCGGCTAATGAAGATGGCTTTAAGGCGACTGCCGCGGAAGTCGAGGGCCAAGGTGCATGCCTGGTCGGCCAGCTGTGGCATCCGGGACGGCAGCAGCTTTGGAGTCCGATCTGGTCTCCCAAGGGGATCTCCGATCAGCCGGACGCCTACAGCTGGACGGTCCCGCATGTGATGAGCACCGATGACTTGCGGCAGGTGGCGGACCGATACGTCGAGGTTGCCGGTCGCCTCAAACGCTGTGGATTTGGTGGCGTGGAGCTGCACGGCGCGCACGGCTATCTCATCACGCAAATCCTCTCGCCATGGTCCAACCAACGAACCGACAAATACGGCGTTTCTCTCGAAAATCGCGTTCGTTTTGTACGCGAGGTCGCGGACGCCATCCGGCAAACATGCGGCGGTGATTTTATCATTGGACTCAAGATGCCCGGTGACGAAGGCGTCGCCGGCGGCATCGACCCCGAGGAGGCGGCGCGTATCACAAGCCTGCTCGCACGCGATGGCGTGCTCGATTATTTTGCCTACAGTCAGGGGAACTTCACCCTGAGCCTGGAGACCCATGTGCCGGACATGTATTTCCGGCACGGGCATTTTCTCGACATCCACAAGAAGCTGCGTCCCGCTGCGTCCGGCGCGCCCGTGATGGCAATCGGCCGCATTGCGACGCCCGCCGAGGCTGAGGCGGCAATTGCGGATGGCGCGTGCGATCTCGTTGGCCTGACGCGCGCACTGATTGCCGATGCAGACTGGCCGGCGAAAGCACGCCACGGAAGGACCAGTGAGATACGCCCGTCGAGCTACGATAATTTCTGCTGGGGTGAAATTCACGCCGGTAAACCGCTTGCGGAGATCAACAATCCGCAGCTTGGGCAAAAAGGCGAGTCGGGTTGGCGGACGCCAGTGGCATCGAAAAAAAGGCGCGTCGTCGTCGTCGGTGCGGGCCCCGCAGGTTTGCAGGCGGCCACTGTGGCGGCTCAGGCCGGCCACGATGTGACCCTCTTCAGCCGCTCAACACGCGTTGGAGGGAAGCTGAATTGGGAGATCAGTCTGCCCGGCCGCAGCGAATATCATGGTTTGATCGGTTGGCTGGAGCGGCAGGCACGCAAAGCCGGCGTGAAAATCGAAACCGGCCAGACGGCGAATGTGGATGCCGTACTGGCGATAAAACCCGAAAGAATTATCGTGGCCACTGGCTCTCACCAGCGACGGCCCGACAATTTTACGGGCGAGGGCATCGCGGCGCGCGACTGGAACCCGCAGTCGGCTAAAGAGCGTCTGAAGGGAACTGCGGTCCTCTTCGACATGGATCATAGTGCCGCAACCTACGGCGTCGCGGACGGACTGGCACAACGGTACTCCCGGGTCCTTCTTCTCACTCCACGCACACAGATCGCCAGAAACGTGAACTATTGCAGCGCGATTGGCGTGTACCGGCGACTGTATGAGGCGAAAGTGGAGATCGTCCTGGCCGCGGAACCAATAACGCTCAAAAACGAAGTCCTTGCTTGGCGTAACACCTTTACTGGCCAACCGGGCGAGGTCGATGATGTCGCGCTGTTTGTCTGGTCCACGCCGCGATTGGCCGACGATGCTTTGGCTGCGGCGATTGAGCAGACAGGAATTGAGACGCGTCGGATTGGAGACTGCATGGCGCCACGCAATCTGTTTTGCGCAATCCATGAAGGTGAGGCTGCAGCAATTTCCCTGTGAGCCTAGCGGTCGGTGAAGACGAGCGATGAATGTTTGAGCGAGCCCTGAATGTCTTCTGGATCGTGTCTGGCGCTGCTTCAGCAGCTTATGCGTGGTCGCTTGGCATGGTCGGTCCAGCCGGCCCCGAAAGTGGACTGTTTCCGTTCGTCGCGAGCGTCATTGTGTCGGGTGCAGGGATCATGCTCCTGCTTCGACCCTCCGGCGTGGCGCTGGATTTTCCTCGGGGTGGAGGTTTGTGGCGCGTTCTTGGTGTGATCGCCGGACTGATCGTGATGGCGGCGGGGATGCCATATCTCGGTTTTTCTGTAACCAGTTTCATCACGATGATCATTCTGCTCCGTGCTGTCGACAAAAGCAGCTGGCTGAGCGCGTTCACACTCGCTTTTCTATCCACGGCGTCGGTGTTCTGGCTATTCGGCCAAATGCTGGGCATGGCGCTGCCGCGCGGACCGTGGGGCTGGTAGATCATGGAGGCGCTGAATGGGCTCCTCACCGGCTTTGGCGTCATTCTGACGGCGTCCAACCTCTATCTTTGCTTCCTTGGCAGTTTGATCGGCACGCTCGTCGGTGTGCTGCCCGGGGTCGGTCCGCTTGCAGCACTTGCGCTGCTGCTTCCGGTGACATTCACGCTGTCGCCGGTCGGCGGATTAGTCATGCTGGCTTCAATCTTCTACGGAGCGATGTATGGCGGTTCGACGACGTCCATACTTCTGAATATTCCGGGTGAAGCCGCATCTGTGGTGACCTGCTTTGACGGTCACCAGATGGCGCGTCAGGGCAGGGCCGGTCCGGCGCTCGGTATAGCGGCGATCGGATCGTTCATTGCCGGCACGCTTGGCGTCATCATCATGACGTTCTTTGCGCCGGCTATCGCCGCGGTCGCCATTCGATTTGGCCCACCCGAGAATTTCGCGTTGATGGTCCTCGGGTTGGTCTGCACGTTGTTCATGATCTCGGGCTCCACAATCAAGGGTGTGTTGATGATGGCGCTCGGGTGTTTGACCGCCGCCGTCGGGCTGGACGTCGTCAATGGACGCGAGCGCTACACGTTCGGTTCGGTCGATCTTAGTGGCGGGGTCGAACTTTTAGCTGTTGTCATCGGGTTGTTTGGGATTGCCGAGATCCTCAGCAACGTTGAAACCATGGCAAAGACGACGTTGCTCGCAGATCGCATCCGGGGCCTGTGGCCGTCTCTCGCCGATTGGCGTGCGTCCTGGCGGCCGATCCTGCGAGGCAGCGGGCTCGGGTTTCTTCTCGGATTGGTGCCCGGCGGTGGTCCCGTAACCGCAGCCTTCATGTCTTATGCGCTGGAGAAACGCATCGCTGCGCAACCGGAACGCTTTGGCAAGGGCGCGATCGAAGGTGTCGCGGGTCCGGAATCCGCAAACAATTCCGCCGTGGCGGGCAGTCTCATTCCAGTCTTGTCACTCGGCATTCCGAGTAATCCAGTGACAGCGCTGTTGCTTGGAGCGCTGATCATCCAGGGCATCCAGCCGGGTCCGCTCTTCATTGCGCAACGACCGGATCTGTTCTGGGGGGTCGTTGCCAGCATGTACATTGGCAACGTGTTTCTCCTGCTCCTGAACTTGCCGCTCATTGGGCTCTGGGTTCAGTTCCTGCGCATTCCGTATCGCGTGATGTTTCCGGTCTGTGCGTGGTCGGAACTTATTCGGCGAACAAAAACGTGTTCGATCTTTGGGTCATGCTCGGGTTCGGGGTGGGCGGCTATGTGCTGCGCAAGCTCGAATACGATCTCGCGCCGTTTGTCATAGCTTTCGTGCTCGCACCCCTTCTCGAACAGTCGCTCCGGCAGTCTCTGGTCATGTCGCCCGACGGCGCTATGATCCTCATCAAGCGTCCGGTGGCGGCGGTGCTGCTCGCTGCAAGTGCGGTACTGACGTATCTGATGTTTCGACGTCGAACCAAAAACGAGGGAGGGCTACCATGAAATGGGCCGGGATTGCCTACGCCTTGGTCATTGCTTTGCTTTCCACGCCTGCCGGGGCGCAAAGCGATCCGAAGGCGGAACTTGCAAAACTGAAGCCGAAAGATTTCCCGACTCAGCCGATCGAGTTCACTGTCGTGTATCCGGCCGGGGGTGGCATGGACGTCAGTGCACGACTGCTCGCGAAACACGTGGAGAACTTGAGCGGTGATCGGATCATCGTCAACAACCGCACCGGTGGTGCCGGCATGGTCGGCCATTCATATCTGGCGACGCAGGCAAAACCGGACGGCTACACCGTAGGTGTCATCGCCAGTCTTTTGTGGGGCGACGCCATGTTGCGCGCGCAAGGACGCTGGGCGTACACCGATCTCGAACCGATCGCTTATGTGAACAGCGACGCACTGATCTGGGTTGGCTCGACGGAAGGGCCCTACAAAGGGATGTCGATTAAAGACATCGTCAATGCCGCCAAGGAAAAACCCAACACGATCCGTGTCGCGATCGTGCCGGGCAGCATGTGGGAATACATCCTCGATCAGATCGAGGCGAATTCCGGTGCGAAGTTCCTGCGCGTACCCTTCCAGGGTGGAGGCGCCGGCATCGGCGCCTTGATCGGTGGGAATGTCGATGTTGCACAAGGGTTCTTCTCCGAATTCCGTGGCTATCTCGAGGGCGGCAAAGTAGCTCCGCTCGCGGTCGCAGCGGGAGGGCGCATGGACTTCCTTAAGGATATGCCCACCTTCAACGAGGCGTTCGGCAGCAACGAATATCTCTGGCAACTGGTTCGTTATGCGGTCGTGCCGAAAGGCACGCCGGCTGACCGCAAGGCCTATCTCGCGGCGGTCGTGCAAGCCGCGATGAAAGATCCCGAACTGGTTGCGGAGTATCGCAAGCAGGGGGTGTTCTTCGATCCCAAGCTGCAGAATTCCAAGGATCTGGCTGCGGACCTAAACGCCTACGCAGACGTAGAGCGCCAGTTTTACGTGAAGACAGGCCGGCTCAAATAGATTGATCCTCCTGTGGCTGGAGACGGCGGTGCACGGTTGCGCCGCCGTCGATCGATTGCGAAAGAGCCGTGATGCGTCGTAGTACTGACCGAATTCTGACCACACACACCGGAAGCCTGCCGCGACCAGAAAACCTGACTCGCTTGTTCGTGCGGCGCGCCCTCGGCGAGAGTGTTGATCCCAAAGAAATCACTGCTGCTGGTCTTGACGCGGTTCGCGCCATCGTGCCGAAACAAGCGGAAGCTGGCATCGACGTTGGAAACAACGGCGAGCAGCAGCGCGATTCATTTTTCCTCTATTTGAAAGAGCGATTGACTGGTCTAGGCGGGACCTGGCAGCGGCCGTCACGTGCCGATATTGACCGCTATCCGGTGTTCAAGAAACGTTGGCTGCAGCAAACCTCGAGCCAGGCGCGCGTATCGCCCAACGAGGGTTTGCCCATGGCGATCGGCCATGTCCGCTACAAGGACCCAGCGGCAATCGAAGCCGAATGCCGCGACTTCAAGAACGTACTTGCTCTCACTCCCGATATCTTTGTCGAGTCGTTCATGAATGCCCCATCGCCCGGCATTGTCGCAGCGGCGATCAAGAATGAGCATTACGATACGCTGCAAGGCTATCTGCGCGCGCTCGGCGAAGCGTTGCGGATCGAATACGAAGCTATCGTGCGGGCTGGATTCGTGCTGCAGATCGACGCACCGGACCTCGCGCTTGAGCGCCACATATCTTACAAGGACAGACCGGTCGGCGATTTTGTTACCTTTGTCGAGGCAGTCATTACCGAAATCAATCGTGCTCTGCGGAACGTACCGGCCGATCGCGTTCGGCTGCACGCCTGTTGGGGGAATTCAGAGTCGCCGCACGATTGTGACGTGCCTCTTGAAGAGATCTTGCCCGCCATACTGCAGGCGAAGGTCGGCGGATTGTTTCTGCCGTTTGCCGGACCGCGCCACGCGCATGAGTTTCGTTGCTTCGCCAAGACGCCGCTGAAAGCCGGTCAGGTGCTGGTCGCCGGCGTCATCGATCCGCTCACCAACATCGTCGAGCATCCCGAGGTTGTCGCTGATCGAATCGAGCGTGTGGCAGCCGTTATAGACGATCCTTCCCGGGTCCTCGCCGGAACCGATTGCGGTTTCGATACGTCGGCGGGCTGGGGCCGTGTCGCAGAGGATGTGGTCTGGGCGAAGCTACGGACGTTGCGAGAAGGAGCGGATCTCGCCTCAAAGCGGCTATTTAAATCGTAATCGGAGGGCGACCGATGACCGTTACCTCTGCATCCCCGATGTCAAATGCCAGCGAGGATGCCCAGCTGCTCGATACAATCGAGCGTTGGACGATGCGCGAACTCAAGCCGATCGTCCGCGAATACGACCACGAGGACCGATACCCTGCGACTGTCGTCGAGCAGATGAAAGAGCTTGGGCTCTTCGGCGCGACGGTCAGTGAGGAATATGGCGGACTCGGCCTTTCGGCCATGACCTACTCCAAGATGATCATGATCATCTCGTCGGTGTGGATGTCAGTCACCGGCATCATCAACTCGCATTTGATGCTGGCGCTGGCGATCGAGAAATTCGGTACGCCAGAGCAAAAAGCAAAGTGGTTGCCCAAGATCGTATCCGGCGAGGTGCGCGGTGGTCTTGCGCTAACTGAGCCCGACGCCGGTACGGACCTTCAGGGTATCCGCATGACCGCGCGGCGTGACGGCGGCGACTACATCATCAACGGTACGAAGACATGGATTACAAACGGCGCGGAAGGCTCATGTTTTGCTCTGCTCGTCAAAACCGATCCTCAGGCTCAGCCGCGCCACAAGGGTATGAGCCTGTTCATCGCACCCAAGCAGAAGGGGTTCACGGTCGGTCGCAAGCTGGAAAAGCTCGGATATAAATCGATCGATACCGCGGAGCTTGCTTTCGAAGATTACCGTGTTCCCGCCGACAATCTGATTGGGGGCGTCGAAGGGCAGGGCTTTTACCAGGCAACAAGCGGGCTTGAGCTCGGCCGCATCAACGTCGCCGCGCGTGGTGTCGGCATTGCGGAAGGTGCGC
>Ga0310910_10000474_pt1 | contig 20087 bp, 17 predicted proteins | sample GREbulkMGHF172_FD_203448 | JGI IMG/M metagenome (GOLD analysis project Ga0310910, IMG submission 203448) | Lab enrichment of tropical soil microbial communities from Luquillo Experimental Forest, Puerto Rico - GRE.bulkMG.HF172 | ecosystem: Environmental > Terrestrial > Soil > Tropical forest >... | reverse complement strand
GTTCTATGACCATCCGGAAGTGGTCGACGCCGACCTCGCGGACTACTTCGGTAGCATCCCGCACGCCGAACTCATGCGCTCGCTCGCGCGACGCATTGTGGACGGTCGTGTGCTGCATCTGATCAAGATGTGGCTGGAATGCGCCGTCGAAGATACCGACGATAAAGGCCGGAAGCGACGTACGACCGAGGCCAAGGACAGCGGACGCGGCATCCCACAGGGTTCGCCGATCTCACCACTGCAGGCCAATCTCTATATGCGGCGGTTCGTGCTGGGATGGAAGAAGCTTGGCCTTGAGGAGAGCCTCGGCTCTCGCATCGTGACCTATGCGGATGATCGTGCGCCACGACGGCGCGAAGGAGTGTTCATGAACTGAGCACGCTGGAGCAGCCTTGCTGCACAAGAGATGAGGACCGGCCCCTCGGACCCGGATTACAGGATCAGGGTTCAAACCACCGGAAGCTGCTTCGGCCCAATGGCTGGGGTGGTGAGCGTTGCGGAAAAGGCGGGATGTACCCGTCAGGTGAGCGCTGGGAAGATGAACGCAAGTGAACCATCGCTTATGTGTCGAAAGCGTAGGGATGTCGTCGGAACCGGGCTCCAGTTGTTGGCCCGGGACAAAGCTCGGGGGGAGCCTGTTGACTGCCCGAGCGACGGCCGGCACCAAGGTGGCATGAGTCCAGCGCAGGCTCTTGTGTGGAACGTGGGAACCTGTGACCTCGATGTTAAGGGAGACCTCCAAGTGGCAGACCCACGAGGGGCTGAGTACCAAGGCGAGGCACAGGGGCGGACGGGTCCGTGGTAGCGATGAAGTCTGGTAATGCGGATGGAGCGACGGGGCCCGACGATCTGGCCAAAGGCGCAGGTCAACCAGTAATGGGAGGAACCGGTGCCTGAGGCAAAGCCGTTTGATATCTCGAAGCAACTCGTCTGGGACGCGTACCAACGGGTGAGAGCGAACCGCGGTGCTGCGGGTGTGGATGGCGAGTCGCTGGCGACATTCGAGAAAGATCTGAAGGGTAACCTCTACAAGATCTGGAACCGGATGTCGTCGGGCTCGTACTGTCCGCCACCTGTGCGGCGCGTTGAGATACCGAAGGATAACGGTGGCGTGCGGCCGCTCGGCATCCCCACGGTGGGGGACCGCGTGGCGCAGACGGTCGTGAAGATGGTCTTGGAGCCCATGGTGGAGCCCGTGTTCCACCCGGATTCCTACGGCTATCGGCCCGGCAAGTCGGCGCTGGACGCGGTGAGTGCTACGCGGCAGCGGTGCCGGGACGCCGACTGGGTGATCGATCTTGACATCAAGGACTTCTTTGGGTCGATATCGCATGCTCTGATCGAGCGGGCCGTAGCACATCACACCGATCTGGCGTGGGTCCGGCTTTATGTTGGGCGGTGGCTTCGAGCCCCCGTCCAACGCGAAGACGGTACGCTGGAGCAACCGACTCGCGGGACGCCGCAAGGCGGGGTCGCGAGTCCTTTGCTGGCCAACCTCTTCATGCATTATGCGTTTGATGCGTGGATGCGGCGCACCTTCCCGAGCGTTCCGTTTGAACGTTTTGCGGATGATGCCGTGGTCCACTGTCAAAGTAAGAGGCAGGCTGAGACGGTGTTGGTCGCCATCGGCGATCGACTCCTGCAGTGTGGGCTGGAGCTCCATCCCACGAAGACCCGGATCGTCTACTGCATGGATAGCAATCGGCGAGGCCCGCACGAGCACGTCTCGTTCGATTTCCTCGGCTTCTCCTTCCAACCTCGACGTGCGAAGAGTCGCTGGGGCAAGTTCTTTGTGGGCTTCCTGCCAGCGATCAGCACCAGGTCTGCTAAAGCGATCCGCGCACAGATCCGTAACTGGAAGCTGGCTTCCACCCGGAACAACCAGCGTCTGGAGGATCTGGCTGAGGTCGTTAACCCGGTGGTGCGCGGCTGGATGAACTACTACGGCCGGTTTTACCGATCGAAGTGTGTGCAGGTCCTGCGGCACCTCAATGAGGTGCTGGCGGCCTGGGTGCGCTGGAAATATCGTCACCGGTACAAACGTCGGGAGCGCGCGTCCATGCATTGGCTTGGCCGCATTGCCCGGCGGGAGCCGGCACTGTTTGCCCATTGGCAGTTCGGCATCCTACCGCAGGCTGGATCGTAGGAGCCGTATGAAGCGAGAGTGTCACGTACGGTTCTGTGAGAGCGGAGGGGTGAGACTCCCCTCCGCCACTCGACTGGTGATCCTGTGCACACGGGGCAACGCCGAGCAGGCGCTGGTCCGGATGCGCGAGCTCATGGGGAGACTGAAGCTGACGGTCAACGAGGAGAAGACGCGAATCTGCACGGTCCCGGAAGGGACGTTCGAGTTCCTGGGGTACACGTTCGGGCGGATGTATCAGCGGACGACGGGCAGAGCCTATCTGGGCATGCGGCCGTCCAAGAAGAGCATCCGGCGCACGGTCGAAAAGATCCATGCGCTCACGAGCAACTCGATGACGTGGCAAGACACCACAGAGCTAGTGGAACAGTTGAATCGCACGCTGCGCGGCTGGGCGAACTACTTCAAGGTAGGTACCGTCCGCCCCGCGTATCGGGCACTCGACAACTACACCGCTGTGCGGTTGCGCCGGTGGCTGCGCCGCCAGTACAAGACGCGGGGACGCCGGGGCGGGACTTATCCACTCTCGCACCTGTACGGGTACTTCGGTCTCGTACGTCTCACACAGCTTGGACGCGGCCCGTCGTGGGTGAAGGCGTGAGGTTCTGTCCGAGAGCCGGATGCGGGAGATCCGCACGTCCGGTTCGATGAGCAGGGCGTGGAAACGGAGCGACGGCGAGGGTACTTGGGCACCGCCAGACGAAAGAGGCGGCAACAGACAACCCGAACCTACTGTCACCGCGCCACATCCCGACTCTACAAATCGGGATGTCTCTGAAGGGTCGTGAGCTGCCGGATCGAACTCAAACCTCTCCATCCTTCATAGTCGTGGTTACGCTCACTCGGCCCCGGCCTTCGTAGCGATCCAGCGCGTGCAGTGTCTCCTAGCGCTGTGCTCACGCTGCCGCCTGCGGCCATGAGGCTGATGGTGGAAACAGGTTGGCCTTCGCCGCGCCAAACTCGGCGTTCGCGGCAATGAAATCGAGCTGGCTCGATTTCCACCTTTCGAGGGATGGGAAACTCGGTCGCTTCGCCTTATACGCAGGGAAACCCTTCAACGACTGCAGCGCCAGTTCGGCGCCGAGGCAGCGGCATGGCTGGCAAGGTTTGGTTCATTACGGGTACCTCCAAGGGCTTTGGACGGATCTGGGCGGAGGCAGCGTTGGCGCGCGGCGACCGGGTCGCCGCAACAGCGCGGGACGTGAAGACGCTCGGTCCGCTCGTCCAACGCTACGGAGATCGCGTCGCGCCGATCAGTTTGGATGTCACTGAGAAGCCTGCGGTGCACGCTGCGGTCAGCGGGGCGCACGAGCGCTTTGGTCGTCTCGATGTGGTGATCAATAACGCAGGCTACGGCCTGTTCGGCGCTATCGAAGAGGTCAGCGAAGCTCAGGCACGGGCGCAGATTGAGACCAATCTTTTCGGAACGCTGTGGGTTACCCAAGCCGTATTGCCAATCCTGCGGGCCCAGCGCTCCGGTCACATCATTCAGGTGTCCTCGATCGGCGGGGTCAATGCCTTCCCAATGATCGGCTTGTATCACGCATCAAAATGGGGACTCGAGGGGTTCAGTCAGGCGCTCGCCGCCGAGGTGGCTGGATTTGGAATCAAGGTGACCGTGGTCGAGCCGAGCGGTTTCGCGACCGATTGGGGCGGACCTTCGGCCAAGCACGCGACGCCACTGCCGGCCTACGAGAGCATACGCACGGAGCTCGACACCTGGCGAGAGGGTTTTGTGCCAGGCGATCCAGAGGCGACGGGGCCGGCCATCCTGAAGGTGGTCGACGCGGCCGATCCTCCGCTGCGCATTTTCTTCGGCTCGGTCGGCCTGCCGATGATGCGCGCGGAGTACGCGAAGCGGATCGAGACGTGGGAAAAATGGAATCCTGTTTCCACTGAAGCCCAGGGGAATCTGGCGCACAAGACAACTCGCTAGTCAGAGGAGTTGAGGGCTGCGTCCAAAATCTGGCTTCGTCTGGTCCGTACGGACTGCTATGAGGAGACTCGAAGAGTTCACTGCATTCTTGAAATCACGGGTGACTCCGCGAAGCGCCTAGTCCCCGCCGACGAGCTCGGACAGTAGAGCCTTTGCTGTCGACTGCGCTGATGACCCGAGAAGTCGAGCGGTCTTCGTGCGACCCGCAAAGATCACGGTAATCAGCTTCCCTTGGACGTAGAACTGGCCCCAATGGGTCTTGCCGTCCTTCTCGAGGGCGATTGGAGTCCGGCTAGGAGGTGCAGTGTTACGGGCCACCGGTGTCGCTTCTGTTACATCGTTTTCATCCGCGCGTGGAGTTTACTCCGGAGCCACTCGAGACGCTTCTCCCGGCCGGGCCCAGGCGGGAAGTTCTCAAGGACTGCCCGAGGCAGCCTAATCAACGCCGCCCGCCTGATTGCCTTCTCGTCCATGCGGCCGCGTGATGCAGATCGCGATCGGCCTCACTATTGAATTTTGCGCCGTGAGTCTCCAGAAACACACGCCGCGCGCCGTCATAGGCGGATGCTCTTTACGATCACCTCTACAGCGCTCCGGTCCGTTCCGACCACATCGGCAAACGGATTCTTCCGGGCGTGTAATATGCGTAGCAATCCAACCTGAGGAGCTTGCGTGGAAACGATAGGCGAAGATCTGCGCCAGATGATACGGACCCCACTTTCCCCCTCGCATGTTGAGGCATTGCGTGCGGCGGGGAAGGTAGTGACATATCCCAAGGGCACGATCATGGCCCAGCAGGGCGAGAAGGCGAACCGCTTCGTGTATGTCGAGGAGGGCGAGATTGAGGTAGTTAATCCGTTCACTGGCGAGCGCCATTATCCGTCGACCATTGGGCCAACTCAGTTTATGGGGGAGATCAGCCTGCTGTACGGCGGCACCGCCTCCTTGCCGCTGCGCACGGTAGTCGATACTCGAGTAATCGAAGTGCCGCGCGAGACCTTCCTTACGCTCATGTCGCAGATCCCCGAGATGTCGGACATCATCATCACCGTGTTTGCGGCCCGACGCCGCCGGCAACTGGAGGATGGTCGCAGCGGCCTCTACCTCATAGGCGAGGAGGCCGATCGCAACGTGCGTCGCATCGCTGAGTTCGCGAGCCGCAATCGGTTACCTTTCGCATCGGTGCCCCTGCACAGCCCGGAAGCCGAGGCATCGGCTAAGAGTTGCGGAATCGATGACAGAACCCCTGCGGTTATCTTCGGCAGCAGAGTACCGATCACGGATGCGACGCCGGACAAGATAGCGCGGCTCCTCGGGCTCAACATCGACTTCAGCGGCGACGAGCATTTCGATGTGCTCATCGTCGGTGGGGGACCGGCCGGCGTGGCGGCGGCCGTTTACGCTGGCGCCGAGGGTCTCCGCGCGCTGGTCGTCGAGGACATCGTTTTGGGAGGTCAGGCGGGAACGTCGAGCCGAATCGAGAACTACATGGGTTTCCCAACCGGCATCTCTGGCGCGGACCTCTTGTGGCGTGGCCAGGTGCAGGCCATGAAGTTCGGCGCCCAATTTGCGATACCGCGCCGAGTCACGACGCTGGAGGCGCAAGAGAACGGTGCCTTCTGCGCCGCCTTCGAGAATGGCCAGCGCGTCCGTGCCAGTTCAATCGTAGTCGCGAGCGGGGTGCAGTATCGGCGGCTTCCGCTGAAACGACTCGCCGATTTCGAGGGCTCGGGCGTCTACTATTCGGCCACCGAGATGGAGGCTCGATATTGTAAGGACACCGAGGCCGTAATCATTGGGGGCGGCAATTCTGCCGGCCAGGCTGCGATGTTCCTTTCCCGCTATACGCGGTGCGTCCGTGTGCTGGTGCGGGGTTCCTCGCTCGCCGCTTCGATGTCGAGCTATCTCACCAGCCGCCTTGAGGCTGACCCGGGTATCACGATCGAGTACAACTCTGAGGTCACCGCACTCGAAGGTGGCGCGCATCTGGAAAGCGTCACCATCCGCAACGCCGAGACCGGGCAGTCGCGGAAGGTTGCGGCGCGGGCGCTATTTATCATGGTGGGTGCCGCGCCAAACACCGAATGGCTATCGGGTTTGGTGAAGCTCGACGCCAAAGGATTCGTCGTCACCGGTCTCGGCGTACCGGCTTCGCCGTTTGCGACTTCCTACCCCGGCATTTTTGCTGTCGGCGACGTGCGGGCGGGGTCGGTAAAGCGAGTGGCCTCGGCGGTGGGCGAAGGCTCCGTCGTGATCTCCAAGGTCTGGGAACACGTCAAACAGAACACCACCTGAGGCGCGGCAGCAGCAGCACTTTCCGCTGAGGGTAAACAGGGAGGAAGGATTCGACATAGACGAAGACGAGCATGGAGCCAATGGATTGAAGCCGATCCGCAACCCGGACTCCGCTCCCGGGGACTGGTATATCGACAGCGCGTGCATCGATTGCGGCGCCTCGAGGCATGTCGCGCCCGGCCTGATCGTTGAACGGAACGAAAAGAGTGTCTTCGCCCGGCAACCGGTCACGGCGGAGGAGCAGCTGGCTGCCTGGCGCGGAGTACTCGTGTGTCCGACCGCCTCCGTACGCACGGAAACCAAACAGGGGCGCCCGAAGGTGAGGATATTCCCGGAGGAAATCACATCCGGCGTTTGGCGCTGCGGTTTCAACGCACGTTCGTCGTTTGGCGCGCATTCGTATTTTGTCACCCGCCCTGGGGGCAATCTTCTCGTCGATTCCACACGGTATGCGGCCGAGCTCACAAAGTGGTTTCACGACGCGGGTGGTGTCGCCCACATCCTCCTGTCACACCGGGATGATGTCGCAGACGCTGACAAGTATGCCCGTGAGTTTGACGCACGCGTCTGGATTCACCGGGATGATCGCTCGGGGGCACCCTATGCAACCGATCTTCTCGAAGGCCGGTCTCCGCACACAATAGCGCCCGGCGTGCGCGCACTTCCGGTGCCAGGACATACTCGCGGCAGCGTGATGTACCTGCTGGATGACCGGGTGCTCTTCTCGGGTGATTCGCTCGCCTGGTCCGCGCGCGAGCGCGATCTAATAGCCTTCAAGGGCGCGTGCTGGTATTCCTGGACGGAACAGACTGCGTCGCTTGAGAATCTCGCCGCGTATCGCTTCGAATGGCTGCTGCCTGGACACGGTTGGCCGGTATGCTTGCCTGCACCAGAAATGCATCACCGCCTGCTCGCGCTGGTAGCTCGCATGCCGCAGATTTGAAAAGGTAGAACAGGGTTACCCTGATTAAGAAACCAGAGGGTGCCTCCGTTTGTACACAGTTTTTCCGCTGCGTGCGCCAGATTGTCGAACGCCAGGTGCGCTTATCTGAGCCTTACTTGATGGCTCGACCAGCACCCAAGAGCGCCTGTCGGTCTACGGTGGCTGCCGCCATTCGCCCAGCGAGAGTGGTTTTTCGAAGTTCCCCGATGGCGTCGCGGTGGTAGAGAAGTGGGACGGCCGGGCCGATTACAGGCTCTCGAGGCAGTGATTCGTCGCTGGGAACTTGACGTTGATAGCGTCGATAGGGACGTGAAAGGCGGTTTGCGATCTCGTTCTGCGCAGTGGAGTGTAGTGTGTATCTGCGACCGCGCGGACGTTTCGAAACCGCAATGCGGCCTCGTTCGTGCCGCGCGCCCAGAGTATTGGATCAGGCGCGCTGTGGTAGCTCAGCCTCCGGCACCCACCAGCCGTGGATCTGGATCGGGATTCGCATCGGCAGGTGTGCGACCGCGACGGGTCCGTCGGTGAGATGCTCGGCGTCGAGAATCACGAGGTCCGCGCGCCCGCCTTCGTTGTTGCGACTCGCGACGCCCATGAGATACCCCGAGCCTTCCGGCGCGTTCGCACCTCGCGGCGCGAAGCAACACTCAAAAAGCGACGTCTCCATTCCCGCGTTATACAGCGTATACGTCCGGTTCTGGTGGTCGAAGCGCGCATAGCAGGCGCCCCCGCTGCCGGGCTCGGCGTTCGGATCGGGACAGGGCAAGAAGCCGTAGCGATAGGGTTCCGTGTTGTATCGGTCATCCTGCCGGGGCAGCCCGCCGACGTGCGGGTACATCTGCTCGATCCCGTAAGCCGATGGCGTGCCCTTCGAGAGATCGACCGAGAGCCGCGTGATGTGGCTCGAGCCCGCGACGGGGTTCCAGCTCGACCCGTCGCGCATGGGTATGAACGGGAACGGGTTCGACATCGACATCTCGACGTCGACGACGAGTTTCTCCTTGTCGTCGAACGCACCCATCACGTGCGTCGCGCTGCGCGTCGGACCCTTGATCCAGCGCACATCCTTCCCGTCGCCGCCGCGGCGTACGAAACCGAAATAGGTCGGCAACGTTGCATCCCACGACCAATGCGGGCCGCCGTCGTCTATCTGCGTCTGATCGAACGCCACGGGGATCACGAAGAACACGATGTGCTTCTCGGTGACGGCGAAGTCGTGCAGCATCCCCACGTACGGCACCTCGATCTTCGCGTTCCAGACGAGCTTACCCTGCGGTGTGAACTCGAACATCGACACCGTCTTGCTGCCGAACCCGTCGGCCTCATAGCCGAACGCGACCATGTTGCCCGCGCGCGAGTCGAGCTTGGGATGCGCCGTGAACGTCTTGCTCGGCAACTGGCCGTCGAAGGTGTAGACCGGACTCAACGTATCGAGCGTAAGTAGATCCATCGCGGCCGGAGGGCTGTCCTCCTTCAGCGCGAGCAGATAATTCTTGTGATTGATGATGTGGGTGTTTGCCGTGCTGCGGCTCAAACCCTTCACGCTTGAATCGTCGAGCAACGGGTTCCGGTACATCGGAAACAGGATGCGGCGCGCCTTGTCCTGTGCGGCATAGCGCTCCGTGCGCACCATGCGGCTGCGATAGTCGACGCGGCCGCCCTTGATGCGGAACATGCAGACGTGGCCTTCGCCGTCGAACGGAATGTTTCGCGGCAGGAGCGGGTACTGCGGGTCGGGACCGACGCGATAGAACGCCCCGCTCAAATCCGCCGGGATCTTGCCCGTGATCTGGCAGTCCCGGACATCGGCCTCGATGCGCGACAGCGTCGTCTGTCGACGCATCGATAGAGGAATCTCGCGCGCACTTCCGGGGCTCGTCATGCCGAGCTCCGGCGGCGGTTGGAACAGGTGATCGATCTCATCACGCAGATCAGCCATTGGAATCTCGATGCTGGTCGGCTCAGTACGACAACGCGCGTTGCCGAATGATAACTCCCGCTGCACCGGGAGCCGTTATTCTATCCTGAGTACTTGAGCCACGGACACTGAAGACCGGTATGGGGTCGGGAAAGCTTAAACCCGAGCCTAGTGAACGGACCTATCTCTCTGATGTTCAGCTTGGCGAATTGAAGGTATCTGCCTGGCGTGACGGCTCCTCGCCGCTCAGAGACGCTGACCCCCAACTTCGCGGAGAAGGGCGGAAACCGACCCTCCAGAGAATTGCGGTTGCTCGAAAGCAGCCCTCCCGATCGAAGAAAACAGACGTTGAACCCCGCGCGACAAGCTTCCGCGGATCGACCTTGAGCCGCCGGTCAGGTCGGCAATCAGGCGCCACCCGGGAACGCCGGATCGACAAACTGGCGGTTTTTGTCGATGAGTTCTTGCGACGGCCCTCGCGGGCTGCGTGGTCCGTGTCCTAGACTCGAACCGCCAACAGGGCAGGCGACCATGAGTGAGACATTTGGTCGTCGCCAGGAGTCCGCACATAACCGGTCACATCACAGTATTGGCGTCGATCAGTCTCGCAGCGTTCCCGCTGGCCGCCGTTGGAGGGGCCGGCCAGGGTTTGGTAGGCGCCTGCCCCAGTGCTACACATCCGATATTCAGAGTCACGGTGACTCCCGAGCTTGGCTTTGGGTCCCTTGCCGGGCGTTTGATCATAATGATGTCCAATCAGCTCGGACCAGGTGAGGAGCTGTCACCACATCCGGGCAGCCATTCTGTGTGGATTGTGGCAAAGGAAGTACGCAACTTGGTTTCGCAGACGCCGATCGACTTTGATTCCAGCGACATGGCGTTCCCTGATGAGTTCTGCAGGGCGACGCAAGGCAACTACAGAGTCAGGGCAGTTCTAGACGTGAGCCACCACTTTGCCTACCGCAGCCGTCCCGCCGACGGCGACCTGGTAAGCGCAGTGGTGGAGCAACCGTTCCAGCCGACCGCGAGCTCCGTTATTCGTCTGACACTCGTCGAGCGGAAGACGGATGCCCCGCTTCAGCTGCCACCGCGTACGGAGACGTTCGATATCGTGAGTCCGTCGTTATCCGCCTTCTGGGGGCAGCCTACCCACATGCGCGGGGCGGTCCTTCTCCCACCCGGGTACGCGGCCGGACGGCAACGCTACCCTGCCGTCTACGTGAACCACGGATTCAGCCAGGACCTGGGCACCCTCTTGCAACGCTACGCGACGAACGTCAATCAGCTGATGGAGGAGCGCAAGATCCCGGAGATGATCTGGGTCATGCTGGTGGAGGCCGTTCCGACGGGCACACATGAGTTCGCGGACTCAGTTAATAACGGTCCCTGGGGCAGTGCGCTCACAACGGAGTTGATTCCTTATTTGGAGAAGCGCTATCGCATGGACGCGAAAGCGAGCGGACGCCTGCTCACTGGTCATTCTTCCGGTGGCTGGGCATCGTTGTGGATCCAGATATCCCATCCCGCTTTTTTCGGGGGTAGCTGGCCCACAGCGCCCGATCCCGTAGACTTTCGCAGCTTCGCAGGAATTGACCTCACACGGCGGCCGACGGTCAACTATTACTACCTCGACGATGGCAGTCCGCGGATGTTCGTTCGCCGGGGAGACAAGGACACACAGTCTCTTGAGGATCTAGTAAGGGAGGAGCGAGTACTCGGAGAGTACGGTGGGCAATCAGCTTCCTTCGATTGGGTTTTCAGCCCCCGCGGCAAGGATGGCCGGCCTATGCCGCTGTTCGACCGCGAGACCGGAGCAATAGATCCGACGGTTGCGGATTACTGGGAGCAGCACTACGACATCGCGACTCTGCTACGCAACAACTGGCCAAAGATCGGTCCTCTGTTGAACGGCAAGATTCATCTCACTGTCGGAACGGCGGATACGTTCCATCTCGATGAGCCCGCACGGCTGCTTGAGCAAACGATCAAGGAGGTGGGAGGAAAGGCGCAGTTCAACTATATACCGGGGGGCAGCCATTTTGATTTGTATCAAGACGGTCTCCTCGAACAGATCGCCAACGAGATGTATACGGTGGCGCGACCGCACAGCGCTGCCAATAAGCAGCCCGTGGATTGACTCCTTTAGGTTCGTCGTCAACGGGAGATCGGACTGAACCCCATTCCGTCCTGGGGACGAGCTGGCGAATGTTGGGTTTGGGGATTCTCGACCTACTTGACGTGAGCGGCCGGATCCTGGCCGGCGACGATGCTTCCCTGGCCGACCATATTCCAGACCGGCCTACTCGATTACTAATACCGCGTCCACGAGTGTCGGGTTTCGGGAAGAGTAGCGAAAAAGCGCGAATGCCCGCTCCTGGGCCGGAAGCGGACCAGCAACGGCTGAATCAAGCTGCACCGCGAAGCGGCGTCGGCTTGAATGAATTGTCAGACCTCGTGCTCATGTAGCCACGGTGCATAGCTCAAGGTGACCAGCACTCCTTCGGGGCTCATGAACCTTGCGGTGACTTGCCCCCAAGGCTCTGTCCTTACCCCATGAATGAAATCCTGGCCGTGTGCGACCCGGGGCTGGTAGAGCCGAAGACCGGGTCCGCTCATGGATCCGCTGCGCAAGGAGCCGCGCTCTCAGGCGGTCTTACGGGAGTTAAAGCTGCCCGATTGAGGGGACAGCCCCAAGCGGTGCAATATCCGCCTGGTGGAAATCAAAGTTCGAACGAGATCCTCCCTAGTCGCATCCGTGGGCGTGTGACTCGCGGTATCCACCATCGCTAACTTTGAGCCAGGCCGGCGCAGTTCGCATGCTTCCAATTGGAGCTTGAAAGTCAAGGCGTCCCGACGCGAGTACTCCGGAGATGCCCCCCAGCCGGCCGAGCTCCGCGTTGGCCTCGACAGCCGCCGTCAGCGATCGGCGTCGATCAACACCATCGGCAGCAATAGCGGCCTCAGTAAGTAAGCCCGAGACGGCGCGTCTGATTGGTTGACAGCAGGCCGACTACCCACCGATCGCCCGCGTGGGCTGCGTGTCATCGCGCGCGAAGCGCGCCTTGGCTGCGCCGTGCCGCCTCGATCGCGGCGATGTCAATCTTCTTCATTCCCATCATCGCGTCGAACGCGCGCTTGGCGGCCGCCTGATCACGACTGGTGATCGCTTCTAGTAGCACCCGCGGGGTGATCTGCCAGGACAAGCCCCATCGGTCCTTGCACCACCCGCACTGGCTCTCGGCTCCCGCGTTATCGACGATCGCATTCCAGTAACGATCCGTCTCGGTCTGATCCTCGGTGACAATCTGAAACGAGAAAGCTTCGCTGTGTTTGAACGCCGGGCCGCCGTTGAGGCCGAGGCAGGCTACTCCCAGCACCGTAAACTCGACCGTCAGCACCTGTCCCTGCTTGCCGTCCGGGTAATCGCCAGGGGCGCGGTGGACCGCGGTGACGGCGCTGTTTGGAAAGGTCTGGGCGTAGAACCTGGCGGCTTCTTCTGCTGTACCGTTGTACCAAAGGCAAATTGTGTTTTTAGCCATCTATCTCTCCTCGTTTCGTCAGTCGGCGCGCCCATCCGACTTACGACGAAAGAGGACCGCAGAAATCGACCACGCCCGTCTCACCGGCGAATGATCGGGACCGAGGGCTCAGCTGCCGGGTTTGTCGACCGCGCCTCCCGCTTCGGCCCAATCCTTGAAAGCGCCGAGATTGTAGACCTGCGCATAGCCCATTTCCTTCAGCACCTTGCCACTTAGCGCTGATCGGCCGCCAGATGCGCAATAGACAATCACGGTCTTGTTGCGGTCGAAATTTGCGTCGTGGTAGGGGAATTCGGGATCGGCGCGGAACTCCAACATACCACGCGAGATGTTCACGGCACCGGCGATCTTGCCGGAGGTTTGTACTTCGGGCGCGTCTCGCACGTCCACCACAAGAGTGTTGCCCTTTGCGATCATCTCGCGAGCCTGGGCCAGGGTCACCCGCGGCACCACTTCATTGGCCGCCTGCAGCATTTGTTTGACATTCGTGACCATGATTGGGGGCTCAAGCACGTTTCTTGAAGCCTGGCATTCTGCAGCCCTGCGCGGCCACCTACCTCAGAACCGCGGTCACCTAGCCCCGAGGTCCCTGGGCGGCCCGACGCACCGGGTGCCCACCCGGAACTCTCCCTGGCTGTGCCGACCTGGCGATGTCCAGGTGAGGCACACTGTACGCGGTATGCGGAGACCTCTTCGGTACGAAGCAGCTTGTTCGGTACGAAGCAGCTTGCAACGATTGATCTGAGGGCCGGTCATGCGAACATGTCCCGCATGCCAACGACGCGACGCCCGGAGTCGGCGATCTCGGGGCGGTCGTTCACCGCCTTGGGCATGCGACAGCGGCAGAAGATCCAGGCACTGCCACGGCAACTCGGTAAATGAAGACCGCAGAGGGCGACAAGCCAGTAGCGCCCGAGCGGGAACGCGTCTTGGGCATACCGACGATGAGCGGCTCGTGGCTCGCGCTTCTTTTCTGGTGGCAGTCACTCACACCAACGTTGATTCCGCGGTCGTGGGAAGTGCAGGCAGCAGTTAGCGCGGTCTGTCTGGGCATCGGCTACGGGATCGGCACATTGGCCGGAGGTTGCGTGCAACGGCTCCTCGAGCGGTCGGGTCGCTCACTCGGTGATCTGAGCCGTCGGCGTAGCTGGATCCTAGTGGTAGTGGCTTGGCTGGTTGCTGTCATCCTCGGTGCGAGGATGTGGATGAGCTGGCAAAACGAGCAACGCAACTTCATGGGGATGGCGTCCGTCGTCCGCTTCGACGCCGTGCTGATGAGCACGCTCTCTCCGTTGGCCGGAGCGTTCTTGGTGGTTGTCGGGCGGGTGATTGCCAAGGGTGTCGTCGTCAGCCACCGCTTCATCCAAAGCCACCTGCCGCCGGCGATTGTTTCGGTGCCGGCCACAGCTCTACTGATCGTATTACTGGCCATCGTTGCCGTTCGCGCGCTCACCACAGCTGCCAACTCCATGTACGCGGGGGCGAACGAGCAAACGACCGAGGGGATTCGGTCGCCCGACTCGTCAGCGGTGTCCGGTAGTAGCGCATCGTTCGTCGCCTGGGACAGCTTGGGACGCATGGGCCGCGACTTCGTGGCAACGGCCACAACCAGGCGGGAGCTTGAGACATTCCACGGAGCCGATACCAGGATCGCTGATCCGGTGAGGGTCTACGTGGGGGTGGACTCCGCGGACACCATCGCAGAGCGGGCGCAGCTGGCGGTCCGCGAGCTCGAGCGCGCCGGCGGTTTTAATCGAAAAGTGCTGGTCGTCTGGGTACCCACCGGAACGGGCTGGATGATCCCGAAAGCCGCAGCTGCACTCGAGGAGCTGCACCGTGGCGATACGGCTATCGTTGCCATCCAGTACTCTTTCCTGCCGAGCCAGGTGTCTGTCCTTGTGGATGCAGGGCTCGCGAAGGAGGCGGGGACCACTCTCTTCAGCGCCGTTCGCGCACGCTGGTCAGAGCTTTCGCCGGATCGGCGCCCGAAGCTCGTCCTGTTCGGCAAGAGCCTCGGCGCGGCCGGGGTAGAGGCGCCATTCGTGGGGGTGGATGCGTCGTCGTCGGTGGCCGGTATGGTGGCTCGGACGGATGGCGTTCTCATCGCCGGCGCCCCGCACAGCAACCCCATCCTCTCGCAGCTCGCTCGAGAGCGGGATCCTCGCTCGCCCGTGTGGCAACCGGTCTTCGATGGGGGCCGATCCGTACGGTTCTTGAATCGAGATCCGCATCAATCGCCGTTGGACGGCGAATGGTTTGCCCCGCGGATCGCTTACCTCCAGCATCCAGCCGATCCGGTGCCGCTCTGGAGTGTCGAGGCACTCTGGTGGCCACCGGAATGGATGCATCAACCTCGTGGATTCGACGTACCGGAGGACCTTCGATGGTTCCCCATCGTCTCGGGTGTGCAGGCCCTCGCCGATTTCTTCGACCAGCTCGGGCCGCCGCCGGGCTTCGGGCATGACTACTCGACGGACTATGTACGCGGCTGGGCTTGCGTCGTCCCGCCCGAAGGCTGGACGGATGTTGACACCGAACGGTTGAAGCAATTCATCGACAGCGTGGCCCGGGGCGACTCAGAGCCGTGACTTGGCGCCGCCCCGAGTGCGAGCGGAGCTTCCCGCGTCAGGACTGCGTCCTACCCCGGACCTCGAGGCGGCGCTCGAGCACCTCAGGGCTGGCTTCCGCGAGCTGGATGTTGTCGCGACGGGAAGCTGGACCGAACATGCATTTCGCGCGCGTTTTCGCCCGGCGGCCCTGAGCCGCCCGCAAGTGAAAGCATTCCGGGAATGGCTGATCAGTCAGGCTGGTGGCACGAGAACATGGCTGGAGCGCGTCGCGGAATCGCGCGGGCGGTCCACAAGGGACGTAGCCAAGAAAGTACCGCAGGGTATTCCCAAAGCCAGGACTTAGCGCCGCGTGCTGACCGGATGGATCCGATTGCTGCCTGCATCGTGAGCCCCTCCATGGAGGCGTTTACCGTTCTGGTAGTAGAACGCCTCGCAAAGCTGACAGACACCCTGGTGTTTGGGGCGTTGTCGTTTTCCCGGCGCAGAAGCGGCGTCTCCGACGCAAGCGGGCCTCTCGGTTCACTCGGCCGACGAAAGCTCCGCGGCAACAGCACTGCGTTCTGTAGTGTTGATGAGCCAGAACTCATCGCAGGTCACGCAGTATGCCTCGATGGGATAACCGCCACTGAGCAGTCTGCCCACGGCCGCGCGCGAATATCCACCCTGGGGCTGCTGATGGTTGCACTTTGGGCAGATCGAGACGAAATGCACGGATAGATGCATGGAGCTGTCAGTGTCCCTGTGGCTGCCGCCATCAGGAACGTGTGCCGTTGATGCCATAGGGTCCTCCCACGACCACATCGGAGGTCACTAAGCTCAAGTGAGAAATGCGCCTGTGCCGCACCAGGGGTCCGTTGGGCGCAGACATGGGTCAAGCAAGGGTCGCCACCGGAACACCGACCTCACACGGCGAGTGCTCTCGCCCGCCGCGTGAGGTGGCGCGTGCCGCATCTAATCCTGCGGCGCGGAGGAACCTTTCACCTGCTTGTCGCAGTAGGCCTTGACGGCCTTCTCTGATGCGCCGGGGTTGGCGGCCGTCACCTTCGTCATGCAGTCTTTCATGAGAGCCTGCTTGTCGGCTTTGCCCGTGCTGGGATCTGATGGCGAAGTTGCCTGACTCGTGCGGGCTGGCGGCTGTGTCTGGGTCTGTTGGGTTTCCTGCTGTGCCAGGCCGACGGTCGCGGCGGCGAGCGCGCTCGAAGCGAATACTGCGGCTAGTCCTTTCACGGGATACTCCTTTGTCGGATGCAGGGCTCGCACGCTAGATACTCCGAGAGGCCAAATCCATCTCTCGTTCGTCGACAATATTCGTCGGAGTGCACCTAACGTCGCCCGTTGACGACAGAATCCGCGACCAGGTTCTGCCCCAAGGCGAAGCCCGGGCTCGGTGGTCGTCGGGCGTTTGCGGGTCAGGCGGCGCGTGCCGTGAGATCGAGCCGGAAGCCCTGGCACGCCTGAGTCGCGGACGAAAGGCGCCCGGAACTGCGTTTATCTGCAGTAGAACACTGCGCTGCTGGTCGGGCCGCCCGAATGGCCCTCATGCGCGAAGTCATCGAAGTTCTCGATCACCGCGTGACGCGCGGAGTGAGCGCAGAACGCATCAGCTCGCGCAGCGGCGTCCTGTCTGGCGGACGTGATGTTGCTACTCAGGGTGGTCCCGGTAACTGAATACTGCCCACCGCCCATGTCCAGCGCCTCAGGTTTACCCGGTCCCATCAGCGAGCACCCGCACAACAGTATCGAGAGGGCCGCCAGCGATGCGCTTGTCATAAAGCGTATCTTCGCCCCGATCACAGCTTACCCGGGAACGGCGGGCGCGGTATTCGTGACGCGTATCACATCAGAGACGCCGTCCCCGCGGCCGGCCTCGCTCCGCAGTGCCCTGCGCGAAAACTCGCCCGGTCAGCCGCTATTTGTTACCGTAGGCATCAGAACAAAAGAGAGGGCACGACATGAAGCCCGCTTTGTACCTTCCATTCTGCGTGAGCGTCACAGCAATTGCCGCTTGCTCGCCACTTCGGGCACAAGGCTGGTTGGCTATCCGGCTGCTGACGGCTCACCGGTAGAGCATGGGGCTGCCGATGTCCCTTTGGTTATCAAAAGAAGAACTCATCGAGTTGACTGGCTACAAAACGGCCAGGAGGCAGAAACTCGCTCTGGCAAAGATGGGACTCCAATTCCGCAGCCGGCCGCTAGACGGCTTCCCGCTGGTCGACCGCTGGCAGTTCGAGGGCGAGATCATGAGGTCACGGGCCGGGTTCCGGCCGGAACCCAATTGGGACGGAAGTCCGTCCGCAACTTCTCGAATGCTGGGTAGAAAGTAAGAATGTCCCTGTGCTTCTTCGCCGAAAGCGAACCGACCTGTCGCGGTGACCACCTATCAAAGGCGGACACCACTCGCGCCCGCGACCGCAGGCTCTTGGAAACGCAGGTTCACTTCTATTCTCACGACGTGGCGGTTGTGTTTGGCAGCGAGACCGTCGGCGTAAGCGATCGCGTAGGCTCCTTGGAGCTTTCTTGACTCGTTGCCTCACTGGCCACTCTTGGGCGATGACGTCACCCCGAGTGGAGCCGTCCGATCGAACGCGACTCTGTATTGCACTTCGACGCGGCCCCATACTTCGACAGGCCGGGATTTAAACCGTGGCGGTGAAAATCTCCAGAACCTGGCCGCGCGCAACGTTGTCTCATCGAGCTCTGATGATCCCGAGCCGCGGGCCACCACTACTTCGAGGGGTTGGCCGTGCGCATCTATCAGGAGATCGAGCACGACTGAACCTTGCACGCCGGCCGAAGCCCAATCAATGGGGTAAGTCGGGCGGAGCCAGCGAACCATGCGAAGAGTCGAGCGTCCCGCCCTTGCGTTATTAACCGGCGGGCCGTCGTGTTGGTGTAGCCCTTGCGTATCCCGCGGATCAGGTTGCGCGTCCGTTACCGGCGTAAACTCTGACAAGGTTGCGGACCAGCTCGACGCACTCGGCCAAATATCGATTGGAGGGAAAATCCAATGGCGCGCCGGCGGAGTGGACTCATCCTCACTGCCAATCGCCAACGGCTTTGCCGTCAGGGCATCTCCACGTCGCGTCCCCACTTCGGAAATGACGGGTGTGAGAATAGGGAGCCCACCGGTCTTCGTCGGCGGTGCGCGCGTGTGTGCAATACCGTAGAACAGAGCTGCATAGCCGATAACGAGCACAAGAACAACGATAGCGCGGGAGCGCCACAATCTCGCCACCTTCAGGCGCGTCAAGGCGACCGGTTCGTGCGTTGCGCGCATCCACACAACCTCTGGGGGCGCTTCAATTTGGGGGAAATCGGCTGAAAAAGCGAGCCGCATTGCTGGTCGGAGTCTCGGGCGCTGCCAGGCACCCAGGCCCGAAATGCCTTGCATGCAGCACTCCGACGCGAGGCCGCTGTCTCCGCAGCCTTCCCGCGGCCCTCCCTCCGGTACCCTGCAGCAACTGCACGGCAGGCGACCCCCTTGCAGCGGCCTGAGGGACTTGCGCTGTAGTTATTGAGGGGGATACGGTGGGTCGCAAGAGTGGAGGAACCCCGATGAGAACGACGAAGACCAAGCGGCAGCAACGGCTTCTGCCCGGACTCGCGGCAGCCATTGCGATGCAGGCGGCAGCGTACGCCGCTTCCGCTCCGGACGTGCCGGATCAGATCAAGGCGCCCGCGGGCGAGAGGCTCGTGTTTCGGGCGCACGCCTCCGGGGCGCAAATCTACGTTTGTCAGCAGGGAGCTGATGGCAAGTCGCAGTGGACGTTGAAGGCTCCCGAAGCGCAACTGTACGACCGGAAGGGAGCTGTCGTCGGCCATCACTATGCGGGCCCGACGTGGAAACATGACGACGGTAGCGAAGTGACGGGGAAGGCCTCGGCCAAAGTGGATTCGCCAGATTCCGGCTCGATCCCGTGGCTTCTCGTCATCGCCACTGGGCATTCCGGCCCGGGTGTGTTCGCACTGGTGACGAGCATTCAAAGGATAAATACCAAGGACGGCCAGGCTCCCGCAGCGGCCAGCTGTGACAGCTCAAGACTCGGCACCGGGGCAACGATCCCCTATAGGGCCGACTATTACTTCTACGCTCCGGCGAAGTAACGCCCGCGACGCTACATTCACCCAGCCCGCAGAGTTGAGTGTCCGCTGTTTCCTTTCGAGTGACGGCTATCGGGGAGAGCCATCATCCGCGTCGGGTCGAAAGAGCCAATTGGCCTGACTGCCGCTGTCGGCCCAGAAGCAGTCATTTACTTTAACGACATTAACTTCGGCAAAGAGGACATTGGCGATCGTCTCACTGCGGAAACTTCAACTCCCGCTCGATCGCCTGGAAGTGCGGCTCCTTGCGCAGTGGATCCACGAGCGGATCGGTCTTCAGTTCCACCAGCCCCGGATCACGCAATCGCATCGCGGTGTCGAGCCACTCCAGAGCTTTTCGGGCGACCTACATCAAGCGAGGTACCACGAACGTGATGAGCGCGCTCACCTCGTGAGTGTGCAGGATGTATCGAGCGAGCATACCCATGCTCCGCCCGCGAAACACGCACGTAGGAGCCAGCTCGGCGGCGCCTCGCACTCGGGCGCCACAGCCCATTTACGCTTTCATCTCACCTTTGACGAAGGCAAGCAGATCGGCGTTCACCTTCTCGGGGTCCGTGATCGCTATACCGTGCGCGCCACCTGGGTAAACCTTAAGAATTGCGTGCGGGACGACAGATGGTACGCGGCGGCCGGTTGGGC
>Ga0310910_10000472_pt1 | contig 20188 bp, 20 predicted proteins | sample GREbulkMGHF172_FD_203448 | JGI IMG/M metagenome (GOLD analysis project Ga0310910, IMG submission 203448) | Lab enrichment of tropical soil microbial communities from Luquillo Experimental Forest, Puerto Rico - GRE.bulkMG.HF172 | ecosystem: Environmental > Terrestrial > Soil > Tropical forest >... | reverse complement strand
TTCAAGACCGCTGCCTTAAACCACTCGGCCACCCTTCCCTATCGGTCAAATCAAAAGCTACCGGTAAATGGATTGCGGACGCATTATAAGCAAGAGAGCCTTTCGGCTCGCTCAGGAGAAAGCGGCGCTATTCTGGAGCCACAAATGGCTCGGCCGCGCTCACTGCGGTGTCACGTTCACGCAAGTCATGGGATTGACGATGCAGAATTGCGCGGTTCCCCGCTGCTGGTCGACTTGCCAAAGGCCGAGCGGCACAGCATTGCGCGTGTAATCCGTATGGACGACGCTTTGCACACTTGATCCTTTTGCAATCACGCTTTGCCGTGAATACGCGGTATCTTCTTAGCAACGAGCCGTGGGGGGCGCCCCAGTTTTGTAGGAAGCCGAGCATACGTAGAACTTGTTTTCGCGATAATCGAGCAGAAAAGCGCTATAGATTTGCGCGCCGCCTGCTGCGGTACTCCCGACATCAATGAACTCGTAAATGGGAGTTTCCGCTTGTGCTGGCTGAGACAACCAAATCGCGATTGCAACGCCAATGACTGTGCGCATGACGGAACGTCCTCTGTCCTGAAGATTTTCCATCATACAACTCCGAGCAGACCGCACGATATGCAAAAAACGTGGACGTGACTGTTATTTCCAGCTTCGCAACACGTCCTGCGGCGGCGCGGCAAAAGCAGCGTCGCCGTCGTGCCGGCCTTCCCGTGTGCGCTTTGCGGCGAGCCCATGCACCGGGACGCCCCGATCGAAACAAGGACGGCTTCCACACAAAGGGGCCGCCCCAAAGGGCGGCCCCGCTCACGCCACGCCACTACGCAACCGAACTCACGTGCCCTCGCGCAAGTCGTGGGCGCGCTGCCCGACGCGCACGCGCCCGTATTCGCGCCACGAACTCACAGCATCGAAGGCGAGCGAGACTGGGACGATGGCAACCGCGGCGAACACACCAACAGCAGGCAGCAGCCGGATCAGATCCGTCGCCAACTCCCCTGCTACTCAACGCGACCACGCGCGTCCGTCTGAGGCAAAGATCGGGAGCACGACCAGAAGGTCGGGAAACCGACTCAAATTGGGGACTCCCCACCAGCAAACGCGACGGTTCCAGTCGGTTGCGCATGGTTCCGCGATTATGTGCCGTCACAGCAAAAAGTGATAACGGCCTGGAAAGGCTTATGTTTCCTGCAGAACGCGAGGCGCGGATCTGAAGACAATCTGGCGCGATTTGGGCGCGATGCGGCCGGCAAACGATTTCATCGAGGGATTTGCACGAGCTCGTCGAGCTGAGCCTGCGTCAGCGGCTGAGCGACGAACTTGAACCTCACCGCGTCGGGCACGAGATCGCGCAAGCCCAACGCGCGGTCCGGGATCATCATCTCCTTGGGATCGAACTCCTCGCGAATGCGGCGCGCGTCTTCCACGGGAACGCCGGCGAACTCGGAATAGACTTTCAGCGCCTCGTCGCCCGCATACATCCATTCGATCGTCTCGCGATAGGCGCGCATGAAGCGAGCGAACGCGTCGGCCTTGCTCGCCAGGCTGTTCTTGTTGGCGATGAGAACACGGATGGTATGGTCCTTCACCAGCGGCAGCTCGGCCGCGCGCGCGATGATGCGGATCTGGCCGTTGCGCAGCGGCTCCATGGCATAGGGCGGCGCCGACCAGCCGGCGTCGATCTGCCCGGACATCACTTGCGTGAACGTGCCGGGAAAGCCGCCGGTGGCGACCGGCTTGGCATCGACCTTGTATTTTTCCAGGAAGCCCAGCACGTGCGAATGCGTGGATGCGCCGATCGTGGAAAACGAAATCGTGCGGCCGCCCATGTCGGCCATCGACTTGACCGGCGAATCCGCGCGCACGTACCAGTAGGCGTCCTCGCCGGTCGACTCGGCGCCGATGATGCGGATCGGCGCGCCTTTCGCATAGGCGCCGAACACGCCCAACGTGCCGACCGCCACGCCGACATCGATGTTGCCGGAGATCACGGGCTGCATCGTCTGCCCGGCGCCCTCGGTGTACAGAATCTCGAGCTCCAGCCCATGCTTCTGGAAAAGGCCGGCGCGCGCACCGAGCGATGCGGGCGAGCCATGCCAGATCTCGCGCTGGCCGATGGCGACCTTTAGTGCGTCGGCACCGAACGCGCCCGCACTGGACAGCCAGGCCGCAGACACGATCGCGATCAGCGCAATCACATGGTTCATCCGTTTCTCCCGCAAATCGGTCAGCGCCTCGACTTTTCGCGCCAGCGCGCGAATTCCGCGAGCGCTTCGGCAGAGGGCGGATAGATGCCGAAGATCGAGCGGCCCTCCTCCACCTTCTCCTGCACGAAATCCTCGAACAGCGTCTGCTCGAACGCCTCCGTCGCGACCTCCTCGGCGATCTGCTGCGGAATGACGGCGACGCCTTCACCGTCGCCAACGACGATGTCGCCGGGATAGACCGCCACCTCGCCGCAGGCGATCGGCACGTTGAGATCGACCGCGTGGTGCTTGATCAGGTTGGTCGGGGCGGCCGGCGCCGCGTGATAGGCGGGAAACGGCAGCCGGGCGATATCGGGCGTGTCGCGGAAGCCGCCATCGGTGACTATTCCGGCGACGCCGCGCTTCCACAGTCGCGTCACCAGGATGCCGCCGGCCGATGCGGCGGCGGGATTGCGCCGGCTGTCGATCACGAAGACATGCCCGGGCGGGCACTCCTCGACGCCCTTGCGCTGCGGGTGGCTGCGGTCGGCGAACACGCCGAGATGGTCGAGGTCCTCGCGCGCCGGAATGTAGCGCATCGTATAGGCCGGCCCGACCATGCGCGGGGCGTTCGGATTGATCGCCCGCACGCCCTGCATGAAGGTGTTGCGGAAGCCACGCTTGAACAGAACCGTCGTCAGCGTTGCGGTCGATGCCGCCGCCAATTTGCTCCGGGTCGCTTGCGCAAGTGGCAATCGCGCCTCCTAGTGCCGCATCGCCGCTTGGAGCGAAGCGATCTTGTCAACGCCGCTTGACCCGTTCGCGCCGCGCGGTGCTGTCCGAGCCGGATCCGTAGGCCAAGTACCACGGGTTCTTGTAGCAGGAGGCGCCGGTGCCGGGCCCGGCGGTCATCATGCATTGCTCGAATGTATTAAAGGCGCAGATCGACCCCGTCGGCGGATACCCCGCGCACCACTTTCGATAGATTTCGGCGCCGCTCGGGCGGGCGTCGATCATGGCGAGCGCGGAACAAGCCGACAAAAACACGAGCGCGCGGAGCAATTTCATGACAAGCCTCCAACCTCAGCCGCCCTTCCCCTAAACACCGCTATTTCAGAACCATTCCGCTTCGAGCACAACAGCCGCTTGCGCCCACCTCCGCGCTCGGCTAGCCCGAGGCGATGGAAACCGCCCATGCCGCGCGTGCGCCCAAGCTGAGCTTTGTCTCGCTCGGCTGCCCCAAGGCGCTGGTCGACAGCGAACGCATCATCACGCGCCTGCGGGCGGAGGGCTACGAGCTTGCCCGGACTCATGCGGGCGCCGATCTCGTGGTCGTCAACACCTGCGGCTTTCTCGACAGCGCCCAGGCGGAGTCGCTGTCAGCGATCGGCAAGGCGCTCAACGAGAACGGCAAGGTGATTGTGACCGGCTGCATGGGCGCCGAGCCGGAGAAGATCACCACTGCCTATCCGGACGTGCTCGCGGTCACCGGACCGCAGCAATATGAAAGCGTGATCGCGGCGGTGCATCGCGCGCTGCCGCCGCGCCATGATCCGTTCGTCGATCTCGTGCCGCCGGAAGGGATCAAGCTCACCCCGCGGCACTACGCCTACCTGAAAATTTCCGAAGGCTGCAACAATCGCTGCAGCTTCTGCATCATTCCGCGGCTGCGCGGCGATCTCGTCTCGCGGCCGGCCGCGGACGTGCTGCGCGAAGCGGAGCGCCTGGTGGCCGCCGGAGTGAAGGAACTGCTCGTTATCTCCCAGGACACTTCGGCCTATGGCGTCGACCTGAAATACGCCGCGAGCCAATGGCGCGGCCGCGAGGTGCGCGCGAAATTCTTCGACCTCGCGCAGGCACTCGGCGAACTCGGCATTTGGGTGCGCCTGCATTACGTCTATCCCTACCCGCACGTCGATGCGGTGCTTCCGCTGATGGCCGAGCGCAAGCTGTTGCCCTATCTCGACGTGCCGTTTCAGCACGCTGCGCCCGCAGTGCTCAAACGCATGCAGCGGCCGGCGGCGCAGGAAAAGACTTTGCAGCGCATTGCGCGCTGGCGGGAAATCTGTCCCGATCTCACCATCCGCTCGAGCTTCATCGTCGGCTTTCCCGGAGAGACGGACGCGGATTTCGAATTCCTGCTCGAGTGGCTGAGCGAAGCCGAGCTCGACCGGGTCGGCTGCTTCCGTTACGAGCCCGTGGCCGGCGCCCGCGCCAACGCACTGGCCGAGCCGGTGCCCGATCCGATGAAGGAAGAACGCTGGCACCGGCTCATGCGGCACCAGCAGGCGATCTCGGCGCGGCGCCTCAAGCGCAAGCTCGGCACGCGCCAGCAAGTGATCATCGACGAGCCTTGCATTGCGGAGCGTCGCGGTCCGGCCGCGGGTGCCGGTCCGATCGTTGGCAAAGGCCGCAGCCGCGGCGACGCGCCGGAGATCGACGGCGCCGTGTATGTGTCGAGCCGGCGGCCGCTGCGCGCGGGAGAGATTGTCACTGTGAAGATCGAAGGCGCGAATGAATACGATTTGCATGGGACGGCAGTAGGATTTTGAGCGGGCGCAGATTGGCCGGCACCTCCGAGTCGTCATGGCCGGGCATAGCGCGTCGAAGACGCGCGTAAACGCGCTGTTGTCCCGGCCATCCACGTCTTTGCTGCACGAAGAAAGACGTGGATGCCCGGCAGCGCAGACAAGTCTACGCAGTCCGCGCAAGCTTGACTGCGTTGCTGGGCATGACGAGTAAATAATTGGCGCCGTTGATTGCACATGTCCGACCTCGCCCAAGCCTTCATCGTCGCGCTGCGCCTGATCGGCGCGCTCGACCCCGAGCTGATCGGCATCGTCACGCTGTCGCTGCGGGTCAGCCTGTCGGCGACCGCGATCGCATTTGTCATCGGTGCCCCGACCGGCGCATTGCTGGCGATAACCCGCTTCCCCGGCCGAGGCGCCGCGATCCTCCTCGCCAACGCATTGATGGGCCTGCCGCCGGTGGTGGTCGGATTGATCGTTTACCTGCTGCTATCCCGATCGGGACCTCTTGGCCAATTCGGACTGTTGTTCACCCCAGGCGCCATGATCATCGCCCAGGCGTGTCTTACCCTGCCGATCGTGATTGCGCTCGTGCATCGGACCACGGACTCGCTGTGGTCGCGCTACGGCGATGCGCTCGCGATCGACGGCGCTTCCCGCCTGCGCACCATCCGCGAGTTGCTGCTGATGGGGCGTTCCGGCCTGCTGACCGCATCGCTCGCCGCGTTCGGTCGCGCGATCGCCGAAGTCGGGGCGATCATCATCGTCGGCGGCAATATTCGCGGCAGCACCCGCACGATGACCACCGCCATCGCGCTGGAAACGAGCAAGGGCGACCTGCCGCTCGCGCTCGGTCTCGGGCTCATTTTGATTTCGTTGGCCGTGCTGGTCACGGCGGCGGCTTTTACCCTCGACCGATTGACCAGGGTGCCGGGCCAATAGCAGCCAGCGGGCAGGCAGGATGGCCAGAATCCGTGAGGAAATCCGGTGAGGAGCGATTAGGGCGTGGACTCATTAACGCGCAGCCTGCCTGATTGATGCAAGCTGGACGAAGGCGAGATAATTCGCCGCGAGCTTGTCGTAACGAGTGGTGCTCCGGAACGCAGGACCCAAAAGATGCCGTTGAGTACGCGCCGATCATTTACACGCGGAACGCTACGCGGCTTGTTCGGTAGGAACGGCTTGATAGCCACCTATTCGTAATCTGTGAGTTCGTAGCGCATGATTCGAGGGCCCCAGTTTGGGAGCTTGAATCACGGTCCCACTTGCGACCTCAACCCCGGCATTCATGCCGCTGCTTACCAGCCCAGCCTTGACGGTCGCTTTCGGGGCGAAGCAGACATGCTAGGACCCTGGTCCTCGACCGCCCGGTAGCGAATAACCCGAAGCAGTCATTAGGGAGGCCCAAATCCCGCCGCGCAGCACACAAGTCCGGCTCAGACTTCCCGAAGTCTGAAAATTAGTTTTTGAAAAAACTCCAAAAACCGAGCGCTTTGGCGCTCCCTGTTGCGAATCGTCGGCCGTCGACGCGGGCCGGTAAAGGTGATCCGCACTCGCCCAAAAATCATCCAGGAACAAAATTTGGGCACAGCGATTACCTCGGCGGCAGGCTGGAGGGCAGCCCCGGGATGCAAGACCGTCCGCACGAGTCCAAAAGCGAGCTTTACCGCCGTCGGGCGGCGCAATGCCTGGAGCTGGCCAAAACCGTCCAGACGGAAAAAGTGCGCTTGACGCTGATTGAGATGGCCGACACTTGGCTGCGCTTGGCAGAGGAAAGGAAGGACAGTTAGGCGGCGGCTTCTTCCTCCATCGCCAACTCTTTCCAAGCCTCTGCGATTTCGAGCAACACAGCGCGGTCTGCTTCAACTCGGCATACTCAGCCAGCCGCTCACATTGCTCCGCAAACTCGCGGTATTTGATGGCGGTCATTTTCATGCTGGACCAACCGCCCAGCCGAATTCCCTTGTTCGGCGGACATATCTGATAGGACACTGGAACCGACCGTCACTTGTATTTTGTTCCGTGCGGATTGTTCAATTTGTATTTCAATCTTTGAAAATTCGGGGTTGCCCGTTTTGAGTTGACCCCAGGTTTGCATTCACGACATGGCTCACACAGCCGTCATGGGGCGTTGATAAGCGGTTCCCTTCCCCCGACCCCCCAACAGGAAGGGGCGATAGGCATGGGCAATCCTGAGGCTATTCTTTTGCTCTTGGGTGGAGTCCTCGTCGTCGGCTTTGGACTGGGGTACGGCGTTCGCGAGTGGATTTCGCGCCGCCGGCACAAACGATACAGCGATACAGTTTTCTAGCCAGGCCGGGGGGGTTCACCAGGAACGAGCCTCTCGGCCAGAGAGGTTGGTCGCATGGAAACGTCGGTTCGATACCTGGAGAGTTTGATTTCGGCCGTTGGGTAGGAATACGGCGATGGAACGATTCCTTAGACGCGAGAACATCAAGCGCTACAGGAAACTATTGCACGACGCTAAGGATGAAGCTGAGCGTCGACTGATCCAAAAACTATTGACCGAGGCAGAGCAAAAAGAGCCGGTGAAAAAGACGCCGTTGCCCTCGATCGCGCCTGCGGGTCATGTCGCTCCGCAATCCGCCTCTGCAGTTCCCAGCGATGTGCAGAAGCGACGCAAGTCCGAGGCTTAGCAGACTCAGGTGCAGAGCGGACCTAGCACAACAGAATTGCGCGGCCCCACTGGCTCGATTCCGGAGAACCGTAAAGGAACCGCTCTGGCGCAGAGGTTGTTAAGCGAATTGCGACAGACTCGGTGGGCTAAAAGGTTCCGCCAATGCTACTTCGAGGCACTAGCCGTATCCGACGTGCTCCTCCCGCCGAGAATGGCGTGTGGATGTCCGACGGCATAGTCAGTTTCGAGATCTCAGAGTGTATGTACCGGGAAAGGCGATATAGCCCCCCGCTCGAACGGTTGCCGTGGAAAGCGCGCCCGAACGAAAGGCGTAACACGGGCGAGAATCGCGCGGCCAATCAAGCTAGCGGCCGTTAGTGATAGGCCGATTACCCGGTCCATTTGGCATAAAGCGTCGGCCTGCTGCTGCGCATCGATATATCCGGTATTGGAGCGAAGCGGACGTGCGCCGCTGCCGTGGCCCCCTGGGTGGATCAGATCCAGACCCGAAATTTTGAGGGTCAGTGTTTTGCTGCGATGCACCCCGCTGACCTGCTATAGTCAGTCCGTGATCTTGGCCTTGGGGTAAGCACCCATGAGGCGGCGCGAGTTCATCACTCTCATTGGCAGTGCAACGGCAGCATGGCCGCTCGCGGCGCGCGCGCAGCGGCCGAAGGTGCCGACCATCGGCGCGCTGGTCATCGGCAATATCAATCCGGAAGAGTTTTGGCGGGAGTTTCGTCAGGGCTTGCGCGATCTCGGCTATGTCGAGGGACAAAACGTTCGATTTGAGTTCCGATCGGCGGAAGGACAGATCAGCCGGCTTCCCGAACTGGCCGCGGAGTTGGTGCGCCTCAAAGTCGATGTCATCGTCACCTGGTTCACGCCCACGGCTCTGGCGGCGAGGCAGGCGACGCGCGAAATCCCGATCGTCATGGCCGAGACAGGAGATCCCATCGGTACGGGGCTGGTCGCGAGCCTTGCTCGGCCGGGCGGAAATGTCACTGGGTTGGCTAGCATCGCCGCCGAACTGGCCGGCAAAAGCGTGCAACTGATCCGCGACATGCTGCCGTCGGCGCGCCGTGTGACCGCTCTGGCCAATGCGACCGATCCCTTCTCCAAACCTTTCCTCGAACAAATCGAGCGTGGCGGCAAGGCCACCGGAACGACGATCAACACGATTAGGATCAACAGCAGCGAGGAATTCGAGGCCGCATTCGCCGCGATGGAGGGAGACCGGCCGGATGCCGTTATCGTTCAACCCAGCCTGCCAGGCAAACGCGCCGCCGAGTTGGCGCTAAAGCATCGTGTTCCGGCGGTTTCAGTGGGGCGCTGGTTCGTGGAGGACGGCGGGCTGATGTCCTATTCCGCGAAGCTTGTCGACCTTTTTCACAAGGCCGCGGGGTACGTCGACAAAATCCTCAAAGGCGCCCGGCCCGCCGACCTGCCGGTCGAGCAGCCGACGCTTTACGAGCTGGTCATCAATCTGAGGACTGCCAGGGCGCTCGGCCTCGAAGTGCCGCCGACGCTCATCGCCCGCGCCGACGAGGTGATCGAATAGCGGCTGCGCTTGCTGCACTGCATGAGTCCGGTATTGGCACATCGCGTCATCTCGCGGCATTGCACCAATTCGGTCGCTTTCAGAGTGAAGCGGACATTCAGCAAGCCGCGCTTATCACGCCGGATTTATGAGTACGCGCCCTAGCCACCGCATCTCCCGGCGCCTAGCACCTTCACGACGGCAGTCGTCAAGGCGGCGAGTTCCTCGCCGCTGATCGTGAAGGCCGGGGTTAGATATACGATCGAACCGAACGGCCGCACAAAGACACCCGCGTCGATGAATTGCGCGCGCAAGCTTTCCAAATCGGCAATATGGTCGAGCTCGACGACCCCGATCGCCCCCTTCACCCGCACGTTCCTGACGCCGGGGAGCGCGCGGCAGGGCGCAAGACCGCGCGCAAGCGCCGCCGCGATCTCGGCGACTTGCACCAGGCGCGGCTCACGCTCGAACAGATCGAGCGAGGCGTTAGCAGCGGCACAGGCGAGCGCATTGGCCATGTAGGTCGGTCCGTGCATCAACGCATGCGCCGGATCGTCCGACCAGAAGGCATCGAAGACTTTGCCATGCGCGATGGTGGCGGCGAGCGGCAGCGTTCCGCCGGTCAATGCCTTGGAGAGCGTAATGATGTCGGGGACGACGCCCGCGGCCTGATAAGCGAACAGAGTGCCGGTGCGCCCAAACCCGGTAAAAATTTCATCGAAGATCAGCAGCAGCTGGTAACGATCCGCCGTGGCGCGCAGTCGCCGCAGCACCGCCGGCTCGTGAAAGCGCATCCCGCCCGCGCCCTGCACCAGCGGTTCGACAGCGATAGCGGCCACTTCGTCGCTGTGGCGCTCGAGGAAACGCGCGAACTCCGCAGCGCCTTCCTCGTCGCGCGGCAGATCGAGGACGTGGTGCTCCGGCAAGAAACCGCGCAACGGCGCGTGCATGCCGCCTTCCGCATCGCAGATGGCCATCGCGCCGGTGGTGTCGCCATGGTAGCCGCCTTTGAACGCGATGAATTTCCTGCGCGAGCGAACGCCGCGATTGATCCAGAACTGCAGCGCCATCTTCATGGCGATCTCGACCGCGACCGATCCGGATTCCGAGAAGAAGACGCGCTCAAGCCCCTCCGGCATCAATGTTGCGAGCCGGCGGGCAAGCGTGAGCGCCTGCTCGTGGACGAGGCCGCCGAACATCACGTGGGGCATACGCGCGAGCTGGCGCTCGACGGCGGCGCGGATGTGGGGATGGTTGTAGCCGTGGCAGGCGGTCCACCACGAGGCAATGCCGTCGATCAGCTCGCGTCCGTCGGCGAGCACGATGCGGCAGCCTTGGGTGCGGACCACTGGCAGTGGCGGCTTCGCGGTCTTCATCTGGACATACGGCAGCCAGACGTGCGCCATGCCGTCGGCGTACCAGGCCGGTGCGTTAGCGTCGTTCGGGCCGGACATTCAGCGCTTCCATTCGCGCTTCAATGCCGCCATTCTTTCCGGCGAGCAACCCATGCAAGATCGACATGCGCTCCCTCGATGAATTCGCGACGGCCAAGCTCGGCGAGATCGAGCGCAGCAACCTTCGCCGCACGCTGGTCGAGACCACGCGGGTCACCGGCATTTGGGTGGAGCGTCACGGCCGCCGCCTATTGTCGTTCTGCTGCAACGACTACCTCAACCTGACCCATCACCCCGCGATCAAGGAAGCCGCCATTGCGGCGCTGCGCACCTACGGCATCGGCGCCGGTGCATCGCGCCTGGTGACCGGCAACCATCCGCTCTTTGCCGAACTGGAGGCTCGGCTGGCACGGGTTAAGGAGACCGACGCCGCGTGCGTGTTCGGCTCGGGCTATCTCGCCAACCTCGGCATCATTCCCACGCTCGTCGGTCCCGGCGATCTCGTGCTGATCGATGAGCTCGCCCATGCCTGTTTGTGGGCAGGCGCCCGGCTCTCGCATGCTGCCGTGGTTCCGTTCCGCCACGTCGACGTCGCCCACGCGGAGATGCTGCTGCGCGAACTGCGCGGCCGCCATCGCCGCGCGCTGATCGCAACCGACGGCGTGTTTTCCATGGACGGCGATCTCGCCCCCCTGCCGGCGCTTGCTGCACTGGCGCAACGCCACGACGCCTGGCTCCTCGCGGACGATGCCCACGGACTTGGCGTGGTCGGCGGCGGGCGCGGTTCCAATTTCGCGCACGGGAAGAAAGCCGATGTTCCCCTGCAGATGGGCACGTTGTCCAAGGCATTGGGTGCCTATGGCGGGTATCTGTGCGCCTCGGCCGCGGTGATCGATCTCATGCGCAACCGCGCGCGCACCCTGATCTATTCGACCGGCCTGCCGCCGCCGATCGTTGCCGCGGCGAGCGCTGCGCTCGACTTGATCGAGCGGCAACCGGCTTACGCCGCGCTTCCGCTCACCAAGGCCAAGGCGTTTGCCCGTCGCGCCGGGCTGGCGGAACCGGTGAGCCCGATCGTTCCCATCGTCATCGGTGCGCCCGAGGCGGCGATTGCCGCCTCACGGCTGCTCGAACAGCACGGCTTTCTGGTCGCCGCCATCCGCCCGCCAACCGTGCCTGCGGGCACCGCCCGCCTGCGCCTGACATTCACCGCGCAGCACCCCGATGACGAGATCGAGCGGCTCGCTGCACTCGTGCGGAGGCGCATCCTCGAGCAGGCGCCGGCAACCGCAGTCGCGGCGCAATGAGCGCCATCTTCGTCACAGCGACCGGTACCGGTATCGGCAAGACCTTCATTACCAGCGGCCTGATCCGGCATTTCCGCGCGGCCGCGCGGCCGGTGGATGCCATCAAACCCGTGGTCAGCGGCTTCGATGCTGCCGCCTGGCAGGACAGCGATCCGGCCGCACTGCTGGCAGCGCTGGGGCGACCCATGTGTTTGGAGGAGGTCGAGCGCCTGTCGCCCTGGCGGTTCACGGCGCCGCTGTCGCCCGACGTCGCGGCGCAGCACGAGGGTAAAACGATCGATTTTAGGGAGCTGACCGAGTTCTGCCGCCGCGCCATGGCCGCGCGCAACGGCATTCTCCTGATCGAAGGCATCGGCGGCATCATGGTGCCGCTCGATAGGCACCGCACCGTGCTGGATTTGATGTCGGTGCTGCGCATTCCGGTCATGCTGGTGGCGGGCAGCTATGTCGGGACGATCAGCCACACGCTGACCGCGCTCGAAGTCTTGGCCCGCCGCAACATCGATATCGCGGCCGTCGCGATCAGCGAGAGCGTGGGCAGCGCCGCATCGCTGGATGAGACCGTTGCCGCCATTTCGCGGTTTGCCGATGCCATCGAGGTGATCGGCATCGCGCGCATGCCGGCGGGTACGGGCGATGACCCGGCGTTTGCGCGCCTCGCGGCGTTACTATGAGATCCGCGGTCGCCTACCTATCAAGGCAGGAGAATGGTGGAGCCCGTGGTCTTGCGGCTTTCCAGATCCCGGTGCGCTTGCGGGGCGTCTTTGAGCGGATATTTCTGGTTGACCGGAATCTTCACCGCGCCGCTCGCCACCACCTCGAACAGCTCGTTGGCGATCTTGAGCAGGTCCTCCCGCTTGGCGGCGTAGGTGTTGAGCGTGGGCCGGGTTGCAAACAGCGAGCCCTTGGTCTGCAGGATGTTGATGTTGAAGGCGTCGATCTGGCCCGACGCGCTGCCGAAGCTCACGAACATGCCGAGCGGCTTGATGCAATCGAGGGAAGCAGGGAACGTCGCCTTGCCCACGCCGTCATAGACCACCTCGCACAGCTTGCCGCCGGTGATCTCCTTGACCTTCGCAACGAAGTCTTCGTCCCGATAATTGATGATATGATGCGCGCCGTTTTTCTTGGCGAGCTCGCCCTTCTCCTTCGAGCCGACGGTGCCGATCACGTTGGCGCCGAGATGGTTCGCCCATTGGCAGGCGATGAGACCGATGCCGCCGGCGGCGGCATGAATGAGCACATTGTCGCCCTTCTGCACGCGATAGGTTCGCCGCAGCAGATATTGCACCGTCATGCCTTTGAGCATCATTCCCGCGGCTTGCTCGTAGCTGATCTTGTCCGGTAGCTTCACCGCCCGTTCGGCGGGCATAATCCGCTCGGCCGCATAGGATCCAAGCGCAGACACGTAGCCGACGCGGTCGCCGACCTTGATTTCGGTCACGCCCTGCCCGACCGCCGTCACTTCGCCGGCGCCCTCGTTGCCGGACACGAATGGCAATCCGACGGGTGAGGGATACATGCCCATGCGGAAGTAGGTGTCGATGAAATTGACGCCGATGGCGTGGTTCTTGAGCTTGATCTGGCCGGGACCCGGCGCCGGCACCGAAACATCTTCATAGGTCAGCACTTCCGGGCCGCCCGTCTTGTGTACGCGCACCGCTGCCGTCATCGCCGTTACTCCCGTTGTTGCACGCGCCGCCAAGCGGCCGGCGAATGTCTCTCAGCAGCCCCGGCGATTCAAGCGGTCACGGCGCCCGGCTGCGGCGGCGGCGGTTGCCGCGGTGAGCGTCACGAGTGCCGCCCAGGCGTTGGGATCCGTGAGCAGCGAAGCCGCGCTCATTCAGCGCTTCTCGCTCAGTCCGACGGCAAGGAAATAGAGTGCAATGAGGACGAGCCCGCCGACAACGAGGCGGCCCGGCTCGAATGCCCGCAGCACGGCGATCAACGCCAACACCGACCACAGAACCAAAAGTGCAATGTTCAGCAGCCGCAGCCGCACCACGCGTACCGGATGGACGAATTTGAACGGCACGAAGGTGAGCACCGCAAGCGCGGCCACCAGCGCCGCCGCGGCCCAGGGTGCCGGCTTGAGCAGAAACAGGTAGAACGCCGCCAGGTTCCAGAGCGCGGGAAAGCCACGGAAGTAATTGTCGCCGGTCTTCATCTGCCGGTCGGCGAAATAGAGCGCGCCCGTGGTAACGATGACGATCCCGCCCGGTAGCGCCAGCGGTTCCAGCAGCAGTCCGCCGGCGGCGATCGCATAAGCCGGAACGAACACGTAGGTGACGAAATCGACGACGAAATCGAGCACATCGCCGGACCAGCGCGGCAGCACCTCGGCCACCTTGAGGTAACGCGCGAAGGTGCCGTCGACGGCATCGACAATGAGTGCGGCGCCGAGGCACAAGAACATGGCGCTCCACTGCGCGCCGGTCGCATAGATGAGCGCGGCGAGCGCGAGCGCTGCCCCGGCGGCAGTGAAGACATGCACGGCAAAGGCGCGTGCCTGGACGAGCGGGGACAATTTGGGCTCCATTGCGCGTGTCACATATAGGCCAGAGAGCGGTGAGGCGCGCGTGACAATTTCGCGTTTCGAAGTGGTGGTTGTGGGCGGCGGGCCGGCCGGCTTGACCGCGGCGATCGCATTGGCCGGCGCCGGAATTGCGACCGGGCTGGTTGCAAAATCGCGAACCGATCCGGATCACCGGACCAGTGCTTTGTTGGCAGGCTCGGTCACGGCGCTCGACACGCTGGGGGTGTGGCAGCGCTGCCAAGCGCACGCCGCGCCATTACGGGTCTTGCGGCTCGTCGACGACACCGGATGCCTGGTACGCGCGCCGGAGGTTTCGTTTGCCGCCAGGGAGATCGGGCTCGATGCCTTCGGTCACAACATCGAGAACCGGCTGCTGATCGCCGCGCTCGAGGCGCGCGCGCGTGAGCTGCCGAACCTTGCGCGCCTCGAAGACGAAGCCGCCACTGTTGCGATCGAGGATGATCGGGTCACGATCGGCTGCAAGAGCGGTGTCGCGCTCTCCGCCCGCCTGGCGATTGGAGCGGACGGGCGGCACTCGATGTGCCGCGCGGCTGCGGGCATCGACGTGCAGCGCCGCGCCTATCCCCAGACGGCGCTCACCCTCAATCTCAGCCATGCCCGTGAACATCATGATGCGTCGACCGAATTTCACGCCGCAACGGGCCCATTCACCCTCGTCCCGCTGCCCGGCCGGCGCTCCAGCCTGGTGTTCGTGGTTGACCCCGCCGAAGCCGCTTGTCTCGCCGCGCTGACCGATGCGGAAATCGCGGCGGAAATCGAACGGCGCTCCCATTCGATCCTGGGCAAGATCGCGGTCGAGCCGGGCCGCGGCGTGTTCCCGCTTGTGGCCGAGACGGCAGATCGCTTCGCCGCGCGGCGCGTGGCGCTGATCGGCGAAGCGGCCCACGTGGTTGCGCCGATCGGCGCGCAGGGACTCAATCTCGGCCTGCGCGACGCCGCCACGATTGCGGAGCTCGTGGTTGCTGCGCATCGCGCAGGGCAGGATGTCGGGGACGTGACCGAGCGCCATGATGCGATGCGTCGCGCCGACATCACCGGGCGCACGCTCGCCGTCGATATTCTCAATCGCAGCCTGCTCTCCGACTTCTTGCCGCTGCAAGGGGCGCGCGGGCTCGGACTATTCCTGATGCGGCACGTTGGGCCGCTACGCCGATCTGTCATGCGCGAGGGCGTGGCCCCGCTAGCCTCGCAGCCGCGGCTCATGCGCGGCGAGGCGTTGTGATGGCGTCAACCCAAGTTACAGTTGCGATCGGTCAAGCGCTCAGATTGCGCTGCGTTCTACCCAGGTTACAGTTGCATTCGACTTCGCCGAGGAAATGCAGCTTTGGGGCAAGGTGATCAAGCAAGCCAACATCCCGCTGCAGTGAGCCGAACGGCGCCGACCAGGATCACGACGTGAAGCTGCCACGCGATTTTTTCAAGCTGCTTGCCATCGGCGCCCCCGCACCGCTGCGCGAGCTGCCGGTCAAGCTCGAGCGAATGATCCATTTCGTGCCGCCGCACATCGAGAAGCTGCGCGCGAAAGTGCCGGAGCTCATCGCGCAGGTCGACGTGGTGCTCGGCAATCTCGAGGACGCGATCCCCGCTGATGCGAAAGCGGCGGCGCGGGCAGGCTTCATCGCGATGGCCGAGGCGAACGATTTCGGCGCAACCGGTCTGTGGACGCGGATCAATGCGCCGAATTCGCCTTGGGTGCTCGACGACGTGGTCGAGATCGTCGGCGCGGTCGGTGCAAAGCTCGACGTGATCATGCTGCCGAAGGTCGAGGGAGCCTGGGACATCCATTATCTCGACCAGCTGCTGGCCCAGCTCGAGGCCAAGCACCGGCTGCGCAAACCAATTCTGATCCACGCCATCCTGGAAACCGCGCAGGGCGTGGACAACGTCGTGGCGATCGCGACGGCGTCACCGCGCATGCACGGAATGAGCCTGGGCCCCGCCGACCTCGCCGCGTCGCGCGGCATGAAAACGACGCGGGTCGGCGGTGGCCATCCCGATTACGTGGTGCTTGCCGATGCCAAGCCCGGTGCGCCGCGCCAGCGGTTTCCCCAGGATCTCTGGCACTACACGCTGGCGAAGATGGTCGACGCGTGTGCCGCTGCCGGCATCAAGCCGTTCTACGGCCCGTTCGGCGATTTTGCCGATGCGGATGGCTGCGAGGCGCAGTTCCGCGATGCGTTCCTGATGGGCTGCGTGGGCGCCTGGACCTTGCATCCGAGCCAGGTGCCGATCGCCAAGCGCGTGTTCTCGCCAGATCCGGCCGAGGTGGCGTTCGCCAGGAAAATTCTCGAGGCGATGCCGGACGGAAGCGGCGCGGTGATGATCGACGGCAAGATGCAGGACGACGCCACCTGGAAGCAGGCCAAGGTGATGGTCGATCTCGCGCGCCTGGTTGCCGCCAAAGACCCGGAACTGGCCGCGCAATACCGCCTGTGACCCTCTAGTGTCCTGATTCCGAAGTTCGCACCATTCTTGCGGCAGACTCGAATGCGAACTTCGGAATCAAAGGGACACTAGCCAACTCTATGATTCTAGTGCCGCTTTGAACCCGAAGTTCGCAAACGCACTCGCGGCATAATGTGTGCGAACTTCGGGTTCGCGGCACTAGCAGGAGACGCCGGCATAGGCTATCTCGGTTTGCCAATGAGCAAGATGCGCAGCGCCAAATTCAAGATCGGCGAGGTCGTCCGGCACCGCTTGTTTCCGTTTCGCGGTGTGATCTTCGACATCGATCCCGAATTCAACAATACCGAGGAGTGGTACCAGTCCATTCCCGCGGAGGTGCGCCCGCGCAAGGATCAGCCGTTCTATCACCTGCTCGCCGAGAACGCGGAAACCGAATACATCGCCTATGTGTCCGAGCAGAATCTGCTGCCCGATACGTCCGGCGAGCCGGTGCGCCACCCTCAGGTCCCGGAAATCTTCGAACGCGACGAGAAGGGCCGCTATCGGCCGCGCAATTCATTGCTGAATTGAACACGTAACAAAAAAGGCGCGCCCGAGGCGCGCCTTTTGTGTCTCATCCTAAGCTTGCGTTATCGCGGCGCTGCTTGCTGCTGCGGTTGCGGCGGTTGAGCCTGTGACTGCTGCTGCTCGAGCTTCTTGCGGGCCTCTTCAGCGCGCTTTTGCAGCTCTTGCTGAAGCTGCTGCTGCTGCGCCTCGAAGACCTTCGGATCGGTCGGCGGGCCGTCATAGGCCTTGGCAAAATCGCCAAGCGGAACGACCAGGCTGATCGGCTGGCCGGCGCCGTTGATGCCCTGGATGACGAGGCCCTGCCCCTTTTTCAATTTGCCGATCAGCTCGCCGCTCGCTTCGTAATCAGCCATGCAGCCGTTGTTGAAGCAGATCACGTACGGGCCGGTCATCGGCTGACCGTTGTCGACGATCACGCGCGTGCCCGGCTGGATCGACATGCCCAGCGGCAAGGTGACGCGCAGGACCTTTTTCGGATCGTTTTCCGGCTCGATCAGCACCGCAGCCACCACGGGCATGCCGGATTCGACGCGGCCGTCCTTGCCGGTGAAGCAGACCTGCTTGGCGTTTGCCTCTTGGCCCTTGAGGCAGAACTTGGTCCAGGGCGAGAAGATCAGCTGCGGCTGCTCGCCTTGCTGCGGCGCTTGCGCTTGCGGCGCGGGCGCCTCTGCCGGCTTCGGCGCAGGGGCAGCCTTCGGCGCCGCCTTCGGTGCCGCTTTGGGAGCTGGCGTCGCCGGCGGCGCCTGGCCGAAAGCGGCGGAGCCGATCAATGCGGTGAGCATGGTCGTTGCCGCGGCAACGGCAAATGCGCGTGCGACCGGTCGAGCCGGTGCTAAAAGCGACCGTTCATCCATCACAGATCCCTCTTGCTGACCGCAATCGCGGCGCCCCCGGCCGAAACGACCGTCCCGCCCTTCGGTGTCGGCACCAAATGCGGCAACAGCGTGACGCCTGGCTCGCTGCGGCGAGCTTTTCGCCGGCGATTGCGCCAAAGGCGGAACCGGCCGGCAGGGCCGCCTGTAAACATGGGTCAAATCGGCGCAAGCCTGCCCCATTCAGCGGCGATATACGAGAGAAAGTGCCAGGCCCCGAATCGCTCAGTGACCGCACGCCCTCTCCTCGAGTTCCCGCACCCCGCCAGTGCGGCGATCCGCGCGCTTACGTGGTGCGCCCTGCCGCTGGGTTTGGCGCTGTTCAGCGTCGCCTCGGGACAGGCGCAAGCCGCCGAGCCCAAGCACGCGATCGCCATGCACGGCGAGCCAGCCTTGCCGGAGGGCTTTACCCGCTTGCCTTACGCAAATCCGGACGCGCCCAAGGGCGGGCGTCTGGTGCAAGGCGTGCTCGGCACGTTCGACAGCCTCAATCCGTTCATCGTCAAAGGCCTGGTCGCCCAAGGCATACGTGCGCCACTGGTCAGCGGAAACAACGTGATCAGCGGCTATGTCGTCGAGAGCCTGATGGCGCGCGCCTATGACGAGCCTTTCACGCTCTATGGGCTGGTTGCGCGCGCCGTCGAAACCGACGCGCAGCGCAGCTACGTCGCCTTCTATCTCGATCCCGCCGCGAAATTCTCCGACGGCCGCCCGGTCACCGCCGAGGACGTCATATTTTCCTGGCAAATTCTGCGCGACAAAGGACGACCCAATCATCGCATCTATTACGCCAAGGTCACCAAGGCCGAGCCGATCGGCGAGCGCGCGGTGCGCTTCGACCTCGCCGGCAGCGACGATCGTGAGCTGCCACTCATTCTTGGGCTGATGCCGGTTCTCGCCAAGCACGCGATCAATCCCGAGACCTTCGAGGAAACCTCGTTTCACGGGCTGATCGGCACCGGGCCTTACGTCGTCGGCGAGGTCGATCCGGGCAAGAGCGTGACGCTCAAGCGCAATCCCAATTATTGGGGACGCGATCTTCCGATCAACCGCGGATTCTGGAATTTCGACGAGATCCGCTTCGATTACTACCGCGATCCCAATTCACATCTGGAAGCGTTCAAGCGCGGCCTCTACGACGTACGCAAAGAGGAAGATCCGACGCGATGGCAAACGGCGTACGATTTTCCCGCCATGCGCGAAGGCCGTGTGATCAAGGAGGCGCTTCCCAGCGGCGCTCCGAAGCCGAGCAACTATTTCGTGTTCAACACGCGCCGCGCCGTGTTCTCCGACGCGCGGGTGCGCGAGGCGATATTGCTCCTGTTCGACTTTGAATGGATCAACCACAGCTACTATTTCGATCTCTACCGGCGCACGGTCGGCTATTTCGACGGATCGGAGCTCTCCTCGCATGGCCGGCCGGCCAGTCAGCGGGAAAAAGAACTGCTGGCGCCGTTCCCCGACGCGGTTCGGCCCGACGTGCTCGATGGCACGTGGTCTCCGCCCGCGACCGATGGCTCCGGACGCGACCGCACCACGCTCAAGCGCGCGCTCGCACTTTTTGCCGCCGCGGGATACGAGCTGCGCGGCACCGACTTGGTTGAACGCAAAACCGGCCGGCCGCTGACATTCGAGATTCTGGTCGGCACGAGGGTCGATGTCTCCGCGCGGGAGGGCGAGCGCCTCGCGCTGCTGTTTGCCCGTAGTCTCAAGCGCGCCGGGATCACCGCACATGTTCGTTCGGTCGAGGCGCTGGAATACGACGGGCGAAGACTTGCCTTCGATTTCGACATGATCGAGAACCGCTGGGATCAATCGCTCTCGCCGGGAAACGAGCAGGCCTTCTATTGGGGAGCGGCGGCGGCCGATCAGTCCGGCACGCGCAACTACATGGGCGTGAAGAGTCCCGCCGTCGACGCCACGATTGCCGCGCTGCTCAAGGCGGAAAGTCAGGACGATTTCGTCGCCGCCGTGCGCGCGCTCGATCGCATGCTCATCTCCGGCTTCTACACCATCCCGCTGTTTCATCTTCCCGCCCAGTGGATCGCCCGCTGGTCGGGCATCGCGCGGCCGGCGACGACCTCGCTGTACGGTTATCTGCCCGAGACCTGGTGGCGTGACCCGAAACAGCCGTGACGCGCGCCTCCCGTTGACGAGCCATTAACAGCCGCCGCGTAGGGTAGCGTGTTTCGCGCGAAC
>Ga0310910_10000461_pt1 | contig 20362 bp, 23 predicted proteins | sample GREbulkMGHF172_FD_203448 | JGI IMG/M metagenome (GOLD analysis project Ga0310910, IMG submission 203448) | Lab enrichment of tropical soil microbial communities from Luquillo Experimental Forest, Puerto Rico - GRE.bulkMG.HF172 | ecosystem: Environmental > Terrestrial > Soil > Tropical forest >... | reverse complement strand
GCGCAGTTCGGCGGCAAATATTTCTGCCACGACGTGCGCGTGATCCGGATGCCGCGCCATGGCGCCTCGCTGCCGATCGGGCTCGGCGTGTCCTGCTCGGCCGACCGCCAGGTGCTCGGCAAGATCACGAAGGACGGCGTCTATCTCGAAGAGCTCGAGCACAACCCCGCGCAATATCTCCCCGCAGTGGAGCAGGAACTCGGCGGCGAGATGGTGAAGATCGACCTCAACCGCCCGATGAAGGACATCCTTGCGACGCTCTCGAAACATCCGATCAAGACGCGCCTGTCGCTCACGGGCACCATGATCGTCGCGCGCGACTCCGCACATGCCAAGCTGCGCGAGCGGCTGGAGAAGGGCGAGCCGCTGCCGGATTATTTCAAGAACCATCCGGTCTATTACGCAGGTCCAGCAAAGACGCCCGAAGGCTATGCTTCCGGCGCGTTCGGCCCGACCACGGCGGGGCGGATGGATTCCTTCGTCGACCAGTTCCAGGCGGCCGGCGGCTCAATGGTGATGCTCGCCAAAGGCAACCGGGCGCCCGCGGTGCGCGAGGCCTGCAAGAAGCACGGCGGCTTCTATCTCGGCTCGATCGGCGGTGCTGCGGCAAATCTCGCGGAGCACTGCATCAAAAAGGTCGAGGTCGTCGAATATCCCGAGCTCGGCATGGAAGCGATCTGGCGCATCGAGGTCGTGGATTTCCCGGCCTTCATCATCATCGACGACAAGGGCAACGACTTCTTCAAGGAGTTGAACCTGGGGTGAGGGCGCTAGGCCTCGACGGGTTCACAAAGGGCTGGGTCGCCGTTTTGCTGGAAGGCGACCGTCACCAGGTCACCTTCCATCCCAACGTCGCAGCCGCGCTGTCCTTACCATTCGACCGCGCCGCGATCGACATCCCGATCGGCATGACCGATAGCGGCGAACGCTGCTGCGACCTGCTGGCGCGCGAAAAATTGCGGCCGCATGCCTCGCGCGTGTTCACGGGCGCACGTCGATGGCTGTGGCAGGAATTCAGCGATCCGGACCGCGCCAACAGTACAGCACGACGTCGTGGCCAGAAGAGCGTCTCGCGCCAGCTCTGGCATCTTGGGCCGAAGATCATGGAAGTGGATGCCTTCGTGCGCGCAAATCGCTCGCTCGATGTACGCGAGGTCCATCCCGAACTCGTGTTTCTGCGGTTGAATGGAGGAAAGCCCCTGCTGTCGAAAAAGACCGACGAGGGACTCTTGCTTCGCCGCAGGCTTCTTGAGCACAGCGGGTTTCGCAATATCGACCGGTGGCTGGCCGAGGCGCGGATCGGGACCGGAGCCAGGCAGGACGACGTCCTGGATGCCTGCGCCGTCGCGATTGCCGCTCGCGATGCGTCGACCAGCCTGCCGCAGGGCACGCCACCACTCGACACGTGCGGATTGCCCATGCAAATCTGGTTTTGATCCAGTCCTGGGATCGAATGTGGTTTTGGTGCGAGAGTTGAGAAAATGACGGTCGAGTGGTTCGACGACCTGAAGGTCGGAATGCGCTTCAAGAGCGAGAAGCTGACGGTCTCCAAGGAAGACATCCTGCGCTTTGCGGCCGAATTCGATCCGCAACCGTTTCATCTCGATGAAGCGGCGGCGGAGCAAACGATCCTCAACGGGCTTGCGGCGTCGGGATGGCACACTGCAGCGATTGCGATGCGGCTCGCCATCACGGCGCGGCCGTTCGGGCCGCACCCGCTTTTTGGGGCGGGGGTCGATGAGCTGCGCTGGTTGAAGCCGGTCAGGCCTGGCGACACCCTGCATCTGGAGGGCGAGGTGGTCGAACTGCACCCATCGCGGACGAAGCCGCAAGGCATCGCCCGCGTCAAATGGACCGCCTACAATCAAAACGGCGAGGCCGTCTACACGTTCAACCCGATCGCGATCGTGCCAACCCGGCCTGCCTGAAGATTGGCTCAGCCGCCGAGCGGCTTCACGCCCGCGTCCCGGTGAAGGGGAAGTTTCCCATCGGGCCAATGCCCATTTCGCCCGCAATGCTGTTGCCGGTGACTTTTCCGGTGAAGGCGAGCGTTAGCGGCATCGGATTGGTGATCGAGACCTTCCAGGCGACGTCATCGCCCTCTACGGTGCCGTCAAAAATCTCGGTGGAATTCCCGTCCGCGCCTTGCGTTCCCGTCAGCGTGCTGCCGGCGCTTTTCAGGCTCAGCGTCGCGTTGCGCTCGCCCATCGGGGTCGTCATGACGAGATTCCAGTTTCCGTCCACCGCCATTGATGTCTCCTTCCGTGACCCCGCACAAAACCGGAATGGCTTTGAATTTTCGCAAAGGCTCGTCCGGCGATATAGCGTATCTCGAAGGCCAAGCTCAATTCATTCGTCCGCGTGAAACCGTCTCAGGGGCCGGCCGTCGCACGGGTCGCGCGGACGCGGCTTGTGACGAGAATGCGAAACGCGACATATTGCAGGGCGAAAGCCAGCACCTTTGCGCCAACCGCAACGACGGACACATAGAGCGCCCACAGCTTGAGATCGCCGGTCATGGCGACAGCGATGGTACCCCCGCCAAGCGCGAACATCAGCGCCGCCCAGGCATAGCCTGCGAAGGTAATCATGTCCGGAATAGTCTCGACCGCGATCGGGGGCATGTAGCGCAGCATCCAGCCGCGCTTCAGCATGATCGCGCCGATGGCAAAATGCGCGATTGCAGGTTTTGCCAAAACGAAGCGGGGATCTCTCGTCAGGATTGTCGCACCGCCCAGCACGATGACCAGTGCAAGACTGGCCCAGGTCATAAAATGCAGCGGCCGGCCCCTGATGCGAGCGTAGATGACCTGGCCGATCGCGCCGGCGATCGCCACCGACGTTGCCAGCACGATGTTGTCGGTCGCAACATATGTGACGAGGAAGATGATCGTGGAGAGGAAGTCGGTGCCGAGCCTCAGGAATACGTCTCGCATCGTCTGCCTCCGGGATGCTGCGATCAGTGCGGGTTCGGCAGCGCGTCGTGCGGCGGGGCGCCGTATTTCGTCCGTCGATATTGAGGATACCACTTGGTGAAAAGGACCGCACTGTTGCGCGCGGCGACCGCGACCAGAAGGCTCAGCCAGATCGGCAGGCCCGGGATATAAAGTACGGCCATATTGCTCAGCATCATCAACAGCGCAGCCACAGTCCAGGCAGCGGTGATGATGTAATTGGCGCGCAGGAAGCCCGGCATCGCCGCGGTCTCGGCAGGGACCGATTCCAGCGCATATTGCAGGGTAAAGGGGTAGCGGATCAGCATCGAGCCGATCGAGATTGCGAAGATGCCGGCGTCGACCGCCAGCCTCACCTTCGAGCTGCCCAGCGAGGGATCGAAGACGTTGAGATAAACGGCGGTGCCGGCAAACACCACTGCCGAGGCGGCGGGGAGCAGTTTTATCGTGCGGCCGCGCACGACATCGATGGTGATGGTGGCAAGGCAAATTACCGCAGCGGCGGCGAGGCTCACCGTTGCCGAGACTACCAGCATCAGCGAGGCGAAGGCGCCATAGGGCGCAAGGATCAGGAAAAGGGTTAGGGTCATGCCATAGCCTCTTCGGGCCAATCTTTACATTGTAAAGATGAATAGCGACGGGGCGGGCGCCGGTCAAGTCAAATCTTTACAGTGTCAAAATTGCGCCGTATGGAATGTTTATGGGCAAAAAGGTCAAAAAAACCCGCGCTCGTCCAGGCGGCAGCGCGAAACGTTCCGTGCCGGACCGATCTGCCACGGCGCGGCAGGGGTCGCGTGCGGCTACATCGGACCACGAGGCGCCCTACCATCACGGCGCGCTTCGAGACGCGCTACTGGAAGCGGCCGAGCGGGTACTGGAGCGCGAGGGGCTTGCCGGGCTGACGCTGCGCGCGGTTGCGCGCGAAGCGGGCGTGTCCCATGCCGCGCCGACCCATCATTTCGGCGACCTCTCGGGGCTTGTCAGCGATCTTGCTGCGACCGGCTTCCGGCAATTCAACGCTGCGATGGCGGCGGCCGGCGCGCCCGATATGCCCTATCCCGGGCGGGCACTGGCCCGCGCGAAAGCCTATGTCGCTTATGCCCAGGCCCATCCCGGCATGTACGGGCTGATGTTCCGCACCGAGCGCCTGGATTATTCGCGGCCGTCGCTGTGCGAGGCCGCCGAAGCCTCTTTCGCGGCATTAGCGAGCGCAGTTGCCGCCAGCCGTCACGAGCATATCGAACAGGAAGCGTTGACGCTGGAGCAGGCGGCAGCGATTGCGCGCGCCTGGTCGACGGTGCACGGCTTCACTATGCTGCTTTTGGACGGACGGCTGGCGGACGTCTTGAAGCGCCTGCCCGAGGGGACGGACGTCGAGGCGCTGCTCGAGGCCATGCTCAAGCTGACCATGGGCAAGCCGGTCGGCACGTGAGGTCAGCGCCGCGTCGCGAGCTGCGCGCTTCGATGTGACAAATTTGCAAAAGGATGCAAGAGAGCGCGTCACACAAGCGATATAGCATCCTTGTCATCGAATTTTTTAGTGTGAAGTGTACAATTTGGGGAAGGTTCACAAGAAGAGCGACCACCACCTGACATTTCCGCGGAATTGTTCTAGAAGAGCGGCTTCGCTTTCCATTCTCGTTGACCGCGCGTCAGTTCGTTACACATGTCTGCAATTTCGCCGAACAAACCCTATCGCGTCGGCCGTTCCCGTACCGGGCTAGGCCTCTTCGCCACCAAACCCATCAGGAAGGGTGCCAAGATCATCCGCTATTTCGGGCCGTTACTCGATTGCCGAAAGAAGAAGGATGACGCGATCGAGAACAAATATCTGTTCGAACTCAACAACCGCTGGACCATCGACGGTTCGGTGCGCGAGAACATCGCCCGCTACATCAATCACGCCTGCAAGCCGAACGCCGAAAGCGATGTCAAACCGCGCAAGCGCAAGGTTTTCATCCGTGCGATCAAGAACATCGAGCCGGGCGAGGAAATCAACTACGACTACGGCACCGATTACTTCAAGGCCTACCTCAAGCCGATCGGCTGCAAATGCGGCGCCTGCGAGAAGAAGCGCAGGAAGAAGCGGGCCGAAGCGCGCGCGGAACGCGAGCGCGAGAAGAAAAGGATTGAACGGAAGGCAAAGCGGCTCGCCGAAAAGCTCGCCAGAGCCAATGCGAAGTTGAAGAAGCTGAACGGCAAATTGAAGGGTGCGAATGGCAAGGACGCCAGCCGCAAGCCCGCCAACGGCAAATACGCCAACGGCCACAATCGCGCGTGGCGGCGTGACCGGTCGCGCAGGACGACAGCTCGTCGGGATCTCATGGCGCGATCAGCGCCGGCCGAACAGCCGCCGCAACAGCAAGAGCGGGCACAGGCCCTTGCCGGCGCTGGTTTCCACGGCCTGCATTTGCGCGACCACATAGATGCCGGCGCTCTCGATCAGCAGTTCGGGCATCTGCAGCGAACGCGCGAGAAGCAGGGTTGACAGGCTGAGAAGCCGCGGCATCAGGCTCGTTGCCGTGGGAAAATAGCGCCAGAAAGTTCGCATCGGTCCTCTCCTTTGCCTGGAGAGATGCGGCCGTGGGCGAGGCTAATCGATTACCTCAGAGGTAATGGATGGGGCGAAATCCCCGTGCTAGCTTTTGTGCCATGAACAGACATACGCCCACCGCGCAGACCGAACGTGCGAGGCCCATTCATATCGGCGATCATCTGCGCGAATGGCGGCAGCGCCGTCATTTGAGCCAGCTCGATCTGGCGGGCGATGCCGAAATCTCGGCGCGGCACTTGAGTTTTGTCGAAACCGGCCGTGCCGCGCCGTCGCGCGAGATGGTCCTGAAACTCGCCGAGCGGCTCGACGTGCCCCTGCGCGAACGCAACGTGCTGCTGGTCGCCGCGGGGTATGCGCCGGCCTTCCCGCAGCGGACGCTGGACGATCCCGCCCTCAAGGCCGCGCGGCAGGCCATCGACCTCGTCCTGAAGGCGCATGAGCCCAATCCGGCGCTAGCGGTCGACCGGCACTGGAACCTGGTGTCGGCGAACCGCATGGTGGCGCCGCTGCTCGAGGGCGTGCCGCAGCGGCTGCTCGGCCAGCCCTTCAATGTGTTGCGCCTGAGCTTTCATCCCGAAGGGCTCGCGCCGCGCACGGTCAATCTTGCCGAATGGTGCGCGCATCTCCTGGAGCGGCTGCACCGGCAATGCGAGGCCACCGCGGATCCGGAACTCCTGAAGCTTTATGAGGACCTCAAGGCGTTTCCGATTCCGGCGCGGCGCGCGCCGCTCCCGACCGACAATGTCGCGATCCCCTTCAAGATGCGTCATGAGGGCGATGTCTTGAGCTTCTTCTCGACCACTATGGTGTTTGGAACGCCGGTCGATATCACGCTGTCGGAGCTGGCGCTCGAAACATTCTTTCCGGCCGACGATTTCACGGCCGAGCGGATGCGGAAGATTGCCCGCTCGCTCGACAACTAATTGATCTCGTGTGGCTTTGGCTCAGAAATCCGGGAGTGCGAACTCGCCGGGCCATGAGTGATGCGGACTTCTGAACTGCCACACTGGCGCTTGTGTCGCCCCCGGTTGGGCTTATCCTGAGACCATCAATCTACGAGGATGGTCCGATGAGCACCCTAAAGCCGCTGAAGATCGACATCGTCTCCGACGTGGTGTGCCCGTGGTGCTATATCGGCAAGAAGCGGATCGAGAACGCGCTGGCGCTCGTGCCGGACGTTCGGGTCGAGGTGAAGTTCAGGCCGTTCTTTCTCAATCCCTGGGTGCCGCGCGAGGGCATCAGCCGGGAAGATTACCTCACCACCAAGTTCGGTTCGGTCGATGCCTACAAGGGCATTGCCGGCCGCGTCGTGGCCGCAGCGGGCGAGGAGGGGCTGACCTATCGGCCGGACCTCGTCAAGCGCCAGCCCAACACCATTGATTGCCATCGGCTGATCCACTGGGCCGAGGCGATCGGCAAGGCACCCGAGATGAAGCAGCGGCTGATGGAGCTCTATTTCCGCGACGGCGGCGATCTGACCGATGTCGACGTTCTTGTGCGGGCGGCGGCCGATGTCGGGCTTGATGCTGACGACGTGCGCAAGCGGCTCGCCACCGACGAGGACATTGATCTGATTTCCGGGCAGGCCCAGGAGGCATCCGACAAGGGCATTTCCGGCGTGCCGACTTTCGTCTTCGCGCAGAAATATGCGATCTCCGGCGCGCAGGCACCCGAGTTGCTCGCCCGCGCCATCCGCCAGGTTTCGGCAGAGGTGAACGCGCAGGCGGCCGAATAGGCCGCTGCTGCCGACGGGCATGGCGTTTCGCTCTATCGTCTGACAGGTCTTCAGATCGAAAAGAAGAAAGGGGGAATATCATGATCTATGAGTTGCGGACCTACACGGTGAGGCCTGGGACCATCGGCGACATGGTCAAGGCGGCGAGCACGGTGTCGCGTGACATCCGCGGCGATCGTTTCGGCAAGCTCGAAGGCTACTGGTGGACCGAGATTGGCCCTCTCAATCAGGTCATGCATATGTGGAGCTACAGCGATTTCAACGAGCGCGCGACGTTGCGCGCCGAACTCGCCAAGAACTCGCGCTGGGCCGGCGAGTACATTCCATTGATCCGTCCGCTGCTGATGCGTCAGGAGGTGCGTCTCCTGAACGCCATCAAGCCGCCAGTGGCCCCGGCCTCGACCGGCAACGTCTATGAGCTCCGCAATTACCGCGCCAAGCCGCTCGGCGCGGTGAGGCAATGGCTGGAGGCGTTCACGGCGGCGCTGCCGGCGCGCGAGAAATATTCGAAGATCGTCGGCCTCTGGCAGACCGAGGCGGGCCAGCCGAACGAGGTCTGCCATATTTGGGCCTATTCCAGCCTCAACGCGCGGGCCGAGGCACGTGCGAACGCGCAGAAGGATCCGGTGTGGCAGGAGTTCCTTGGCAAGGGTCCCGCGTTTCTCGAGGAGATGCACTCGACCATCATGCTGCCGGCGTCTCACTCGCCCTTGCGATAAGACTGGCAGGAGGTTTAGCGCTTCCGCCGTCCGCGGATCGTGCGCAAGCCCCAACGTGCCCATGCGAGGGCCGATTGGCGCGTGACCAGCGCTGCATGAATCAGCGTGACAACCGGGTCGTTCCGCCGAAGCGGGATGAGCACGTCGCCGATTGCAAAGCGCCCGCGCCAGATCGGATTGATCATGGGATGATCGGGACTTGCGGTGGAGTCGGCCGAGGTGATCTTCGGGTCGGCGCAGAGATGCCGGGTCAATTCCAGCGTGAGCTGCACGCCCGGTGAGTATTTGGCAAAACGCTCGTCGACGCCGAGCTTGAAGAAGAAAGCGCGGCCTTGATGCCGCAGCACGATTCCCGAGGCGACGGGATCCTTGCCCGCGCGCAGGGTCACGATCTCGCACTGGCCCGTTTTGGCGAGCGCCGCCGTGGCGCTACGGATGAACGTTGCGTCGCCCTCGACCTGCATCAGCGCGGTGCCGCGTTGGCCTTTCCAGCCGCTCGCTTCGAGCTGCAAAAAGGTTTCGATCGCGGCTGCGACGTCCCGCGGCGTGCGCGCGACGTCAAAGCCGACGGCACCATGTTCGGCCAGCCGGTGGCGCTGCCGGCGCAGATCCTTCAGCTTTTTGCCGCTCAGCGCATCCTGGAGCAGTTCGTCGGCGCTGCGCGTCGCGTTGAGGCAGGCGCGCAGGTGCCAGTGCAGCACGCGCGGACGAATGTCCTCGCCGCGCAGCACTGCTTTGAAGGCCTTCATGGCGGCCCCGTCGAGTGCGACCTCGCGCAGCAACAGCGCGCGGGCGCCGGCTTCGCGCGCCTGTTCCATCAAGCGCGCCGCGGCATCTTCGGCTCCCATGCGGGTGAGCAGCGGCGTGCAAAGCGTGCCGTAGGGATGGGCGCTGACCAGCGCCGGCAGCGGAATTTTCAGGGCGCGCGCCATCGGCACCACGGGCAAGAGCCCGATCAGGCGGATATCGCTGCGCGCAGCGAGGGCGAGAGCGCCGGTGCGGCCGGGCACCGAGGCATTCACCGCCAATTCCCAGCCGGGAAGATAATAAGCGTTCGGCTCGATTGCGGAATCGGCGAGCGCCTGCCATTCGCTCGGCTCGACGGCCGTAAGCGGCGTCAGCGGCTCGGCGCCGGCCGGCTCGAGCTGGGCGCGCCGCGCCGTGGCATCCTTGATGGATGCGCGACGGACCATCGCAGTATCGGCGATCTCGACCACGCCCTGTGTCCCCGTGCGAGAGGGCGCGTCGCGTTGTCTGAGGCCGCGATCTTCGCCTTCGCCGGGTCAATCTAGCGGAAAGATCGGAAAATACTGTTGGCGTCGCCGTGCACTTTGACGGCTCGTATTAAGGGAAAATTCAGCATCCGCATTCGGCAGGGGCGCTCATGATATAATTTCGGATGCGGACGCCGGTTTCATGCAGGGTTCTTTGCGATACCGCAATGAGGAGCAGGCGCCAAACCGCCATGACGTTGACGCGAAACCAGAGGTTTGTTGAATGACGCTCACTTCCTTCACGCCGGTCGCATCCTCCCTCGGAGGCGCGCTGATCGGAGCTGCCGCCGTCATGTTGATGTCCGTCACCGGGCGCATTGCCGGCGTCAGCGGCATCGCCGCACGCCTGCTGCCGCCCTACGAGGATCGCGAATTTGCCGGGCGGCTCGCCTTCGTTGCCGGCCTGGTCGCCGCACCCCTCGTTTGCCTGATTGCCACCGGACGGCTCCCGGCACAGACGATCGAGGCCAGCGCGGCAGTGCTGGTGCTTGCAGGATTTCTGGTCGGCTTCGGTTCGGTGTGGGGCAACGGTTGCACCTCCGGCCATGGTGTGTGCGGGCTCTCACGACTATCGGTGCGCGCGCTCGTTGCCACGATCACCTTCATGGCAACGGGCTTTGCGACCGTCTTCGTCGCGCGACATCTGGGTTAGCGATCATGGCGATCTTTCTGCAATTTGTGGTCGGACTGATCTTCGGTTTCGGGCTCATGCTTTCGGGCATGTCGAATCCCGCAAAGGTCCTCAACTTTCTCGACCTCGGCGGGATCGCTTCCGGAAGCTGGGATCCGAGTCTCGCCTTCGTCATGGCTGGTGGGGTGCTCGTGACTTTTGTCGGTTACCGACTGGTTCTTGCGCGATCACGGCCGTTCTTTGCCGAGAGATTTCACCTGCCGAACCATCGTGAACTGGATCTCCGCATCGTCGCGGGGCCGGCCATCTTCGGAGTGGGCTGGGGACTCGTGGGCTTCTGCCCGGGACCGGCGCTTACGGCACTCGGCTTTGGCTCGAACGCTGCCATCATCTTCGTTGCGGCGATGTTTGCCGGCATGTGGCTGGCGCGCCTGCTTGCCGGTCTGCCGGCGCTGTCGCGCATCGTGACGCCGGCCGACCCGCTCGAAACCTGATATGTAAAAGTCGATAAAGTCTCATCGCGATGTCAGAGACGCAGGGCGATGGCCCGATGCTAGATCGGTTCGTAATCTTCGGAGGCGCAATTGTCTTCGGTCTCGACCCGGCGGCGGTCGATGATCTGACCGCCGCTGATGAAGATGCGATAGGTCTGCATGCCCATCGGCCGTCCGGTTGCGGAATTAACCTCCGCGCGGACGCAGGCGGTCCATCCCTGTCCGTGCGGCTCGCGTTGAGGTTGTGAGACGCGCACCGCGTGCGCGTTTGCGCTTGCGAGAAAGACCGAATCCAGCCGGTCATGGACCAACTGCTTGACATCCGGTGGCGGTTCGGGCGGCGGCGGATCGGCCTCCTTGGCGCGCATGAACTCCGGCACCGGTGAACGGCTGTCGGCGAGGCCGCAGGCCGCAAGGCCAAGCGCCGTCGCCGCAAGCGCAATATGAACGATCCCCCGCCACATCGGATGATGTTATTCCGCCGGCTCGAAAAAAGCGCTCCCGGGAGCTTCACGCCCGTTCGACCGCTCGATCAACAATTGCTGATAGGCTGTGATCGGCCCCCGGCGGGGCTCGCGGCTTCGAACCGGCCAGAGGAAGGTCGCGTCCAATGGGTCATCAATTCCAGGGGGAGATGACCCATGTTACGCCGATCGATGTATTCCGCGCTGGTTTTGGCGACGATCCTTGCCGGCTCCCATTCGGCGCTGGCCGAAAACCGCGTTGCGCTTGTCATCGGGGAATCGGCCTACCGGTCGGTGACGCCGCTGCCAAATCCGGCGAACGATGCGAAAGCCGTTGCGAAGCTTCTCGCCGATTCCGGTTTCGAGGTCACCACGGCCGCCGATCTGTCGCGAGAGGAGATGAACGGCAAGGTCGGCGACTTCGCCGCCACGATCGCCGCGAAGGGCCCGGACACCGTTGCGCTGGTGTTCTATGCCGGCCATGGCCTGCAGATCGACGGCGAGAACTTCCTGGTGCCGGTCGACGTCGACCCCAGGCGGGAAGCCGACATTCCGCTTCAGGCGGTGCGTCTGAACGACGTTCTCAACACGCTCAATGCGGTGCCGAGCAAGATGCGCATCCTGCTGCTCGATGCCTGCCGCAACAACCCGTTTCCCGACATCAACCAGACCGCCGGCAGAGGGCTCGCGATGGTCGATGCCAAGAGCGGGGCGCCTGGCACCTTCGTCTCGTTCTCGACTTCGCCCGGCGCTGAGGCCGAAGACGGCACTGGCGCCGACAGCCCCTACACGACCGCGCTGCTCTCGACCGCGCGCACGCCCGGCCTTCCGATCGAACAGGCGTTCAAGCAGGTGCGTCTTGCAGTCAACAAGGCAACCGACGGACGTCAGACGCCCTGGGACTCCTCGTCGCTGACGGAAGATTTCGAATTCATCGCCGGCATCGGCGCCCATGCCTCCGCGCCGGCGGCACCGAAGATGGACGGCGCAAAGCGCAGCGTCGATGACTGGCGTCGCCTCCTGCAGGGAAAGCCGGTCGAAGTTGCCCATGACATGATCGTCGAGGACGGCACGCTGGAAGCCTATCAGGCGTTCGTCGCCCTGTACGCGCAATCGCGGTTTGCGTCCGAGGCGCATCAGTGGATCCTGCGCACGCAGCGCATGCTCGCCTGGAACGAGGCCGTCACTTTCAACACGGCTGCGAGCTACCGAGCATTCCTCGCGGAATATCCCGACAGCGATCTGGCTGCGACTGCGCGCAAATTGATCGAGCGGCTGCGCTACAAGCCGAGCGCGATGCCGGCGCTCGTCGCCGCGGCTCAGCCCGGCAATGTCGCGCTCGGCAACTGCAACGCGCCGACGCCGCCCGCGCTGCCGAAGAAGGTCGAGCTTGCGCCGACCAACCCGGCGCCGACGCAGAGCGCCACGCCGGCGATCGTCAAGAAGGTTGAAATCGCCCCGCCGCCGCGCGATCCGGAGCCGCCGGTTCGCACAGTCGTGCTGCCGCCGCGGCCGGTGCAGCCTCAGGCCGTCGTCTACCAGCGTCCGCGGGTGTTTGCAGGCCCTGTCGGCGTGCGTATGGGATTTGCCGGCGGCATGGGTGGCCCGATAGGCTTCATCGGACGGCGCCGCTTCTAAAGCGCTCCCCCAAATAGCGAAAAGACCGGCCATGCGGCCGGTCTTTGGTCTTTGCCGTCATTAAATCTCGGAAAGCTGGCTGCAATGCGCTTTGCGCTTCTGCGGCTGCGCAGTAACTTTGCGGCAAATGATGGGGAGGGCCAATATGGCCATGAGGACCTTGGTGTTGGCGGCGGCGATCCTTTCGCTTTTGGTGATGCCGGCGGGCGCGCAGATGGGTGGCGGCAAGCGCCACAATACGGACGAGAGCAAGACCGAACAGAAGAAACCGAAGGTCGACGACAAGGCCTATCAGGAAGCGCTCAAGCGCATTCCGGAGCCCAAGGAAAAATATGATCCATGGGGGATGACGAAGAAGCCGGCACAATAGCTCGCTGCGTTCGGGAAGCAGACTGGCAGCGATGCGTCGCGCCCGCGGCGCGTCCAGGATTAAGCCAGATCGCGATGGCGTTCGACATAGAGCTATAGCGCTCTAATCGAATGCGACGCCGATTTGCTGGTCGTGGCGCCAGACCGGATGGCAGTCCCGCATGAAGTGATCGCTGTCGATACACAGCGTGAAATGATCCGGCAGGCCCGCCGCAGCGGCAACGTCCAGTCGCGCGCCGCCGGGCGAGATGTTCCTCACCGTGCAGTCGATCGCGTGACCGTCCCTGAATGCCAGTCGTCCGCCCTTGAATACGCGGTGTCTGGCGTGTGTACGTCTTTCGATGATGTGTTCGTTCATGGCCGTTACTCGCATTGATGCAAGTGCTGCCCTCGTCGAACCTAAACCCTCAGCGATTGCCGACCGATAAACTTTGACCATTCCGGCGCGGGGTATCGATTCATCATTCGTTTACGATGAAGCACCGCCAGCCGGCAGGCAAAACCGGCTGGATCGGTCGAAAATGATCCGGTGCAAAACTGACCCACTACCAGGCTGATGATCGCGAAATTGCTGCCGGGTTGTTGACTCCGCTCCGCAGGCTTGCCATGTTGCATTGCACAATTGTATTTGCACTGCAATATAGGTGTGCTCCCGATGCGCGATTTTCGTGAAATCCTTCCGCGTCTTCAGGCGTTTCGAAGCAAATTCGAAGATCTTCTTGCAGCGGCCCGAAGGAACGCGGCGCGGGCTCGCGTGTCGCCCGCAGGCCGCGCGACACGGCTGCGAGAACTGACCGGGTTTGGTGCAAATCCCGGCAACCTTCGGATGTTCGCCTACGCCCCCGAAAACCTGCCGCCCAAGGCGCCCTTGGTCATCGCGCTCCACGGCTGCACCCAAACCGCCGCCGACTATGACGACGGTACCGGCTGGTCGTCACTCGCCGACAACCTCGGCTTCGTGGTCGTCTATCCGCAGCAGCAAACTACGAACAATCCGAAGAATTGTTTCTCGTGGTTCTTGTCGGGCGACGTCGCGCGCGGTCAGGGCGAGGCGCGTTCGATCAGACAGATGGTCGAGCACGCCATTGCAACATTTGCTGCTGACCCGGGCAAAGTATTCGTGACCGGCCTCTCGGCCGGCGGCGCCATGGCTTCGGTTATGCTCGCAACATACCCGGAGGTTTTTGCTGGCGGCGCCATCATCGCCGGACTGCCCTATGGGTGTGCGAGCAACGTACAACAAGCGTTCGAGGCTATGTTCAGCGAGCAGGGATATGCTGCGCAGGCGCTTGGCGATCGCGTGAGAGCAGCATCCAGACATCGCGGACCATGGCCAAAAATCTCGGTATGGCACGGTACCTGCGATCCGATCGTAAAACCTTCCAATGCTGAAAACATCATTCGGCAATGGACCAATGTGCACGGGCTTTCGGAGCGTCCCTCGCATCAAGAATTCGTCGAGAACAACGCGCGCCGCGTATGGAGCGATGCAAACGGTGAGGCACTGATCGAGGCGTTTTCCATCAGCGGCATGTCGCATGGCGTGCCGCTCGCGACGACGGCGGAAGAGAGCTGCGGCTCTGCCGGCGCATTTTTCCTGGATGTGGGAGTCTCCTCTACGCATCACATCGCACGCTTCTGGCGACTGCAGGAATCGACGGTTGAAATGCCGCGTGCCGCGGCGCCGGTGTCGGCAATGATTGAAATTCCCACTGGCGGCGGCGCCCTGGTTGTCGCTCGAGCAACCCCCGAGGACGCGCATCGTTCTGCCGAAGCCTCGTTTGCGGAGAGTGAAGAGCGACAGACGCGTTACCCGCTCGACCCCAACGCCGTGATCGCGGCGGCCTTCAAGGCCGCAGGCCTTCCGGTTCCGGAGATTCCCACTGCGCCACCCGGCACACCCCCGCGCGTTGCACCCGGCCCGATCATCGCGGCGGCCTTGAAAGCCGCCGGACTGGTGCGGAGTTAGTTCGACGGAGGGCGGGCGCCACATCCGTCAGTTCGCAAGCTCCGGGATCGGGAAGTTGATCAGTGAAGGCGCCGCTGCCAGCACAGCAGCCATTCCGGCTTCACGTCGAGCGCGTGGCACAGCTTTATCAACTCGGTCGGGTAGAGCGGCGCGCGCCCGCGCTCCCAGCTCACGATCTGTGCTTCACTGTAACCCGTCAACGCGGCGAGTTCTCGGCGATCGATGTGGGCCTTGGCCATCGCGCGCGACAGGCGCTCGCCAATCCGCTGCTGCTTGGCGACGTAGTTTTCCCTGAGCATCCGCCGCACCTCCCTTGGCCCCGATTCAGCCTACACCCAAATGTCAGACGATGGCAGACATTTCCCGCGCCCATATGCTCGGATTTGGTCGGTCGCTTCGGAATATGTGCGGCAGACCGGACTCGGGAGAGGGCAGGGTTCAATTCCATCCAATTGCCCAAGGCGAGAGTTTTGGAGTCCTCAAACTGTCGGCATTGCTATCCAGTCGATGCTGGATGATGAACGCTTTGAACTGCAACGCTCGGGCTGGATGAACGCAGCGCAAGCATGGTCACGATTGCGGCCAGTACGGCGCACGCGCTCAGGAAATAGAGTCCCGCCTCGAAGCTCTGGGTCGTGTCCTTGATCCAACCCACGATATAAGGTCCAACAAAGCCGCCAAGATTTCCTATCGAATTGATCGCTGCAATGCTGGCCGCCGCAGCCGTACCAGTCATAAGAGTTGACGGAAGCGGCCAAAAACATGGCTTTGTGCTATTCAGCCCGACAGCGGCGACGCACATGCCCAGCAGACCCCAATAAGAGGCATTAAAAAGCCCAGCACAGGCTAGTCCGACTGCGCCGCACACGCTGGCAACGGCCAAGTTCCAACGCCGCTCGTGAATTCGATCCGAATACCAGCCCCATGCCACCATGCCCACCGCACCAGCAATGTAAGGAACGGAAGTCACGAATCCCGTCTGGAAATTGGAGAAACCGAGCCCTTTGATGATCTGCGGCAGAAAATAAATCGTTCCGTAGCCGGCAGCCGCGAGACAAAGGTAGATAAACGACAGAGCAAGCACTCGTGCGTCGGTGAACGCACGAAAAAGATTGAAAGGTCCGTGAGCCGCATGGACCGCCTTGCGTTCTTCTTGCAGCGTTCCTTCGAGCCAGTCCCGCTCGGCTACCGTAAGCCATTTCGCGTGTGCGGGTCGGTCGGTCATAAAGAACAGCACGGCGGCGGAAAGAATCACTGCAGGGACGCCTTCGATGATGAAGAGCCATTGCCAACCCTTGAGCCCGAGCAGTCCGTCGAGGCCAAGGATAGTTGTCGACAGCGGCGCTCCGATAACAATCGAGACCGGAATGGCCACCATAAATCCGGCAATGACGCGGGCGCGATATGGAGCAGGCTACCAATAGGTCAAATAGAGAATCATGCCCGGAAAGAATCCTGCCTCGGCCACGCCCAGGAGAAAACGCATAATAATGAAGCTCGTGTCACCCGTGACAAACGCCATGCCGGTCGAAATCAGGCCCCAGGTCAGCATGATGCGGGCGATCCACAAACGCGCGCCGACACGCTCCAGGATAAGGTTGCTAGGCACCTCGAAGATGAAATACCCGAAGAAAAATATGCCGGCTCCCAGCCCATAGACGTATGCGCTGAGCCCCAAATCCTTGTTCATGGTGAGCGCAGCAAAACCGAGGTTGATGCGATCAACGTAGTTTACGAAGTAGAGTAGCGCAATGAACGGGAGCAATCGACGTGAGACCTTTGAGATCGCCTGGTGGCCAAGTGCCTCGGTCATGAACTCGCCCTCCTTGTCGCGGTCGCAGGTCCCCATCAGGCTTTTATCTTGGAAAAGCTGCATACCATATTTCCGCCGATACCCAGAGCCGTTTCGGTAAAGCCCAACCTTTGCTGCAGTGCATGAGTCAACCTTTGGGGCGAGGCTGACCCGCGTCTTGCATCTTCATTGCCGGTCCGCTGCGGTGAGTGGCCGTTGAAATCCCGACATACTTGTAACTCTCGCCGTTTGATCCGAACGACTAGCTTTCAAGCGCTAAGGGAGAGAACGATGAACGACATCATGAGAGATGAACTTGGAACGCCCGCCATAGTCGATCGGCGCACCTTCCAGGCGGAGTTGGATGCATTGCGCCTTCGAGAGAAGGCCCACACGAGAGAAGGCGACGCGATTGCGGCCGCCCGCCGGCGGCTTCCCATGGTCGAGGTGGATGGTGCCACACCGCTCGTCGGTGAACACGGGACGGTAACGCTGTTGGATGTTTTTGAGGGGCGGCGGATGCTCATCGCCTACTACTTCATGTGGCACGCCGGCCACCCGGCGCCGGAGCAATGCGAGGGATGCACCTTCTATACATCGCAGGTCCGCGAGCTGTCCTTTATTCATTCCCGCGACGTCACCTACGCCACGTTCTGCCAGGGCCCGTACGAAGAGGGCGTCCGTTACCGCAACTTCATGGGCTGGGAGATGCCCTGGTATTCGGCCCTGGACTCGCTCGACACTCTCTTGGTTGGACGCCGGGTGGACATGATGCACATTGTTTGCTACCTGCGACAGGGAACGAGAGTGTTCGAGACTTACTGGACGACGAGGCGCGGCGTCGAGGCGATGGACAACAGCTATCGGTTGCTCGACTTGACCGTCTATGGGCGGCGGGAGAGGTGGGAGGACTCGCCGACCGGCTGGCCGCGGCGGCCGGAGGGCGAACACAACTACCGTATCGATGGACGCCCCATCGCCCAATGGTCCCGCCTGAAGGCCGGGCATTCCGACGACCTGGGAACGGGCAGGCGCTGAATCCTCGGAAATCGAGGCGGTACACCAAAGCGGACGTCGAACGATCAGGTCATTTTTCGCGCCGCGATGTGATCGGCCAATCGAGCTGCATCGTCTCCAACTCCGGATAGGAAAGATGAGGTCAGCTTTGACAGCCATTGCAGGCCGAGGAAATAAAGGCCGGGCACTTTCGTGACGCCACCGCGATGGTTGGGTTCGCCAAGGTTGTCGAACACGGGGAATTTGATCCAATCGAAATCGAGGGCATAGCCGGTTGCCCAAATCAGCGACTTGACGGCGGCAGCGCGAAGATCGAGTTGCGGGATAGGTTCGGTGAGGCAAGCCGGCTCGGGCTTTTCCGTCCGCGCCGCTGGATCACTTGGCAAGTCAAATCGGTTTGCGTCGACATGCCTATCAACTCGATCAAGAAATTCTGCGTAAGCGGCATCTCCGTACGCCAGATTGGCGCGCAGGTCGGAGGCAATTTCAAGCTTGCCGTCCTGTGCGGCCAACACGCGTCCCAACAAGGTGATGCCCTGTTTCGCGAAGTCACGGAAATCGACAGTGTGACCGCCATAGGCTCCCGTGATCAAAGGCAGCGTTTTGTTGGGACCCCGCTGCTCTGCGGTCGTTCGATCGAGACCCAACTCGCTGAGCCACCAGATCAGATCCCGGCCGCAATATCTTCGCGGCAGGCGCCGATGTCGGCCGACGGACAGGTACACGCGTCGACCCGCGAGTTGGAGCTCTTCGGCAATCTGCGCACCCGAGGCGCCAGAACCCACAATCAGCACAGCTCCAGGGGGCAATTGGTCCGGAGATTTGTAGGTGTTCGCGTGCAACTGGAAGACGGAGTTATCACCGAGGGGAATACTTGGCACGGTCGGACGCTGGTACGGGCCGGTAGCAACAACGACGTTACTTGCCCGGACGGGACCCCTTGAAGTCTCAGCCACGAAGCCCGAAGGGTTGCCTGCGGGTCGCAGCGCGGTCACCTTCACGCCGCACCGGACCGGGGCCTTCGTAAATGCGGCGTAAGAGGTGATGTAGTCGGCAATCTCGCTGCCTTTAGCGAAGCCGTCGGGATTGCAATGCCTGAACGGGAAATCAGGCAGGAGAATTGACCAATTTGGAAACTGGAAGCGCAGCCCGATCCAGCGCTCCGAGTGCCATCGTTCCGCGATTCGATGCCGCTCAAGGACGCAATGCGGAATGCCGCGCTGGCTCAGCATGTGGCTCATCGCGAGCCCGGCTTGCCCGCCGCCGATGATCAGTGTCCCCACATCCTCAACTGGCAAGGGATACCCCGCCGGTTCGATTGCCCAGGACCAGGAGGATGGCTCAAAAACCGAGTAGATAGAAACCATAAATTTTTACAACATTGTTTAGCGCAGCTAAAATGACCGAATGCCGAAGCAATTGCCGCCGATCGGTTCACTGAGAGCCTTCGAAGCCGTCGCCCGCTTGCTGAGTTTCACGAAAGCTGCGGAGGAGCTCCATGTCACACCTGGCGCGATAAGCCAGCAGATACGGACGTTTGAGAGGCTCCTCAACGAGTGAATGTTCGATCGCACCAGACGATCAGTCTCGCTGACCGAGGCAGGGATGCGAATCCTCCCGGACATTCAGGCCGGTCTGGATACGCTTGCGCGAGCAGTCGACAACACGGCCGGCTTGGGAAAGGAAAGGTCGCTCACCATCAGCGTCGCACCGTCCTTTGCGTCCAAGTGGCCTTTGCCGCGCCTGGCGGACTTCTCCGAGCGATATCCGGACATCGATCTCCGGATTTCGGCGACGGTCGCGCTGGCGGACCTCAAACGGGATCACGTCGATCTTGCAATCAGGCTAGTCACGGCCCCTATGCCAATGCTCGCTCAGAGCCGCTTTTCGGAGAGGGCCTGACGCCGCTTTGCTCCCCGGCATTGATCAAGCGAAAAGGGCAACTGAAGACGCCCGATGACTTGAGAAACTATCCCCTGCTTCACGACAGTTCGATACCTGGTGAGAACGAGCAGAGCTCCTGGCAGAGGTGGCTGAGTTTCGCCGGAGCAAAAAACGTACCCCACCGTCGCGGCACCCGCTTTGGTCTTGCGGAGTTGGCGATGCAGGCTGCTATTGAAGGAGCCGGAGTAGTGCTGGGACGTGTTGTCCTGGCCGAAGCCGACATCGCTGCAGGACGCCTCGTTCGTCCATTTCGGATCGTTTTGCCCCTGGATGTGACATACTTTGTCGTGGTGCCGAAGGGTTCACCGCTACGCTACGAGGTGCAGTGCTTCAGGGATTGGCTATTTGGTTCGGCAACGAAACCACTCTCGCAACGTCAAGCAAGAGGTTCGGCATGACCGTGGATCAGATGGGCGGATGCTTGTGCGGCGAGGTTCGGTACAAGGCGCTGTCGGAGCCAGTGCGGGTCACGATTTGCCATTGCACGTTCTGTCAACGCATCACCGGATCGGCATTCCTTGTCGAGCCGGTTTTCAGAAAAGAAGACGTTGTTTTTTCGGGGGCTGCTCTGAAAGCGTATGACCACCGATCGGACACCAGTCGAAGGCGTGTCTCTCTGAATTTCTGCAGCAAGTGCGGTACGACCATCTACCTCGACCTGGAGAGATTTCCCGGTATCGTAGGCCTGTTTGGAGGAACGTTCGATAACCCCAACTGGTTCGACAGGGGGCAGGGGAAGTGTCGGCACATCTTCACCCGCTCGGCTCAGGATGGGGTCTTAATTCCGGCGAATGTCGACACCTTCACC
>Ga0310910_10000455_pt1 | contig 20516 bp, 12 predicted proteins | sample GREbulkMGHF172_FD_203448 | JGI IMG/M metagenome (GOLD analysis project Ga0310910, IMG submission 203448) | Lab enrichment of tropical soil microbial communities from Luquillo Experimental Forest, Puerto Rico - GRE.bulkMG.HF172 | ecosystem: Environmental > Terrestrial > Soil > Tropical forest >... | reverse complement strand
GGTGGCGTCCGATTATTGGCAGGCTGGAATCCGTCACATCGTCGCATTGCGCGGCGATCCGCCCGGCGGAGCACAACGCTATGAGCCGTATGCTGGCGGTTACGCCTACGCCGCCGATCTTGTCGCTGGGCTAAAACGGGTAGCGGATTTCGAGATCAGTGTGGCCGCCTATCCCGAGACCCACCCCGAGGCGCAGAGTGCGGCGCACGATCTCGACAACCTGAAGGCAAAGCTCGAGGCGGGCGCCAGTCGGGCCATCACCCAATTTTTCTTTGACGTCGACCTGTTCCTGCATTTCCGCGACCGCGCCCAGGCCGCCGGGATCCGGGTGTCGATCGTCCCGGGCATCCTGCCGGTCACCAATTTCGCCCAGCTCAAGAAGATGGCAGCAACCTGCGGGGCCTCGATCCCGGACTGGATGGCCGGCCACTTTGACGGCCTCGACGACGACCCCGAGACCCGGCGTCTCGTCGCTGCCTCGATCGCCGCCGAGCAGTGTCGCCGCTTGCACGCGAATGGGGTGCACGAGTTCCACTTCTACACCTTGAACCGGGCCGATCTGACCGTTGCGATTTGCCACATGCTTGGCGTGCGCGCCAAGAAGCCGGCCGCCGCGGCGGTTTGATCAGCCCATCCGATGGCACACTTCCTCGACTATCTCGCCGATCGCGTCGTGCTGTGCGACGGCGCGATGGGGACCCAGGTCCTCGGGCGCAACCTCGATATCGAGCGTGACTTTCTCGGCCTCGAAAACTGCCCTGAAATCGTCTGCGAGAGCCGCCCCGACCTCCTGCGCGAGATTCATCGCGGCTATCTCGAGGCGGGCTGCGATGCGGTCGAGACCAACAGCTTTGGCGGCTCGCCGATCACCTTGGGCGAATTCGGGCTGGCCGATCGCGCCTTTGCGCTGAACCGCCGCGCCGCCGAGCTGGCATGCGAAGCGGTCGCCGAGTTCGCCCATGACGGCCGCACCCGCTTTGTGCTCGGCTCGGTCGGGCCCGGGACCCGCCTCCCCTCGCTCGGCCATATCGCCTATCAGCCGCTCGAGGATGCGCTGGCGATCCAGTGCGCCGGGCTGATCGCCGGCGGCGCCGATGCGATCCTGATCGAGACCTGCCAGGACCCGCTGCAGATCAAGGCGGCGGTCAACGGTGCCAAGCGGGCGGGCGCCGACGCGCGCAAGGACACGCCGATCCTGGTCCAGGTCACGGTCGAGACGACCGGGACTCTGCTGGTCGGCGCCGACATCGCCGCTGCGGCGACGATCATCCACGCGCTCGACGTGCCGATGATCGGGCTCAACTGCGCGACGGGACCGCGCGAGATGGCCGAGCACGTCAAGTGGCTCGGCGAGAATTGGTCCGGGCCGATCTCGGTGCAGCCCAACGCCGGGCTCCCCGAGCTCGTCGCCGGGCGGACCCATTTTCCGCTCGGGCCGGGCGAGCTCGCCCAATGGCTCGAGCGCTTCGTGCTCGAGGACGGGGTCAATCTGATCGGCGGCTGCTGCGGCACCGAGGCCCGGCACATCGCCGCCCTCGACGCGATGCTGCGCCGCATCGGGCGCGACCGTGGAGATGGGCGGCCGCGGCCGCTGTCGCGCCGGCGTAATCCGGTCTGGACACCCGCCGTCGCCTCGCTCTACGGCCAGGTCCCGTTGCGTCAGGAGAACGCCTACCTGTCGATCGGCGAGCGCTGCAACGCCAACGGCTCGCGCCAGTTCCGCCGGCTGCAGGAGCAGGGCGACTGGGACGGCTGCGTCGAGATGGGGCGCGAGCAGGTCAAGGAGGGCTCGCACACCCTCGATCTGTGCACCGCCTTTGTCGGGCGCGACGAGGTTGCCGACATGACCGAGGCGGTGACCCGCCTGCGTGGTGCGGTCAACGCGCCGCTCGTCATCGACTCGACCGAGTACCCGGTGCTTGAAGCCGCGCTGAAGCTCTATGGCGGCAAGCCGATCATCAACTCGATCAATTTCGAGGACGGCGAGACGGCAGCGGACAAACGGCTCACCCTAGCTCGCCGCTTCGGCGCGGCCGTTATCGCGCTGACGATCGACGAGACCGGCATGGCCAAAGAAGTCGAGCACAAGCTCGCCGTGGCACGGCGGCTCCACGACTTCGCCTGTGGCAAGCACGGCCTGCCGCCCTCCGACCTGCTCTTCGACCCGCTGACCTTTACGATCTGCACCGGCAACGAAGACGACCGCAGGCTCGGCCTCAACACCTTGGAGGCGATCGAGCAGATCTCGCGGGCGATGCCCGAATGCCACATCATTCTCGGGCTGTCGAACATTTCTTTCGGCTTGAACCCACCCGCCCGCCATGTGCTGAACTCGGTCTTTCTCGATCACGCGTTAAAGCGCGGGCTGACCGGGGCGATCGTGCATTTCTCTCGGATCATGCCATTGCACAAGATCCCGGAAGAGGAAGTGCGGGTCGCCGAGGATCTGATCTTCGACCGCCGCGGCGAGGGCTATGACCCGCTGCAGGCCTATATCGCGCTGTTCGAGAATCGTGCCGCCGAGAAGAGTGTGGCACGGGGTCGCCCGGAGAAGCTCGAGGACCGGTTGGCGCAGCGCATCGTCGACGGCGACCGGCAAGGGCTCGAAGCGGATCTCGATCTGGCGATGGAGACATACAAGCCGCTCGAAATCATCAACAACATCCTGCTCGACGGCATGAAGACGGTCGGCGACCTGTTCGGCGCTGGCAAGATGCAGCTCCCCTTCGTGCTGCAATCGGCCGAGACGATGAAGGCGGCGGTGCGCTGGCTCGAGCCCCACATGGAGCGGGTCGAGGGGCAAGAGAAAGGCACCGTCGTGCTCGCGACGGTGCGCGGCGATGTCCACGACATCGGCAAGAACCTTGTCGACATCATCCTGACCAACAACGGCTACCGGGTCGTCAATCTCGGCATCAAGCAGCCGATCGGCGCCATCCTCGACGCCGCGGCGGCGCACAAGGCGGACGCCGTCGGCATGTCGGGGCTGCTCGTCAAATCGACGGTCGTGATGCGCGAGAACCTTGAGGAGATGAGTCGGCAAAGTCTCAACCTGCCGGTCATGCTCGGCGGCGCCGCCTTGACCCGGCGCTATGTCGAGGAGGATTGCGCTAAGGCCTATGAAGCCGGGCGCGTCGCTTACGCGCGCGACGCGTTTGCCGGTCTCGACCTTATGGACAAGATCGTCACCGGCCGGTTCGACACCCACCTCGAAGAGGTCCGGCGCAGAAGCGAGGATCGGCCCGTCAACCAGACCCGCAAGCTCGGCCGCGCCGCCGACCCCAAGCCGTTGCGACCGATCGATGCCGAGGAGATCCGGCTGCGCCGCGCCGAATTGACTCGTAACGTGCCGGTCCCTGAGCCGCCCTTCTGGGGATCGCGAAGGATCGAGCGGGTGCCGGCGAAGGCGGTCGTGCCCTACCTCAACGAGCGTATGCTCTACCAATTCCAATGGGGCTACCGGAAGGACGGGAAGAGCCTAGCCGAGTACCGCGAATGGGCTAAGGACGAGTTGCGCCCGGTATTGCGGCGGATGCTCGACATCGCGCTCCGCGAAGAGATCCTGGTTCCGCAGGCCGCCTACGGCTATTGGCCGTGTGCGGCCGAAGGCAACGACGTGATCTTGTTCGAGGCGGACGGCGAGCGCGAACTCGCCCGCTTCTCGTTCCCGCGGCAAAACAAAGACGGCGGGCTGTGCATCGCCGATTTCTTCCGCGACGTGGCCCAAGGGGGGCGCGACGTGATCGCGCTGCAGGTTGTGACGATGGGCCGCCGCGCCTCGGAGGCGGCGCGCGAATGGTTCGCGCAAAACCGCTACCAGGATTACCTCTATTTGCACGGCCTATCGGTCGAGATGGCCGAGGCCTTTGCCGAGTATCTGCACAAGCGCATCCGCGGCGAGTTGGGTTTCGCTGCCGAAGAGGCGCGCGAGCCCGAAGCGATGCTCGCCCAAGGCTATCGCGGCAGCCGCTACTCGTTCGGCTACCCCGCCTGCCCCAACCTCGCCGACCAGAAGCAGCTGCTGGCGCTGTTGGGTGCCGAGGCGATCGGCATCATCCTTTCCGAGGAAGACCAGCTCGACCCCGAGCAATCGACCTCGGCCATCGTCGTCCACCATCCGCAGGCCAAGTACTTTTCGGTGTGAGGAGGCCGGTGCGCCTCCCCTGCCAAAGCGCTATATCAGGGTGAAAAATCGATTCGGCGCTTCAGGTCGCTTGATTTTTCACCCGATAAGATCATAATATCAGATACTTACGAATTCGGTTTCCTGCAAATAAGCAGGGGGCTTTTTAACCGCTTGCAGGGGGCCGAATCGGGCGAGCAGGGTGGTAACAGGGGGGCGAGCGGGGCGCCATCTCCTCCGCGGCACCATCGCCGCACGATACCCCGCAGCGCGGCGTGAATCGGTTCGCAGCGACTTACGGACACGGCCTCGATTGCCACCCAGCCACCATTGCCGCAACGGATCTCGCAAGGCCATCGAGACGGGGCAGCGATCCTGTTCGACAAGGCGAATCGCATCGCCCTCTGTTTCCGTCGGAGCAAGGGGGTAGGTTGCCGCCCCGGAGTTGTCGAGCCCGGTAATCTCGTCGGTGATTTCTGAGCCCGGACGACGTCAAAAGAGATCCGTCTGCGTCTCGCGAAATTATCGCCAGATGTGCCGACGGGACGTCGCCATTAGCGCGCGACCCCGGTCGATCTCCACCGGACGACCGAAACGGGGCAGTGGTCACCGCTTGGCGGCTGCCGTGTTGTCGTTATTGAGGAAGCCATAGACATCGAGCCCCGCATCGAGCGCCGAGGCCGAGGGCGCGCCGGGCCGCCGCAGCACGCCGTGGATGTGCAGCGCGTCGATGACCAGCGGTGGTGTGGCCGCTTCGAGTTTGGCGATCAACCTCACCAAACTCTCATACGGACCGCTGAGCGTATAGCGCAGGCCGATGCGGCGGTAGCCCCCGCGCACTTCCACCGGGAGGCTCTCGGTGCTGCCGATCGTCACCCCGACCGAGGCGGCGAGCTCTTCAATGTGGCTTTGCAGATTGGCCGCGGCGATCGCGTCGCTCGAACCGTCCAGGGTCACCTTGCGTGCCCCGGCGGTCGCGCGCAGTTGGGCGACCCGCGCACGCAACTCGGGCAGCTCATCGGCGGCCGCCTTTAACCGCGGCACCAGCATGCGCTTGTTCCCTATGATCGCTTCGCGCCCCGCGTAAAGCTCGAGGAGCGGCGCGGCGACGACGAGGTAAACCGCGCCCAGCGCCTTGTGCGGGGCGCATCGCGCCGCCCCAGCCGGCCGGGAACGGATGCGATCGTCCCGGGCCCCGCCTTAGTTTGTCAGCACGGCGACCCCTTTACTCGCTTCAGCGTCCGTCATGCTGTGCCCAAGCACTTGCGTCAGGCGACCGTTGACCAGGAAGCTGACCTGAAGGTGGCTGACGTGCGCAGAGTCAAACATGACAATGCCCCGAAAGATTCCATCCGCTCCCAGACGCAAGGGCACGCTTACATCCAGCGGAGTCACCAGCGCTGTTACTTCAAAGGGAGTGGACGACTCCAAGGACCCCTCTTTGAATACGATTTCCGCTGTCGTCAACGTTGCAAAGGGAGCATCAACGCGTTTTACCCCTTTTCCTTCTAGTGCCACGAAAAGACTGGTATCCCCAGTGGACGTGTTGGGTTGAGGATCATAGAATGCGGAGTGAGGTAGCTCGACCGGCTGCAGATCGCCTGGCTGCACGGGAATTATATTGAGGAGACCGATCGGCTGCCCAGCTCCAGGCTGTGCGTTGGTTACATTGAGGGGCATCCAGCTGTTTCCGCCATCCCGCGAAAAGGCCAGGCCACCGGGATAGAGCACTGCAAAGCGTAGCTCGGGGTGGCCTCTGACAAACACGATTTGCATCAAAGGGCACTCATCGCCGAAGATCTCCTTATCTTGGTAGTAAGTGCCATTGGCACCCAATGCACCACAGTCGAAATCGAATTCTCCATAATTGGTAGCGACGTCTTTGAGTTGCGGCACCGAATCCCACGAATTACCTCCATCATGGCTCACTTTGATCGTATGGACCGAGGGATCGGGGTCGCCGAGATCGGTGGCATACAGTTCGTTGGGGTCATACGGATTGACAACCAAATTGTAGGCCCGATTCAAACTGCCCCCTACGCACCCCCTTCGGCTTAGGAAGCGGAACCCTGATCCGCAGGGAATAAGCCCTCCGCCCGAGGCCGGCAGCCACTGCGTGATCGGTTTGCCGTTGCGAGAAGTACCTTTCCAGACTTGCCCGGGCTGGTAGCTCCCGCCGCTAGCTTTGACGACATTGGGATCATTTGAGGTGAGAACATAAACGGTGAGGTTCTTATGACCGCCGGCAGGATAAATTCCCGCGATCTGGCCCGGCCCGAACTGAGCTCCAGGAGAAATGTCAGCCCAGTTATCGATCCCGGAGCGGGCAGAGGTATTGCGGACGATCACGTCATTCGAACAGTTAACGTTGTTGCAGTTACCGGCGCGCAATTGGCTTCTGATCGCGAGGTAGTCACCCTGTGGTGACGCCGCCTCTCTAGGGACTGTCAGCACGACCTGGACACCGCCCGCTAGAATCCCCGGATAGAAGTCGGGCCCCGCGATATTTCGAATCGGGTTGTCAGTGGAAGACGGTGGTTGCCCGTTTGAGCCAATGAATAAATTGTATGTTCCGTTGCGAACGGCAAGCGCGAGATCTCTCTGTGCAGGATCGATAAGCACGATGCCGGAGTCGCCGAGGCCATCCGGGAAATTCTGCCAACGTCCCGAACTTCCCTGGATGCGAGCGGAGCTGCCGCCGCTCTCGCTTACAAAGGTATCGTCGTCAGCCGAGGGGAGATAGAGAACTGGGCACGGTTGCGCGCGTCCGGTGCCGTTACAGACCGGATTATTCGGCCAAGACACGCCTGAGATGAACCAGCTAAAAACGACGTGAAGCCCGGAAGAGGCATCCACCCAACCGTCGAAGGAACACGACTTGGAGGCGTTGGCGATCACGCCGCCGTCGTGGGCCGCATACGCGGAACAAGAGTCAGCCTCGCCAGCATGCGACGAGCGCTCGCCGGTATACGAAGTGGGGAATGCCATCCACCATGTGTCGGCATGGACCCATTGGGTATTGCCCTGACTATCTTGAGCCATACTGAATGGGTCAGACCATTGGCCGAAACTCCCCTCATAAGCGTAGAAATGGAAGTTATCAGCGGCAAAAACATCGAACTGTGGTCTCAGCCGTAGGCCGGTACCGCGACTGAGCCGTGGAGCCACCCATACGCCGGATCTTCCGGAGCCACAGCTTCGCGCTACGTTTGCAAAGCCAAGATCCTGTGTAGTCTTACGATCATGGTCAACCACGGTGACTTCAAAAGCGGCGGAGCCAGGGCCGGCCTCATCGCACGACTTCGCCGGCGAGACAGGGGCTGGTGTCTCGTGTATGACGATCGAAATGCCAAAGCCGACACGCGCAGCAGCGAGGCCGGTGCAGCGTCCGCCAACGTCAAAACCCGCATCCCAGTTTTGACCATAATTCTGCGAGCGATATACCTTGCTGCCGTCTCCAAGGCAGGCAAATAGCCCAGGCGCTAGAATGGTTCCGCCTGGCGACACACCGTTCGGAAGTGGAAGCTTTGTCCACGACCCGTCGGTAAGTTCGGGATCCGATGTCGACCAGATACCGCAGTCGGTCGCGACGAACGGCCTTCCGAGAGAGAAGACGACGCTCGAGATATTGTCCATCTGGGTTTGAGCAGAACACAGATTCACATGTTGCCAACTTCCGGCCCCGTCCAACGAAACCCACAGGCCGCCAAAGTCGCACCCTTCGCAATCGCGCTTCCCTCGCGCGTTGGGTTTGCCGCGCCCGTCTTTTGACTCTGTCGCGTAGATCAGGCGTTGTGGGTTCAGCTGGTCGATCGCCAGGTTGGGGTAGGCATACTCTCGGGTGAGGGGGTTGCGCAAACCTAGGCTCCATTGCGCCCAACTCTTGCCGCCATTGACCGATTTCCAAACACCCGCCCATTCGCTCGCCGCATAGAGGACAGCGTCGTAGCTCGGGTCGATGACAATGCCTGGGATTCGTCCAGCCATGTCTGTGTTCGACGCGCCAAATGGAAAGTCTGGAGAGACATCTACTGTGCTCAACTCACTCGGACATCCAATAATAGCGTTACAAGCGGCTGTTGCATATGGAGCTACAAACATGCTTGTTCCTATGATCGCCGCAGCGAATGCAGTATTGTTGGTCATCTACTTTCCCTCCCTCGGGCTAAGTCACTCGACAAGCGGGTGCTCGCCCCGAGCGCTCTGAGTGTGGGACCGTCGGCGGCGGGATCGCTATGAGCTCGGTCTAAATTTTTCTAAATTTTTCTAAAGGAATTCCAAACGGCCCGGCCTACCGACGCTCGCTTATTCCGGGCATTTGGGCTAAACTGTCATCCCTGAGGGTAAGGCCGTCCCATGCCAGGGGAACGAGCGATGGGTGAGCTCGGTTCGGCTGACGTACTTTTGTTCGAGGGTTTCCGGCTCGATCGCCGTGCGGGGGTCCTGTTTCGCTCGAATCAGACGGGCAGCGCGGAGCCGGTCATGCTCGGATCGCGCGCCTTCGGTCTGCTTCTTCTGCTGGTCGAGCGGCACGGGGAGCTGGTCTCAAAAGCCGCGATCATGGGGGCCGTCTGGCCGGGAAGGGTGGTCGAGGAGGCCAATCTGAACGTCCAGATTTCGCGACTGCGTGACCTCCTCGGGCATGGCTCTATCCAGACCGTGCCCGGACACGGCTACCGCTTTGTCGCACCGGTGAGGCAGCCCGAGCCCGCCGCCGACACCACTGTTCCGTCAATTCCCGAAGAGGCGCGCCCCGGCCGCATCTGTCGATTGTCGTGCTGCCTTTTGCCAACCTCAGCGATGACCGCGAGCAGCAATATTTTGCCGACGGGATCACTGCCGATCTGACGACCGATCTGTCCCGGCTCGCGGACATGTTCGTGATCTCGCGGCACACCGCTTTCACCTATCGGGACAAGCCGGTCGACACGAAGCAAATCGGCCGCGAGCTCGGTGTGCGCTATGTGCTCGAAGGCAGTGTCCGCCGGTCGGGCAACCAGGTTCGCGTCAACGTCCAGCTGATCGACGCCGAGAACGACGCCCATCTGTGGGCGGAGCGGTTCGACTGTGCTACGGGCGACCTGTTCGCGCTGCAGAACGAGATCACGAGCCGGATCGCGGTGGCGCTCGATCTCGAACTGGTCGGCGCCGAGGCCGCACGGCGGACCGAGCATCCCGATGCTCTGGACTATATTCTTCGGGGACAGGCCCTCGGTTACGGGAAAGCGCCGGCGCGAGAGAACTATGCGGAGGCGATCGCCTTGTTCGAGCGCGCGCTGGCACTCGATCCCCGGTCCGTGCGAGCACAGAGCTGGCTGGCAAACGCGCTCGCCGCTCGCGTGCTCGACCAAGTGACCGACTCGGCCGCGGCCGACTTGGCATGCGCAGAAGGGCTGGTCGGGCAGGCCTTGGCGACGTCGCCGGGCAGCCCCCAGGCGCATTTCGCTAAAGGGAGCCTGCTGTGCGCACGCAACCGGTTCGAGGAGGCCATTTCCGAATACGAGACGGTGCTCGCGTTCAATCGCAACTGGGTGAGCGCAATAGCGGCACTCGGCTGGTGCAAATTCTTCACCGGGTCGATCGAAGAAGCGCTTACGGCTCAGGAGCAAGCCATCCGCCTGAGTCCCCGCGATCCTTACATTGGCGATTGGTACTGGCGGATTGGTATGGTTCATTTGCTGCAGCGGTGCACCGAGGAGGCGATCGTTTGGCTGCAAAGGGCCTGCAGCGCCAATCCGAGACATGCGGGACCTCATGCCTGGCTCGCCTCCGCCTATGCCCTCAAGGGCGACGCCAGCCGCGCTGCGGGCGAACTCGCCGAAGCGCGGCGGCTGAGTAACGATGATCGTTATTGCAGCGTCACCCGCTTCAAGGCAGCCATAGATTTCGGACCTCAGCTCCGCACTTTATGCGAGAGCATTTATTTCGCGGGGCTGCGCAAAGCCGGAATGCCGGAAGTGTGATCCAGGAGGAACTCACCGGCTACGGCATCATCCGATCGCTAGCATTGCAGGCTGCCATCACCCAGTCTTTGACGATCTCTGAGCCGTCGGCAGGGACGGAGCTGGCGCTAGTCTTTATAAAACGGCGGCCAACGCTCGTACCCCCGCTCGTGTCGACGAGCTTATTCTCCTGACAGGTTTGCCTTACGGTCCGGCCGACGGTCGGCGTGATCCAGCCGACCTGCGACGAACCGCCGAAATGGAGCACGAGTTATGACTTGGCGGCGGCGGTGCTGTCGTTGCTGCGAAAGCCGAAGACGTCGAGCCCGGCGTCGAGCGACCCTGCCGCCGGCGTGCCGGGCCGCCGCAGCACGCCGTGGATGTGCAGCGCGTCGATGACCAGCGGTGGTGTCGCCGCTTCGAGCTTCGCGATCAACTTCACCAAACTCTCATAGGGGCCGCTGAGCGTATAGCGCAGCCCGATGCGGCGGTAACCCCCGCGCACCTCGACCGGGAGGCTCTCGGTGCTGCCGATCGTCACCCCGACCGAGGCGGCGAGCTCCGCAATACGGCTCTGCAGGTTAGCCGCGGCGATCGCATCGCTCGAACCGTCCAAGGTGACCTTGTGCGCCCCGGCCGTCGCGCGCAGTTGGCCGATCCGTGCACGCAACTCGGGCAGCTCCTCCGCTGCCGCCTTTAGCCGCGGCACCAGCATACGCTTGTTCTCTACGATCGCTTCGCGCCCCGCGTAAAGCTCGAGGAGCGGCGCGGCAACGACCAGGTAAACCCCGCCTAGCACAACCAGCAGCAGAAGCAACGCCAGAAGCCGGCCCCGGTAGCCGGTGGGCATGGCAGTAGACAACATCAGGATCCGGCCTCCGCCAAAGTGCTGTTTTCTATGTCGAGCTCCTCCTCAGGGCTGAGATTGGGTTGGTTAGCGGCGGTACGGTCTACCTGCGGCCGAATCCACCCATTCGTGCGGTTCCCACGCCGAGTGTGCCGACCTTAGCTGCGCCGTGAAAGGCCGCCCGACCGTGGAAGCCGCGGCCGTCATGGAGCCGGGCGAAGCGACGGGGGTGACCGGCGCGGTGATCGAAACCGGAGAACCCGCCGAAGGGATAGCCGAAGCCGTAATCCGGCCAGTAATCGTAACCCGGCGAATTGTCGGTATAGTCGCCGTTGGTCGGCGGGACGCAGCCGTAATCCGGGGACAGGGTGTATCCGGGCGGGCATATCGGGACTGGTCTCGCCGCGGCGGGCGGAGAGCCGCGCAGCACGGTGGGAGGCGGGAGCGAGCCTGCCGAGTCCGGTGGGTCTGCCGCCGGCACCGTGATGATCTCCGCGTAGACCGCGCTCGGCCCGGCCAACCCCAGGACAAGGGTGAGGGCGGCGACTGCTGCAGCCATCCTAAGCATGCCGAATCTCCTTCACCATTGTACCTCGCCCCACCATGACTTCCCGTCCGGCGCTTGAGGTACGCATGCGGGATATATAATGCTTCCGGCGCTCGCAACGACCTTCGGAGAGGGAGGCTCGCCGATGGAGGACGGCCCGACCTACAACGCCGCTGCCGATCTGATCGACCGGAACCTCGCGGCGGGACGCGGCGCCAAGCCGGCGTTTATCGACGACGGCGGCCATTATACCTATGCCGAGCTCGCCGAGCGGGTGAGCCGGTTTGCCAATTGTCTGCGCCGGATCGGGGTGCAGCCCGAACAGCGCATCCTGCTGTGTCTGCACGACACGATCGACTTCCCGACCGCCTTTCTCGGGGCAATCAAGGCAGGGGTCGTGCCGGTCGCCGTCAACACCCTGCTGTCGCCCGCAGAGTTCGCCTTCATGCTGGCTGACAGCCGGGCGCGCGCGGTCGTCGTGTCGGCCCCGCTGCTGCCGGCGATGATGGCCGCTCTGGCGCAGCTGCCCGAGCCGCGACCCGTGGTGATCGTCTCGGGCGGCGAACCCCACGCGGGCTCCCTCGCCGCCTTGCTCGCCGACTCCTCAGACACCTTCGACACGGCACCCACTCACCCCGACGAGCCCTGCTTCTGGCTCTATTCCTCGGGCTCGACCGGCCGGCCGAAGGGTACGGTCCATATCCACTCGAGCCTCGTGCAGACGGCCGAGCTCTACGCCGTCCCGGTGCTCGGCATCGCCGAGAACGATGTCACCTTCTCGACGGCGAAGTTGTTTTTCGCCTACGGGCTCGGTAGTGGGCTGACCTTTCCGATGGCGGTCGGCGCCACCAGCGTCCTGATGGCGGAGCGGCCGACCCCGGCGGCGGTCAGCCGCGTGTTGCGCGAGCACCGACCGACGATCTTTTACGGCGTGCCGACCCTTTACGTTGCCATGCTCGCGAGCAACGACCTGCCGGTCCCAGAAGAGCTCGCTTTGCGCCGGTGTGTCTCGGCCGGTGAACCGCTGCCGGACGAGATCGGTCGGCGTTGGTTGGCGCGGATCGGCGTCGATATCCTCGACGGCATCGGCTCTACCGAGCTGTTGCATATCTTTCTCAGCAACCGGCCGGGCGACGTGCGATACGGCACCACCGGCAAGCCTGTCCCAGGCTATGCGCTGAAGATTGTCGACGAGGAGGGCCGGCCCGTGCAACGCGGCGAGATCGGTGACCTGCTGGTTAGCGGCCCGACCAGCGCGGCGGGCTACTGGAACAACCGCGAGCGCAGCCGGACGACCTTCAGCGGCGCCTGGACGCGTACTGGCGACAAATATTTGGAAGACGACGATGGCTATTATGTGTATTGCGGCCGCAGCGACGACATGCTGAAGGTCAGTGGCATGTATGTCTCGCCGGCCGAGGTCGAGGCGGCGCTGATCGCGCACGAGGCGGTGCTCGAAGCGGCAGTCGTCGGCGCCCCCGATGCCGACGGCCTGATCAAGCCCAAGGCGTTCGTCGTCGTCAAACCCGGTACCCGTTCTGACGACGAGTTCGCCCAGGCGCTCGAACACCATGCCAAGGCTAAGCTGGCGCCGTTCAAATGTCCGCGCTGGATCGCCTTCCTTGAAGAGCTTCCAAAGACCACGACCGGCAAGATCCAACGCTTCAAATTGCGCGAAGGCGATGGAGCTGCTCGTCAACGTTGACGTCCCCGACCTCGCCCGCGCGGTCGCCTTCTATACCGAGGGGTTCGGTTTTGTGGTCACACGGCGCTTCGGCGCGGGCGTGGCCGAGCTAAGCGGTTGGCCCATACGTCTCTACCTCCTGGAAACGCTCGACGGGTCACTCGGCGCCGGCAAACGCCGACGGTCCTACGAGCGGCATTTGACCCCGGTGCATCTTGACCTGGTGGTCGGGGATCTCGAAGCCGCTCTGGCGCACGCTCAAGGCGCGGGCGCGCAGGTTGAAACCGAGACCCGCAGCACTTCCTGGGGCAAGATCGTGGGCGTCTCGGATCCCTTCGGGCACGGCCTCTGTCTGATCGAATTCCGCGGTCGCGGCTATGACGAGATCGCCGAGCCCGCTAAGACGACCCCGCTGAGAGCAGAGAATCATAATTTGGCCCCAAAGGGAGGCTCGTAGAGCGGACACGGCGAAAGCCGCCGGCCCTCGCTACCTGTCCGCAAGTTTGGCGTAACCAGAATTGATCAGCGTCGCGAACATCACCTTTGTCATGGCGGGGTTCCTGGTGCTCGCCAGCGTCGTCCAGCCCACCGCGGAGCGGCTCCATCTGCCTTACACCGTGCTACTCGCCATCGTCGGCGTCGCGATCGGCGCCGTCTCGTCATTCCTGCTCTACACCCCGCTAACGAACGTTTTCGACGACATCGTCAGGCCAGTTGTAGACCTACCGTTTAACGCGTCGATCTTCCTCGTCGTGTTTCTGCCGTTGCTGTTGTTTCATGCGGCGCTGACGATCGATTTGCGCGAGATCGCGCCGGATTGGGCGCCGATCCTGACATTGGCGATCGTTGCCGTCTTCGCCGCCGCCGTGGCAATCGGCTTCAGCCTATCCTTCGCGGCCGGCATCCCGCTGACTGTGGCGCTGCTGGTCGGCGCCATCGTGGCGACGACCGATCCGTCGGCGGTGGTGGCGATCTTTCGCGAGCTCGGAGCGCCGGCCCGGCTCACCCGGCTGCTCGAAGGCGAGAGCCTGCTCAACGACGCCGCGGCAATCGTGCTGTTTTCGGTCTTGGTCGGCATGCTGACCGAGGGCACCCGCACGGACTTTGCCGCCGGCGCCCTGCATTTCGCCGAGGCGTTCCTCGGCGGTATCGTCCTGGGTGCAGCTGGCGGGCGCATTTTCGGTACGGTCTTGCCCTTCCTTGGCGGCTCGCGCTTGGCCGAGGTGACGCTATCGGTGGCGCTGCCCTATATCGTCTACCTGTTGGCCGAGCAGTTGTTCGACGTCTCGGGCGTCGTCGCGGTGGTCAGCGCGGGGCTTACCGCGGGTGCCATCGGCCGCGTTCGCCTCGCCCCTGACAATTGGCGATATGTCGAACGGGTCTGGGAACAGACGGGCTTTTGGGCGAGTTCGCTGATCTTTGTCAGCGCCTCAACATTGGTGCCCAAGCTGCTGACCGGCGTGCATCTCGAGGATTCCTGGCTGCTGCTGGTCGCGGTTGCCGCAGCGCTGGCCTCCCGCGCGGTGGTATTGTTCGGGCTGCTGCCGCTGTTGAGTGCGCTCCATCTAAGCCAAAAGGTCAGCGGCGCCTACAAACTCGCGATCGCATGGGGCGGGCTGCGAGGCGCGGTCACTTTGGCATTGGCGCTTGCAGTGACCGAAAACAGCCGGATCGATCCTGACGTCAGGAACGGCGTTGCCGTTCTGGCCACCGGCTTCGTGCTGTTCACCTTGCTTGTCAACGGCCTGACCCTGCGGCCGGTCATCCGTCTCCTCAAGCTCGATCGCCTGTCGCCGTTGAACCAGGCGTTGCGTAACAAGGTTCTGGCGCTGTCTCTGGCCGATGTGCGTGACGCCTTGAGCGAGACGGCGTCGCAATACGCGATCCCGCCGGACGTGGCGCGCTCGGCAACCGAGCCGGTAGACCGGCGCATCGACGAGCTGTCCGCGCAACCCGATCTGGAGCAGGCGATTTCGGATCGCGACCGGATCAGGATAGGGCTCGTCGCGCTTGCCAATCGGGAGCGCCGGATCATCCTCGATCATCATGCCCAGCGCACAGTGTCGAGCGCCGCGATCGAGCGGCTGCTGCGCAACACCAATCTGATACTCGACGCTGCCAGGGCCGAGGGACGGGTCGGCTACAACCGCGCGGCCCGCGCCTTGCTCGAGTTTCAGCGAGGCTTTTGGATCGCCAACTTGCTGCATCGCATGTTGAAGCTTGCCGGCCCGCTGCAGCGGCAGATCTCGATCCGTTTCGAGTCGTTGCTGATCCGCCGGCTGGCGCTCGAGGAGCTGTTCCGCTTTATCGACAGCCGGCTCGCAGCGTTGCTCGGCGAGCGCGTTTCAGAGCTGCTCGGCGAGGTCATCGCTGCCCGCAGCGAGGCAACAACACGCGCGCTCGACGCTTTGCGTCTGCAATACCCGGAATATGCCGAGGCGCTCGAGCAGCGTTTCCTGCGGCAGTCCGGCTTCCGTATGTCACTGTCACGATTTCATGACCTGTACGACGAAGGCTTGATCGGGAAGGAAGTGTTCGAGGATCTGGAGCGCGAGCACGCCGCGGTGCGGACGCTGACGGACGAGCTGCCGCCGCTCGACCTCGGGCTACGCGGCGAGGACCTGCTCGCTCAGTTCGACATGTTCGCCGGTCTTGGTGTCGCTGAATTGCGGGCGCTCGCCCGCCTGTTCCGGCCGCGGCTGCTGGTCCCCGACGAGGTGGTCATACGCAAGGGCGAGCGCGGCAACGCGGTGTTCCTGATCTCCTCCGGTGCGGTCGAGGTGGTGCTGCCAAACCAGCGGGTGCGGCTGGGGAGCGGCGACTTTTTTGGCGAGATGGCGCTGCTCAGTGGCCGGCCGCGACAAGCCGATGTCGTGGCCCTCGGCTATTGCCGCGTGCTGGTGTTGACGGCCGCCGATTTTCGCCGTTTCCTGCGGGATTATCCGCGCGCCAAGGTGGAGATCGACCGGATTGCCGGGGAGCGAGCCCGCGCCAACGAAGAGAAGGTGCCGGTTTGAAGGCGCGGGTCACGTCGGGTCGCCCCCTGTGTTGCGGCCAGCGGGCGGCTACGTTCCGGACCCTGTCGATGCTATGACGCGAGCCGGGTTGCCACACGCGGTGCAGCCATCCGGAACATCACGAGTGACGACACTGCCGGCACCGATCACGGCATTATCTCCAATGGTCACACCCGGCAAAATGATCGCGCCGCCGCCAATCCATACATCCCGGCCGATCTGGATAGGGCGTGCGAACTCGGCGCCGGTCTGGCGGATCAATGAATCGCGCGGATGGTCTGCTGTGTATAGCTGGACCGCGGGGCCGATCTGTGTCCGCGCCCCAATAGTCACAGCGACGACATCAAGGACCACGCAATTGAAATTGAAAAAGACGTCTGGCCCAATCCGGATATTGTAGCCGTAGTCGCAATGAAATGGCGGTCGGATCACCGCGCCATCTCCAACCTCCGCCAAAAATTCCCGCAGGAGGGCAAGCCGGTCGGCTTCCGGAGCGCTGAGCGCCGCGTTGTAGTGGACCAACCACGCACCGGTGGCGTTTCGGTCTGCTTCCAACTCAGCATCGTTGGCGTGGTACAGCTCCCCCGCCAACATCTTCTGCTTTTCGGTTCGAAACTGCGACACAAGACGGCTCCGGCTCGCTGCGTAGAGACAACCCTATCATCTGCAGCAATCTGAAATCCGCGTCTCAAAGCCAGATCGTTGAGCCCGGTTCGAGTCCGAGCAGATATTGCCCGGCGGTCTCGAAGTGCTCCTGCCTGCCCTGCAGTTGCTGCGACCCGGTGTGGATGTCGCGGAAGCGGCGCTCGAACGGGTTCTCCTCGAAGATCGCGGTCGCTCCTGCAGCGTGGTAGGCCGTGTCGACGACCTGCAATGACTGGTGGATGGCAAAGGTCGAGGCCAGTCTGATCACCATCCGCTGGTCGAGTGTGATTTGCCCGGCGCGCTCGACCTCGGCGGTGATCTCCTGGAGCGATCCCAGGAGAAAGGCGTGCGCGGCAGAGAGCCGCGCCTCGGCCTGCGCCACCTGCGACTGGACCAGATGGTTGTCGCGCAAGGTACCCGCCGAACGGAATGGCACTTTGTCGTGCGCCAGCGCGACGAAGGCGTCAAGCGTGCTGCGGGCGATCCCCATCGCCACCCCGGCAAACCCCGCCGCATAGAGCTGGAGGCTGCTGAAGCGATAGAGCAGGCCTTGCTCGCGCCGGGTTTCGTCGTCGCGCGTCGCCGTATGCCGCTGCGGCACAAAGAGGTCCTCGACCGAGAACTTGTCGCTGCCGGTCCCCTTGAGGCCGATCACGTGCCAGATGTCGGTCATTCGGGCATTCGCCTTGGGGAACAGCATCGTCCGGACAACCGGGCTACCATCGCAGTTGAGACGTGGCGTCCCGTCCGCTTCGACGATCGGGACATGGCAGCCGAGCCAAGTCGCGTTGTGGCTGCCGCTGGCAAAGCTCCAGCTCGCCGTGACGCGGTAGCCGCCTTCGACGATCCGCGCGCTGCCGGGTCCCGGACCCCAGGCGAGGATGCCGCGGAGCCCGCCAAAGATCTCGCACGCCGCGGCGGGTTCGAGGTAGGCCGCGGTCATCGAGCAGCCGGAAGCCTGGTTGAGGCACCAGGCCGTGCTGGCGTCGGCCTTGGCGATCTCCTCGATGACCGGGACGAAGCGGGCCGGAAGCAATTCCGCGCCGCCCAGCGAACGCGGCAACAGCAGCCGATAGAGCCCGCGCTCGACCAGAGCGTCGACGACCGGCTCGGGCAATTCGCGCCGCCGCTCGATCTCGTCCGCCGCGGCAGCGAGCTCGGGTGCCAATTCGCGCGCCCGCTGAACGTAATCGATGCCGCGCGCGTCGGTCTCAAAATGATCGGCGTTGCTCGCCGGCATTCTGCGCTCTCCTCGTTGGTGCCGATTCGAACTTCCACAGACAACGGCACTCGACGTCAAGCCGGCGTCGCGCCGGACACGACGCGGACCGACCCTTGCTTCTCGTCGCGGCGCTGGCGATGGCGTAAAGTTTCGTCATGGCAATCCGTCTTCTGCCCCCGGTCCTGGTCAACCGCATCGCCGCGGGCGAGGTCATCGAGCGCCCGGCGGCGGCAGTCAAGGAATTAGTCGAGAATGCCATCGATGCCGGTGCCTCGCGCATCGACATCGTGCTCAAAGAGGGCGGTCAGGCGTTGATCTCGGTCGCCGATAACGGTGCCGGCATGACGCGAGACGAACTGGGACTGGCGGTCGAGCGCCATTGCACCTCGAAATTGCCGGACGACGATCTCTCGCGCATTGCCGCGCTCGGCTTCCGCGGCGAGGCCTTGCCGTCAATCGGTGCGGTCAGCCGGATGCGGATCCTCTCGCGCCCGCCCGATACCGAGAACGCTTGGGAGATCAGGGTCGAGGCCGGCGAAAAGCAGGCCCCGCTGCCGGCGGCACATCCGTCGGGGACGCGGGTCGAGGTGCGCGATCTGTTCTTTGCAACCCCGGCGCGGCTCAAATTCTTGAAGACACCGCGCACCGAGCGCGATTTGGTACTCGACACGGTGCGCCGGCTGGCGATGGCCTATCCGGCGATCGCGTTCGCTGTGACCGGCGATGAAGAGCGCGTCCTGTTGAAGCTCGCGGCGGCCACGGGGACCGGCGTGGCGAGTGCTCGGCGGCCGCGACTTGCGGCACTGCTCGGGCGCGATTTCGCCGAGAACTCGGTCGAGATCGACGCCGAGCGCGGCGGGTTCCGGTTGAGCGGGCTCGCGGGCTTGCCAACCTTGAACCGTGCGCTGCCGCGCGACCAATACCTCGTCGTCAACGGCCGGCCGGTGCGCGATAAATTGCTCGTCGGCGCGGTGCGCGCCGCCTATCAAGACGTGCTGGCGCGCGACCGCCATCCGATCGTGGCATTGTTTCTTGACGGGCCGCCCGCCGAGATCGACGTCAACGTTCATCCGGCCAAGGCCGAGGTGCGGTTTCGCGAGGCGGGGCTGGTGCGCGGGCTGATTGTCGGCGCCTTGCGCAACGCGCTGGCCGCCGCCGGCCATCGTGCCTCGTCGACGGTCGCCACCGCCGCCGTCGCGGCGTTTCGCCCGGCCGGCCACATCCCGTTCGCGCCCCCACGACAATTCGCATTTCCCCCGGCCTCGCCATCGCTTGCGTTTGCCGAAGCCGGCAACAAGTTTCTGAGGCCTATCGAGGGGACCGAGCCCGCCACGGCCACGGCGCAACCGGAGGGGGCACCGCTCGGTACCGCCCGGGCGCAGCTCCATGGCACCTACATTCTCGCCGAGACCGCGAATGGGATCGTGCTGGTCGACCAGCACGCGGCACACGAGCGGCTCGTTTATGAGCGGATGAAGGATGCACTCGCCGCGAATGGTGTGGCGCGCCAAGTGCTGCTGTTGCCCGAGGTCGTCGAGCTCGACGAGGCCGCTGCGGCACGGCTCGCCGCACGTGCCGAGGAGCTCGGCGAGTTCGGCTTGGTGCTCGAACCCTTCGGGCCCGGTGCCGTCGTGGTGCGCGAGGTCCCGGCATTGTTGCCAGGCGTCGACGTCGCGGCACTGGTTCGCGATCTCGCCGACGAGCTCGCCGAATGGGGCGATGCACTGGCTTTGAAGGAACGCATCGAGACGGTGTGCGGCACGCTCGCCTGCCACACTAGCGTACGCGCCGGGCGGCGTCTGTCGCCGGTCGAGATGGACGCGCTCCTGCGCCAGATGGAGGCCACGCCAAACAGTGGTCAGTGCAATCATGGGCGCCCGACCTATGTGGCGCTCGATCTGGCCGATATCGAGCGGCTGTTCGGCCGGCGCTGAGCACACCCTCGCCCCTACAGAACGACGCAATTAAGCCGCGGTTAATCGCTGTGCGGCACAGTCTCGGCGCATCTCCTAACGAGGCTGAGAATGCGGCCCACCGCTGCAGCATTTGTTTGTCTGGCCGCCGTCTCATTGCAGGCAGCGCCGATGCCGAAAAAAGCGGTCCCGGCGTCGCTCGGCCTGGCGCCGGTCGTCGAATTGGTGGCCCAGGGCTGCAGCCTCGGCTGGCATCGCGGTCATTGGCAGGACGGGTCAGGCGAATGGCACTGGGGCCATTGCTTGCCGAGCTGGCGCTGACTATTCGACCGTCACCGATTTGGCCAGATTGCGCGGCTTGTCGATGTCGCACCCCCGCTTCAGCGCGACGTGATAGGCGAGCAATTGCAACGGGATATTGAGGAGGATCGGGTCGAGTTCCGGCTCGGACGCCGGCACCTCAAAGGCGGCGTCGACGGCGGCAGGCATCTCACCCGCATGGGTCACGGCAAAAACTGGCCCCCGCCGCGCGTGGATTTCCTCGATCGTCGAGACATTCTTGCCGTAGACGTCGTC
>Ga0310910_10000453_pt1 | contig 20640 bp, 26 predicted proteins | sample GREbulkMGHF172_FD_203448 | JGI IMG/M metagenome (GOLD analysis project Ga0310910, IMG submission 203448) | Lab enrichment of tropical soil microbial communities from Luquillo Experimental Forest, Puerto Rico - GRE.bulkMG.HF172 | ecosystem: Environmental > Terrestrial > Soil > Tropical forest >... | reverse complement strand
GGGGTTCACGGTTGCACAGATCATCCAGTGGTGGCGACGGCCTCTGGGGGAATAATCAGCCTCAAACGACAGAACGTAGTTACTGACAACTACAGAATCCTCTTTAGGAAAGTTGGGACAGTACTTGCGGCGTGGTAATCGGTTCTGATGCATAATGGCGCAACCCCTAAGCGAGTTTCGCAAAAGCAATGCATACTTTTCATCACCATAAAGTTGCAACTACCCAAAGATAGACTTGCAGGCCACTCTGTCGGCTCCGAGCAATTACGGTCTGCCGCTGCCTAATGTCCCAAATGTGAAAAGGGTAAGGGTGGTGTGCCCAGGGATCTTCGGACTCACACCGCGCCCCCCAAAACGGCCCTGAGGTAGCCACGAGACTGTCAATTATCTTGGCGTCCAAGCCAAAGGCAAGATCGTGCCCATCCGGTTTACAAAGGCCGAAGCTGAGCGGTTGGCCGAAGTTGCAAGAAAGAACGATCAGTCCGTCTCCGAGTGGATTCGTGGCAAGGTGCTTAGGAATGAATAGATGATACGTCCATCAGCAGCCCAGTAAACGGCCCATTGGAGTCCGGTTCCCGTCATATGCCTATCCGGTCGGACGCATAACTGAGGAGGAAGCCGTCCGCTGCGCATACGGAAGCAAGTACGACCGATTGTCGGCCTTGAAGGCAAATTATGATCCCACAAATTTCTTCAGTGCGAACGCAAATATCAAACCAGCCGTGCTTCATCAAGCACCGTCTGTCTGAGTTAAGTCAACTTTTTTCTGCGTGCCATCTTTTCGAGACTTGAGCTGTTCATGTCCCATCTTTTCAATTAAGCCGGATGCGGCCATTACAGATTCGAGACTGATTTCAGGAACTTCTGAATGTTGTTTCAATACCCTGCTAGATAGTTGTTAGGCTCGCTGGAGAAAGCCACGGTTTCTGTTTGCGGCCACAGAGTTTGGCGGTCCTGTCAGACGAATTGCCGACTAATTCTTAGTGTGGTTCTCAACAATCTGAAAGACCCAACTGCGTGTTAAGTAGTTCTATTTAGGTGCTTCACACACTCTTCTCTTCATGCCTAGGATGGGCGATGGGCTAAACGGCCCTGATGGACTGCCACGAAACCGGTTCCTCATCCTAGCATCTGCTGCCAGGACTGGCAGAAAGGACGTCATGCAAGCTCTCGATTGTGATTCGGACTCGAGATGCTTCCACTGCGCTAGTCAAATTGAAGTGATTGCTGGTCAGCTTGCCCTATGAGTCCAAAATCATGAAACGAATTAGATGCTTGTCAGTTCTGATCGCCGTAGTACTTGCCACCGCAGCGGTCTCCTGGGGAGCCGTGTCTATATCGGTATCGTTCGGCCCTCCCGCGTTACCCGTGTATGTTCAACCACCGTGTCCTGCACCTGGATACATCTGGGTCCCTGGCTATTGGGCCTGGGATCCTGACCTCGGCGATTACTACTGGGTCCCCGGCACATGGGTGCTCGCTCCCATGCCCGGTTATCTTTGGACGCCGGGCTACTGGGCTTGGAACGGCACCGGCTTCTTCTTCACCGCAGGCTATTGGGGGCCAGTCGTCGGCTTTTATGGCGGGATCAACTACGGCTTCGGTTACTTCGGCCACGGATACGAGGGTGGCCGCTGGAAGCACGACCAGTTCTACTACAACACCGCTGTAAACAACGTGAACGTCACGAATATTCACAACACTTACAACACTGTCATCAATAACGTCACCGTAAACCGCGTCAGCTACAACGGAGGTTCCGGCGGCATCAATGCTCGTCCGACACCGCAGGAACTACAGGCCCAAAACGAGCGCCACCTGCCCCCCGTCGCCACGCAAACCCAACACATGGACACCGCGCGCGCCAATCCCGAGCTCCGCGCTACATACAACCAGGGCAAGCCTCCCTTTGCTGCGACCGACAAGCCCAACTCCTTCAAGGGCAATAATGTCGTAGCCGCTGAGCAAGCCGGAGCACCGTATCGTGCGCCAACTCCGGTTCACGCCAAAGACCTGCCGCCGCACACGCGACCAACAGCTCCAAGCGTGGACAATGCCGAGCAGAACCAGAAGTACCAGCAACAGCAGCAAGAGATCTATGCCAAGCAGGAAAAAGAGCATCAGCAACTAATGCAGCAGCAAGAGGCAGAACATCAGAAGGCGGCCCAGCCACAGGCCAGTCAACAGCAGATGCAGCAGATGGAGCTGCGCCATCAGCAGCAGACCCAGCAGATGGAGGCGCATCACTACCAGCAGCAGCAACAACAGCTCCAGATGCATCAGGCTCCGCCGCCGCAATCCCACGGCGGCCAGAAGCCTCCTAAATAAACGACCTGTCGCACTTCATGCGGTGACTGAACGAAACGCGTCCTCCCAGGTTTGCATCACAACGCAAGCCCGGGGGAACGCGGATTCTATCGTCATACCCCGATGTAGCGTTCTGTGCTGCAAGTACCGTGCGACGAATCCACTCAGAAAGGGTCAGGCCGTTTGTCTTTGCAACCTTGTCTAACTGTTCTGCTTCGGCCTTGGTGAACCTGATCGGCACGATCTTGCCCTTAGCTTTCCCCTTGGGCAGTTTCGGCCTTCCGGGTTTGCGCTTCACAAGAGCTGCTCCCCTATCTTTATTGTATTACAATAATGGCAGACTTGTCAAATGTCGCAGTCGCCAGCCAAGGCCACGAAACCAGCTACCATCTAAAGACGGCCACTTAGAGCTGTAAAACGTTTTGGCCATGCTGGAAGTCGTCCGAGGCTCTTTGAGGCGTTCCTAGAGCGCTAAGTGGCCTTCGTGAGGGGGTTCGAAGTCAGAATAATTGTCCGTCTGCTTGCTCCACGAGACCGTTCTAGGAAGGGTTGCGGTAATCGATCAGCCGTAAGGCTTCCGATCCCTTGACGACGAGACATTCAGATTTCGGGCACACCTCACCCTTACCCTGTGCTACATTGGCTAATCAACCACCGCCAACCGTTTCGGTCTACTTCGTAAGAGTAACGATTGCCTCACCACAGAACCGCCGCAATGGCGAGAAGCGTAACACCACGTTGTCCAATTTCTTGACTGCGCACCACAAAGGTCGGGGTTTCAGCTCTGCGTACCATTCCGCTGCCGGACGCTTCGCCAGCCTCTTCAACATGTAAATCAAATGGCGCTGCTCGATTCCCACGCTACTAAACTCGCGGCCGAAGGTGAGAATGTCGTCCTCACGCAGTAGGGTGTCACCCGCATCGTCGTCCACCATCGTGAACCGGCGCGCAAAATTGATGAACGGGTTGTGCCCAAGCGTCTCTTGAAACATCGCCTTCGCCCCGGGCTCCATGACGCGCAGCAGTTGTGAGGCAGTGCCCGGATACTTGATGACGTGGTGAAGAACGCCAAATCCCACCACGAGATCGAAGAATTCGTCGGGGTACGATAGGTCAGATGCGTCCATCTGGGCAAACTGCGCTTCGAGCCCGTAACGAAGTGCAGCCTTCTTGGCAGTCTCAATCGCTGCTCGGGAGAAGTCGAAGCCCCAGGAATGAGCGCCACATAGGCTCAAATACATTCCGAGGAATCCATAGCCACATCCGTAGTCCAGCACGCGCATCCCGCGGACATCCCCCACTGCCTCCAGCAGCTCTCCCGCGGTGTCGCCCCACCAACTCCACCCGCCCTCGCAAAACGGCGTGATACGGCCCTTAACGAAAATCTCGTGAAAATCCTCTGCCGAGTTCGGGTATGAACATTCAGCATGGGCTTGGTAAAAGGCGTCATGCCATTCACGCTCTGCATTCCGAACATCTTCAATGCCGGTTTTGTTGCGCATAGCAACGGCGAATAAGCGGGCTTCCCAGGAAATCGACCTATAGAGCTGGAGCTTTGTCTGTCCCGTGAAATCCGAACACGAGACTGACCGGATCGGGGTTTTTGTACTAGGTGCGATGAGAGTCTATCTGCTTCAGGCGGTGCTTACAACGATGAAACTGCACCAGGGGATTCAACGAGCTGGAAATAAGGGTCGGGACGGCCTTAGCAGACGCAATATAAAAGGGCGCCCCTTTTGGAGTAAGGTTTGGGTGCTTACCACAAACCATCCAGAGCGTCTGACATAAGCGTGCAGACCGCCGTTGTCCCTTGGAAACCAACCACTTAGCACGATGCTAACCGGCGTGCCAATATCGACTGTTTTCGACACAGATGGCGTGGTGGCATGTGGATCACTCTTACTGACGTGTCTGGCCTTTGCGCCTGGAAGGCGGTGCTGATTCAAGTTTCACATCCTACGCGTCCATTGAGCAAAAAGACTCCTTTCCAAGTCGAACCAATGCAAGAATACAGAGCGCACAGAATGGGACAAGAACTCCAGACGCTACGCCGGGTAAGACTTTTTTGCCATGCTGAAGTCGTCCGAGGCTCTTTGAGGCGTTCCTAGAGCGCTAAGTCGGCTTCCTGAGGGGGCTCGAAGCCAGAATAATTGACCGTCTGCTTGCTCCACGAGACCTTCCGATCCCTTGACGACGAGACATTCAGATTTCGGGCACACCTCACCCTTACCCTGTGCTACATTGGCTAATCAACCACCGCCAACCGTTCCACCTTGCGGGCCGGAAATTCAGGAGCCGCCGTTCTCCTGAAGACGGCGGCTCGATTTACCTGCTTTCCAATGTCGTCAAAGCGACGCAGGCAATTACTCTGATCCACATCCTGTTTCTAGAACTGGTCAATCCCACATATTGGTGGTGAGTGCCTTCTGGTGTCTTGTTGAGCGAGTGCGCAAGACCCGAATTATGCCCCAGGCACACCTCACCCTTACCCTGTGTTCATATGGCTAATTACCCGCCGGGGCGGCAGCAACAATACGAGCACTGCCGCCAGTAATAGAGGGACAGAGATGAAAGCCAGCCCTTCGGTGACCTTTCCAAACCGTTGTGCAAAAAAACCGACCACAGCCGGTCCTAAAAGGCCTCCCAGGTTGCCCACAGAATTGATTAGAGCAATACCCGCCGCGGCGGAGTATCCCGTCAAGAACTCGTTGGGCAATGCCCAGAAAGGAGCAGCGTAGCTGTAAACGCCCGCCGCCAGCAGGCATAGCAAAGCCATAGAAAGAAGCGGGGAGGAAGCAGTGCGCAGCAGGCAGAGAGCCACCGCAGCGGCCAGCGCCGGCAGTGCAACATGGTAACGTCGCTCCAGCCTTCGATCGGAGCTGTGGGAAACGCAAATCATTGCCGCCAACCCCGTCACACTCGGCATAATCAACAAGAGCCCAATTACGCTATTTGAATACATCGATGAAAGTGATTTCACGAGCTGTGGCGCCCAGGAAGTGAAGGTGTGAAGGCCGACCATCATTCCAAAATAAACAAGGACTAGGTGCCAGACGCGACGGCTGGCCAAAACCTGAAGAACCGAGTAATGACCTTCTCCCAATTTCTGTTGTTCTTCACGACTCAATTCCGCTTTGATCCACTCCTTCTCATGTGGGGTCAGAAACTGAACTTCATCAGGGCGGCTGGGTAGCAGAAAGTACGTGAGCCCACCCAAGACTATGGCTGGCAATCCCTCCAAAATCAGCAGCCACCTCCAACTGCTGAAGCCTAGCCAATGAACGTGGTCCAGAATGAGGCCAGAAATGGGAGCTCCCACAATTATCGTAACGGGTGTGGCCATAATCAACAGGGCGAAGGCTCGTGCCTGTTCTCTTCGAGGGAACCAATAGGTCAGATACAACACAATTCCGGGGAAATACCCGGCTTCGGCGAGGCCGAGAAGAAAACGCACAATGTAGAGCTGGTGAGCGGTGTGCACGACGCCGCTGAGAGTCGCCACTATGCCCCAGCTAATCAGGATACGCGCGATCCAAACGCGAGCTCCGACCTTGTGTAGCAGCAAATTGCTCGGAATCTCGAATATGAAGTATCCGAAATAGAAAATGCCAAATATCAATCCGAACTGCTGGCTTGTAATGCCCAGCTCTTTGTTCATCGTAAGCGCGGCAAAGCTGACGTTGTTTCGATCGATCAAGGCAACCACGAAAAGCAGCAGAACAAAAGGAAGAATGCGAAAGCGGAGCTTCTGAATAGTCTTCGTCCCCACCGCCATCGATGCTGTTGCAGAGCCAGTACTCATATAGTCTCGAGTGCAAACTGCTTATACCACTCGGAAGCCTCTGTTGAAATCATCGCGGAGACTCTATGCTGTGAAGGTAGGCTGGTCAAGCGTGTTGCACGATTGCGTGCGACGCTCGAAAACCGTCGATAGCGAAGGAGGCCAACAGTATGGTCTAGCCATCTTCGTTCACGTTTGGCCGGTTCGCGGGTTCCGGGCACACCTAACCCTTACCCTGTGCTCATATGGCTAATTACCCCTTCTCCTCCATAGCGCACATGAGAGCGGCCAAACGCGCTGTGCGTGGTGGGCACTAACGAACTCCTCACAGACAACAGACGTGAAATGGTGGCCGATGGACTCGAATCTGCGACCTACGGATTATGAGTTGGCGGGTTTAACGTCGCCTCCAGTCTTTTCAAGCGGTTACCCGGGAGAATCGTGATTTGATTTGGGAAACGGGCTCTGATTCGGCGCTTATTGGACAACTTCTGGGCAATGAACGCTAACGGCTAATACTGCGGAACTTCCGAAGGACGATCACTACGTTTGACCAGCCACTGCCGCGTCGAGGAGATCGTCGGACGCCACACCTGCCGGTCGCTGTAAGGCGCCACCAATCACAAGCAGTTTGCCGCCGTAGCAACGGAAAGAGTCTGGGGCATAGCCGCGCCTCTCGATGCATCGCTATCAAAGTGCGTGTTCAGTTATCAGTCTTTTGAGGTCTTCCGGCTGCGCTTGAACATCGGAAGAACCGTTGCGAATGTAGACGACGCCACCAATGATATAAGCGGGCTCTTCGCCGCGTGGCACGGTGACCCGAGCTACTTCCAGACCGCGTGCATTCTCAAAACCAACTTGGACCACTGGTATGGGACGTATGCGGCTACGGGCAAGCTGCCGAATCTTCTGCTCTAAGCGATCTCTTTGTTTGAAATCGAGCTCAAGGCCGATAATGTGACCGCTGTCGTCAATACCAATGAAAATCACGCCGTCGTTCGTGTTAGCAAACGCAGCAATTGACTTGAGCAGTTCGTCTTCTGCGATCTTTGTCCGCGAGGGATCATCTGATAGCCTGCGCTTAAACTCCACGGTCTGCCCTTCGCCTATGCGGAGCGCTTCTGTTGTCGTATTCGGGAAGGTGGTGACAGTTCCTGCTCCACCGGGCCAAGATAATTCAGCAACTGCTGACGGATCTTATTAAGAGCTATGAGAGCGTCAACGGTGAAATCACTCCAAAGAAGCTAGCTCCGCTCCTGCGCCTAATCCTTCGTAGCCGCTCTCACAATCCGTGCAGCGGCTTGGTTCACGTCCTCGCGGGGTGGTTTACGAGTCTTGGGATACTGGCTACAGTCGTGCTCCTGAAACTCGCGCTGAATGTCTTGGGGCGGGTTATCGCCGCTTTCGACGAATTGGGGGAGAGGTTTTACCCAGCCGCATGCGGAACATGCCCAGCCGGAGAAATTCTTTTGGGCCTGGAGCTTGAGCGTTCTTTCCGTGCTCCCAAGTGTACGGCATCCGCCGGGGCGTTCAATCTCTGGCTGGCCTCAAACTGCACCACTACCTTTGGAGAGCCTTGCGTTGACTTTCTGCAAATCCGGCGATAACGTTAGTCGCCACTTCGGGATCGGAACAACGGCCATGGACACCTTGAACTTGGTCCAGCTCAAGCCGTTGGTGGCGCACTACAGAGCGCGATCTAACCTTGCGGTAACGCCGCTTGGTCGTCCAGTCACTCTCGATCGTTCTTACCCCGCACAATCCAAGATCAAACAAATTCCGGCTGAGCTTCGCGTTGCTTGCCGGCGCCTCGAAGGTATAGACCTTCTCTGAAAGGAATGCTGACAGCACGCCGGAAAGCACAGCTGACAAACGACAGGAGGCATTCCAATGAAGAAGACACATTTGAGAAAGAACCACGGCCTGCTGACGCCTGTGCTGGCGAGTTTTGCGGTGACGATGATTCTGGGCTGGGTCGTGGCGGCTCAGGCACAGGCCGTGAAGGGGACAGGCACACCCAACTTTATTCCCGTCTGGACCAGCAGTTCGACGATTGGAAACTCGTTGATGCAACAGTCGGGCACCAACGTCAACGTCGGCGGGGGTATTGTAGCTAACACCCTGAGCGGCAATGGCGCGGGCGTCACCAACGTCAATGCAGCGACACTGGGAGGATTGCCGTCAGGCGCCTTCGCCCAGCTTGGCGCCCCGAACACTTTCACCATGAGCCAGACCATCAACGGCAACCTGACCCTGAGCGGCTCTATCAACAACTCGCTAACCCTACAGGGGAACCTGACCGACTCCAACTTAGATCAGAGCGCAAACGTAATTGGCGGCTTCGGCGGCAATAACACTTTCCCAGGCAACAGCGTGGCGAGCGGCGTGGTTGGCGCGACCATCGCTGGCGGCGGGGGTGGCCTCTTAGTTGGCAATTTCGCCTATCCTAACGTCGTCACTGGCACTTGGGGCACGGTGGGCGGAGGCGCGAATAACCAAGCCGGCGGTGGCAACTCGTCCACGGTGTCCGGCGGCTTCCAAAACATCGCCAGCGGCAGTGTCGCGACGATTGGCGGCGGCAACCAAAACACCGCCAGCGGGGGCGACGCGACCATAGGCGGGGGCGGAGAAAACACCGCCAGCGGCGACGGGGCAACGATAGCCGGAGGCGGCATCAACACCGCCAGCGGACTGAGCGCGACGGTGGGCGGGGGCAATGGCAACACAGCCAGCCTCGAGGCCGCCACAGTAGGCGGCGGCGAGCACAACAGTGCTACCGGCATGTTTGCAACAGTACCAGGGGGAAATACCAACACTGCGAGTGGACAGGGTAGCTTTGCCGCCGGAACTCTGGCTACCGCCAGCAACCAAGGCAGCTTTGTCTGGAGTGATACCACGACCATCGCTTTCGATACTGCGCCGAATCAATTTGTCGCTCGGGCCTCGGGCGGGTTTACCTTCTGGACCGGGGCCTCGACGGGCGCCACGCTGCTGTCCGGCTCGGGTTCCTGGTCAAGCCTGAGTGACCGGAATGCGAAGTCTAACCTCAGCCTGGTGGACGGCCAGGCCCTCCTGGTACGCCTGGCGGCGCTACCGATTGCAACCTGGAACTACAAGGAGCAGCCAGAATCAACGCGGCACCTGGGGCCGATGGCGCAAGACTTCCATGAGGCTTTCGGGCTGGGCGAGGATGACAGGTACATCTCGACGGTGGACGCTGAGGGTGTGGCCCTGGCGGCGATCCAAGCGCTCTACCAGCTCAGCCAGGAGAAGGACCGGAAGATTGCGCAACTCACGCGGGAAGTGAAGGAGCTTCAGACTAAGATGGCCCGGCTTGCGGGAGAGCAGTGAGTCCGAGCACGATTTTCAGTAACAGGCTAACTCCGTCTTGCTGGCTCACAAAGCGAATGCGGAACACATTATGTTGGTTCGCCAAAATCACTCGGGGACTCCCAAACTGGCGCGTTATTTCCCCGGTCCTCGCGCCCGTGAGAGAAGGAATCCTCCCTTTCCCTCAAGATGTACTCACGGGCGCACGCCTGAAGTGTCAGACCGTGTCCCCGGCGCGTATCACCACGGCCGGAGGCGTTGCGATCGGTTAGTATCCCGAGGCCGGGTTTTCATTCCCTATGAACACGCCGTTCCTCAGAGTGTTCAAACACAGAGGATGGGTGAACACCGAGGCGCCATCCACCGATGAATAGGTGATATCGTCCACCAGCGGCCCGCCAGGAGGGTTGAGCCCAGCGAGGTCGCGGACGCGCTTGGCGATTTCATGGTCGGTGCAAGCTGTATCACCACTGACTCCCAGCCCGCCGATGATGGAACCAGACACAGTGTAAAGCGGAACACCGCCACCGAAGGTGATAATGCCACCGGTGAGCTGGTTCTTACCGCCTCCATTACCAGAGGGCGGCGCCAGGAAAAGGGTGTTAAAGGGATTCGAGTCGTTCAGACCAAAAAGCGAATGGCTTGGCTGAACGAAGGTGTAAAGGCGGGCAGTTGAAAGGGCCAGGCTGCTCACACTGAAGGCGTTGGCCGTGTATGCCTTCGCCTTGGCGATCTGCTGACTGCCGGGCCAGACTTGTGTGGGGTCGGAGGTGGAGGTCACATAGGCGCAGATTACACCGTTACGATCGACTACTGCCGCCCACATGAGCTTGCCACTAAAAATTCCACCCACTCCAGTTCCTGGGCCTAGCGACGCGCTTATTCCGGTTCCGGCGGCGGCCTTCGCGAGGAAGGTTTTTAACTGTGCCTCTGTGGGGAGGCCGGAGCACGGCGCACCGAACAGATGCGGCGTAAGTAGTCCTAGCAAGACGGCAAGGACAACGGCCTTCAGAGATACCTGTAGTACCAGTTGGCTCGTTCTCTGTTTCATGGAATTGTTCCTCCTCAGATTGAAATCAGCGGCCAGGCGCACGATTATAGGCCAATTCCTAGGCGTAGAAGCACGGGGAACTAGCCCGCATTTCTCGTGCGCCGTGAAAAGGCGCTGGTCAACAGCGGGTGAGAGTCCCGCCCGGGAACTGGTTCGCTCCACCCGGTAGCAACTGGAGCAGGAGCGGAGGTAACGAAGCTGCTGAAGCCTCCGGTGCAGAGGGTCGCTTTGGCGACTTGGCGAGTCTGTAGGCCGTAACGTGAGTGAACGCTGTGCAGGCCCCGAAACGGGTGATGCAGGAGCCGACCCGCCGAGAATCGAGGGAAGGCCGACGCTGATGGGTAAGTACGAGCGAACAGAGCCATCAGACCTGCCGGGGTATTGGCGACGGCATGCCGGCAAAGGTGATCAGATGCAACACAGGAAGCCCCAGCGGTGATCGCAGTGCGATCAACTGGCAACCCGCGAGGGACAGGCCGGGCCGCCTGGGGTGACGGAGAGGCTCGTAGTACTGATGAAGCCGGGTAATGCCGGTGGAGGGAAGGGGCCTCAGTGGAAAGGAAACGCAAGAAGCGACAAAGAGGGAGGGATTGGTGATGAACCTAACAACCCCAGAAAGCGTTCAGAAGCTGCAGACGGCGTTGCACGACAAAGCGAAGGAATCGCCCAACTTTCGTTTCTATGCGCTGTACGACAAGGTGTATCGAAAGGATGTCCTGGCCTTCGCCTACGAATGCTGCAAAGCCAATGGCGGTGCAGCAGGAGTGGACGGCCAAACATTCGAGGACGTCGAGTCGTACGGAAGAGAGCGATGGTTGGATGAGCTGGCGCAAGAGCTGAAAAGCCGAACCTATCAACCACTCCCGGTACGGCGGGTATACATACCCAAGCCGGACGGGAAACAGCGGCCGCTGGGGGTACCCGCTATCCGCGACAGGACAGCGGAAATGGCAGCAGTTTTGGTACTCGAACCCATCTTCGAGGCCGATCTGCAACCAGAACAGTATGCCTATCGGCGAGATCGCAGCGCGTTGGACGCAGTGAGACACGTCCACAAGCTGATCAACACTGGCCATGGAGAAATTGTCGACGCAGATCTCAGCTCCTACTTCGATACTCTTCCGCATTCCGAGGCGAAAGCTCAGCCACTGGCCACCGGGAGACTAAAGCCACTGCGCCTGTTCTCGACTCCACACGGGCGGTAGGCAGAGAGTAAAGGTCGCGAGAACAAAAAGTGGCAAAAGGCCGCTGTTTTCATGGCATAACTGCGTTGTTCAGACGTAGAGAAATGCCTCGAAAAGGAGCAGCCTTTGCAGACAGAGTGTAGTCAAGAAACGTTCTCTTTTGCACCTCATTTTTCGCGCCGTGTGGAGGCCGGGTTCACGGCTGGTCAAGTATCGAGCGACGGCGGGGGGTTGCTGTTGCGCGAAGTCGATGGCAAGATCAACCTGCTGGGGCGACTGCCAGGCTGTTTTATAGATGGTCGCTCGCCGCTGCTGATGGTGCACCAGCTTTCCGAGATGCTGGCGCAGCGCATCTTTGGGCTGGCGCTGGGTTATGAGGACCTTTGCGATCATGAGCAGTTGCGCTCGGACCCGTTGATGGGCCTGTGGCCTTGGCTGGCGACTACGACACTTGAGAAGCCGATAATTATTGTAATACGATAAAGATAGGGGAGTATGGCTTGTAAAACGCAAACCCGGAAGGCCGAAACTGCCCAAGGGTGAAGCTAAAGGCAAGATCGTGCCCATCCGGTTTACTACTCGTTCGGCAGCCCGTATAGAGACCTCGCAGCCAAGCGTCGAAGTCGAGGTGGAGATCCCGGACGACTAGACGGTTCCAGCCGGGGTAGGCCCTTGCCACGGTAGCAGCGGCCGCCTTATGTAGCCCAAGGCAGTGCAAGCCGCACCGCTTCGGTTAATGCCTTTATACCTTCATTCTTCTGGCTTCCGATGGCTTAAGCCGTGGAAATAGCGACTGCGCTCCGTCAGCCCTTACTGTCTATTGCGCAAACCCGGAAGGCCTTTCCAGAGAAGCCGAAGAGAATGCACTGGCGCACGTATGAGCGGCTTCGGGCCCGAAGCGAACGATATAGCAAGGTTCGTTCCGTGGGTTGGCGACGTTTCGCTGTGGCCGACAAATATTGACTACCTCTTGGACTACACCTAACTAGGGCGCTGCCTAAAATACCCTATCCAGACCACTGCCGCACAAGTCCAGACGATCGTCGCGACCTCTCCCACTGGCCCGCCGGCGAAGACAGAGTGCAAGACGAAGGGAACGGGGATAAGCGTAAGAGACATCGCACCGACCAGAGAGAGTGCGGGCCGGCGCAGGCGCGCGAAATAGAGAAACCAGAAGAGCACCGCCAGGCTCCAGTAAAACGCCGCTTCCCAGGGAGCGTCGCGAACCATCGGAGAGACGATATGGCCATGGGAATAGAATGACAGCGGGACGAGCGTCAAGAATAGGCTCACACCGAACAGCACCTTGCGCCACTGCAATCCCCAACGGACGCTCTCCAAGTCGCGCTTCTCCTTTTCTGAGCCGGCCGGGATGGGCGCGGCGGCTCGCAAAGTTTCGAGCGGCGTCGCTGCGCTGCGCGCAATGCGTTCGAAGTCGGGATCCTGACGAAAGTAATCTTCGACCAGCACCTTCGTATCCCCGCTGGCTTCGCCGGAAAAATAAATCGGCAACAAATCCGTGACCACTTCCCGCGTGACGTTCATGGTTTTGCTCCTGCGGCGGGAACGATTTCCCGCCATGCCTGTCTAGTTTGCATCAGCTTCAATCTTGCGCGATGAACCTTCACTTTTGCGGTGACCACAGGGATTCCCAGCGTCTCCGCGATTTCCTCGTATGGCATTTCGTCGAGTGCGCGCATCAGCAGCACCGTGCGGTCCATCTCTGGCAGTTGCTGCAATGCCGCAAGCACCGCGCGCACTTCGGAGCTCTCCTCCATTTGTGTCTGCGCGCTGATCCGCGTATCGCGCATTTTCTCGTCAAGCTGCGTATGCCGCGCGGCCCGTCGCAACAAATCCGTATACGCGTTTCGTGCAATGGTGAAAAGATAGCTTTTCACCGTCGGCTGACGAATGCGGCCAGCCGCCATCCACGCGCGCACAAACGTGTCTGAGGTGATCTCGTCCGCCATCACCACATCGCCACACAAATACAGCGCAAACCGGCGGACATCGCCGGCATAGCGTTCGTAGAGGTTCTCGATGTCCGTCATTCTTGATCGCCACACAGGTTACGGTCGAACACTCGAAAGGTTACAAAGGAATTCGTGGCGGACCATCCCACAGCGGGGGTTAGCGGTGATTTCTGTTCCAACTGTCAGTTGGACACGTTCTCCATTTTCCCATTTCAGGTAATAGTCGCAGATTCGCTTGCATCGGTTTCGAAAATCGCCTCGATCGGCTGATCGTCAATGGCTAAACTGCTACAAGTAACATTCTGGTAAACGAAAACGAGAGTGTTTACGAATGGGTTAACGGACGTGGCGACCGATCAAGTGTGCGTGCATTGAGCGTAGGCCGTTCGCGAGTTGGTGGTTGGGACGGCATGCATGTGCAGAGGGAGAACGAGGTGGACTCTCAAGTCCGCTAACCGTGCTCAGAAAGTCATGCCAAGTGAAACTTGGCACTAAACGGATCCCGATCCTAATTACTTAATCGTTTCGCCTCCTTAAGCGGGAACGGTGCGACAAGCATATCGATTGCGCGTTTCTGTTTGCTGCCATGCGCAAAATCATGCCAAGCGCGTAGAGGTCTTCGTTTTCCGGGAAGGATGTGATGCCCATTGACGCGATTCGCCTTGAGTATGCGGTGGCGCAAATCGGGTACTATCGCGTGAGGTAGTTTTCCCACGAACATACCACTCTGCCGGTCCTGGCGACGAACACGGCGCACTTTTTTTCAATGTTACGAACCGCAGTATATGCACTGGTTCGGTACCGACAATCTAGACGCGCCGCACGATAGGAACGTGGGGCGGGAAGTAATTACTGCGATTGAACGCCGGCATAGGTCAGGCACTGGGTTGGCCGCTGCGTCACAACACGAAGCGCGGCGCGATCTGCTGGATTACAAAGAGCAGAAATGAAACGAAGCCCGAATGGCTTCGGGCTTCGTGGGTGGCCGCGCACGGGTGGGTTGGCGTTGCAGCGGCTACTTGCCTGCGATTTCCACGGTTTGCGGAGGCGGCTCAGACTTTTCACAACGTGCTTCAGCATCATGGCAACTATTTTTCTCCTACACGTTAATGCACCCGCGGCAACGCCCGTCGGACATCTGTCCGGCAATTTAGGACGTAACGAGCTCACGCGCATTGAGGTCTCAAACTATTGAGCTTGCAGAACGCAGCCGCCCTAGATTTATTGTATTACAATAAATATGATTCTGTCAAGAGCTTACTCGGTGCTGATCGTGTTGGTGAACAACGTGGCGGCCGAACTCTCTGCCTAACGACTTAATGACTTAATTTCGGGGATTTGGATTTGAAGCGAAATGTTTTCGCCGGTGCAGAAGTAACACAAGACAGGTTACTAATGGTGTCATACATAGGGCGATGTCTGCGCGGTTTTTAGGATTCTTATTTGCTATAACGAAATGCAGAAGGACCGACAGCTAGAGACTGTCAGCCCCGAATTACCCGGCACGTGTTATGGCACCGTGAACTCCCCGCCATAATACCCGCCGGCTCCGAAAAATTCAATTCAATTGGAGGATTCCTGAAAGATGGTTCAGGGCTTCAACAGGAGTCGTGTGTTCCAACCGCACACCGGATTCCATTACCGCATTTGCTACGCGACTTGGACTCAAAGTACGAGTCGATGAAGACGGCACAAAGATCATTCCCGGCCGGCACGGCAATATCTATCAATACGACGATGACTTATTCGGGGTCATGGTCATACCCAACCCGCCAAGGAGGCGTTACTGGGGCTGTGTCCGCATGACTCTGCTCAAAATCGGATGCCAGCTCGTTCAGGACGGGGACGGAGAGGGGGCTGCAATCTTCGACCCCACTAATCCTAAGCAAATCAGGGCGGCACTTCGCGCAGCCGGTATCAAACGCAAACGGACAATCTCGCCTGAGCGGAGGCAACAGTTAATAGCGTCGCTTCGTCTCGCACAGGAACGGCACATACGGGCGTAGGAGCGGCGACTTGAGCGAAGACCATCTGAGACCCGACAAAACTCTACTGTCACTCGTATGTGGCTCTCCTGTGCAGGACCGCCTCGTTGAAATCGAACGGCTTGCCAACAATGGCTGGAAGCTGTTTCCTTGCAAGCCTTCATTGCGAGGCGCGCGCTGTTTAATTAGCCATATCAGCACAGGGTAAGGGTGAGGTGTGCCCACTATCACACCATTTCGGCCCTCTCGGCGGACATATTCAACCTCGGCGCTAAGTTCCCTAGGACGCGAAGAGGGCCGAACAAGCACGAACATGTCCAAGAAATATTCTTGGCCCCCTTCGAGGAAGTTGGCACTCTTCGGGTTAAGAGCGATCGGTCAGCTTAGATCTCCTCTGGCTAAAGGACCACGCCTTGGGGTGCGCTCGCAGCGATCTCTCGGCCCTGTAACTCGGGAAGATGCAGCAATCTTCGCAACTGCGGCAGTGCCGCGCGTGCGGCCTTTTCACCGTTAGCGATCAGCTCCTTTGCCCGGTCAAAGCAATCGAAGGCAAAGCCGTCGATGTCAGGCTCAATTACCAAGTCAGCGTCTTTCTGCCACAGGTCGCGCATCTTGGCTTCCGCGATGGAGAAACACTGCCCAATTAGCTCGAATAGGTGGCGAGGAGCCGGCTGCCGTGAGCGATCCGCGGAAAGGTAGACACCAACCACATGGTCGGCGCCCATTTCACGTAGGGGTGTCGTGGGCACCAGGTATGCCAACATGCCATCGATCAACGAACGTCCGTCCACTTCGACGGGAGGAAACATCCCAGGATAAGCGCAACTGGCGCGCATCGGGTCGATGAGAGGTCCTTTGGAGAAAATAACTGGTTCACCGGTCCGAACGTCAGTCGCGGTGACCGCAAGCGGGATTTTCAGATCTTCAAAGTTCTTGAGCTTTATCACCCGCTCGCAAAAATTCGCCATACGTTCATTGGAGTAAAACCCATAGCGCGACATGGTCCAACCTGCGAAGTCGTGGAAGCGAGCTGAAGGCGCGATTTCCGCGAGTTCCATGGCGCTCATGCCGGCGCAGTATGCCGCTCCAAGGATCGCCCCTGCACTGGTCCCGCCGACAAAGTCAATGGGAATCTTCTCCTCCTCCAGCACCTTAAGCACACCGATGTGGGCCATGCAGCGCGCAAATCCACCTCCGAGAGCGAGACCTAGCTTGCGGCGGTTGGACGGAGATGCAAGAGCTGTTGTGCCCCAAATGTGAAAACCAGGGTTATGACCAAGAGGAGGATAAGAGCAGACTCTACTATTGTTTGTCCACCCTCGTGTTCCCAGCGGACTTGTCACGTTTCATCCTCCTAGCTTCCAGAAAAAGCGGGAACTCGTGGTAAAAAATGAACCCTAGTGCGAGAACTGTGACAATAGACAACATCATCGCTAACTGATACATGTGGGCTACCCTAGCTTATCCATGCCGTGTTCGGTCTTCCTCTGAAGGTCAAAACATATGTTAGGTAGGTGTGCCCAAAAACGATGCTCGAAAGGCCGAATGACGACTTTAATCCCAAGGTTCTTGGAGCTATCCCAAGTGCGTTCAGACCGGGACGAAACTACCCTCTCAGACCGCATAAACAAAGGGACGGTTTAGGCTCCTCAGCATCTGAATCATCTATATCCTTCCTTTTCCATCAGTCGGTGCCGAGCTACCCCGACATCGCATTCTGTTCCGTTCGATCCCTCCGGCTCAATTACGTGAGTTGAGCATTTAGGTTTGTCCATGAGTTAAAGACCCACTTGCCAACCGCGGTGACTGTAGCGATAACCGCGGCGGTAATGAAGGCAGCAATCAGGACGTACTCGATAATGTCCTGCCCGCACTCTTCACGATGCAACTGCTCGAAGAAGTTTTTCAACTTTTTCATTGGGTATTTTCTCCTGTTTGTTAGTAGATGGTTGTGTCCGTACGACCGTGATCCGGCCTCCACTTAGATGAATTGACGACCTGTTTTTCATCTTGCACGGAGAATAACTTGATGAAGCTATGACGAAAAGAGAGCGGATCCCTCTCTGCGAGGCTTCTCTATCACGACGCATTGGAGAGTAAAGGCTGCTGGAGAAGGTCGTTTGGAGCGACAGCTCAAAAGGTTCTACAGGATCAAGGAGACCATGAATTATCCTGGCTTCGAGCCCCCTCAGGAAGACCACTTAGGGCGCTAGGAACTCCTCAAAGAGTCTCGGACGACTTCCAGCAAGGCCAAAATGTTTTTCACCTCTAAGTGCGATCTGCCTCTTGACAAATACTAATTATTGTAATACACTAATAATAGGGAGCACCCGGTGAAACGCAAACCCGGAAGGCCAAAACTGCCTAGGGGTGAAGCCAAGGGCAAGATCGTGCCCATCCGGTTCACAAAGGCTGAAGCTGAGCGATTGGCCGAAGCTGCAAGAAAGAACGACCAGACCGTCTCCGAGTGGATTCGTCGCGCAGTGTTCGATGCCCTAACGTGGTGAAGTCAAGTAAGCCTATCTCAGAGGAAAACAACCTGACCCTATGCCCCGCGCCCGTCGCTCAAAGCTCCCGCCCGTGCCAACATGGACGTGCCCGCACTGCGGATTCGTTCATCGGCCTGCTGATCTTCTGCGATTGGATTCCAACAACCTTCAGTGCCGGCAATGCGGAAAGGCTTTCCCAGCGGTTCCTGCCGAGCCCAAGGCCGAAAATTGACCATCTGCCAATCCGAAAACGAGTGGCTATGGATCAGAGGTTGGTTGTCGCGCCCGAAGGATGCCAACTCTTCCGAAGGGGGCCAAGAATATTTCTTGGCCATGTTCGTGTAGGTTTGGCCCTCTTCGCGTCTTAGGCAACTTAGCACCGAGGTTGAACGAGGAGCCGTTCGGGATGCTTGCATCCTCCCCCACAAGGGGCCGGGCCCCTCACACGTCCAGGATTGCCGGGACAGCAGCATTGTCATCACCCTGAGCTGCAAGTCCATTCGGCAGGATTTCAGGCACACCTCACCCTTACCCTGTGTGTAACAGAGTTGCCTATCCGGTCAGACGCATAGATCCCTTCCGTTCTTGTTTTTCTGGTTTATTATAGGTTTGCGCCTGCTTTAATCAACACTCGCACCACTTCCGATTGACCTGAGAGAGCCGCGGAAATAAGAGCTGTTTCACCTCTGGTGGTGCTGATGTTTAGGTCGGCACCCGCTCGAATCAGAGCCTCAGCGACTTGCGTTCGCTGCCCCACAACGGCGCAAATGAGAGGCGTGAGGCCAGCGTGAGTCTCTCTTGCATTCAGACTCGCACCTCCGTTGATGAGGTCCTGAGCCGCCACAAGGTGCCCTGCCCCAGCCGCTGCATGTAGAGCCGTCCAGCCGGTTTTAGTTGCTAGGTTTACATTTGCCCCCGCAGCAATCAGCGCCTTTACTCGAACGGTGTCGCCCGCTCTTGCTGCACGCATGAGGTCGGTTTCGCCAGAGTAGTCTTGGTGATTCACGTCGGATTGCGACTTCGCGAAAAGCGGCAGAATGAAGAAAACAGCCAGCAGTAAATATAGGGGGCCCCTTGGCACGAGTAGCAACAGTCGAGCGGTCATTGTGAGACTGATGTTACGTTGCTCCACGGAGCTGAAGCAGTGACATAAAGGTCCCGGTCAGAATCTAATTAAGACACCTCCAACAGGGCGTCGCTACCGGAATTGATGACGCAAGTCATTTTTTCGAGCAAGTCAAGCGGGAATATGAGCGTCAGCACTCCAAGCGATGATCTTGTCCCCAATGCACGGTGCATCTAGAGTGGAGCGTGTAAATGAAGAGTGCTCCAATGAGTGGACAGAGTATTTACCGGTAATGTATTCGCTGTGCCTTCTGACTTCTGGCTCTCGCTCGAAGATTGCGCTCAAGCTCGATCTCATTCCGGTGCTTCTCATACGTCTTGGCCGCGAACCAGTGAAACTCCGGCTCGTCCATCGTCCACCGATAGGAACCACAAGCCCGCAGGCCGGCTTCGTAGTTTTCCTGTTGCTCTGGCTGAAGTACTCGCAGGTTTCTGAGCCGCTTGAGAGCAGTCGAGATCGTACTTTGGCTTCTTATCCCCGTGTATCTCATTAACCCACGGTAGGAGATCGTAACGGTTGATGCTCTAGGTCTGTGCTACATTCAACAAGCATGATTATGGCACTACAATCTGACACAATCCATATAACGAATCATGGCACAGAACATATTTCATTTTCCCGTAGCGTTTGAGTTCAGAACCGGCACAGTCGATTGGGCCCCAGCTCCTGCTCATATGGTTGGTTGGTGGAAGAGAGATGACGACAGCGTGGACAGTGAATATCTGGCCGCAGCGATAGACGGGTCACGCGAGCGCCTTAAAATTCCACTCGGGATGTTACCCTCTGATTTGAATGACGCGTGCTACGATGCCTTCCGCGATAGCGATGACGATGAGCCAGTTCAAGAATTGTGCTCCAACTTTCGACTCAACCTGCTTTTTCCGTCAAAGAAGCATCTCTCCGTGACACAATGTCGCCCCGCTGACGCATGGGAGATGAGAGATGATTTCCTGCGCATGTCGCCTGACGAAGCGGGCGCTATTGGTTTTCTTAACAAATGGGGCCAGTGGACTGGAAGTTATGCTCGGGTGAGTGATCTTGTGCGTCTTCAGAAGGTGGTTCGCCTTGCTTTGATTTCTTCTCCGGCGAGGTGGTTGACCGACCATCGCGCATCCCCATACTTATGGCAGCGTCTGCCGGACTATCCGCACTTCGCTGTTATCACAAATAATTGCGAGACTGCCATTCGGATGACGGTGACCATAGATTTGGTGCGCCGCTTGAAATTCAAGATTTGCTCGCGGCGCGATTGCGCACTCCCTTTCCCAATCACGTCGAAGCACAAGCGCAGGTACTGTTCTCAATATTGTGCGCACCTGGAGTCCGTTCGTAGAACACGCCGAGAGCAACAGAAACTAGCTGCAAGAGAGCAGAAAGGTCGAGGCTGACTCTATGTCTACTTACAGGCGAGGAA
>Ga0310910_10000433_pt1 | contig 21053 bp, 15 predicted proteins | sample GREbulkMGHF172_FD_203448 | JGI IMG/M metagenome (GOLD analysis project Ga0310910, IMG submission 203448) | Lab enrichment of tropical soil microbial communities from Luquillo Experimental Forest, Puerto Rico - GRE.bulkMG.HF172 | ecosystem: Environmental > Terrestrial > Soil > Tropical forest >... | reverse complement strand
ACCCCCCGCCGACCGGCGAGGCCTCGACGCAATAGCGCAACCGCTCGGCATACGCATTGGCTTGGTGCTGGTACTTGTAGGCGGCGATGACGATGCCGCCCCGGACGACTTCGAACCGGGGGAAACTGCCCCGGACTTCGGGATGGCTTTTAAGTTCCGCTGGCGGATTTTTGCGCTCCGGCGATCCGGAATTTTCGCCGGCCCGCGCCAAAAATATCTCCCAGAACCGCCCGTCGGCGGTCTGGATGGTTCGGCGTTCTTTGTTTGGTTCGTTCATGTGTTGGTTTCTTTCTTCCGCGTGGTCTGCCGCCCGATTTTTCCCCCAGGGGAAAGATCAGGGGCAGAACACCCGGGAGGACTAGACCGGTTTGAGCATCGCTTCAGCTTCCGCCTGCGTGATGCCAAGGTATTCGGCGGCGGTCTTGAAGTCGTAGAACTTGCGGTACATGTAATCGAAGCAAGCCAGCTTTTTGACCCGCACACCCCCGCCGCTTTTCAGTTCCCGGTAGGGATTGTCCTGTCCGTAGGGCTGGACGATTTTGGGGTCCTTGTCCCACGTTGACACGCCGTAGACCAAGACTTCCCATTCGCCCATCCCGCCCAGCATCTGGAATTGGCCAGCGCAGAAGATAAACTCGCTGACCTGATAGACGCCGTCGTCGTTGCGACTCCAGCCGTCGATGTTGTTGACGACCAAGCGAACCTGTTTGACCCAAGCCGGGAGGACGACCGTTTTCCTGCCCGCCCATTTTTCTCTGCCGATGCGAAAGCTCATAGTGTGGTCCTTTAGTTGTGGCTGGCTTCTTGGGCGTCCTTGTCCGCGTGGGCTTGCCTGACCGACGTGCCAAACAGGGCTTCAAAGGCGTGTTCACGCAGCGTGTTCCAATCCTCCTGCCAAATCATGTCGGACCCGTCCCGGGCGAGGCGGTCAACGAGCATCCAGCAGCGGATGAACTTGGCAGGCAGGGCGAGGCTGACGACCTTCAGAGGCTTGCCTTTCTCCGTGTGAAGTTTCAGGGCGTTCAAGGCGTTTTCCGCCCGGGTGTAGGGCCCGTCCACGTGTTTTCCGGAACGCGCTTCGATGACATACCAGACCGACACCCGCTTGACCCCCATCAGGATCTTTTCCTGCTCGGATTTTACCAGCAAGGGATTGATTTTGTTCATGTGTTTTGTTGTTGTTTTCCGCGTGGTCTGCCCTCGGGAAACCCGAAGGCAGAACACGGGGCAAACCCTAAATCTGGACCAGCCGTTTCTCGCAGCCCGCCCACACGGCGAAGTTCTCCCAACTCGGGAAGGTCATGCAATAGTCCAAGTCCGTGTTGATGACCCGGACGGCTTTCCCGTCTGCCAACACTTCGATGCGGTAATCGCCCCGCCGCATTGCGGGATAACTCTCACAGGTCCAGCCGTTGAAATGCATCTTGAAAATCCGCGAGTAAACCTCGTCCTTGGGCAGCGGTTCCTTGGACTTCTGCTCGATGAGTTTTCCGGTTTCCTCCGTGGCCACATTCAGCGAATTCATAATCCAGTCGAACACCTTTTCCGAATCCTGTGGTCCCGTCGAGGGCAGCCGCGATTCAATGAACGGACCAAACGCCTCGCCGTCCTGATGCAACCGGTGCATCGCCCAATTCTCGTTCGCCCGACCAATCGCCCATATCCAGCCGTTGCCATCCAACAGTTCGATGTAGCCCGGATACTCGAAACTCACCTTCACCCCGCCCCCGCTGCGCTTGCACCGATTGACTACAGCCAACTCAACCGCCGCACTGCCACTGTCATTCCTGTCGTTCTGGTTCATATTGTTCATGTGTTTTTCTTCCGCGCTGAATCAATATTGCCATAAGCGGTTATGGATGACAAGAGGTTTTTAACGTCTACCCATGAACAACAGGTTGCGGGCGGTTTGCAGAAGGCCGTCGTCAATCGCCGGATGAAAACTCTGGTCGCACACTTGGCTACCCGCGTCGAAGCCCTGTCCGATGCCATCGAACGACTCTCCCGGTTGGTCTACGCTAGGGCGCCGTCGGTTTCGGATGCCAAGGATGACCTAGATATAGGTCGCACCCGGGACCAACTGTCCCGCCTCGACACGGCCATCGACGGTGAGCTTGCCAAGCCTGAGCCCGACGCGAAGCGCCTTGAAGCTCTCGCCCGGGCGAAGGCGACATTGGCAGAGCTAGACCGCCGGTCAACCGGTCGTTCGCTGCCGCCGACCTTCCGGGCGAGCGCGAGGACCAAGTCTGAACCGGTCAACCGCCCGCCGCCGACTCCGCTCTAGTCCAAGGTCCAGCTGCCGGCGCTCGACCAGGCTGATTTTCCGCCAGCACCGATTTTCCGGGCCGGTCCGCGATTTTTCGCCACCGTGAGGCTCTCTTTTGCTCTCGACCGTCCCCACGCCCTCCGCCCGTGGCACCCGCCCGCTCGCGCAGGTTTTGTTATCCCCCGGATTAACCGGCCCGGGATTTTGCCCGCGTTCCGGACGACACGGACGGTTCGGACGATGCTCACCGGCGCACTGCCCTGGGTGCGGCGATTACTAGCACAGGAACGGTTGGTGCGGGTATGGTTTGGCCGGCCCGCTGGGGAGGTTACGGTTGTGGAGCGAAAGGTTGTGACAATAAAGTGAGTCTGGCTTGCACGGGGTTGCGTTGTGGAGCGCCGGCGTTCCATGTGGAACAAAGTCTTTTCCCTGTCGAATAATTGTAAGGGGAAAGACAACCGTATCGGGGTAGACCACCCCCCTAACAGGTGGGGCACCGGAGCGGAGAGCGTCCGCAATCGACGGCGTGACGGCAGGCCTTGGAGTCTGCTGGCGAGGGTGGTTTAGGCCCCGGCGCGGCGACCGTCACTGTTCCAATCAGGCGTATGAGACTCCGGTCATGGGGGGCGGATTCGCGTTGCCACCAGGCGGGGCGACCCGCGCAAAGGTGGCGTTGCTAGCCCGCGGTGGTTCCAACGGTTGTCCAGGGGTCCGGTATTGGGACCTTTGAGGATCGGTGGCCGCGGACAGTTTTTGGCCTAAGCAGGCGGTGTTTGACTTCTGATACCACATACGCGTTACGAAAAGAGTGAGGCGACCGTCGCGCCCGGATAACCCGGGGCGGCTTGCTCGGCATCGGCCAGGTCGCTAAAGGTGAGGGCGCAGTCCGGGTCAGGCTGCCAGATGTTCTGGTGATTTTTAATCTGGAGATAATAGAACGGCTGGTCCGCGCCTTCCGGAGCGGGCCGTTGCAGGACATAACCCCCGGGAAAGCCATCGTGCAAATTTTCAGTCGGGATCGGCATAGGCCAAAAAGCGTCCCCTCCCGGCACTGGAAGCAGGCGCACACCTATTTGCGAATGAACGTGCGCCGGCCGGTCGGACCGGAAGGGAACAAAAGTTTTCCCCCGCCCCGAAAGATGAGCCCGACGGTAGTCCGCACATGAAACGACAGAGAACGACCGCATGACAAGATGGGGCCCGAGAAAGAACAGCGGAGCGGGAGAGAGAACAGTCCCCCACGAAAGGAGAGGGGACCAGTCCAAAAAAGCGGGCGGGAGCGTCCTCCCGCCCAAACGATCCCCTAAAAGCGGGGATTGTTGAAACTGGCGCCCCCATTGTCGGTCGGCTAGACCGTGGGGGGCTTTGCCATGCCTTACCCGGGGGCTGTCGCCTGGTAATCGCGTTAGAAAACGGGCGACAAAAAGGTCCGGCGCTGTTACAGCAACGCCGGGGTGCAAGCTGAGAGCGACTCGACTTGCGGTTTTTTCGGCTGGACAGCCGAAATTTGGAGGTTTCTCTGTCCAGCCCGCTCTGTAAAGCGTTATACATTGATTAGACCCAATCGTTCAAACACTGCGTTCTGTCAACTGCAATCTTCGCATTTGTTCGCGCAGGATCCTGCGGGTCGGTTCACCCATGCGCCGGTACTTGCGCTTCAATTGCCGGCGCGGGACCTGAATGACCCGGGCGGTATGATTGATGAGCTTTGACGTGGACCGGTTCACGACGGTTGCGGTGGAACGGGATAGAGCGGGACCGTGCGCCGGATCTGCGCCGTTTCCAGGAGGGTATCGGCCAGTTGCAAGGCGTCCGGAACATATTCCCGGTGCGGACTGCGCTGCAGGATGATACCGGCAGCCGAATCCAACGGGGCACACAAAAGCTGGGTGGCGATCTGGGCTTTCAACTGTTCTTCCGGTGTCACGGATGTTCCTCCGGAACGATGGTTTTAGCTTCGGCCAGGACCAGCAACCGACGGGCGGCCAGGATCGCCCGTTCATAGCCCGTACCTCCTTCGTATTCCATCAGGTCATGGGCGTAACTATTTTTGCCGCCAGACAGAAGAATGGCAGCAATGACGGCCTGGACCTGTTCGTCAGTCATAACTTCCTGTGCGCCTTCCAGTACCACCAAGCAAGGCAGCCTGCCACACCGGCCACAACCCCGATGAGCAGGCTGCAAACGTCGAGTGAGAAGTGCATATCACTTCGCTGGCGCACTCACCAGCACCCAGCCAACGCCCGGATAATAGACTTTTATAAAAGGCGGCGGAACAATCGGTTGCACCGGTTGATTGCCGGGGATGGTGATGACCGTCCCGGGCGGCACCGTGATGTCCGGTGGAATCGGCGGGATGGGCGGCAGGGGGTGACCCGCTACAGGCGGATACCCGGGTCCCGGCGGCAGTTCAATCCCCGGCGGTCCCCAAATCGGGAATTCTGGATGACCCGGGATACCAGGCATTCCCGGCCCGGGCGGCATCGGCCCACCCCCCACCGACAAACCGGTTAAACTGGCGTCCCCGATGAAAACCACGCGCTGACTGCTTTTGTTGAGCAAGTCATAGAGCATTCCGTCTAGCGTCACATTCACTGCAGCCATAAACTCACCTTTCTCATTGTTGCGGTTAGTAATAGTTCTCAGGGGCAGGTTCCTTCTGGGATTCAGTCAGTCGGGTGTAACCTTCTTCGAAAGCTTTGGTTGGGGAAAACGATTCGTAACCGTCGGCGTATCGGACGTAATAACCGCCCTGTTCGGGCTTGTAACGCTCGATGTATTCGTTGGGCACCACAATGGGTCCGACGCCGCTTTCGCTCGAAAACAGATACCAGATGCCGGTGCTCTCGCCCATCCAGACCTTGGCAATCTTGAACGCCCGGACTTCCTTATGGCATTTCCACCGCGGCAGGGGCCCGATTTGCGGGATGCGCGTGGCCGGGAATTCGGACGGCGGAACGAACATTTCCTCGTCAGGGCTCATAACCATTCATCACAAACCAGTCTGCGATTGAGTTCAACAGGCATTGCGGGACGAGGTAGCAGATCCGTCCTTCCTGGCACAGTCGCTTTCCACGCTCCCAGTTTTCCTCGGTCTTACCTTCCCACCCGTAACACCACCCGCGCAACACATACCTCGGAAACTTTCCCGTGACCAGAAAAAAGACGTGTTTGGGGTCGTCCCCCTTCTTGTCTTTCTCATCATCGTGCAGGGGCAAGTGCCCATTATCGCGGTGGGTGTATCGAACCTGCAACCCGGGTCCGATGTCGCCGGCGGGGTTCGGACCGGCAGAATCCACCCAATGTTCCCAGTCGGTGCGCAGCTGGACCCCGGCGTAAATTTCGGCGCCGACGGCGGCAATTCGCTCGTCCAAAGTGTCCGGTTCCTTCCGGTTGTAACGGTGCGGGGTGCCCCATGCCTGGTGCTGGTCGAACTGGCGCTTGGCGATGGCGATAGCCTTCAGGCGATGCTCCAAGGAGAGCGTCATCAGTTCGTCCTTGGGTGTCAGCAGTTCGAATTGTTCGTCCAGCATCACTTTGGAGACTGTCCCATAGGGGCAGGCGGGCTGTCAACTGCAAGATCGCTTATCTCGAGTACGGTGCATTCTTCCCAGCCGTGCTCGACTTGTTTTTGTTCGACCTGGATGTGCGCGAATTGTGCGGAGTCATTAACCAGCAGTTTAGCGCGGACCAGTGCGTCAACAAAGTGCTTTTCGAAAAGGTTCCGCTCGTCGCAGAGGCGGACGCGGTAGCTCGTAACGCGCACAAGACGGCGGTTTGGGCGAGCAATTTCTGGCGCAACCGCTCCCACAGGTTCATGGCCAGGATCTGGTTCACGCTCGGGACCGGATGCCACACCACCAGTCGGAGTATTTCGGGCGAGGGTGTCGGCGCTGGCGCCGGGGAAATGCTTTCGGAGTTCATTGGGCGTGATGGATTCGTTCATTTTGGCTGTGCCCATACCATACCACCCCACAGGCTGTGCAGCACCTTGGCGTTGCCGCCGTGCAAAACGAAGTCGCGGAGGTCTTTGGCGGGCGGATACATGATGATGGCCGGAACGCCCAGGTACTGGATGAGCTTTCGCGCCCCGGTTTGCCCCGGTTCATCGTTGTCGGCAAAGATGACCGCGCGCCGGATGTCGTTGCGCCGGATCAAACTCTGCACATAACTCTCGCAACCCAGGCAGGAGGGCCGGCCGACGGCGTAAAACCCCATGGACAGGGCGGCGGCGGTGTCGGTCGGTCCTTCGCATACGATGACCAACTCTTGCGGAGCGCAATCGGGCACGAAAAGGCCCTGTTTTGACCCTTTAACCGCCCATTTGTTGCCGTGCTCATCCCGCAACCGGATCCCGATGACGTGACCGTAGCTGTCCACCATCGGAAATGCCCAGGCCTGATGGTCACTCGCCCAGGCCGGGGACAAAAGCAGGAGGCTGGCGACGGGTAACCCGAGTTTTTGGGCCAGTTCCCACACTTTCCGGGCTTCAGTGGCCCGCGACCACTCGGCCAGGATGCGTTCGGCGTTGATCGACGGTGTGTAGGGCAGGCGCGGGGGCAATGGCAGGGGTTTGGCCCCTTCGATCTCATGCAGCCAGCCGCCGTTATGGGCGATTTTGCCGCTCTGGACCCGCATACAGCAGATGTAGCGGTCCCCGACGCAACACCAGTCAGGTTTTTTGCAGATCGGGCAGGGAAATTCCTTTGTGACTCGTTTCCAGTTGGTCATTTTTCAGCCTTTGAAATAATTCCGCAAAAGCAACCGCGCCTTGCAACGCCACAACCCCATTTCCCGCGCAGCGAAGCTGATTGGAGCGGTTCTCGTCCACCACCAGGGCCAGCCCATCAACCAGCACACGAAAGCCGGGTTCAAGCTTTGGCCAGAGTTGAGGATTTTGGCTTCGGACAGTCCGTTCCCACAGGTCGGAGTCGGGTCCAGGGGCGAAAAAGTATGCACTTGCCGCGGCAGCAGGTCGTTTCTCTCGCGTTCCGTGCCGTCGGGGTTCACGCCGGTCTGGCTCATGCCCGGAGTGTCCTTCCAATCCCGGTTGGTCGGCGTTCGCCACATCCGGATCTGTCCGGTCAGGCTGTCCCCGCCCTTGATCCCCGGATGGTTCCCGCAACATTCCGAATCCTCCGCTCGCGGGCTCGCCCAAAGGGCCACCGCACTGGGTAAACTCACCCCCGTCGAAGATCGTTCTAGCTTGGCGTAATCTTCCCCGCTGGAATGGCTCTTGGGCGTAGGCCATAACAAAAACCCGTTCGCGCAAGTGGCTCGCGCCAGTGTCCGACGCAGAAACAAAGACTGGCTCAAGGAGCGTGTAACCCATTCGGCATAATTCGTCCCCGACAGGTCGAAAGAATCGCTCATCTGATCGAACCCAAGCTGGGACGTTTTCGAAGAACACCACGGCGGGTCTACACTCGCCAATAAGTCGCAGGGTTTGGGGGATGGGCCCGCCGCCGCTGCCCCAGGATCTTGCGTCGGTGTTGCCGTTCTGGTTTCCGACGAGGCTGTAGGGCTGGCAGGGCATCCCCGCACAGAGGATATCCACCAGTCCATGAAAAGCCCCGAGTTTGAGTCCTGCAATGTCGCCAAACCAAACAGGGTGCGGTTCCAGCGTTTGTTCTTCCATCCGGGCCAGGACAACGGCGTTAGCGTAGGTTTCCCATTCCGCACTACACAGAATTCGCAAGTCGGGCAGGACGAGCTTAACGGCTTCATCGAGCATCCCGACGCCGCGGCAAATGCTGATGAGAGTTGGTCGGGCAGAATCCACATAGTTCATCGTCACCACCCCTGTTTATACGCCAGAATGTCAATTAACGCGGAGGCTTCGGACCGCGACAGGTGCGACAGTTGGTTGGGTTGTTTGCCCAGCAGATCCGCGTTCTTGCGCAGTAACCGCGCCTGCTTGAAACTGCACTCGCCATGGTCCCAGCGCCGGAAGATTTCGTCCAGGATCTGCTTGGCCTCGTGATACGGCATCCCGTTGGGGTCGATGCCCTGCTTCATCATCACGGACCGCTGTTTCTCCGAGAGTTGACGCCCCGAATCCCAGCCACGGGTGCGCGACGGGCGAATGGCCAAAACATCAAACGGGCTTATGTTCTGGGCGTGATAGCGAACCTTGGCGACCAGTTTGGCTTTGCGGGCTTCCTCCTCGAAACGGCGCTTAGTGATTTCGGCCTGTATCTCCTCTGCTGTCTGGTCGAGAGCTTCATCCATCCGGACGGGCTTGCCTTCCTCACGCGCTTTGCGAACGGCCCGCTCGATGACATCCTCGGGGAACTTGCCGCCGAGAATGTCGGCGCTGGTGATGAGTTTGTGTTTGCCGGCGTTGCCGACAAAATCCACCACTAACGCGGTCGGTTTGGCGCTCCCGGCAATGGCCGCGCAGCGGTCCTCGGGGTTGGGCGGTCCGTCCACCAGGCCGTCCAATGGCCGCAAAATCCTGCCCACCTGTTGGGCGTAAAGGGCGCGGCTGCACGTCGGCCGGCCCATGAAACAGACCGCCACGTTGCGGTTGTCCCAGCCTTCGGTCAATATCCCGACATTGGCCAGCCCTTGAATTTCCTTGCGCTTGTAGCTGTCCAGCATTCGCTGGCGTTCCTCGCGCACGGTCGATTCGCAGACCCACTCGCACATCCCGGGCCGGTGACGGTTGAAGATGTTGCTCACCATTTCGGCGTGGGCGACCGATGCGGTGAAGAAAACGAACTGGCGGTCCCCAACCAGCTGGATGGCGGCACCCACCATGCCCTGACAGACCCGCTCGGCTTCCAATACCTTGGCCAGGTCGCCCCCGTTGAGGTCCCCCGCCGTAATCCGGACATTGGAAAAATCCAGGTCATTGATTTGAACAAACTGCTGTTCAACCGGGACCAGCCACCCGCCCTGTATGCCGTCCTGGATTTCGTAGTCGAACGCGACCGAGTCGAATATCTGGCCCAAAGCCTGTTCATCGGCGCGGTCGGGCGTGGCGGTGATGCCCAGCACTTTCAGGTTCGGGTTCTGCTTGTAATGCTCCAAGGGCTTGCGCCATCCGGGCGAGGTGTAATGGTGCGCCTCGTCCACGATGAGCAAATCGAAGTCGCTGGGGTTGAATTTGAGCATCCGGCCTTCGCCGTTGCGCCCGGAGATTTGGGTCTGGACGGTCGAAATGACCGTGGTCGCCCGTCCAAACAAACTTTCCTCGGCCTTATACCCCGCCATTTCAATGTCGCAGCGCACCGCCGCGTGTGCCTCGATGGTTTCCTTGGCCTGGAAAATCAAGGTGTCCCGGTGCGCCAGAAACATCGAACGGCGGGGATAAAACTTTTTGATGAGCGCGGCGGCAATCACGGTCTTGCCCATCCCGGTCGGTAAAACCACCAGCGTCGAGTTGACCTTTTCAAACTCGCGCAGAATCGCGGCTGTCGCGTCCTCCTGATAATTTCTCAGTTCCATGTGTGCTGACCAGATGATCGATCTGGTGATCCCTCATTTCCCGTATCTCCGTCGTGACGGCGTGTTCGTAGAAGAATTTGCCCACCCAGCCGGTGTGATTGCAGTTGGTGCATTGGACGGGGTTGCGCCCCTGACAATACGGGCACACGGCGTAAGGCATGGTGCTTTTCAGTTCGTAGATTACATTCTCCATGTTGTTCAGCCAGCCGTTGCTCAGGTGGGCGAAAAGCGGGTCACCGGTTTCCTTCGCTTGAGCAATGTACACCTTCACTTCGGCCAGTTTTTTCACCAGCCGCTGCGTGATGTGCCAGCGGTTGAAGGCCTCGGTGATTTCCTTTGGCAAAGGAAACCCCATCCGGTCGCTGACGCTGTTCTCAACGACCTCCACATCCACCGGGGCGGTGTCGTTCTCCACCGGCTTGGGTGGCGGCGGTGCGGCGGGCGCACTGGACGCCTGCCCGTTGTCCTCCGGAGCGGGCGGGGCGGCGGCTTCGCGGAATTGCTCCGTTTGCATCCGGGTCGCCGCATTGACGGTTTCGGGGACCAGGGCCACCCCGCCGTTATCGGTGATATCCTTCTGCTGCTCGCGGAAGCGGAACGCGGCGATCAGTTGATACGCCCGCTGCTTGCTGTAATCGACTTCAGCTAAAAGGAACTGCTGGAAGGACTCGTATTCGTCCTTGTAGAGCTTACTTTGCTGGATTTCGTACAAGGCCTCTGCGAACTCCCATACGGCTTGCGCCCTTGTTTTTACGATGTGCTTTAGTTCCTTGTACCTTTTGGCGTCCATTACGGACAGGAGAGTTTTTTTCGACATGGTCGGCTTTCTTGGTTATGAATTCATTCAGTTCACCCGCCAGGACACCTGACGTTGCCCGCAGATCCATGACGGCCTGTTGGAATTCGAATTTTAACTCGCTCAATTGCTCGTTCAAAGCCTGAATCTTGAGGACGCCCTTATCCACCATTTCCGCAAGGCTCGGAAGGCTGCTCAGACGAACGGACCGGATTTGCTTTTCGGTGAGTTGCTTCATGTGTCAATCACTCGGTCCTGCCCCCGCCGACAAGCACCCTGAACGCCGTGGTCGAGGAACAACGGCAAAGAGGCTTTTTTCGGAGGCAGGACGGAATGATTGAACCAGTTCACTTTTTGATTCGGACTTGTCGGTTTCCGAATGTGGCTACGTTCGCACAAACCGCTGACAAAATCAATCCGTATCGTTACGGATAGGCGAACACGCCTTTCTTGCGCAGTTCGATGTAGACCTGGGCCCGCGCCTCGGGGCTCATGGGGTCGCTCTGGACCCGCTCGTAGATCCAGCTGGCCCGCTGTTTCATCGGCACCTTGCGGGCTTCGGCGGCTACCGCGTCGGCGTAGTCGTTGGCTTCCTTGTGCGCCACGATGGCGGGCAGGTTCTCGATGGTGTCGGTCGAGAGCCCCGTCTTGGGCGTCCAGCGGGTCAGCTGGCGCTGGGCGATTTCGCTCACCGGCCGGCCCTGCATCAGGCCCAAAGTCGAATCCACCAGGGGATTGGCTTCCCGGGTCGCCGCCCACACGTTTTCGGCCACCTGACTGCGCAACGGGTCGAACTTGTCCGACGGCGGGGCGGGCTCGGCCTCGCGCACCATCGGGATGCCGGGGCGATAGCCGGTCGCGGCTTTCGTGGCAAACTGCACACCCGGGCCCGTGACCATCGAAAGCGCCGTGTTGCCCGCAGAACGCCATGCCGCGCCAAAGGCGTAGTTGGCCGGTAATCCCAGCCGTTCGGCTTCGATGGCGCTCTGGAGCCCCAACGCCGCCGGTCCCCGGGTCCAGCCGGTGATTTTGCCCAGGTCCAACTGTTTCAGGCGCCGGTTCTCGTCAATCCAGCCGATGGCGCCCAGTTTGGTGCCTTTGGGTCCGGTCGCTTTGCCGCTGACCAGATAATTAATCGCCGTCACCAGCACCGCAAAGCCGATGAATCCCGACGCGATATCGGCCCGGAGCGCGAGACTGGCCCAGAACGAGGTCCCTTTGGCCCCGGGCGCAAACACCATCCGGCGCATTCCCATGGTGGCGAAGGTCAGCATTGCCGTCGCAAAAGGCTGGACGTGCGTGTCGCGCAGCCAATGGACCCAGTAAGGTTGCAGCCCGTGCATGTAATTGCCGACCTGATTGACGAACTCGCGCCGGTCGGTTTCCGTGTTGGGCGTCCAACCGGCATTGGCCATGCCCTGGTAAACGGCGTTGGAAGTCAGGCGCACTCCGCGGTCCACCCAGTTCAAGGCCCCGCCGATAAGTCCGGTGTAGGGTTCCTTGGCCGCGCCGATTTCGGCCAGCGCCAGCATTTCCTCCCGGGTATCGGCAAACCCCTTGATGAACACCCGGGGCAATGTGTAGAGCAAATCCGGTCGGCCAATGGTTTTAATCAGCGTGTTGATGAGCGGATTGGAGGTCGGGCCCAGCCCTGTGAAAATTTCCATGAGCAAATTGCCGACATGGTTGCTGCCTTCAGCCAGACCCCGGGTGCTCATCTTGGTCAGGAACTTGCCCATTGGGGTGTAGACCGGGATCGGCGTGATGGTGCGCAGGCCTGTAATTCCCTCATACTCGCCCGCAATCGAGAGCGGAATGTGCAGCCAACGCCGCCCCGTTTTCACCCAGGGATTGAGTTTCAATTCGTAACCTTTGGTGGGTTCACCCATCAGTTCCAGGCCTTCGGCGCGTTCCTTGTTTTTAACCGCCGCCACGCCCGCGTCAATCATCTGCTTAATCATGGCATGTTGCGCGGCGACCGGATACTCGCGCTCAAATCCGTGTGCCATGATTTCGGTGTAGCTCATTTCATATTCTTTGCCCTGCCCTTCGGCCCGGATCCCAAACGGGTCGCGCCGGCGGAACGTCGCGCTTTGCTTGGTTAGCGGCGTCTTGCCGCGTCCCGCCGTTGTTTTGCTCTTGTCCTTGTCCTCCTGCACAACTTTCAGGTTCACCCGGGCGTCGGTGTGCAGCCCCCGGGTTTCCAGCGGCAGATTGGGGTCTTTGTCGGTGGCGGTCCGGAACATCGGGTCCTTGATGGCCGTCCACAGGTTGCGATGCCGGTCCAGTGCCGCCTTGGCCTCGGGTGTGGCCAGGAAATCCAGCCATTCTTTCTCGGTCTTGAACGGCGAACCTTTTTTGCCAAGGAAAGTAAATGTGTTTTTGACGTAGTTTTCCACGCGGTCGGCGTCCTCGTCCTCGTATTGCTCCAGTTGCGCGATCCGCTTTTCCAGGTCTTTGATGACTTGCTTGGCCAGGGGGTCCCCGGCGTTTGCCGCCGACTGCTGGTTCTGGATTTCCTCTTTGGCGATGTCGATCAAATCGAACCGGTTGCGGATGTCGTGCGCGAGTTCGACGTTGCGCTGTTTGATGTCCTGCAGGTTGTCCTCGGACAAGGCCGTGCCCAGCTTGAGGTCGAACTTCGGGTCTTTGATCCCGGCCATCACTTTGGCGGCGAATTCCAGCCCTTTCTGGCGGGCGACATTGCGGGCGGAATAATAACGCGCTGCCGCTTCCCCGCTTTCCCGGTCCATATCGGTCAGCTTGGGGGCTGCCTTGAGCGAAATATCACGCCACATTTCCCGCATCCAGGAAGCCGCGTCCTTGGCCGCCCCCGCCGATACATCCCAAAACTGTTTCAACTCGGCCATGGTCACATACGGCACCCCCGAAAGGAACCGCGTCTGGCTCCACACGGGTTCGGCCACCAAACCGCCGCTCATCGCCGCCGCGCGGTGTTCGCGGTCGCTGGGCCCGCCCGGGGCGATGGGCCCGCCCCCGCCCCCGCCCGGAGGCTGGCGCTTCTGCACCACCGGAGATTTCTGCAGGATCTTGTTCAGGGCTTCCACCCCCTGCGTTTCGTCGGTCGGGACGAAAAAGCGGGGCTCGTAATTGATGCGCTCGACAAAACCACCCAGAAAACGGGTGAACTCGTTCATCTGGTTGGCGGTCACGTTCCGGACCTCGATGCGGTTCTCGCCGGCCACGCGGCTGCGTTTGATGACCCAGCCATTGGCCAGTTCCACCGTGCCGTTATTGTCCAGCACCCTGGAAAACACGGAACTGCCGGTCGGCTGCTCGCCCCCGCCCGCCCCCAGGCGGTCCCGCACCGCTTCAATCTGCCGCTCCGGAATGTGGACGCCCAAGAGCGTTTCGCCGTCCTTGGTTTTCATCCGCCAGATGCGCGGTCGTTCCATGTTCATCCGGTCCCAGATAGGCAGCATGGCACCCACCAGATAAGTGTCCTTGTAGGTTTTTACCCGGGGCGCTTTGCTGACCGCCTCGTCCCACAGGGTCTTGGCCTGGTCCTCGGTCAAGCGACGGAAGTTGGGTTCCATGCCGTAATAGCGGTCCAAGGTGACCGAGTTGCGCGTCACGATGTCGTAGCCGGTCGGGAAAATACGGCGCCAGGTGTCCACTACCGTCCCGTTTTCCATCGTCCGGGCCGGCCCTTCCTTGAGCGCGAACACGCCCCCGCTCTTGATGTTCTGGACGTACTGGATCACTGATTTGTCCGGGGCGACTTTGTTGCGATTGTCCCACTCGTAGATTTTCACCGGCTGATCGTGCTCGATGTCCACTAGGCGCGTCTTGGCCGTGCTGTTGGGGTCGGAATAGACGACCTCATCCCGCACCTTGCGGATTTCCAGCGCCCGGAGGCTTTGGGTGCCCGGGTCGTAGCTGCCGTCGTTCTTGGCCACGTCGATGAGATCCCGCCGTTTGGTGTCGAACGCCTCAAACACGCGGTTTTGCTTGGCGGTTTCCAATACCATGATCCGGTTCAGGAACCGCTGGATGTCGGGGACCTTGTTCTGGTTCAACTGCCCGTTTTCGTTGAGCAATTCGTTGTATTCATCGACTTCGCCGCTGCGCGGATCCGGAATCTTATGCACGAATCCCATCGCCCTGCTGACTTCGGAGAAATTCAGGTCCGGATACTCGCCTCTTAGCAAATCGTTAAAGAACCGGTACACGGCGGCTTCGGCGTAGCTGTTTTCCAGATCGTCATCCTCGCTGAACAACTGCCGCCCCGTCGCCTTGCGCTCGCCCCCGGTCAACGCCCCCATTTCGGACAGCCGCCGCATGATGGTTGAGATAAACCGGCGGTGGCCCGCCATGTTCGTGCTGGCCAAAAACTGGTGCGGGGGCTGTTTTTGTTCGGTGCGGTTGCCGCGCCCCAAACCCTGGATGCACTGATTGGCCCGCCAGCCCGCCTGAAAGAGAATATGGTCGCGCTGCTGCTGGTTCTTGAACTTGAGCGCGGCGTGGAAATCCATGCCCGTGCCGCCTTTGTCGGAAAAGATAAGGATCCGGCGCTTGCCATCGTTGAATTCGCCGTATTCAACTTCCCGGGTCGCATCGCTCCGGTTTTCTTTGACTTTCCTCCGGGTGCCGTCGGGCTGCAGTTTGTTGGACACCCGTTTATTGCGCCCCGTGATTTCCGCGATGTTTTCCTCCCCGAAAGCGTCCATGATGGTTTCAATCGGGTTTTGAGGCGCTTTCATCAGTGAAATCCGATCCATCAACTCCTGCTTTCGCCGCACGGCGTCGGGATCTTCCACTGGATTGCCTTCCGCGTCACTCACCGGTTCCCAGGATGTGTTGCCGTCCTCGTCCTGGACTTCATGGTACATCTGCGTCGGGAAATGCTGGTCGATAAATTCCAGCAAAATGTCTTTGGGGCTCAGGTCCAAATCTTCCAGCCAGTTCGTATCTTCCGGGTCAGCTTCAGCCCCGCGCTTGGCCAGTTCCCGGGTCAGAGTCGCTTCGTTGGTGTTGGTCAGTTGGATCAGGATGGAATGGCCGTCAGCCAGACTCTTGCGCATCATGGCGATCACGGTCGGGGTTTGAGAGGCGCACAAAAGCTGACTGAAAAACCGTTGCTGGGAGTTCCAGTAAGCCGAATTGTTCTGGCCCCGGGCCCGACCGTCGTTGGCTTGGCCGGTTTCAGCCATGGTTTGCGTCCGATGCTCGTTGACCAGTTGCCATGCCCGGGCCAGTTCGTCGTACATCCGGACCTGTTCGGGCGTCATGGTGTGTTCCAGCTTCTGGGTCACGATGCCTTCCATGGACAACGCCCGCGCCAGGTACTTGCCGGTCGCCTTCAAATCGCGGGCGACAATTTCCATCGCGGAAAGTCCGCTGTTCTGGATGGCGTTGAAGAACGCCTGTTTGGTCGGGAAAGGCGTTCCGTCGCCCCAGATGCCCAGCCGGTCGGCGTAGGCCAGGTTCTGGACCTCGGTCGCTCCGGTGGCTGACATATAAACCACCCGCGCCTTTGGGAATAACCGCTGCAAATCCACCATCATCCGGCCCAGCAAACTGGCCTTGGTGGTGCCGCGTGCACCTTTCATGTCCATGGCGTTGCCCGCCAGATGCGCCTCGTCCAGCACAATCGGACCGTCGAAGTCTGGCCCGAAATATTTGTAGAGCAAATGCATCCGGCTGGGCTTGGTCGCGTCCCTAGGCGGGAGCAATTTGCGCGGGGCGTCCGGGTGTTGCGGGTCGGGCGGTTCCAGCCCGTTGTAATTCATCGTCATGCTTTTGTAGGTGCAAAACGCGATGCCGTCCTTGCGGCCTTCAACCGCTTTGCCGAGATTCTCGCGCATGTCGAACAGGTTGTCCTGGCCCAAACCGATGTCGTTGAAATCCCGAATGGCGGCTTTGTAAAGTTCCTTTTTGGCGCTTAACCAGATGCCCTTGCGCCGGCTTTTGAACCAGTTGTCCACGAAAATGCCCGCGCCGGTTCGGCCTTTGCCCACGCCGGTTCCGTCCCCGATGAAGTAGCCCATCCGGTCGCCGTTGGGCAGCATCTTCTCGGTCGCCTGACCCGCGTAAATGACTTGTTCCATCTGTTCGTCGGACAGATTTTTCAGGTTTTCTTTCGGGATGGACGGCTTGTAGGTCGGGTCCACGGGCTCGACCGCCGCCATGGCGGAAGGCTCCACTAGTTGGGCGGGATGTTTCGACGTGCCTTCGACGTGGACCTTGGCGGGTTTGTAAGCGGAGAAAACACCCGTTTCCTCAATGGTGCGCTTTTCGGTCGGGGCGGTGATCTCGACCGTCGGCGCTGGCGGCACCGGGGGTGTTACGGCGGGGGCTGGTTCTGCCCCCGGAGCACCAGGTACAGTTCCTGGGACAGTTGGCCCAGCGGCTGGTGGAGGACCTCCTGGGGGGACAGGTCCTCCTGGAGGAACTCCAGGGCTGACTGCTGGAGCACCAGGCTGCGGAGGTAATCCTGGAACAGATCCCGGCGGTCGTCCGCCTCCCGGGCTGATTGCCCCCCCTCCTCCTCCAGGCCCAGCAGGCCCAGCTGCAGGAGGTACAGGTGGTCCGGGCGGTTGGGGAGGTGCTCCCGGCGTAATCGTTGGAGGGCCGCCTGGTTGAGCGGGTCGAGGTTTAATTGCTGGACGGTCATTGCGAATGCCTTCCAGCAGCGGTATCAAATCCTCGACCGTTGATACGCTGCCCGTTACAGTACCACCTTCGGGAGTCGGTCCGGTTTTGTCAATGATTATTATCTGGTTTCCGAAGGACGTTCCGTACTTGCGATATTCAGCCCCGCTGATCCCGATGTTGGCCCGGACATTGTACTCTTTCCGGATTTTTTTCCACCAGTCCATGAACGCGGGCCGGTCGTGCGCCATGCCTTCCCCGACAATCCCCACCAGCCGACCGCCATCGACCAGAAGCCGCAATTGCTGTTCGATGTGCGTGGCGCCGATCATGGTCGATTTGTGGCCGCTGACCGCCGCGTTTGAGAACGGCGGGTTGGTGAGCACCAGGGTCGGTCGCCGGATCTCGCCGTTGTTGATGTGGCGCGTCAGGTAAGGATGCAGCATTTCGGCGTTGTAACCGAAAAGTTTGTCCTCCTTGCCCCAGAGCGGCAATTGCGAGAGGATAGCCCGCCGGCGCGGGGACAGTTCGTTGCCGATGATCGAATCCACGCTGGCCGCACCCGCAAAAGCCAATAGCCCGCCGATCCCGGCGCTGCCTTCCAATACCACATCCGTGATCGCCGGTTTGGCAGCCCAAGCGACCATGAAAGCGTGGGTGGGGGGCGTTGAGAACTGCTGCAACTTGTCGGTTTCGGGTGTGCGCGTGGTTTGGGTCGGCACTTTGGACAGCATTTCCTTCAGGTTGCCGATGATGACGTGCGCCTGCTCTGCGGTGGCCGTTTCCGGGTCGTAATCGTCCGGGTCATCCAGAATCAGCATGTTGATCGCCAGTTCGATGGTGTCCGACAGATCCTTGGAACTGAATTTGCCCTGTGCCAGGGTGCCGCCGTGCGTTTGGGCCATGATATCGTGCGCCTGCTCCTTGGTGAGCGTCTGCCCGGAACGGATGATGGGCATGATCTGCTTGGCCGCGGCGAGCACCGGATTGACGGCGATGTTGTTGTCGTCGTCCAACTGCTGGCTTAAAGGCGCGGGCTCGGGACCCGGTTGCGGGACGGGCGCGGGCGCCCCAATCGGCGTGGTCGGCGTGGTCGGCGGCAGAGCGGGCGGAGCGGCGGGCGGTGCGGCGGGGGGTGTTCCCGATGTGACGGGTTCCGTTTTCTTGTCCTCGTCAAAGGCCGCTTCATTCACGCCTCTGAAATAATCAAATATATGAGCGACGGCGCGGTTTTGATCCAAATCTCCAATGGGAATGTGCAGCACATTGCCATAACTGGAGTGCCATGCGTTTCCGGCCTCGATCTCGGCTTCTTTCAGCGATTCACGGTAAGGATAAAAGGTGAGTTTTTCGCCGTCTGATGTGACTCCGACCTCCCCGAAATAGTTGTCGAGGTACTCGAGTGTGCCTTTTTTAACGTGGTCGTAAATCTCGTTGTACAGTTCGGCCACGTCATGGATGGCCAGGGTTTCCGGAGTGTCGATGCGCAAAGAGATCCCGCCGGCGTGGAACGCCAGAGCGTGATCAATGGCGCTGATGGGGAAATCTGCCGCGTGTTTTTCCATCAAAGCTTTCCACGGGCCCTGCCAGAAAGTGTCCGGAAGGTTGGGGTTGGCTTTGCGGGCTGAATCGGTGACGATCTGGATATACTTCGCCCTGCGCTCATCCTCGGATATCGGAGCGGTGGGCGGCGTGACGGGCGGCGGTTCTCCTGGTGTGCCTGCCGCTTCTTCCTTGGCGGCTTTATCCAATCCCTGCGCCAACTCCGGTGACACGGTTTTGCCGCTTTGCTTATGAATCCAACTGCCGTCGGGCTGGCGTTCGTAGTCCTTCAGATCCTCGGGCGCGACAGTTGGAAGTTCGGCGGGCTTGGCTTTCGGGTCTGGAATTGGCACTTCAGGCAGACCCAGTTGCCGCCGCACTTCGTTCTCTCTCCTGAGTCGGTCTTGGTGCTCGGCAATTTCCGACTCGGTCATGTCCTGCCTTTGGATTTCGATTTCCGTATCGCTTAGGACACTAACGACAACTTTCTTTGTGTATTCCGGGTTGAGCGTTCCTGAAGTTTTATCCTCTCCCGTGATGACCTTTTCAGGCATTCCGTCGTCGTACTTATCTCCGACCTTATGGCCCCACTTGGTTTCTGTAACCTTCGGTTTTTTCTCGGGCTTTTCCGGCGGTGCCGCTGCCGGTGGCGCGGGTGTCGGCGGTCCGATGGGTGCCGTCGGCGCGACCAGGGGCGGCGTTACTTGCGGGGCTTGCGGCGGAACATTCGCTTGGGGCCCTTGACCCGGACCGCCCCCGAGTGCAGTTCCTGCTTGAGTTTGCGGCGTTGGGACTCCGACAGCGGGCTGCCCGACGACAGGAGGTATCGGACCTGGCGGTGTGACTTTTCCTTGGGCACTTGGCGCTCCTTTCACAGTTGGCGGCCCGAGTAATGCCGCTGCCGGTGTCGGGGTCGCTTCGACATCGGTAACGTCCAGAGGCGGTCCGCCCGGGGCGCCCGGAGGGATCCCGCCCGGGCCCAGTTGCGGCGGGCCCATGACTTGCGGTCCTGCCGGGGTCCGACGCACAAACGGCTGTTGGGTCGGAGCCAGCCCGTGCAGGCCGGTGGCGGTGATTAAATAAGTGTCCACCCCGGCATTGACCGCTAATCTGGAAATCTTGGTGTAATCGCGCTGGTCCTCGGGCTTGCCCAGTTCATCGCCCATCTGGGTGAACAGTTCCGGGTAATGGCTGGCCATGTGGGTGGCGAACCCAAGCGCGATGGCCCGCTGTATCACTTTGGGGAAAGCGCCGATGCCCAAAGTCGCAATACCGACCGGGGACAGGAAGAAGGATGAGGTATCGCCCAGGGCCTGCGCCCCGCCCACCGCTGTTGCGGCGGCTTTGGATTCTTTGAGGCGCTTGGCGACTTCCTCCTCCGAAAGCTTGGGCATTATCTGGCGGTAATCGACGCCCATCGGACCGAATTGGCGCGCGGCTTCCACGATCTCGCCCGGGGTGCCGGTCAGGTTGAACGGGTGGAACATGAACCGTTTCCAGGCGGCTTCGGACTGGGCCTGAACCCAATCTTCCGTCGTCATCGGCGGGGGCTTGCCTTTTTCCAGCCACTCGGGCGTTTCGAACGCCGGCAAATCCATGTGCGGCGGGGTGCTCGGTTCCTTGGGTGCGACCGGCGGCTTGGGCGGTTCGGCAGCTTCGAAATCCGACCAGTTCACCGCCGGTACATTGGTCGGCGCGGCCGGCGCAGCAGGCGGCGGGGCGGCTTCGAAATCTGACCAGTCTACAGCGGGCATATTATTGCGCAGGCGGGTTGCCTTCTATCGGGACGGGCACACCGTTCCGCACCTGGAACCATTTCCCGGTCTTTTTGTTCCTGACATATTGCCCTTCCTTGAACGGGGAAGCGGCTTGCGCGGCGGCGTTGCTGGCCGCAACGGCTGAAGTCGCCGCCTGCAGGGAAGCGGCGGCATTGGTCGCAGTGTCGGGAGTCAAAGGACGGCGGCTGATGCCTTTCTTGGCCACGCGCAGTTCACCGGTAGGACCCAATGTTGTCGGGACGTTGGTCAGGGCGGCGGCGGCGGTCAAGGGCGCGTTTGTGACAGGGGCCGGTGGCGGTGTCACAGGCGCGGCCTGGACATTGGTCGCCGTCATCGGAGCTCCGGAAGCCGGGATGGCGGGCGCGTTGGTCGCCGGATACAACGGTTCGGCGGCACCTTCCTCATGCGGAGGCGAAACTGCCGCTGCCCCGGGCGGGACGGGCGGCGTCGGCGGGGCTTGCGGGGGCGGCGGAGTCGGCGGGGCCGCTCCGCGGCCAAACCAGGTGCTCGGGCTTAACAGGCTGAATCCGGTCGGAGTCGGACCCGCGCAGCTGGGCTGCAGCCCATCCTTTATGCGGCGGGCGATATCGGGGTCGTCGGCCGT